>Ga0335074_10000017_pt1 | contig 362257 bp, 348 predicted proteins | sample Lox_Sample_23_FD_206715 | JGI IMG/M metagenome (GOLD analysis project Ga0335074, IMG submission 206715) | Soil microbial communities from Loxahatchee National Wildlife Refuge, Florida, United States - Lox_Sample_2.3 | ecosystem: Environmental > Terrestrial > Soil > Wetlands | place: USA... | reverse complement strand
GGCCGAGATGAGCTCAAGCAGGCCGTGCGGACCGCCATAGGACGACTGGGCGGCCGACAGGTAGACGCCGTCGTAGCCCCACCCCCGCCGGCCGGGATATTCGGCCACGGGCATGATCTCGATGGCGGTGATCCCCAGCTCGGCCAGCCCGCGCAGGTGGGGGACCACGCCCGCAAAGGTTCCCTCCCGGCTGAACGTGCCGACGTGGAGCTCATAAATGACGAGCTCCTGGAGGGGCCGTGGCTCTGCCCGCGGAATCTGAGGCGCTGGTGCAACCACCCGCGATGGACCCCGCAGCCCCCGTGGCTGAAAGCGCGAGCACGGATCGGGCAGGGGTCGTCCGTCGAGCACGAACTGATAGTCATCTCCGGCCGAGGCCGCGACGGCGGTCTCATGGACGCCATAGCCCGCATCCTGAAGCGGGAGCTCCTCGCCCCGCAGCCGCAACGAGACCCTCCCGGCCCGGGGCGCCCAGACCCGGAACTCGGCGCGCTCGGCATCGAGCACCCGGGCCCCGAGGGGCCGTTCCCACGGATATTCGCCCACCACTACTCGGCCGTCTCAGGCACGAACCAGACCGCGGCCAGTGGCGGTAGCGTGACCTCGGCCGAGAAGGGCTGTCCGTGCCAGGGGATGGGTTCGGGCTGCACTCCCCCGAGATTGCCCAGGTCACTGCCCCCGTAAAAGGTCGAGTCGGTGTTGATCGCCTCGCGCCAGCGGCTGGAGCGGGGGAGGCCGAGGCGATAGTTCTCACGCGGGATCGGCGACAGATTGGCCGCGAATACCACCACGCGGTCTCCGTCGCGTGATTGCCGGGCGAAGGCGACGACGTTGGCATCGGCGTCGTTGGGCTCGATCCACCAAAAGCCCGTGGGATCCGAATCAACTTCCCAGAGCGCCGGCTCGTCGCGGTAGAGCCGGTTCAGGTCACGGATCAGCGATTGGATTCCGGCGTGGTCGGGCTGCTCCAGCAGATGCCAGTCGAGCGAGCGCTCATGGCTCCACTCGGCCTCCTGGGCGAACTCCCCGCCCATGAACAGGAGCTGCTTGCCCGGGTGGGCCCACATGTAGGCATAGAGGGTGCGGAGGTTGGCCAGCTTCTGCCAGCGGTCGCCCGGCATCTTGGTGTAGAGCGAGCCCTTCCCGTGCACGACCTCGTCATGGGAGAGAGGCAAGATGAAGTTCTCGCTGAAGGCGTACATCAGGCTGAAGGTCAGCTCGTGGTGGTGATAGCGGCGGTAGATCGGGTCCTGCTGGAAGTAGGCCAGGGTGTCGTGCATCCAGCCCATGTTCCACTTGAAGCCGAACCCCAGTCCGCCCACATACGTCGGTCGTGAGACCCCGGGCCAGGCCGTCGACTCCTCGGCCACGGAGACGATCCCAGGCTCCTGGGCGTAGATCAGTTCGTTGAGCTGCTTGAGGAAGGTGACGGCATCGAGATCCTCCCGGCCCCCGAACTGGTTGGGGATCCACTCCCCCGCTTTGCGCGAGTAGTCGAGATAGAGCATCGAGGCCACGGCGTCGACGCGGATGCCGTCGACGTGGTAGTCGCGCATCCAGAACAGGGCGTTTGACGTGAGGAAGTTCCGCACCTCATGGCGCCCGAAGTTGAACACCAGCGTCCCCCAGTCCGGGTGGGCCCCGCGCCGCGGGTCATCGTGCTCATAGAGCGCGGTGCCGTCGAAGCGGGCGAGCGCGAACTGATCACGCGGGAAGTGGGCCGGGACCCAGTCCAGGATCACCCCGATGCCCGCGGCGTGCATCCGCTCGACGAACTGGCGAAGCTCGTCGGGATTCCCGTAGCGCGGGGTCGGTGCGTAGTACCCGGTGACCTGGTAGCCCCAAGAACCGCTGAACGGGTGATGCATGACCGGTAGGAGCTCGATGTGGGTGAAGCCGAGATCCTTGACGTAGGCACTCAGCTCATCGGCCAGCTCGAGGTAGGTCAGGGGTCGGTTGTCCTCGAGCGAGTTGAGTCGCCAGGAGCCGAGATGGACCTCGTAGATCGACATCGGGCTGGCCAGCGGCTGCTCCTCGGCGCGCCGGCTCAGCCACTGCTCATCGGCTTTGCTCCAGCTGTGTTCCGAGCGGAACACGATCGACGCCGTCTGCGGCGGATGCTCGGCCTCCTGGGCGTAGGGGTCGGCCTTGAGCACCAGCTCGTCGTCGGCGCCCAGGATCTCGTACTTGTAGTGGACGCCCGCGTCGACATCGGGGAGGAAGAGCTCCCAAACCCCGCTTGAGCCCAGCGAGCGCATCGCGTGCAGGCGCCCGTCCCAGGAGTTGAAGTCGCCGACCACGCTGACCGCCTTGGCCGCCGGCGCCCACACGGCAAAGGCGGTGCCATGAACGCCCTCGTGGTCCATGACGTGCGAGCCCAGTTTCTCGTAGATCTGCTCATGGCGGCCTTCGCCGATCAGGTACAGGTCGAGCTCGCCGATCGTGGGCGTGAACACGTACGGGTCCTCAATCGTGAAGGTCCCGGCGTCGCCGTAGTCGAGCTCGAGGCGGTAGTGGAGCGGGAGCTCGGCGCCTTCGGCCGTCCCCTCGAATACGCCGCCGGCATGGATCTGCTGAAGCTCCACGGTCTGGCCATCGTCGAGCTGGGCAGTGATCGCGCACGCGGCGGGGCGCAGCGCGCGGACGACGACCCCGTCGTCCAGGGGATGGGCCCCGAGGACCCCGTGCGGATTCGAGTGCACCCGGCGGACGAGCGCGTCGAGCTCGCTGGTGGCCACGGTGGCCATCCTCACACCTCCTCGAGCAGCCGGACGATGCCGGCCACCGGGATGGCGACCCAGTCGGGTCGGTTGTTGAGCTCGTACTGGAGTTCGTAGATCGCCTTCTCCAGCTCGTAGATCGAGAGCAGGTTGGAGATCGCCGCCTCGCCGGGTGGGAGCAGCGTGGCGTCGACGGTGGCGAGGTACTGCTCCAGAAACCGCTCGCGCGCGTGTTGCTCGAAGTCCGGCGGAGCTGAGCCACCGTGAAGAATCTCGACCGCCGAGGTGACGTAGGCGAACGAGCGGAGCATGCTCGCCACATCACGCAAGGCCGAGCGCTTCTGACGCCGCTCGGGGAGGGCCCGGGCCGGCTCTCCCTCGAAGTCGATGATGACCCAGCGGGTGGGTGTACACAGGGTCTGCCCCAGGTGGTAGTCGCCGTGCGTGCGGATGACCCGCCCGCCCACGCCGATCTGGGAGCGCGAGGCCAGGCGCTCCCGGACGTCCTGCCCGCGCCCGGCGATCGGGCCTACGCGCTCATTGTCGGGCAGACGCACGAAGATCCGCTCGATGTCCTCGTCCACGGTGGCCGTGAGCAGGGACATGGCCTCCGTGCTCGGCTCTTCAGGGGAGAAGGCGGGGTCGCCGGCGTCGGAGGCGAGCACGTTGTGCATCTCGGCCGTGACGCTTCCCAGCGCGCCGACCCGCTGCAGAAATCTCTCCGGCTCGGTGGGGATCTCCTGGAGCGCCAGCTCCCAGCCTCCGATCGCGTCGGGGAGGAAATCCTGGGCCACGCCCAGGGTCGCGCTGAGCGCGTGGCCCTCGTACTCGTACCACCCGCGCAGGGGCGCGATGTTGGGGAATTCATGACTGGTCAGGAAGCGGAGCACCTCGAGCTCGGGGTTGACGCCGGGCTCGAGCTTCCGGAACACCTTGAGCACAAGCCGCTCGTCAAACACGAGCGAGGAGTTCGACTGTTCCACCCCCATCAGCCGGACCGGCGCCGCCTCGGAAACGTCGACCGAGGGATCGGCGCACTGGAAGCTGAAGCAGCCGTCCTCGGTCTCGATCCGGTCACCGGATCGGATCCGGCGCAGGAGCTCGGTCGCCTGATCGGGATCGGCCAGGGCATCGAGGACGGCACAGCCATCCACTCTGGCAATCTGCGCCGTCGCGGCGTCGCCGTCCTCGATCGTGGACGCAGGCTCCAGCGTGAGCAGCAGCTGGTAGAGCTCGTGCGTGCCGGTGGCAAAGCGCGTCTGGGCCAGGGTGAGCAGCAGCAGCGGGTCCTCCCGCAGGATCACGCTCTCGACGATCTCGATCCCCGCGATCGAGCGGGACTTGGAGGCGTACCAGCGTTGCACGGCGATCCATTCGGGCAGGCCGCGGTCTTCCAGCACATGAGGGATGTCGAGCTCCTGGAGCCGGGCCGGATCAGCCATCGGACCCAACCCTTCCCTCCTCGACCAGGGCGAACCAGTAGAAGCCGCGAGAGCCCAGCGTGAGCAGATACGGGAGCTCGCCGATCCGTGGGAAGCGCGAGTTGCCGAACAGCTCCACCGGGTAGCGGCCCTCGTATTCGCGGAGGTCGAGTTCGACCGCCTGCGCGGAGCGGGCCAGGTTGTGCACGCACAGGACCAGGTCGTCCTCAAAGCGCCGCAGGTGGGCGAAGATGCGCGGGTTCGACGGCTCGATCGGCTCATAGGTGCCGAAGCCGAATACCGGATGCTCCTTGCGCAGGGAGATGAAGCGGTGCAGCCAGCGCAGCATCGAGGTCGGGGTCCGGAGCTGGGCCTCGATGTTGACGGCCTGGAAGCCGTACACCGGATCCATCAACGGCGGCGCGTAGAGCTGGGCGAAGTCGGCCCTTGAGAAGCCGCCGTTGCGATCTCCGGTCCACTGCATTGGCGTGCGAACGCCGTCGCGGTCCCCGAGGAAGACGTTGTCTCCCATGGCGACCTCATCGCCGTAGTAGAGCACCGGCGAGCCCGGCAACGAGAACAGGATCGCGTGCATGAGCTCGATCTCGTCGCGCCCGTTGTCGAGCAGCGGCGCGAGCCGCCGCCGGATGCCCAGGTTGAGCTTCATCCGTGGGTCCTTGGCGTACTCCGAGTACATGTAGTCACGTTCCTCGTCGGTGACCATCTCGAGCGTGAGCTCGTCGTGGTTGCGCAGGAACAGGCCCCACTGGCAGGTCTCGGGGATCTCCGGCGTGTTCTCGAGCACCTCATAGATGGGCACTGCCTCCTCCCGGCGCAGGGCCATGAACATCCGCGGCATGACCGGGAAGTGGAAGCACATCTGGCACTCGTCGGCGGTCCCGAAGTACTGCACGACGTCGGCCGGCCACTGGTTGGCCTCGGCGAGCAGCACCCGATCGGGATAGTTCTCGTCGACCTCGCGCCGGACCCGCTTCAGGTACTCGTGGGTCGGTGGCAGGTTTTCGCAGTTCGTCCCCTCCCGCTCGAACAGGTAGGGCACGGCGTCGAGCCGGAAGCCGTCGAGCCCCAGGTCGAGCCAGAAGCGCAGGACGTCCAGCATCGCATCCTGAACCGCGGGGTTGTCGTAGTTGAGGTCCGGCTGGTGGTAGAAGAACCGGTGCCAGTAGTACTGCCCGGCCACCGGGTCCCAGGTCCAGTTCGAGGATTCGGTGTCGATGAAGATGATCCGAGCGTCCTGGTAGCGGTCATCGGTGTCCGACCACACGTAGAAGTCGCGCTCGGGGGATCCGGGCGGGGCCTGGCGGGCGCGCTGGAACCACGGATGCTCGTTCGAGGTGTGGTTCATGACCAGGTCGGCGATCACTCGGATGCGCCGCGCGTGGGCGGCGTCGATCAGCTGCTGGACATCGTCAACCGTGCCGTAGTCAGGGTGGATGTTGGTGAAGTCGGAAATGTCATAGCCGCCGTCACGCAGGGGTGATTGGTAGAACGGGAGCAGCCAGATGCAGTCGATGCCCAGCCACTGCAGATAGTCGAGCTTCTCGGTCAGTCCACGGAAATCGCCGATCCCGTCGCCGTTGGCGTCATAGAAGCCGCGGACGTGGATCTCGTAGAAAACGGCGCGCTTGAACCAGAGCGGCTCGGCCTCGAACCACTGCCTGGTCTGAGCCTGCGCGGCGGCGTCGGGATCTCCGTGGCTGGCGGTGCGGGGGGACGGCCGCTCGGCGGCCAGCAGGTGGGTGAGTGTGGAGGGGCCGACCGACATCGGAACCTCACACTAGCTTGCGGCCCTGGACCGAGGGGCTAGCTCTCGACGCGGACCACATGGGCCTGACGCACACCGGGCTCGAGGCGTACGTAGTTGGGCCCGATGCGCCACTGGTACCGCTCATCGGTCAGGAGATCGCGCGCGCTGAAACTCGGCGGAAGCCCAAGGCTGGCCGGGATCGTCGCCACCCCCTCTTGGGTCTGGTGCGGATCGATGCTGACCACGGTCACGATGGTGTTGGCGCCCCACTGCTTGGCGTAGGCGATCAAGCCGTCGTTCGCGGTATCGAGGAAGGTCACGTTGGAGAGATGCTGAAGCGCGGGGTTCTCCCGGCGCGCGAAGTTGAGCTGCTTGATCAGAGGCAGCAGCTCACCCTTGAGCTTGCGCTTTTTGATCTCGTACTTCTCCGAGTGGAGATATTCCTCCGAGCCCTCCTCGGCGGCGACGCTTTCGATCGCCTCGTAGCCGGAGTAGATCCCGTAGCTGGGGCTCAGCGTCGCGGCCAGGATGAGCCTCGCCTCGAAGGCCGGGCGGCCGCCGTGCTGGAGATAGGCGTGGAGGATGTCCGGGGTGTTGGTGAAGAAGTTGGGCCGGAAGTACTCCTGCTCACCTGAGTAGGCGAGCTCGGATACGTATTCGGCGAGCTCCCAGCGGGAGTTCTTCCAGGTGAAGTAGGTGTAGGACTGGCTGAAGCCCACCTTGGCCAGGTGGCGCATGACCGACCGGCGGGTGAACGCCTCGGCCAGGAAGATCACGTCGCGATCGCGGGCGTGCACCTGCTCGATCAGCCAGGCCCAGAAGGCGAACGGCTTGGTGTGGGGGTTGTCGACGCGGAACACCTTGACCCCGCAGTCGACCCAGTGCAGAACGACCTCAAGCAGCGCGTCCCAGAGTCCCCGCCAGTCCGGCGACTCCCAGTTGAAGTTGTAGATGTCCTGGTAGCGCTTGGGTGGATTCTCGGCGTACTTGAGGGTGCCGTCGGGGCGGCGATGGAACCACTCGGGATGCTCGGCCAGCCAGGGATGGTCAGCCGAGGCCTGGATCGCGAAGTCGAGCGCAATGTCGATCTCCAGCTTCGAAGCCGCCTGCGTCAACTCCCGCAGCTCCTCCTCGGTGCCCAGGTCGGGGTGGATGGAGTCGTGTCCGCCTGTCTCGTCGCCGATCGCCCAGGGGGAGCCTGGGTCCTTCGGCCCGGCCACCAGGGCGTTATCTCGACCCTTGCGATTGGTGTGGCCAATCGGGTGAATGGGGGGCAGGTAGACGACGTCGAAGCCGTGCTCGGCCAGATCGGGGAGGCGCTTCTGCACCCCCGCGAACCCACCCCAGGAGCGGGGGAAGAGCTCATACCAGGCGCCGAAGCGAGCTCGGATCCGGTCGACCTCGATCGCCAACGGCGGCTCGAGGCTGACCGCCCCGTGGCGCTCCTGCGTGCGCTCGACCGCGTCGAGAAGCTCAGGGCCGAGGATGACGTCGTGCTTGGCTGCCTCAGGAGCTGCGGGGTCGCTGAGGGTGAGCAGCGCGTGCTCGATCAGCTTGCGGTCGCCTTCTGAGCGGGCGTTGTCAAGCGCCGCTCGGAGTAACAGGTCACCCTCTGAGAGCTCGCCGGCCAGGTCGTGCTGGCCGGCGTTCAGCTTGCGTTCGAGCTCGTCACGCCAGGTGCCGAAGACGTCGGTCCAGGCCTCGATCGTGTACTCGTAGCGCCCCGTCTGCTCGACCTCGAACGAGCCCGCCCAGCGCACGCCGCCGAGATGCGCGTCGCGCCGTCTGAGTTGGCTCTCCTGCCAGCGACCACCGCTGGGACCGCGGTAGCGGACAACAGCCCGGAGGAGCTCGTGCCCGTCCCGGAAGATGTCGGCCTCGACGTGGACCGTGTCGCCGGCGCACCGCTTGGCGGCGTAGCCACCGTCGTCCACGGACGGAGTGGGGTACTGGATGACGATCCGGGCTGGCATGGCGGCGCGCTTGCCGCGCCCGCCCCGGCCGCGGCGGGCAGCCTCCTCCTTCTGCGCCACCGGCGCCTGGATCTCACTCGTGCGCGTGGCCATGACATCAACATACCGGCGCTTGCATTCGGGTAAACGTTTGCGGATGACCGAGCGCGGCCGTGTGAACAGAACGTGATCGACCTGCCCCGCTCGAGCGGCGTTCTGCTCCACGTGACGTCGTTGCCCGGGGGCCGCCTGGGGCGGGAAGCGTTCCGGTTTGTCGACTGGCTGGCCGCCGCCGGGCAATCCTGGTGGCAGGTTCTTCCCCTCGGGCCTCCGGACCGCTACCGCTCGCCCTACAAGGCACGCTCCGCGTTCGCCTCCTCCCCGGCCCTGCTTGGCTCGCCTCGGGCGCCCGTCAGCCGGTCAGAGCTCGCTGAGTTTCGGGAACGCAACGGGTGGTGGGCCTCGGACTGGGAGCGCTTCGGAGGGCGCGACGCCCTGGCCGACCAGGTCCGATTCGAGCGCGAGTGGCGCGAACTCCGAAGCTACGCCCGGGAGCGCGGAGTGCGCCTGGTCGGCGACATCGCCATCTACGTCGCCCCCGGGAGCGCCGATCAGCGGGCGCACCCCGAGCTCTTCCAGGAGGGCCTGGTGGCGGGCGCCCCGCCCGACGCCTTCTCGGCCAGCGGGCAGCGGTGGGGTAACCCGCTCTACGACTGGCCGGCCATGCAGCGTCGCCGCTACCGCTGGTGGGTGCAGCGGCTGCGCCGGACGCACGAGCTCTTCGACCTGGCCCGGATCGACCATTTCCGCGGTTTCGTCGCCTACTGGGCGGTGCCCGCGGGCTCGCGGACCGCTCGCGACGGGCGCTGGAAGCGCGGCCCGGGTCACGCCATGTTTGACGCCGCGTCGCGTGAGCTCGGACAGCTGCCGCTGATCGCCGAGGATCTGGGCGTGATCACCCCGGCCGTCGAGCGCCTGCGGGATGAGCTCGGCCTCCCGGGGATGCTGGTCCTCCAGTTCGGCTTTGACCCGAGCGATCCGCACGGTCCCCATCGGTTGGAAAACCACCTCGCCGACCGCGTCGTTTACACCGGCACTCACGACCATGACACGCTGCGCGGCTGGTACGAGTCGCTTTCGGTCGATGTGCGGGCGCAGGTGGACGGCGAACTTCACGCGCGGGGCATGCTGGAGCGCCAGCGCTGGTGGGGGCTGATTCGCCTCACGCTGGGCTCTCCGGCGCGCCTCGCCGTCATGCAGGCCCAGGACGTGCTGGGGTTGGGCAGCGAGGCGCGAATGAACCTACCCTCTCGTGCATCGGGCAACTGGCGCTGGCAGCTGCAGCAGGGGGCGTTGACACCGGCGCTGGCCCGGCGCCTGCGTGAGGCCACCCGGGAGGCAGGTAGGGTGAGGCCATGAGCTTCACGATCAAGAATCTGCGTGAGGTCGAGGACGTGGCGCCCCGATTCGGCTTCGAGCAGGTTCAGGAAGCGCGGTTTCCGTGGCGAGCGCTGGAGGCGGAGCAGACGGGCATGGCCTACCACGTGATCAAACCGGGTCAGCGGGGTGGCGCCCATCGCCACGACCAGGCCGAGGAGATCTATCTCGTGCTGTCCGGAAGCGGCCGGATCAAGCTCGACGACGAGGTACGAGAGATCGGGCCGATGGATGCCATCCGCATCTCGCCTCAGGTGACGCGGGCCTTTGCCGCTGGTCCAGAGGGGCTCGAGCTGCTCGTCTTTGGCCCCCACCACGACGCTGACGGCGAGATTCTCAAGGACGACGTCTGGGAGGACGAAGGCTGAAGTAGGCGGTCAGCGCCAGTGCGCGCAGGCTGACCTTGAGATGGCGGTAGAGGTAGGTCAGATCGCCACGCAGTCGGCCGCGGCGGCTGGTCTCGTAGCGGACCAGCGATGATGGCCGCACAACGACGTGCATTCCGTCACCGGCCAGGACGTCGAGCGCGCGTTCCGCGATCGCGATCTGGCCGAAGGCGGTGGGGTGGACGTGGTCGGTCATGACCAGGTTGCGAGCTCCAAAGTCCTGCAGGTCGAGGACGAGGGCCCCGGCGTCCGCCGCCGCGCGGGCGATCACCTGGTTGAGCTCGCGGACCTTGGCCCCGGCACGCGGCCGGCCCAGGTCGAGGGGTGCGGTCAACGTCAGGACTCTGTCGCAGCGGTCGTCCAGGAAGTGCAGCGCGTGGGCAAAGCCATCCTCAAAACGCGCCGCATCCCACTCGAAGCTCCGGACGTCGTTGACGCCAATGTAAAGGCAGCCGACGTCATAGCGAGCCTCCGTGCGCCCCGCCTGCGGCAGCTGTTCACCAATTACGTCCTGGATCGTGGCGCCGTCAAAGGCGTAGCTCGTAAACGGAAGCCCGAGCCCGCGGGCCAGCCAGAGCGCCCACGACTGAAGCGCCACGCCCCACTGGAGCTCGCCGCCTCCATTGGTGATCGAGTCCCCGAAGGCGAGCAGGCCGAGTCGGGCCCCCAAGATTTCGATCGACGCATGGGTCAAGCGCGCGAGGGTAGATAATCACCGACCCGTGAGCGATCCAGGCTCAACTTTCATCCCGGACGGGCGGGAGGACGTTCGGCGTGCCGCCGAGGAACTCGCCGAGCGAATTCCTGACCCGCTGGCACCGCTGGCCCGCCTGGCCTACAACTACCGGTGGTCCTGGCTCCCGGGCGGCCCCGACCTGTTCGCCGCCATCGATCGTGAGCGCTTCGAGCTCTGTCTTCAGAACCCGGTGCGCCTTCTCCAGGAGGCCTCGACGGGGGCGCTGCGGCGCGCCGCCGATGACGACGCGCTGGTGGCCCATGCGGTGGCTCTGGACGAACAGGTAAGGGCCGACCTCGGGCGCCCGGCGGCCGAGGGCACCGACCCTGAGCGTCCGGTCGGCTTTCTCTGCGCCGAATATGGAGTCCACGTCTCCCTGCCCGTGTACTCGGGGGGCCTCGGGGCCCTCGCCGGCGATCTGCTCAAGGAGGCCTCCGACCAGGCGCTGCCGATGGTCGCCGTCGGCTTGCTCTACCGCAAGGGCTACTTCCGTCAGCGCATCGACGCGGGCGGCTGGCAACACGAGTACTGGATCGATACCGACCCCCAGCGCCTGCCGGCGACCCGCGTCACCGGAGCCGACGGCTCTCCGCTCACCATCGAGGTTCCGATTTACGACACCAAGGTCCTGGCCCACGTGTGGCGCGTGGACGTCGGCCGCGTGCCCCTGTTCCTGCTTGACACCGACATCTCTCGCAACGGACCGCTCGAGCGCTGGATCACCGGGCGCCTTTACGAGGCCGACCCGACGACCCGGCTGGCCCAGTACGTCCTGCTCGGCGTGGGCGGGATCGGGGCGCTGCGAGCGCTCGGGATCGAGCCCAGCGTGATCCACCTAAACGAGGGCCATGCCGCCCTGGCGCCGCTGGCCTTCGCCGCCGCCCGCGATAACGGTGACGCGCCGGTCGGCGCCCCGCGCTCGCTGGAGGAGGCGCGGGCCCGAACCGTGTTCACCACCCACACGCCGGTCCCGGCCGGAAACGACTCATATTCGCCACAGCAGTTTGGAGCGGCAATCCACGGTCTCGTGGGCGAGCTCGGGCTGTCCGCGGACGAGGTGATCGAACTGGGGCAGACCCATCCGGGGAATCCATCGGAGCCGTTCGGGGTCACGCAGGCAGCCCTCCGCCTCAGTGGCGCCGCCGGCGGAGTGAGCCGCCGCCACGGCGAGGTGTCGCGCGAGATGTGGGCGTCGCTCTGGCCGGAACGGTCAAGAGACGAGGTGCCGATCGCGCACGTTACCAACGGGGTTCACGTCCCCACCTGGATCGGGCCGGCCATGCGCTCCCTACTCGATCGGTACCTGGGGCCGGACTGGGCTGCCCGCGCCGCCGACCCGCGGACATGGGAGGCGGTGGATCAGATCCCGGCCCGCGAGCTCTGGGAGGTGCGCCGGCGCCAGCGGGCGGAGATGATCGAGTTCATCCGTCTGCGCAGCACCCAGGATCGGCTGCTCCGAGGGGACATGCGCGACTACGTGGAGGCCGCCTCTCGGGGCTTTGACGAGGACGTGCTCACGGTCGGCTTTGCCCGCCGTGTCGCCACCTACAAGCGGCTCGAGCTGCTCACCCGCCACCCGGAGCTGACGCTCGCTCTACTCGGGGGCGAGCGACCGGTGCAGGTGGTGCTGGCCGGGAAGGCCCACCCGCGAGACGAGGAGGCCAAGCACTCACTGCGCCAGCTCTTCGGCATGAAGGCGGCGGAGATCGTGGGGCAGCGGGTTGTCTACCTGGACGACTACGACCTGGCCACCGGGGCGATGCTCGTCCGCGGCTGTGATGTGTGGCTGAACCTTCCCCGTCCGCCGCTTGAGGCCAGCGGGACGAGCGGCATGAAGTCCGCCTTCAACGGCGGCCTGCAGGTGAGCGTGCTCGACGGCTGGTGGGCCGAGGCCTATGACGGGTCGAATGGCTGGGCGATCCCTGGCGAGAGGAGCCATGACATCGGAGCTCAGGACGAGGAGGACGCCCAGACGCTTCACCGACTCTTGGGCGGCGAGGTCGTGCCGAACTTCTACGAGCGCGACCTCGACGGCGTCCCGACAGCCTGGATCGAGCGGATGCGCGCTTCGCTTCGGACGCTGGGGCCGCACTTTTGCGCCGCGCGCATGCTGGCCGAGTACGCCGAGGGCCCGTACCGCCGCGCGGCGGCCCAGGTGCTCGCCAAATGAGCTGAGCCGACGCCCGGGGCGCCGGAACCTCTACCCCTGGACCTCTTCCAGATGCCGCGGCGGCGGGCCGACGTACTTGGAGGTCGGCCGGATCAGCCTGCCCTCGCGCTTCTGCTCCATGATGTGAGCTGACCACCCAGCGGTGCGGGCGCAGGTGAACATCGGCGTGAACAGCTCCGGCGGAACCTCGGCGTAGTCGAGCACCACGGCCGACCAGAACTCGACGTTGGTGGCGAGCACGCGGTCGGGCTTGCGCGCCTCGAGCTCGGCCAGCGCGGCGCGCTCCAGCTCCTCGGCGACCTCAGCCCGGGGAGCATTGATCTCCTTCGCCGTTCGCCTGAGAACCCGCGCCCGCGGATCCTCGGCCCGGTAGACACGGTGCCCGAAGCCCATCAGCCGATCTCCTCGGTCGAGCACCTGCTTGACGTAACGCTCGGCGTCCCCCATGGCCGCGACCTCGTCGAGCATCGTCAGCACCCGGCTGGGGGCACCGCCGTGCAGCGGGCCGGAGAGCGCGCCCACAGCGGCCGAGAGGGCGGCCGCGACGTCGGCGCCGGTCGAGGCGACGACCCGAGCCGTGAAGGTCGAGGCATTCATGCCGTGCTCGGCGGCCGAGATCCAGTAGGCGTCGATCGCCTTGACGTGGTCCGGGTTCGCCTCCCCGCGCCAGCGGATGAGAAAGCGCTCGGGAATCGAGCGAGCTTTGTCGACCTCGAGCTGAGACACGGGTGGACGGCCGATCCCCCGGGCCGACTGGGCCACGAACGACAGCGCCATGACCGAAGCCCGCGCCAGGTTGTCCCGCGCCTCCTCGTCGGAGACGTCGATCAGCTGGCGGAAGCCCCACTGCGGGCCCAGCATGGCCAGCGCCGACTGCACATCCACACGCGGGTCACCGGAATGGACCGTGAGCGCATACGGCTCGGCTGGGGGCATCCCGGGCAGGAGCTGACCATCGACGAGCAGGCCCCATACCTGCTCGAAGGGCACGCGGCCGACGAGCTCCTCGATATCGACGCCGCGATAGCGGAGCGCCCCGCCCGCGCGGTCGGGTTCGGCGATCTCTGTCGCAAACGCGACTACGCCTTCGAGCCCTGACTGAACCTCGGCGGTGGCGGTCATCTCGACACAGGCTATCGGGGTAGGCTTGCCCAGCCCGTGAACGACTTGCTCACACGGTCAGCAGTCGAACTTGCCGCTTTGGTCCGTTCGGGCGAAGTCAGGGCGCGGGAGCTCGTCGAGGCGGCGCTGAGGCGGATCGATCAGCTCGACGCCGAGGTGGGGGCGTTCACCCACGTGGCGCACGATTCCGCGCTCGCCACGGCGGATCAGATCGGCGCCGACGATTCGCGGCCCTTTGCCGGGGTCCCGATCGCCATCAAGGACAACCGGGCGGTGGACGGGATGCCCCTGACGATGTGCAGCGACCTGTTCGGCGACTTCGTGGCTGGGCGCGACGCGGCCCTGGTCCGGCGTCTGAAGGACGCGGGCTTCGTCATCGTGGGCAAGACCAAGCTGCCGGAGATGGGCATCCTGCCTACGACCGAGCCGCGGCGCTTCGGCCCGGCGCGCAACCCGTGGGATCTGGAGCGCACCCCGGGGGGCTCCAGCGGTGGATCGGCCGCCGCGGTGGCGGCCGGGATGGTTCCCATCGCCCACGGCAACGACGGCGGCGGATCGACCCGGATCCCCGCCGCGTGCTGTGGATTGGTCGGGCTCAAGGCGGCGCGGGGTCGCGTGTCGGTGGCGCCAGACGCCGGCGACAGCTTCCTGGTCAACGATGGCGTGCTGACCCGGACCGTCGCCGAGACGGCCGCCGTGCTGGACGTGATGGCCGGCTACGAGATCGGCGATGCCACCTGGGCTCCGCCCCCGTCCGAGCCGTTCGCGACGAGCGCGGCGCGGGCGCCGGAGCGCCTGCGGATCGGGCTGGCGCTGAACCCCCCGCTCGAAGGAGCGGTGCTGGAGGCACCCTGCGAGCGAGCGGCTCGGGACGCCGCCGGGCTGCTGGGCGAGCTCGGCCACGAGGTCGAGGAGGTCACGCCGCCGTGGTCTGGCTTGAATCTGCTCCCGGATTTCACGCGGGCGTTTGGCCCGATGGTCTCGATCGTCACCGCGATCGGCGGCCGGATCCGGGGCCGCGAACCGACCGAGGACGATGTCGAGCCGCTGACCTGGATGCTCTACGAGCGCGCCCGCACCCAGGACACGCTCACTTTTCTGAGCTCGGAGGGGCGCCTCCAGTCGGTGGCGCGGTCGCTCGTGAGCTGGATGGCGCCCTTCGACATCGTGCTGACCCCCACCCTGGCCCGGCCACCGATCCGAATCGGTGAGGTTCACGGTCGCGGACCCGATCCGTGGGAGAACTATCAGCGCTCAGGCCACTTCACGCCGTACACCGCGATTTGCAACGTGACGGGACAGCCAGCGATCGCGCTGCCGCTCTATCACAGCGAGGATGGCCTACCGCTGTCGGTGCAGCTCATCGGCCGGCCGGCGCGGGAAGACATGCTGCTGTCGCTGGCCGGCCAGCTGGAGCAGGCCAGGCCGTGGGCGGAGCGCGTGGCCCCGCTGGCGCGCTGAATCAGTCCTCGTCGGCCTCGCCCTTCGGCTCCTTCTCCTCGCCTTCCGGCTCCTCGTCCCCGTCACCGCTCCCGTCGTCCTCAAAGACGGCGTCCGCGGTGGCGCCGCTGCCCTTGCGGTGCTCGTCGCCCTGCTCCTCTTTCTGCTTCTCGTAGGCCTCGGCCACGCGTTTGGCCGGCGGGGTGTCGTCGAGCTCTCGGGCTGGGCCCTCGGCGGAGTCGGCGTCGATCTTGGTCGCCGGGCCCTCCTCTTCGGGAACCTGGCTGGCGTAGGAGCGCGCGCTCTCGACCAGCTCCTGATCGGCCAAGCCGATGGCGTAGTAGACACGCAGCGCCCGGTCGTCCTCCTCGGAGATCTCATCCTGAGGTTCGACCTCAGGTGAGTCGTGGACATGATCAAAGCTGTACGGGACGCGAAACTCGTCGGCCTGGTTCTTGATGCGGGCCAGGGGGACGAACACCTGGCGCTTGCGGCCCAGCCCGGTGGCGCTCTCAATCGTCACCCACATCGGCGCTTCGTCGTCACCGACGCCGTAGATCTCCTTGACCTGGCCAATCTTGCGCCCGTCCTGGTCGTTGATCGTCTCGCCGGAAAGGGTGCTCACGTCCTCGATCGCGGAGGCGATGCTGCGCCCGGAGGCCGCGCCCCCTTCGTCCTGATCCTCGGAATCCTCCCCCTCTTCCTGGGTGTCTGAATCCGCGCTCGTGTCGCCCGACTTGCTGCCGTCTTCCTCCTGGGCTGAGGTCTCGTCCGGGGAGCTCGCGCCCTCCCCGTTGGCGGTGGCCTCTTCCTGCTCGGCCGATTCCGTGCTCTGCTCGCTCGCCGATGCCATCTCTCTCCCTCGCCTTCAGCGGTTTGTCCTTGGGCTTGGCTACCCGGGTCGACGGCTTAGCTACCAGGTTCAGCCCACACCGAGGACGGCACGCATCGGCTTGGGCAGGACCCCCAGGCGTTCGGCATCGGCGGTGCCCTGCCGGGCGATCAGCGGGATCTCCAGCAGCTCGGCTTCGTCCCAGGTGGCGAACGCGGTCGGCCCACCTACGAGCTCGACGGCGGTGAGCAACCGCCGCACGAGGCCAATCGGGATATGGAGGAGCGGCCGGGTGCGGCGCAGCGACTGAAGCACGGATTGCACGACCTCGGCGTAGCTGAGGGTCTCTGGCCCCGCCAGCTCGTAGCGCCTCCCCGCGCTGTCATCGTGGCGGGAGCCTCCCGGGAGGACGGCCAGGACGCACTCGGCCACATCCTCGGCCCACATCGGCTGAACCGTCGCCCGGCCGGACCCGACGATCGGCATGACCGGGAGCAGCGACATCCGCTCAAGCAGGGTGATGAAGGGGTCGCTGGGTGAATAGACCATCGAGGGGGCGAAGACGGTGTACGGGAGCGGGGACTCGATGACCGCGCGCTCGGCGATCGCCTTGGCCCGCATCATCCGAGCTGGGCTCCAGGGAGAAGCGCCGAGCGTGGAGAAGAAGATGAAGCGCTCGGCGCCCGCACGCTCGGCCGCCTGGACGAGCCGCCAGGTGGCGACGCCCGAGAGTTCCTCGATCGACCCTCCCGGCTGATCCCGGATCGTGGCGGCTAGGTGGACGACGGTGTCGACGCCGCGCAGCGCATTTCGGAACGAGAACGGATCGGCCAGATCACCGAGCGCGATCTGGACCTTGACCCGCTGTCCGCCCAGCCGTCGTGGGTCGCGGACCAGGCAGCGGACCGGGACGCCGGCCGCGGTCAGGCGGCGGACGATGGGAAGCCCGATGGTCCCCGTGGCGCCGGTGAGCAAGAGCACAACGGGAGGCTACAGCCGAGGATGCTGCCTAGAATGCGGCACTCCCTGACGAGTTCGAGACAGGAAGAAGCTCTGACATGGCCTACGTGATCGCCGAGCCCTGCATCGGCACGAAGGACAACTCGTGCGTTGAGGTGTGCCCGGTCGACTGCATCCATCCGACTCCGGACGAGCCGGATTACGACAGCGTTGAGATGCTCTACATCGATCCTGAGGAGTGCATCGACTGCGACGCCTGCGTTGAAGCCTGCCCCGTCGATGCCTGCTTCGCCGAGGACCAACTGCCCGACGAGTGGCAGAACTACACGAAGATCAACGCTGACTTCTTCGCCAATCGCTGAGTGATCGGGTCACCGGCTGGCGGTCAGGACCGCCTGAGCCGCGTTGTGGCCCGGGACACCGCTGACCCCACCACCGCGTCGAGCGCCGGCGCCGCATAGCCAGACATTTGCATGAGGCGTCTCGACGCCCCAGCGGCCGACCTCCTCGTCTGACTCCGCGAACGGCCAGGCGAGGTCACGGTGGAAGATGTGGCCGCCGGGCATCGCCAGCTCGGCCTCTAGGTCAAGCGGCGTGTGCGCCTCGAGGCAGGGCGCACCGTCTCCGTCGAGCGCCAGGCACTCCTTAAGCGGTTCCGCGAGGACGCTGTTGACCGACCCCAGGGTCGCCTCGACCGCGGTCCGCTTGGTCTCGTCGTCCGCGAACAGCCGCGCCGGCATGTGCAGCCCAAACACGGTGAGCGTCTGGAAGCCGGCCGTTCGCAGCTCGGGGCTGAGGATGCTGGGATCGGTCAGCGAGTGGCAGTAGAGCTCGCAAGGTGGGATCGTGGGGATCGACCCCCTGGCTGCCTCCGCGTACGCCCGCTGAAGCTGCGCGTAGCCCTCGTTGACGTGGAAGGTCCCGGCGAAGGCCTTCTCGGCCGCGACTGAGGGATCACGCAGTCTGGGCAGCCGGGTCAGGAGCATGTTGAGCTTGAGCTGCGAGCCCTCGGGGCGCGGCGCCGGTGCTGCCCCGTCCAAGAGCCGGGCCAGCACCGCCGGAGCTACTCCGGCGAGGACATGCGACGCGGCCCATGTCCCACCGTCTGCAGACGTCACCTCGGCGGCGGTGTCGTCGGTGGCGATCTGGCTCACCTCGGTCCCGGTGCCGATCGTTACCCCCGCCTCGCAGGCGGCTTGCTCAAGGGCATGGGCCACGGCTCCCATCCCGCCGACGGGGACGTCCCACCGACCGGTGCCATTGCCGATGACGTGATAGAGGAAGCACCGGTTCTGGCGGAGCTGAGGATCGTCGGCGGGGGCAAACGTCCCGATCGTGGCGTCGGTCAGCACCACCCCGCGCAAGACGTCGTCCTCGGGGACCATCGCCTCCAGGAGCTGAGATAGGGGCCGCTCGAACAGCGCCTCCCATGCCTCGTCATCCCCGATCCGTCGCCGCAGCTCGTCCCGGCTCAGCAGCGGCTCGGTGAGCGTGGGGAAGACGCGCTCAGCGACGCGCTGAAGCAGTTCGCCGAGCGGCTCAGGCCGAGCGTCGAGCCGGCCGGTGTCTCCGACCGGGGTATAGGAGGAGATGGCCCGCTGCCGCAGCTCTATCCGCACGCCCAGCTGCCGCAGCAGCGAAGCCGGAAACAGGCTGACCAGGTAGGCGAAGCGGGAGACTCGGGCGTCGATCCCGGGGAAGATCCGTTCGGATGCCGCGGCCCCGCCGACTCGCTCGCTTCGCTCGAGCACGAGCACCGACCGTCCGGCCCGGGCGAGCAAGGTAGCCGCGACGAGGCCGTTGTGGCCGCCGCCGACGACGATCACGTCAAACCGGCCGCGCTCGACCGGCGACGGCACCGTGTTAGGCCATCGGTAGCGACATGCCGACGGGCTTGGGCGCCGCGGCCGGAGCGGCCGCCTGCATGACCGGGAGCTCGATCGGCGACAGCGCGATCAGGCCGCGTGCGCCCTGGCGCAGCGCCTGAGCGGCGGAGTCATCGGGATCTGAGAAAACGACGGGAAGGCCGGCATCTGACTGCTCACGGAGCGCCATGGTCAGCGGCACCTTGGCCAGCAGCGGCACCTCGAGCTCGTCGGCCAGCAGCTGGCCGCCACCCTCGCCGAAGAGCTGGTAGCGCTCCCCCGACGGGGTCACGAAGCCAGCCATATTCTCGATCACGCCCGCCACCTCAAGCTTGAGCTTGGTGGCCATCTCGGCTGAGCGGCGGGCCACCTTCTGGGCCACCGGCTGGGGGGTGGTGACAATCACGAACTTAGCCTGGGGCAGCAGCTGAGCCAGCGTCATCGAGACATCGCCCGTGCCTGGAGGAAGGTCGATGAGCAGGTAGTCGAGCTCGCCCCAGTCCACGTCCTCCAGGAACTGCTGGAGCGCCTTGTGAAGCATCGGGCCGCGCCACACAACCGCGGCATCCTGCTCGATGAAGAACCCGATCGACATCACCCGAATGCCGTCGTGGGTGCTCAGAGGAACGATCTTGCGCTCGGCGTTCACCTTCGGGCGCTCGGTGCCCACGCCGAGCATTCGCGGCTGTGAGTAGCCCCACACGTCGGCGTCGAGGACGCCCACCTGCTTGCCCTCGGCGGCGAGGGCGGCGGCGAGGTTGGCGGTCACGCTTGACTTGCCCACGCCGCCCTTGCCCGAGCCGACGCATATCACGTTGGCCACCTGGGCGAGGGCGCCCTCGGGCAGCGATCCGCGGCCGAGTTTGTGGCCCAGCGCCGCCTTCTCGGTGTCAGAGAGCACGTCGAAGCTGACGTTGACGCCGACGACACCGTCGAGCTCGCGCACCGCCTGAGCGACGCCGGTCTCAAAGTGGCTACGGATCGGGCAGCCCGGAGTGGTCAGCGAGACCATCACGTCGACGACGCCGTTCTCGTGGATCTCGACCGACCGGACCATCTCAAGCTCGACGATGTCCCGCCGCAGCTCAGGGTCGATGACCGAGCGCAGCGAGTCGATTACCTGTTCACGGGTCGGCATTGGTTCCATTCAAGCAGGTCGATTTGGGATGTCCGAGCGTGAACGGCCCACCCCGGGCCGGTGACCGCGTCCGGCTTTGGGCTTCGCGGGCCGGTGACCGCGTCCGGCTTCGGGCCTCGCTCCCTCCGCTCCTGGTTAGCGGTAGCCGCTCCGGTCGCTCGGCAGCTAGCACGGCGGGACCTCCAGTCCCGCCTTTTAAAGACCGACCGGGACGCCACTTGCGTGGCGCCCCGGCGGTTGAGGGAGGAGAGGGTGCTGCATTCGCCGGCGAGGATATGAGGCCGGCGAACTCTCCCCGCCGCCGGCCTCTCCCTGCCGGGGTGGGGGAAACTTGCCCTGAGGCTAGGAAATAAGCCCCTGTGCGTCGGACACGAGCTTCTCGATCCGATCACCAACGATACCGGACCGCTTCTCGACGTCCTTGCGGACCGAGCGGACCTCCCGCTCGACGCGGCGACGGTTCTGACGCACCGTCCGCTCGACGAGGCTCCGGCGCTGGCGCAGCTGGCGCTCAAAGCGTGTCCGGCTCCGTCGGACCTGACGCTCGAGGCGGTTGCGGGCCGTGGCGCCGCGGCGCTCATAGCGCTTGAGCTCACGCTCGACGCCGTTCCGGGTCCGGTACTTGGTCACCAGGCCGCCGACCGTGGCGACGAGGTTGTCGCGGGCCAGGAGGCTGGCGCCGACGGGCACGAGGACCGCGCGCTCGGCGTAAAGCTGAACGTGACCGGCAGCCGTCCGGGGCTGGGTCGAGGTCACGGTCGTCCGGGCGCTCCGCCGTGAGGTCGCCGTCCGGCGGCCGGTGGTCTTGCGAGCGCTCGTCTTGCGGCCGCTGGTGCTGCGGCTGGCGGCGCTTCGGCTGCCCGTGCTGCGGCTGGCGGCGCTGCGGCTGCCCGTGCTGCGGCTGGAGCTGCTCCGGGTGTTTGCCTTTCTAGTGCTGCTTCGGCGAGTGGCGGCGTTCGTCCCGCCCCCGCTGCTGCTTGTGGTCGCCATCTCTTCTCCGTTCTCGGATTCGCTGAAATATCGAACACATGTTTGTACCCCAGCCTAGAGGGGGCGTTACAGGCACCGCAAGCTCTTTATCGGCTTTTAAACAGCCGCCGCGGTGCGGTCCAGCCAGGCCTTGGGATCAGTCAGCTCTTTGAGGGTGGGCAGCGCCTCAGGACCCGAAAACACGTGGTGGAGGGCCTCAGGTCCGGCCTCGGCCACGATCGCGTCGCAGAAGCGCTTGCCCTGCTCGTACTGGCGGAGCTTCAGGTCCATGCCCAGCAGCCGGGCGAGGAGACGAGACAGCCCTGATTGAGAGCGTCGGCGGCGGTCGATGCTCGCCCGCAGGCGGGGTAGGGAGGGGACGAGGTCGGGTGCCACCGCATCCATGACGTGCTCGGCATGGCCCTCGATCACCGCCATCACCGCCTGGACGCGGTCAAGCGTCGCCCGCTCGGCTTTATTGGTCACGATCGAGATCAGATCGCCCTTGCGGAGCGCGGCCATGATCTCGCCTACCTCCTCCCGGCTGGGGACGCGCAGTTTGCGGGGTGCCTCGATCCGCACCTCGGCACTGGCCAGCAGCTCCTGCACCAGCCCCGCCACGTGCGCGTGTAGCCATGGCACACCGGCGAACTGAACCGCGTGGGTGACCTCGTGGAGTGTCACCCAGGTCATGAACTCGCGCTCGTCGGCGTCGAAGGAGCGGACAGCTTGGCCGAGGTTGGGGAGCACGAAGAGGAGTCGCGGAGGCCGGTTCTCCACCGCCTCGTCGAGCAGCACCAGCTCGTACTGGCCGAGTACGCGCTGGGCCAGATAGCCGAGCACGACCCCGACCTCGGTCGAGAGGACAAGGCCAACGCCGATCTGCACCGCGGGGCGGAGGGGGCCGAGGTTCTGGCCCGCACGGTTGAGGACCGGGTCGAGGAGGGCGCGCATCGACCCGAGGTTGGTGGCCACCCACTCCCGTCGCCCGATCCCCTCGGGCGCAGGCAGCGGGCGCGTTGGCTGAAGCCCGGTGTAGGCGACGACCCGAGCCTCCGACTCGGTGGCCAGGGGAGCCAGATCGATGGTCGGGAGCTCGGCGTCGCCCTCACCGGCGACGAAGGCTGCGATTCGCTCGGCGATGATCCAGTCGATCACGGCTTGGGGATCCTTTCGAGTTCGTGCAGGGTGGACAGCGTTCGGGCGGCGACGACCGGCGAACTGGGGGCGGCGTCGAGGGGAGCGGCCAGTGGATCCGGACAGGTGGGGAAGCTCACGACGCCGCCCGACTCGCGGACGATGAGCTGTCCTGCCGCCGCATCCACGCCGCGCGAGCGCCGCAGCGACACCATCCCGTCGAAGCGCGCGGCCGCGACCTGGCAAAGCGTGGCGGCGATCGTTCCCAGCGCCCGCAGGCGATAGGCGCTCGCGACCAGTCCCTCGATCGAGGCCGCCACCCATCGCGGGTCCGCCGACTCGATGCCGAGGACCTCAAGCCGACCGTCGTGGCCCCGGCGCTCCGGCACGTGTGGATCGATCCGATGTCCGTTGAGCCAGGCGCCCTTGCCGCGCTCAGCCCACCACTCCTCGGCGGGACCGAAGTCGTAGACGAACCCAAACTCGACATCCGCCATCGTGTCCCCGCCAGCGACCGCGATCGACAGCGCGTGGTGGGGGATTCCCCGCTTTGCGTTCAGCGAGCCGTCGATCGGATCGATGATCACTTTCACCTGACGATCGCCATAGTCGACCTCGCCTCGCTCCTCGGAGATGGCGAGGAAGCGGTAGCCCTCGTCACGCAGAGCTTCAAGCTGGGAGATGACAAGGCCCTCGGCTTCGTGGTCGATGACCAGGGTACGGTCACCGCCGCTGCCCCGGCTACCCGTCTCCACGGCCCGCTCCGCGGTCGTCGGGGCATCGGCCAACATCTCCTCCAGACCGGTCACGGCCCGACGGCAGACCCCGAGCCAGTCTGCGTCCAGTGCCGAGCGGGTCGAGGTCATCTCCGGACCTATGCTGTCAGACGTGGCGTCGATCACCCCCGAGCTCTCGCCAGCCCAGCGCGAGGCGGTCAGTCACACGGGCGGCCCGCTGCTGATCACCGGGGCGGGTGGAACGGGTAAGACGACGGCTCTCCACCAGCGGTTTCTATGGCTGACCGAGCAGGGGATCCGCCCGGAGCGGATCGGGGTCGTTACCCCGTCGAGCGGGCGCGCGGACGAGCTTCGGGCCCGGCTGGAGGGCGGCCTGACCGATGGCTATGAGCAGCTGTTCGTGCTGACGCCACTGGAGCTCGCGGCTCTCGTCGTTGGACCCGTCGGGGCCGAGTTCGACGCCCTCGATTCGGTCCTGAGTTCCGGCGAGCGGTTCGCCATGCTGCTCGAGCGGATCGACGAGCTGTCACTTCAGCGCCATGACTTTGCCGGAAGCGCCAACGCGCTAATCACTGGGTTCGTGCGCCGTATCGACCGGCTCAAGGCGCACCTGATCGCCCCGGAGGACTACGCCCGATGGGCGGCGGCCCTCCAGGACTTCGGCGCTGAGCCGGCCGACGCTGCCCTCGAGCGCGAGTTCGCCGAGGTGTACCGCGCCCATGAGCGCATGCTCTCCGAGGCGGGAGTCACCGATGCCGGGAACCTCATCCGCGACGCTCTGGCGGCGGCTGGGCAACGACCGGCCGCCGCGCGGCGCTACGCCCACCTGCTGGTCGACGACGCCGACGGGCTCACTCCGGCGGCGGCGGCGCTGGTCAGGCGGCTTGGAGGGGAGACACTCACGGTGACCTCCGATCCGGCGCGCGGTGGCTTCGCTCTGGACGGGGCCAGGGTGGTGACCCTGAAGCGAAGCTTCCGCTGCCCCGAGCCGGTGCTGAGCGCGGCCCGGGCCTGCCTCGAGTCTCTGGACCCCTCGGCGGCCGCCGCCCGCGGTGCCGAGCGGCCGGGCGAAGTGGTCTTCTGGCGCTCGGCCAACGATCGCGCCCAGGCCCAGTCCGTGGCCGCCGACATCGAGCGACTGACCGCGCGTGAGGGGGTGGAGCCGGGCGAGATCGTCGTGCTCGTCCCAACCGTTTCCAGGGAGGGACAGGCGGTGGCGGTCGCGCTCGAGGAACGCGCCGTGCCCCACCGAGTGGCCGGGGCGTCTGCCTTCTTCCAGCGGGCCGAGATCAGAGATCTTCTGGCCTGGCTGCGTCTGCTAGCCGACCCCTCGGACGCCTCCGCGGTCGTCCGCGCCCTGGCCCGCCCTCCCGTCGGCCTGCGCTCGGTCGACATCGCCCGCTGCACCCAGATCGCGCGCCGGCGCAAGCTGGACATGGTGGCGGCCCTGGCCGCCGCCACCGAGTCTCCCCAGGTCCCGCCCGAGGCTCGCGAGCGGATCCGAGTGTTTCTAAAGCTCTACCGCGCCGGTGCCTCTGGTCTCGATACCACCCGTCCCGATCTCTATGTCCATCGGTTGATCGACCGCCTCGGGCTGCGGCGCCATCAGCTGTTCGCGGCCCAGACCGACGTCGTCGAGCGGCTACGCGCGCTGGCCCGCTTCGGCGAGCTTGCTTCCTCCTACGGCCGCCGATCGCCTCAGGCCACGGCACGGGAGTTCGCGCGGCTGATCGCCGGCGTCGCCGACTCCGGGATGCGTGAGGACGACGAACCGCAGCTGAGCGAGGTCCGCGCCGTTCAGGTCGTCGCCCTCGAGGCCGCTGCCGGGCTCGAAGCCGATCACGTGTATGTCGTCGGGCTGCACTCGGGGCTGGCTCCCCAGGGCCTCGAGCGGATTCCGGTGGAGCTGCTCGGAGAAGGTGTCTCCGCCCCCGAGCCTGCCCCGCGGACCCTGGGCCGCGATCTCTACGTCGCGATGACGCGGGCCCGTCGCCGCGTGATCGCCTCCTATCCGAGCCTCAACGACCGGGGCGCGGTGCTACCCCCGGCAGCGCCGGTCGAACGCGCTCGACTCAAGCTCGGCGCCGAGTGGGAGGACCAGCGAGAGGAGTTGTTCGGACCCACCGAGACACTCCACTCGACCTATCGCCTGCTCCGCGACGAACTGCTCGAGGGAACGATGCGCGCGGGGAGCCGGCTCGGTGAGCTCCGCTTCGATACCGACCTCGATGTCTCCCACGCCGTGGCGCGCTACCTGGAGCTCCTCAAGCTCGCCGCGCTGATCGCCCGGCCCGAGGACCAGGGCCTGGCCGAGGCGATCCGTGACGTCAACGCCCGCATCCTTCAAGCCGTGACCGCCGAGCAGCGGGAGGTCTTGACCTCGTCCGGGCTCGACGATTACCTGCTCGACGCCGAGCGCGATGTCCGACGCCGGAGCCAGGCGATCGCGGCCCGGAACGAGCCGTCGCTGGAGCCGTTTCTCCCTAAGCGCGGGGACGGCGTCGTCCTCTCGGCGTCGGATATCGACACCTACCGCACCTGCCCGCTGAAGTACAAGTTCGCCCGGGTCTTCCGGATTCCCCAGGAGCCCACGATCCATCAGCGCTTCGGGATCCTGGTCCATCAGGTTCTGGAGCGTTTCCACGGCGACGGCTCCCGTGGCTCGTTGGCCGAGCTCCTGGGACTGCTCGATGCGCGCTGGCGCCGAGCCGGTTTCGGCGACTCCGAGGAGGAGCGCCAGCTCCGGGGTAAGGCGGCGGCGGCACTCGAGCGCTACCACCATCGCTTCCAGTCCGAGGAGGCGCGCCCCATGTGGTTCGAGCGCCCGTTCACCTTCCGGCTCGGCCCCCACCTGCTGCGAGGAAGGGTGGACCGGGTCGACCAGCTTCCCGGGGGCGAGTACGAGCTCATCGACTACAAGACCGGCCGGCCCAAGAGCTCGGCGCAGCTGGCCGACGACGTACAGCTGTCGCTGTACGCGGTGGGGGCGCGCGAGGCGTGGAGCCTCGAGGCCTCCCGTCAGGCCTACTACTACGTGCTCGACGACGAGAAGGTCAGCGTCGATGACGAGTCGGGCGACCGGGCCGAATGGATCCGCGACGTGGCCACCGAAGTTGCCGAGGGGATCCTCTCCCAGGGCTTCGAGCCCACCCCGTCGTACACCGCCTGCTCCTTGTGTGACTACCGGCTCATGTGCCCGGCGGCAGAGCGCTAGGCGGGGCCGGCGCAACAGGTGATAATCGCCACCGTGGCTCCACCTCCGTCCGGCGAGCAATTTGAGATTCGCCACGGCGAGCAGGTGGCCACCGTCGTCGAGGTCGGTGGAGGGGTGCGTGAGTACGTCGACAAAGAGCGCGACGTGCTGCATCCCTACGACCTCGATGCTCTGTGCGACGGAGCCCACGGCATGCCCCTCATCCCCTGGCCCAACCGCCTGGGCGATGGCCGCTACACCTGGGATGGCCGCGAGCGCCAGCTCGAGCTGAGCGAGCCAGAGAAGCAGAACGCGATCCATGGCCTTCTCCGGTGGCGCAACTGGGCGCCGCTGGAGCGGACCAGCAACCGCGTGCGCGTCGGGACCCGGCTGCATGCCACCGATCGCTGGCCCTTTCCGCTCGACATATCGGTCGAGTACGAACTGAGCGACGACGGGCTGACCGTCGAGACGCGTGCCCGGAACATCGGCGAGGCGGCCTGTCCCTATGCCTGCGGCCAGCACCCCTACCTCTCGCCGGGGCCGGACACGACGCTTAATGACTGCACCTTGGAGTTCAAAGCGGCCACGCGGGTCGAGACGGACCCTGAACGTCAGTTGCCGACGGGCACGGCGCCCGTCGAGGGCAGCGACTACGACTTTCGCTCCGCTCGACCTATCGGCGCGCTCGAGATGGACTACGCCTTCACCCACCTGGAGCGGGACGGGGACGGCCGAGCCTGGGTCAAGCTCGGTTGCCCGGACGGTCATAGCGTCGAGCTCTGGAGCGATGAGTCGTATCCGGTGATGGAGGTCTACACCGCCGACACGCTGGCGCCGGAGCGCCAGCGCCGTGGCCTCGCCGCCGAGCCGATGACGGCTCCGCCGAACGCCCTGGCCACGGGCGAGCTGATCGTCCGGCTCGAGCCGGGCGAGGAGCATGTGGCCCGCTGGGGCGTGCGGCTGCGCTGAGGCTCAGACGCTGGGGCCAGCCGGGTCTTCGCCGCGCTGGCGTAGGAACCGCTGGAGGTCCCGCGCGATCGTCTCCCCGGAGGGCAGCGGGCCGGGATCCTCGGCCACGTCGGCGCTGGCCACCTGCTCGAGGCGCTCGACGAAGGCCTGGACGTCGGGATCGCTCTGCACGGCGGCGTTGACCTGGCGCTCGTATTCGCTGGCCGCCGTCTCCAGTTCGCTGGCATCCACAACCACCCCAAGCAGGCCCTCCAGCTTCCGCACGAGCGCGAGCGAAGCCTTGGGATTGGGGGTGGCCGCCACGTAGTGCGGGACCGCGGCCCACAGGCTCGCCGAGGGGAGACCGTCCTGCTGGCAGGCGGCGTGCAGGACCCCGATGATGCCCGTCGGGCCCTCGTAGGTCGAGCGGGTGAGCCCGAGCCGGGAGATCAGCACCGGGTCTGAGGCGAGCCCGGTCACCGAGACGGGCCGGGTGTGGGGAACGTCAGCCAGGAGAGCCCCCAGCGTCACCACGAGCTGAGTTCCGAGGGCCTCGGCCAGCTCGACGATCACCTTGGTGAACGTCCGCCAGCGCATCGAGGGTTCGGTACCCACGAGGAGGATCAGGTCGCGGGGTGCGCGCGGGACCCGAGCCTCGTAGAGCTCGACAGCCGGCCACACGATCGATCGTGTCTCGCCGTCGACCAGCTTGACCTGGGGGCGTGCCGCCTGGAAGTCGTAGAACTCCTCAGGGTCGATCGTCGCAAAGCGCCGAGCGCCGAGCGTGCTGCCCACGAAGGTCAGCGCGGTCGAGGCGGCATCGGCGGCGTCATTCCAACCTTTGAAGGCACAGACCAGCGCCGGGGCCCTCAGACGGTCGGGTCGATATTCCCATTGCAGCGGATGCATGGCTCGGTTCACCGTACATCATGGAACCGATGATTTCGGCTGCCTGAGGACGGAAAAGCCTTTAGCGGCGCGGTTCCTGATCCCCTCGGGGAACCCTGCTCTGGCACCTCGGAATCGCATCCGGTGCGCCGTGGATCATGAGGCGATGAGTCCTGATCCCGCCACCGCCGCCACCTTCCACGAGCAGCGTGCTCCGACGGTGAGCGAGCTACGAGCCGGGGCTGACGTCAGCGGCATCTTTGCCTGCACTCGCAAGGACCGGCTCGTGACCCGCAGCGGCTCCCCGTATCTCGCCCTCGAGCTACGCGACAAGACGGGCGCTGTCCAGGCCCGTGCCTTCCGCGAGGCCGATGCGCTGGCCGGCCGGTTTGAGCGAGGCGAGCTCGTTCGGGTGGCCGGGCAGGTCGAGCGGTTCCGAGACGAGCTTGTCCTGGAGATCGTCGACATCGATCGGGTGGGTCTGGACGATGGCGTCGACCCGGGTGCGTTCCTGCCCAGCGCCTACCGGGACCTGGACGAGCTCGACGGGTTTCTTGAACACCTGGCGCGCGAGGTTCACGACCGCCAGTACCGGGCGCTGCTCGAGCGTCTCCTCGGTGACGCCTCGCTACGTGGAGAGTGGCGGCGCGCGCCCTGCTCACGCGCGGGGCATCATGCCTACCTCGGCGGCCTGCTCGAGCACACCGTCGCGGTGGCCACGCTGGCCCATGAGCTGTGCCAGCTGCACCCGCGTCTGCGCCCCGATCTCCTCCTCACCGCCGCGATCGTCCACGACCTCGGCCGCACGCGTGAATTCACCTACGGCGCCGAACTCGGGTTGACCGATGAGGGACGGCTGCTGGGGCATCTGGTGATCGGGGAGCGGATCATCTCCGAGCGCGCGGCCGACATGGACGATGAGCACCGGCTCGCGCTCTTGCACTGCGTCCTCACCCACCACGGCCCCACCACTGCCCCAGGCGGCAAGTTCGCTTCAGCGGAAGCGCTCGCCCTCTACCGCCTCAACTCCCTCGACGCCGGCGTCAAGGGCGCGTTCGAACGAGGGCTCGGCTAGCTCTCAGCCGCCGCCGCCCGAGGCCCCCGAGGCCGAGCGCCTCGTAAGCTCCGCCGCGGCGCGGCACGGGCCTGGTGGCCCATCCAGTCTTCAAAACTGGCAGGGCCGGGCAGCCCCCGGCTTGGAAGGTTCGATTCCTTCGCCGCGTCGTGGGTGGAAATAGGGACTTTTTTGTCCCGGGGGTGTGCTTTTTCCTTGTGGTGATCGAGCAATGGCATCTCCCCGCGGCCGATTGGGCGGTGCCCCAGCATCACCCTCGACGGCAACGAACCGGACGGTTCCTCTTGTATGGCCGCGTCAGAAGCCCTGGAGTGGGAGATTTGAGTGAGAGCCTCAGCCAAATCTCCCAAGTGGGCCTTTTTCGCTTCTGGATCCGGCGTAACGCACGGCTGTGCGACGATCCGGCTCATGCTCGAGGGCACGGCGAAGGGGGCCTACACGACCGCTCTGCTAACTGAAGAGACCTGGGAGGACTTCGCTGCGCTGGTAGAGGCGAACAACGGCGTGTGGGGTGGCTGCTGGTGCATGGGCTTTCATCCCGAAGGGCTTGAAAGAACCAGCGCACGGACTAACCGTGAGAACAAGCATCGCCACGCTCGAGAGGGGACCGTTCACCAAGTCCTCGTCTACGACGGCACGTCCTGTGTCGGCTGGTGTCAATACGGCACCCCGGCTGAGGTTGCGGGGATCAAGAACGCCAAGGCCTACGCCAAGGAGCTCATCGAGCTACCGGACTGGAGGATCGGCTGCATCTTCACCGGGAAAGGTCATCGGCGAAAAGGGGTTGCCAGAGCCGCCGTGCGCGGCGCCCTATCGGCGATCGAAGCGGCCGGCGGCGGCCTCGTCGAGGCCTACCCTGAGCAGGTGGAGGGCCGTAAGCCGCAACGTGGCGCCTACTTTCACACCGGCCCGGAGAACCTTTTCGAGGAACTCGGCTTCACCCGCGACCGGCGAATCGCCAAGTGGCGTTGGGTGATGCGGTGCTACGTTCGCCCCTCATCGGACGGCACGGTCGTGACCGGCTGTGGTGGGAGCTTGTGTGGCGAGCGAACCAACGCCGTTTGAGGTCGACGCGTCCGGGCGCTTGTTCCACGGCACGAAAGCGGATCTGAAGGTTGGAGATCTGCTCGAGCCCGGCCGGCGCTCGAACTACGGGGAGGGGAGGACGGCGAACCACATCTACGTCACCGCGACCCTCGACGCCGCGACTTGGGGAGCCGAGCTAGCGGCGGGTGAGGGACGCGGCAGGATCTACGTCGTTGAGCCGACGGGTGTCCTCGAGGACGATCCCAACGTGGCAGACAGGAAGTTCCCGGGCAATCCGACCAGGTCCTATCGGACCCGCGAACCCGTTCGGATCGTCGGAGAACTCCTGGACTGGGTGGGGCACTCGCCCGAGACGCTCAGAGCGATGCGAGAGCGCGTCGACGAGCGCATCCGCACGGGCGACGCAGAGATCGACGACTAGCCCCCCAGCGCCTCGAGTTACGCCCTCGCGCGCCTGAGAATCCAAGCAGTTACTGGAGCCGCCGGGGCGACCGCGGCGGCCTCAGTTATCGAGCGGCAGGACGCCGCGTGTGCGCAGCATCCTGATCAGAACCGTTGGCCAGACCTGATGGACGCGCACCCTGGCCGTAGCGGGGGTGACCATGAACTTGGCCATCGAGCCTTCGGGTTCGGTGAGGAGCGGATCTGGGAGGAGGCGGGCATGGTGCTCGCGCACCATCTCGGCGCCCTTGCCGCGCTCGCCCCACGCGGGCAGAGGGCCAACCACCCAGCGCTCGATGCCGTCGGGGGCTCGCAGTTTCACCTGGGTCGAGCTTGCCGTGTCGGCGGCCAGCTGATCGCCGGAGGCGTCGATCAGGCGCTCGCCATCTGGGGCGGCGAGGATTACCCGCATCCCGTCGAGGATGAGAACCGCAAAGTGCCGTCCGGGGGACATGCGGCGCTTTGACCACGCCACCAAGACCGCCTGGTCGGGGACCGGGTAGCCGGTCTCGGCCAGCGCGGGGACCCCAGTGTCTGGTCGCGGCAGAATCTCGAGACGCTCGCCCTTCAGAGCATCGAGGTCGGGCTGGGCGGGAACAGCGAGTGCGACCGCTCCCGTGCCGGCCTCGGTCTGGTTGGCGAGCTCCCCAAAGCGCTCGAGGTAGAGGATCTCCATCCGCCGCGCACCACATACCGCGGTGTCGCCCGCGTGGACCCAGCCCTGGCCGTCGAGGGTCCCGAGCAGCGCCGTTCCTCCGAGCAGGGTCGGACCCGCCATCACCTCCTCTACGGCCATGCTGAGCACCTTCGCCGGGATGCTGGCACCCAGACTGGACCTGTGGCGCAGCACCCACTCCCAACCGAGGTGAGGCATCAAAGACAATTGCCCCCTCATCCCAGGTACACCTCGATAGCCGGCCAAAAGTGGAACTTACGCGAGAGCTTCTGAGTGCCGAGATGCTCGATCCGAGCACCGGAGAGGTCCTAAGGACGCCGGTGGAGGTGCGCTCCGACCCTCTGACCGGCCATACCTCGCGGATCCTGCCGGAGCGTGGGCTGATGCCAGCGAACGACCTTGATCTGGGGGCGTTTGCGGCTGAGATGGAGCCGAGCTGTCCGTTCTGCCCCGAGCGGATCGACCGGCTAACGCCCAGGTTGTCGCGAGAGATCCATTCGGAGGGCCGGATCGTGCGAGGCGAGGCACTGCTGTTTCCGAACCTGCACGCCTACTCGTCGCACAGTTCGGTGTCGGTCTACTCGCCCCGGCTCCACTACCTCCCGCTGGAGGACATAACGCCTCGGTTGATGAGCGACAACCTGGCCACGCAGGTCGCGTTCGCGATCGCGGTCATGGCGGCAGATCCGACCGCGCGGTGGACGTCGATCAACGCCAACCACATGCTCCCGTCCGGGAGCTCGTTGTTTCACCCCCACCTCCAGGGCATCGTCGACTCCCAGCCGACCACCTTCCAACGCCTGCTCGCGGACGTTCCGGAGGAGCGATTCATCGATTACCTGAAGGCCGAGCGAGGCGCCGGCGAACGGCACCTCGGCAGCACGGGGCAGATTGAATGGCTCGTGAGCTTCGCCCCGATCGCTCCAGCTGAGCTGCGAGCGTTCATTCCGGCCGTCGTCTCAACCGCCGAGCTCGACGACAGCCTGACCGAGGAGCTGGGCTACGGGTTGAGCCTCGCCCTCGGGGCGTATGCGGAGATGGGATACGAGAGCTTCAACCTCGCGAGCTACGGTGCGCCACGGGGCACGGCGGGCTATCCGCTGAACCTCCGGATCGCCTGCCGCTCGAACCTGAAGCCCTTCTACCGATCTGACGCGACGTTCCTCGAGCGCCTGCACTGGGAGGGCGCCATCGACCTGCCTCCGGAGGCGGTCGCGGAACGGATCGGTGACCGCTTCCGGCGGTAACGGCTACGGTTCCGGGACGATGCCGTCGATATTCACGCGCATCATCGAGCGGGAGATACCGGCCCATATCCTGCGAGAGGACGACGACTTCCTGGCCTTTCTGGATGTCCGACCGATTCGCGAGGGTCACACGCTGGTCATCCCGAAGGCCGAGATTCCAGATGTCTTTGAGCTGCCAGATCCGCTGCTCGGGGGGCTGCTTCCCTTCGCAAGGCCCGTCGCGCAGGCAATCCAAGAGGTCACCCAGGCGACGAGAATCGGCGTGGCCGTGATCGGCCTCGAGGTGCCTCACGCGCACGTGCACCTCGTCCCCATTGACGGTCTGCACGACCTCGATTTCCGTCGCGCCAGTCCCGCCGAGGACGAGGAGCTCGCGGCGACCGCAGAGCGCATCCGGGTCGCGATGGCCGCCTGATCGGCCTACAGGGTCAGCTGCACTTCGAACTCGTGGCGTCGAAGAAGTTCTTGACCGAGCTCACGAGACCTGAGGCACTGGCGGCGACGCCGGCGATCTGACTGGCAGACGGACTCGAAGGGAGCCCCTTGACGGCGCTCTCGAGGCCATCGAGCGACGACTTGATAGCGCTGGTCTGGCTCGGGAAGTCGGACTTGGCTTGGTTGATCAGAGTGTTGGCGTCGCTCTGGATCTTGTCGAGCTGGGCCTTCAAGCCGCTGATTCCGCTGCTCGAGTTCAGGTTGGTCAGCCCCTTGACCGAGTTCTGCAGATTGGTTCGAGCCGAGCAGTAGGCGGGCTTGCTGCTCCCGCAGCCCGCGAGCGCGACCAGGGCAACCAGAGCGGTGCAGATGACCCGTGCGCTCCATTTGGCGAAGTGGTGACCGGGCTGTCTCCCGCTGACGCTCACGATCACCAAGATGCAGCCAGTGCCGCGTGCGTCCATCACCGCAAACGGGTGATAGCCCCGCGAGCGCCCTCATCCGATCCGGGTGATGCCGCGGCACCCCCGGCGGCGCATGCTCACTGGCGCCGGATCCAGAAGGGCACGTCAAACCGAACGACCGGAGGAGAAACCTCGTGCTGATCAGTGCGTCGTCGTATCCCTTTCTGAACGTCCTCTGGGACATCCTCATCATCTTTGCCTGGGTGCTCTTCATCTGGGTCGCGATCATCTGTTTCAGCGACATCTTCCGTCGCCGGGACATTGGCGGCTGGGGCAAAGCCGCGTGGATCATCTTCATCGTGTTCCTGCCCTGGATCGGCGTACTGGCCTATCTGATCTTCAACCACGACGGAATGGCTGACCGGAGCGAGAAGCAGGCTCAGGCGGCACAGGCGACGTTCGACGATGCGGTCCGTCAGGCGGCCGGAAAGGGTGGGCCGGCCAGCGAGATCGAGACGGCCAAGAAGCTGCTCGACAGCGGCACCATCAGCCAGGCCGAGTTCGACGAGATCAAGGCCAAGGCGCTCGGCGGCCGAGGACAGCCGACCGGCGCGGTTGGCTAAGGCCAACTCTGCATACTGGGCCGCGAACGATGGCGATTTGGTTGACGTATGGGCAACCAAATCGGCAAAGTTCGGCAGTGGTCAGTCGGCGCTCGGGCCCGATGTCCCGTGGCTCCGCGACGAGCAGGCCCAACGCCTGCCCTCTGATCCCGAGGACCCGGCCCACACCGCGCTGGTCCATTAGGCAAAGCAGATCGCGGCCATAGACGACGCTCGCGAAGCGACGTCTCAGCCGCCGCCATCGAGATAGGCGGCTTCCCGGAACGCTTAGACCGGCGCCCCCGCTCGCACGACGCGGAAGTCGCCGCTTACCGTGTTGCCGCGGATGACCACTGTCGGCCCGGATCCGTCATCGGGCGCATCGGACAGGGGGACCTCCGACGCCAGATCCCCTGAGGCGGTCGCGGCGTCGATGTCGATGCTGGTTCCCGGGGCCACGCCGAGCTCCACGTCGCCGGAGACGCTCTGCACGTTCACCCGGCCCTGGTGCACGGAACCGATTCGAAGGTCGCCGGAGACCGAGTTCACGGACACTGATCCCTCCACCGCCTGGACGGTGACATCGCCGGAGACGCTCTGTCCGGTCAGATCTCCGGTCATGCGCGGCAAGCGCGCGTCGCCGCTCACCGTCTTGATGATGGCGTCGCCGTTAAGCCGGCCGGTGAGAGCGACATCGCCGGAGGCGGACTTCATCTCCAGCCCCGCAAAGTCCCCATCGAGCCTGGTGTCGGCCGACGCCGTGGCAACGTTGACGCGGCTCCCGACGGGGATCTGGACCCGGATGCGAAGCGGGTCGTCCCAGCGGCCGAACCAGCCCCCCAGCGAGCGCTTCTGCTGCTCGATGACGAGCCGGTCGCCCACGAGCTCGACCCTCAGCGTGTCGATCAGCTTGGGGGAGGCGTCGATCACGACGGTGGACTCATCACCCTCAACGGTGTTGACGTCGAGGTCGCCGGACGCGATCCGCACCGCGAGCTCGACCGGCTGGGGAGTTGAAAAATGCTGTTCGGTCATCAGGGTTCCTTTCAGCTTCGGCCGTAGCCGGTCAGCCGGCGGCGGCCGCTGGTAGCGGACGTCCGTGTCTCCACGGCTCGGCGAAGCGCGCGGACGATCCAGGTGTTGACGGACAGGCCGCTGGCGGCGGCCGTCGAGTCGATCCGGGACTTGAGGCTCTCCGGCAGGCGCAGCGTGATGCGGGCGCCGTAGCCCTCGTCGCCTGCCTCCACCGGCGTCGCCGGCTCGTCGTCGACGTATACGAGTTCCGGATCGCTTCCGGCCATTCGCACCTCGGCCCGGCCCTGGGGGAGCTGGGCTGACAGCTCGAGCGCCGCCTCCGCCAGGGCCTCCTGGAGGCGGCGGCCGAGCGATGACTCGAGGGCCGAGGACAAGAGCTCAGCGGCCCGAGACGTCGATTCGTCTCCGACGGCAGCTACGCGACTCAGGTCCTCGCGAAGAGCCTGAACGTGGCTTTCCAATTGCATGACGCCATAGTGACAGCACTAAGACATCACGTCAAGTCATCATGCAGTCAACCGGGACACGGCTATCTTGCCGCCGTGTGCCGCTCCCGAAGGCGATCCGCTCGCGTACCCCCACCTCGGTGCGCGATCACCCGAGCTTCCGCGCATTTGCGCTCGGCGTCGGCCTCATCCCGCCCCGCTCGATGCACACCCAGCCCGAGGCGGTGCTGCTGCGGCAGCTGGCCCACGAGGCAGGGTGTGTGGTTGAAATCGGGGTCTACGAGGGCTCCTCGGCCGTGGTCTTCTGCGAGGCCATGTCACCCCAGGCCGTGCTCCACCTGATCGACCCCTTCTCTGACGAGGCGGGCTGGGCGCTTCGCCCCGGGTCGCGGGCCACCGCTGGCGCCACCCGCCTCGCCGTCGGACGCCGCTGCCGCCACGGTGGGCCGAAGCTTCGCTGGCACATCGCCCGGAGCCAGGAGGTGGGCCGAACCTGGGCGGGCCCTCCCGTCGACTTGGTCTTCATCGATGGGGACCACAGCCCCGACGGATGTCGGGAGGACTGGGACGTGTGGCACCCGCACGTCAAAGCCGGCGGCAGGGTGGCGTTCCACGACGCGCGCCTCGATCTCCCGGGAGGGACCGGTGGTCCCGGTCCGACGTCGGTCGTCAACGATCTGTTCCGCGCCGGTGATCCGCCCGCGGGGTGGGGGATCCTGCACGAGGTCGACACCATGGTGGTCGTGCGGAGAGGTCTGGAAACCTAGGCCGCCAATCGTTAGGTTCGCATCGTGGGCCGGACATTTCTAGGTGGCCGCCGGCGCGGACGAGACCGAGCCGCGGTCAAGCCGCATCGGGCCTTCGATCCCCGGCGCGTCGGCGGGCTCGAATGCGATGCCTGGGTTGCCTACTACCGCCGCGAGTGGATCGCCTTCTTGCGTTCGGCGGTCGCGCTGACGCGCCACACCTTCGGGCTGCCCTGGCCTTCCACGCTCTGGGGCGCCTGGCTGGTGCTGCGGGCCAATCAGCTCTGGGCTCCGTTTCCCGACAACGATCCCGAGGGCGCTCGGCGGGCCATGGCTCGGTTCTACGCGCTCGTGGCTCGAGTCCACGATGAGCCGCTGGCGCCCGACCACGCGGCGAGCCTCGAGGTCGAGTGGTGGCGGGTCCACCGTGTCCACCAGCGAACCGAACCTGGGGGCGATGACGCGCCGCTCACCGACGCGCTGGCAGCGCTCTACGCCTACGTCTACGGAGTGCCCTCCAGCGAGGTGCTCGTGGCCGCGCGGGAGCGTGCGCTCGCCATGGACTACTCAGATCGATGGGTGGAGGAGGGGTGCGACCGGGCCAGCTCGCTCCTCGAGGAGGAGCGAGCGGCGCTCGTGCGCTCATACGCCGGACTGCTCGCCGCCGTGCACCGGCCTGACGGAGTCCGGCCGGTTAGTCGAGTCGGCTGAGCAAGCTGAGGACTCGCTCGGTGAGGAGCGTCGCCGCGGCTTCGTCGTAGTCGGGGAGACTGGTGTCCGCGAACAGGTGCCGGTCGCCGGAATACTCAAAGAGCTCCGCGTCATCGACCGTAGCGGCGAGCTCGCGAGCCGCGTCGAGGTCGCCTTCGAGCGCGAACTCATCCCGGTCCATGAGGTGCATCTGCAGCGGCACGCCGGCCGGCCAACCGTCGCCGAACTCGGACGGCGGCACGGTGGAGTGGAAGAGAAGCGCGCCTCTGGCCCCCGGGCGCGTCTGGGCCAGCATCTGGGCCGGGAGGACCCCGAGCGAAAAACCGGCGTAGACGATCTCTGGCGGCAGCGACTCGGCGCTCGCTCGCCCGCGCTCGATGAGAGTGCCGAAGCCGATCTCCTCTTCGGCGTAGCGCACGCCGTCGGGCAGCTCGTCGAACACCCGCCCGTCGTACAGGTCGGGGGCATGAACCACGTGCCCCGCGGAACGCAGGTCATTGGCGAAGGCCAGGCAACCGGGCGTTAGTCCCTGGGCGTGATGAAACAGGAGGATCTGTGTCATGGGGATGATCGTATGGGTCGAGCCGCCGTCAGGCGGGTAGGCCAGGCAGCATGGACACGACACTCTCTCTCAGCTACGACGTAACCACGGCCGAGGTTCCACAACCCGCCGTACCGGTGACCCCTGCGGTCCCGCAGGCGCCGGTCACTCCGGCCGTCCCAGATCCCGGCCATCCGGCCGACCCGGAGGAGCCGGCCACCGTGCCTGCCCCCCAAGAGCCGGCGACCCCGGTGGTCCCTGAACCGGAGCCGAACGTGGAGCCTCAACCGGACCCCAGCGAGTCCTGAGGAGCGGCGACGGCCGCCGTGGCGGCGCCCGACGCCGCCGCGACGATCAGCTCGGCCAGTTCGACGGGGCGCTCCTGCAGGAGCAGGTGTGATGCGCGCCGCAGCTGCACCAGATCTGCGCCGGGAATTCGCGCCGCGAGCGCTCGGGCCGAGGCGGGGGACACGATCCGGTCGGCGGTGCCCGTGACGATCATCGTGGCGGCTGAGATGGACTCAAGGCGCAGCTCCAGCTCGGGAAGCTCGCGCGTGAGCGTCCGCTGCTCGACCGCAAAGGAATGCCAGACGAGCGGGTTCAGGAGCGTCCGCGAGTAGCTGAGCAGGTAGTCCTCGGGCAGCCCGAAGCCGCTTGAGATGCGGTGCCGTGCGGCTCTCAGCTTCAAGGTCAAACCAAGACCGATGAACGCCCCGGTGGCGAGCGCCGAGCCCAGGAACGGGGTGGCCAGTAGGTCGTCGAGCCGGTTTAGCGACTGGCAACTGGCCGAGGGTGCCGCCAGCACCAGCGCCCCCACGCGCTCGGGATACTCAGCCGCCAGCCAGGCCGCGACCGCCCCGCCCAGGCTGTGGCCAACCAGGGTGGCTCGTTCGATCCCCGCGTCATCGAGAACGCTCACCGCGGCGCGGGCGTTTCCGGCCAGGTCGGTGGGTGTACTGCGGCCGTCCCAGCCTGGGCGGTCGATCGCCAGCGTAGGCACGCGCCCGTCGATGGCGGCTCGAACGGCATCCCAGTCCTGTGCGTTTCCCGGCTGCCCGTGGAGCAACAGGGCAGCGTTCGAAGTCGGTGCCACCGCGGAGCGGGTCAGCTGCCAGGCGGACCTTCGGAGGGGGACTCGTCCCCCGGGCGTCCGTCTCGCCCCACGTAGCCGCCCTTGCCGCCGGCGATGATGATGATCGCGTCGCCGTCGCCGACGTTGCGCATTCCGCGTTGGATCGGCGCGTCCACGCGCACTACTCCGCCCGGCTTCAGTCGGCGGGTTGTGCCGTCGCCGAAGCGAAACTCGACCTCGCCCTGATGGACGAAGTAGGTCTCCTCCTGCTCGTCGTGGTAGTGGTAGCGCCCGTCGTAGCCCGGGGGGAGGACGATCGCGTTGATCCCGAACGCGGTCACGCCGACGGCATGCCGGATCTTTCTGAATCCGTAGCCCTCGCCCATCTCGTCGAGGGACGAGATCGCATAGTCCTGGCGCTGATCGGCCTCGGTCATCCCGTCTTAATCCTATTGCGGTGCCAGCGCCGGAGAAACTGCGCTGCGACCAGCAGCATCAGCGCCGCGAAGCTCAGCTTGAGCGCCCGCTGGGGGAGGACGTTGGCCAGCGCCACCCCGGCCAGCACTCCGAGGGCCGAGAGCACACCGAGCACAGCCGCGTCACGAACGCGCACGTTCCCGTAGCGGTGCTGGCGGGCGGCGCCGATCAGCGCCACCGGGATGATCGCGAGCAGCGAGGTCGCCTCGGCCTTGATCTGGGAGAGCGAGAGGGCCAGGGTGAGGGCGGGCACGAAGAGAATTCCGCCGCCCACGCCGAGCAGGCCACTGACCACCCCGCCCGCAGCTCCGATGAAAATGGCGGCAATCACGAGACGATCAGGTCGATGGCCACGGCGAAGAGCAGAAGGGCGAAGAGCAGCCCGATGGTCTCCGTGCGTATTCGCTGCTGAAGCCAGGTCCCCGCCAGGACCCCGAGCACGGCCGGCCCGCCCACCAAAAGGCCCTTGCTCACCACCACATTGCCGTACGCCCCCTGGACCAGCGTCGCGATCGCGGCGATCACGGCGATCGCGGCCAGCGAGGTCCCAGTCGCCTCGCGCTCGCCGTAGGCGAGCCAGAGGACGAGCAGGGGCACGATGACGGTCCCCCCACCGACCCCGAAGAGCCCGCTGTAGAGCCCGGCCAGCGTTCCCGTTGCGGCCAGCTTCAGCGTGCGGCTAGCGGGCATCGGCGGATATTAAGGCGCTCCGCAGGGCCTCCACCTAGACTCTGGCTCGTGACGTCAGCGCTCGGCTCGGAAGCGCTCGCGCCGCTTCGCGAGAATCCGGCGCGGGCCGCCCTCTTCTTCGACATTGACGGCACCCTGGCTCCGATCGTCGACCAGCCCGCCAACGCCGTGGTCGGAGAGCGGACGCGCCAGCTCCTGATCGCCCTGTCCCGGCGCTACGGCCAGGTCGCCTGCGTGAGCGGACGTCGCGCCTCCGACGCCCGCGCGATGGTCTCGATCGGGACCATCGCGTATCTCGGCGCCCACGGCACCGAGCTCTTGCGGGCTGGAGCCACCGAGGCGGTGCTCGACCCCGCGCTTGAGGATTGGGCCGAGCGCATGAGCGAGTTCGCGCGGGAGGTCGATACCCCGGATCTCCGCCTGCGGCGCGTGAGGCTGGAGGACAAGGGCGCCATCCTCGCCTTCCACTGGCGCGGCGCTCCGGATGAGGAAGCGGCGCGCGCCGCCATCGACGCGATCGCGGCCAAGGCCGAGTCAGCCGGTCTCCGGACCCACTGGGGGCGCAAGGTTCTCGAGGTCCGCCCCCCGGTCCGGATCGACAAGGGCCAGGGCATCCGCTCGTTTCTCGACGGCGAGGACGTCGACGCCGCGCTTTACGTCGGGGACGACGTGACCGATCTCGATGCCTTCCGGATGCTCGACCAACTAGTGGGCGAGGGGCGGCTCAGCCACGCCGTCAAGGTGGGCGTCCGCTCCGACGAAGGACCGGAAGAGATCGTCACCGAGGCCGACGTGGTCGTCGACGGGCCGCGGGGCGTGGTGAGCCTGCTCTCGCTCCTGGTCGACCAGTAGCCCGATGCGATTCGCCGACTTCCTGCGGACGACCGTGCTGACCAGCGGGGCAGCCGCCACCGCCCTGGCGGCGGCGACCGTGGCCGGCGGGATCGGAAACGGCGACAGCCTGGTCCTGGCCGTGGCCGGCGGCTGGTGGGTGATCGCGGCCGTGATCGGATTCTGGCTCGGGCGCCGCCCGGAGGCCTCGACCCAGATCGGCTCGCTGCTCGCGAGCGCGCGGACGCAGCCGTCTCTGCCTGAAGTCAATCCCGCGCGCACGCTGATCAACCGCCTGTGGCCTCTTCTCGTCTCGACGATCGGGGCTGGGGCACTCGCCTTCGTGCTGCCCCAAGTCCCAGCCGTGGCCACCGGGTTCGCCATCATCTGGGCCCTGGCCTGGCGACGTCAGGCTCCGGCGGTGACGGCGATCGAGGATCGGGACGGCGCTCGCTTCTACGTCGTGCGGACCTCGCCGCTGAAGCCGATCCAGCTCATCCGGACCCCGGGTTTTCGCTCCAACCTGCTGGAGCTCAACGGCGCTTCCGGCCACGCCCCGCGGGCCCGACGGCGGGCCTGAACACCCGCGAGTGCCCGGCACGGACATTCTCATCGTCTCGGCGGCCAACACCACCGGGTGGCAGGTGGCAGCCGAGGAGCTGGCCGGCTCGATTGCTCGTGCCGGCGCTGCCGTCGAGGTGGTGACGGCCGAACCCGCCCCGCGCGTGCGCACGTTCATGCTCACCGACTTCGTCCAGGCCCGGACCGCCCGCGTGGCGGCCCAGCGGGGGCTCGACCGCTACAAGCCGCGATCGGTCCTCTACTGCTCGATCACGGCTGCGCTGCTCTGGCCCCGGCCGGGGGCGATCTCGCTCGACTCGATCGCGGCGGAGAACCGTCCCGGGCGCCATGGGGTCTGGCAGCGCCAGGTCGAGCGCCGCCGCTTGGCCGAGGCCCCGCTCATCCTCGCCTGGAGCGAGCACGCGCTCGATCCGCTCGTCGGCCGGCGGCCTGAGACGGTGGTCGTTCCGGTTCCGGTGGAGCGCCCCGAGACCGCAGCCCTCGAGCGGGACCTAGCCGCCGTCACCTACGCCGGGGACCCGGTCAAACGGCGTCTGCCGCTCGTCCTCGACGCCTGGGCGCGGACGCGCCACGGCGACGAGACCCTGATCGTGACCGGGACCGACGAGGTCCCGGAGACCGAGGGGGTCCAGAGCACAGGCAAGATCTCGCCGGAGGACTTCCGCCGTCTGCTCCTGCGCGCCCGCGTATTCGTTGCCGCGCCCCGCCGCGAGGACTACGGCGTGGCCGCCCTCGAGGCGCTGGCCTGCGGCTGCATGCTCGTCACCACTCCGTCGCCGGGCCCCTATCCCGCCCTCGACATCGCGCGAGCGCTGGACCCGCGGCTAGTGAGCGACGATCTGCCCGCCGCCATCCGGATCGCCCTCGACGATCCGCTGCCCGGGTACGCCGAGCGCGCGGCCGAGGAGCTTGAGCCGTTCTCCCGCGCGTCGATGGATAAGGCGGTGGCGGAGCGAGTTTTGCCACGATTGCTCTCCTAGGTGTCTTCCCCGGCCTTCATCCCCAGCCCATCGGCGAACGGCTTTCACGTCGGCCCGTTCTTCGTCCACGCCTATGGGCTGGCCTACGTGTTCGCGGTGGCGGCGGCGATCCTCGTCACCCGGGAGCTATGGCGTCGCGACGGCGGCGACCCCAGCCTTCCGGCGGAGATCGCCGTCTGGGCGTTTCCCGCCGGCCTGATCGGCGGCCGGATCTACTTCCTCATCACGACGCCGAGCCAGATCCCGCCGCACTGGTGGGGTCCGTTCGCGGTCTGGAAGGGTGGCCTGGGCATCTGGGGCGGCATCGCCGCCGGTGTCGCCGTCGGGCTCTGGTACGTGCGCCGGCGCCGTGGCCTCAGCAAGGCACAGATGCTCAAGCTGATGGACTGCGCCGCCCCGGGTCTGCTCTGTGCGCAGGCCATCGGGCGAATCGGCAACTACTTCAACCAGGAGCTGTTCGGCAAGCCGAGCACGCTGCCCTGGGCGCTCAAGATCGACCTCGCGCACCGCCCGGTGCACTACCTCCAGTACGCCACCTTCCAGCCCACGTTCCTCTACGAGCTGATCTGGAACCTCCTCCTGGCCGGTGCCTTGGCCTGGCTGGTGCGCCGTCACCGTTTCCGACCGCCGTCGGTCTTCGCCCTCTACGTCACGGGCTACTCGGCCTTCCGGCTCTTCGAGGAGACCCTCCGCATCGACTACTCGGTGCACATCCTCGGGATGCGGCTGAATTTTTGGATCGCGCTGATCCTCACCCTGACGGGGCTCACATGGTTCATCGCCATCCAACGGGGTTGGCGGCTGCGCGGCCGGCGCCCGCCGGGCGGGGACCCCGCGCGCGGGGAGCCGCGCAGCGTCGGCGAGGGGAAGCCCAAGGCCCTCGCTGCTCAGCGGCGCGCGTAGGTCCCGGTCAGCGTTCCCACGCCCAAGACGTCCGCTCCCGTCTGTGCCGTGACGGTGATCACGTAGCGGTGCGCGCGGCCCGCCGGAGGGCAAGGGCCGCGATAGCCGAGGGTCCCGAAGTCATTCTTCTCCACCTTGGCCGCGGCCGGGATCTGGCCCGGGCCGAGCTTCGAGGTGGCAGGCGGAATGCCTTCGAGATCCCAGTGGATGAAGTTGCCGCCAGGCGCGTCGGGATCCTTCATCACGAGTTCCAGGGTGCGGGCGCCGTGCGGAACCCCCGATATGTGCAGCGGCGGCGACACGTCATGGCCCTGGCATGTGAACTGAGCGGGGATCGGGCCGCCGGCCGAGAAGGCCGGACTGGAGAGGTGGATGCGCACTCGTGACGGGCTGAGCGGATTCGAGCCGCCGAGGCCTCCGCACCCGCCGAGGGCGAGCGCCAGAGCGAGCGCCAAGCGGATTCTCATCGATGCCGGGGTCGCAGCTTCTCGATCTCGCCCCATGGCCGCGTGTTCGCGACATCGCCGGCGGTCAACCAGGCCCGGCGGGCGGTGGCGATCCCGTAGCGAGCCACCGCGAAGCCCTTGGTCCGGTGGGCGTCGGTGTCGATCAGGATCGGGATTCCCGCCGCGGCCGCGGCGCGCGCGGTCGTGTCGTTGATGTCGCGCCGGTCGGGATTGGAGTTGATCTCGAGCATCGTCCCCGTCGCGGCGGCCGCCTTAAGCACGCGGTCGCGGTCGAACTCGTAAGGCACGCGCTGCTCGATCTTGCGCCCGGAGAGATGACCGATGGCGTCCACGAGCGGGTTCTCTATCGCGCGGATGATGCGCCGGGTCATCTCGTCGCTGGACATGCGAAACGAGGTGTGGACGCTGGCCATCACCCAGTCGAGCTCGGACAGCAGCACGTCGTCGTAGTCGAGCGAGCCATTGGGGAGGATGTTCACCTCTGAGCCCGCCAGCAGCTCGATCCCCTCGATCGAGGTGGAGTGGATGACCTCGATCTGGCGGCGGAGCTCGTCCGCCGAGACGTCGGCGCCGAAGCCCATCGACGCCGAGTGATCGGTGATGGCCAGGTACGAGTAGCCGTGGTCGCGGGCGGCCAGCGCCATCTCTTCGATCGATGCCGTCCCGTCCGACGCCGTCGTGTGGCAGTGCAGGTCGCCGCGCAGGTCCTCCTGCGTGATCAGGTCGGGCAGGGTTCCGGCGAGCGCCGCCTCGAGCTCACCGCGGTTCTCGCGCAGCTCCGGCTCGATGTACTCCATCCCGAGGAGGGCATAGACCTCCGCCTCGGTGGCACAGCGGTGGGTCTCGCCCGTGCTGTCGTCGAGCACCCCGTACTCGGACACGTGGAGTCCCTTGCGCACGGCCAGGTCGCGCAGCGCCATGTTGTGCTCCTTGGAGCCGGTCAGGTGCTGGAGGAGGTTTCCGAACTGGTCCGGGGCGACGATGCGCAGATCCACGCGCATGCCCGTGTGCGTGCGCAGGCGAAGCCCTGCCGCGGCCGGGGTGCCCGCAGTCTCGACCAGGTCCAGGGCGGTGGCGGCTCGCGCCAGCTCGATCGGATCGTGCGCGGTCGCGATCACATCCAGGTCCTTCACGCTGTCCGCCATCCGCCGCGCCGATCCCGCCAGCTCGACGCGTTCAGCCCCGGGGTGGGCGCGCAGCGCGGCGACCAGCGGTTCGCCGACGGCCAGCGCCCGGTCGAGCACCACCCGCTGGCCATGCTGGCCGGAATCAGCCGTGGCGATGGCGGCCAGGAGGGCCTCCTCGGCCTTGGGCCCGAATCCCTTGAGCGTGCGGATCCGCTCCTCCTCCGCCGCCTCGCGCAGCGCGTCGACGGAATCGATCCCCAGCTCGTCAAACAGCCGCCGGGCGCGCTTGGGCCCGAGACCCGGCAGACGCATCATCTCCACCAGGCCGCCGGGGAACTTGGCCCTGAGCTTGGCCGTGGCCGGAATCTCGCCGTCGTCGGCCAGGGCGATGATCTTCTCCTGGATGGTCGGACCGATGCCCGGCAGCTCGGTCGCTCGTCCCTGTCGGGCTAGCGCGGCGACGGAGGTGGGTGCCTCGCGGACCGTCTTGGCCGCGTTCCGGTAGGCGACGACCCGGTGGATGATGGCCCCGTCGAGCTCGGAGAGATCGCCCAGCTCGTCGAGCGCCACCGCGATCTCGGCGTTGGTGGGGTCGCGAACCGTCGTCTCCTCGCTCGGCGGAGGAGTGGGGATCTCACCGGATTCGGGAGCCTTGAGCTCGGCTGGGTCGTTCACGTAAAGGCAAGGCTATTCTGCCCGTACAGACCCCACGCTATACTTTCTGAAGCAGATAGCTTTCCACGCAAGGAGCCCCCATGGCAGGCAATGTCGCCGAAGTAACCGACAGCAACTTCCAGGCCGAGGTCATCGAGTCTGCGGTTCCCGTGCTGGTCGACTTCTGGGCCCCGTGGTGCGGTCCGTGCCGCATGGTCGCGCCGGTGGTCGAGGAGCTCGCCGAGGAGAAGGGCGAAGCGCTCAAGGTCGTCAAGCTCAACATCGACGAGAACCAGAACACGGCGATGCAGTTCAACGTCCTCTCGATCCCGACGTTGATTTTGTTCCGCAACGGCGAGGTCGCCAAGACCGTCGTCGGCGCGGTGCCGAAGCGCAAGCTCGAGGCCGAGCTCGAGCCCTCACTGGCCTAACCGGTTCCGGAGACACAACGATGAGCGGCGGTAGGACACCCCGCGTTGGACTTGTGCTCGGGGCGGGCGGCGTCTTGGGGGGCGCGTGGCTGACGGGCGCACTCCACGCGATCGCCTCCGAGACTGGGTGGGATCCGGGGTCGGCTGACCACATCGTCGGTACCTCGGCGGGCTCGATGATCGGGGCGCTGGTTGCTTCGGGCGTCCCGCCCTGGTTCATGGTCGCCCATTCGGCGGGCGAGACATTTGAGGGGGTGACCGACGCGCGCGGCGGATCGGCGGCCGACGCCGATCGCTCGGCGGGGGCGACGTTCAAGATCGACCGCGCCGGTCTCGGCATCGGCCCGGGCTCGCTTCGCCTTGGGGTGGCCTCGCTGACCCATCCATTTCGCTACACGCCGATGGCCGTGCTCTCCGGATGGCTGCCGCGGGGGATCATCTCCACCGAGCCGCTCAAGGACACCGTGCGGCGGGCCTGCGCCGACGACTGGGCCCCGCATCCGAACTACTGGGCCATGGCCGTCGATTACCGAACCGGTCGCCGTGTCGCCTTGGGCCGCTCAGGTTCGCCGCCGGCCAAGCTCCCCGACGCCGTTGCCGCGTCGTGCGCCATTCCGGGCTTCTACTGCTCGGTCGAGATCGGCGGGCGCCGCTACGTCGACGGCGGCGTCTACTCGCCTTCCAACCTCGATGTGCTGCGGGCCGAGCCGCTCGATCTCGTGCTGGCGCTCAACCCGATGTCCTCGCGCGACCCCGGCACGCCCCGCTCGCTGGCCCAGCGGGCGGCGTTCTCGATGCGCCAGGCCAACGGACGCCGTCTCGGCCATGAGGCCAAGCGCCTACGCGAGGCCGGGATCGAGGTGCATCTGCTCCAGCCGACCGGCCGGGACCTCGGCGTGATGGGCGGCAACCTGATGAGCAGCAAGCGCCGTCATGAGGTGATCGAGATGGCGATCGAGACGACGACCGACGCGCTGCGCCACTCCGAGCTGGCGGCACGGCTGGCCGAGCTTCCCGCCGGAGATCCGCGCCTTGTGCATCGTCCGCCGGGTCCCCCTTCCAGCTGGCCTGACTTCCGCGCCGCGGCCCGCGAGCGCTGGGTTCACCTCGAGGCCGCCTAGACTCAGCAGCTCGCCCGGGGGCGAGCTGACATGACCGACACCGCGACTACTCCTCGCCGCCTCTTGGGCGGCCGCTACGAGCTCGGCCCGCTGATCGGGCAGGGAACCTTCGGGCGGGTATTTCGTGGTTACGACCGGCGCCTGGCTCGCCCGGTCGCGGTCAAGGTGATCAAGCCGTGGTGGACGGAGGAGCCGGAATGGGCTGAGCGCTTTGAGCGTGAGGCCCAGATGATGGCGCGCATCAACGACCCCGGAATCGTCCAGATCCACGACATCGGCTTCGGCGAGGACGGGCTCTATTACGTGGCCGAGCTGGTCGAGGGTGAGAGCCTCGCCGATCGGCTTAGCCGCGGCCCGCTGTCTCCGCGCCACGCGCTCGACCTGGCCGCGCAGCTCTGCCGGGCCCTGGTTCCCGCCCACGCCCAACGGATCGTCCACCGCGACATCAAGCCGGCCAACGTCCTGATCGGTCGCGGTGACCGAGTCAAGGTGGGCGACTTTGGGGTCGCGCGCCTGGCCGACGGCACCAGCGAGGGACCGGCGGGCACGATCCTGGGGACGCCGCGCTATATGGCGCCCGAGCAGGCGCGCGGCGAACTGCCCACTCCGGCCACCGATGTCTACGGGGCCGGCGTTGTCCTCTACGAGATGCTGGCCGGCGAGCCGCCGTTCACCGAGCGCTCCGCGGTAGAGCTGGCCCTTCGCCACATCGGGGATCCTCCGCCGCCGCTGCCGGCGCATGTACCCCCGGCGCTGGGGGCGGTCGTCGACCGGGCCCTGGCCAAACACCCCGCGGAGCGGTACCCGAGTGCGTTGGAGATGGCCGAGGCCCTCGAAGCGGCTCGGCCAGCTGTGGCCACGGCCGATGTCCTCGCCACGCCACCCCGCCGTGCCACGCCGCCCGGTCCGACCGGCACGCGCGTGGCGCCCCGCCGCAGCCCGCGCCGCGACGTCAATCCCCCTGAGTCACGACGCTACCGCGCGCTCCTGGCCGGCGTCCTCCTGCTCCTCGCCGGTCTCATCACGGGGGCGATCCTGATGGCGGGTGGCGGGACGGCTCGCGTGCCCGCGCTACGGGGCCTCAGCCAGGCCGCGGCCCGGACTCGCCTCCTGCGCCTCGACCTGAAGGCGAGCTTCGCCCGGCACTATTCGAGCGCGCCGGTGGGCACGGTCATCGGCCAGCAGCCCTCCCCGGCCGACAAGGTTTCGCAGGGGAGCACCGTCAGCGCCACGCTGAGCGCTGGACCGCCCCCGGTTCCGGTGCCGAACGTCACCGGCCAGTCGACGGCGGCGGCCGAGGCGATCCTGTCGCGGTCCGGGCTGCACGCGACCGTCGCTGCGGTTCCCGCTCCCGGCGTAGCCGCGGGCCTCGTCGTCGGGCAATCCCCCAGCGCCACCACCTCGGTGTCGCAGAAGTCCACCGTCGCGCTGTCGGTGGCCGAGGTTCCGCGCTGGCGTCCGCTGACCTCATTCTCGGGCAGCGGCAGCGGCCGCTCGGTGCCCTTCCGGATCCGGGGAAGCCGTTGGCGGATGGTCTACGGGATGAACTACAACGGGATGTGCACGTTCATCTTCTTTTGCTCCGGCCCGAGCGCGACGGTCACCAACGTGACTAGCGGCGCGACCGTGAACCAGTTCGACCTGAGCCAGGGGAGTGGACAGACCCAGGTCTTTCACACCGGACCCGGCGTCTACCAGATCAGCATCAGCCCGGGTTCGGACTCGGCCGGCTGGTCGATTCAGGCCGAAGACGATTACTAGACGGCCAGCGCCACGGCGATCCGGAGCTCCCGGCTGTCGATCGTGACCGGCGCGACGCCCTCGATCGCCTCGTAGCTCACCTCGGTGGCCAGCGTCTCGCCCGCGATGTAGTCCTCGTAGGCGCGAGCCGCGCCGGCCAGGTCCTCGTCGCCGGCCAGCGTGAGCACGATTCGGTCTGAGACCTCGAGGCCGGCGTCCCGGCGGGCGGCCTGGACCGCGTGGACGATCTCCCGCGCCCAGCCCTCGATCTGGAGCTCGACGTCGATCTCGAGCTCGAGGGCCACGGCATGGGATCCCTCACGCTCGAGCTGGTAGCCCTCGAGCGGCTTCATCGACACAAGGAGATCCTCCTCGGCCAGCTCATGGTCCTTGCCGCCGACCGCGATCGCCACCGTGCGCCCGGTGCGCAGCGACTCGGCCACGTGCGCGGGATCAAGCCCGGCCACGGCGGCGGCGACCAGGGGCATCTGCTTGCCGAACCTCGGGCCGAGCGTCTTGTAGTTGGGCTTGACCTCGAGCTCGGCCAGTTCGTCGGTGGCCGCGGCCAGCCGCAGCTCGTGGACGTTGAGCTCCTCACGGATCAGATCGGAGAAGCGCTCGATCGCCTCGCGCTCTGACCCCGTGGCGACGATCACCGCGGCCCGCAGCGGCTGGCGCACCTTGATCCGGGCCTGGGCGCGGGCGGCCAGCCCCAGCCGGACCGCCTCCCGCGTCACCGCCATCGCCTCCTCGAGGGCCAGGTCACGCTCGCCCGGCTCCGGGAAGTCGGTCAGGTGGACACTGGGCTCAGAGCCGTCGAGGTTGTCGTAGATCTCGTCGGCCAGGAACGGGGTGAAGGGGGCGAGCAGCTTGGCCAGGGTGACGAGCGCGGTGCGCAGGGTCGCGAAGGCGGCGGGATCGCCGTCCCAGAAGCGCCGGCGCCGGCGCACGTACCAGTTGGAGAGGTCATCGACGTACTCCTGGATTGCCCGTCCCGCCGTCGTCACGTCGAAGTCCTCGAGGCGCTCGCCCACGGTCGCCACTGTCGCCTGGAGACGGGAGTCGGCCCACCGATCGAGATCGGTCAACTCTCCGGACGCCGAGGGGTCGATCGAGTTGGCGTTGGCGTAGAGCACGTAGAAGCTGTACGTGTTCCAGAGCTTGAGCAGGAACTGCTTGACCGCCTCGCTGATCGTCTCAAGCGAGAAGCGGTAGCCGTCCCATGGGTACTTGGAGGTGAACAGGTACCAGCGGAAGGCATCGGCGCCGAAGCGATTGATGACGTCCCACGGCTCGACCGTGTTCCCGACTGACTTGGACATCTTGCGCCCCTGCTCGTCCAGGAGGAGGCCGAGGCAGACCACGTTGCGGTAGGAGGATTGGTCGAAGAGCAGCGTCGAGATGGCGAGCAGCGAGTAGAACCAGCCCCGGGTCTGGTCGAGGGCTTCGCAGATGAAGTCGGCGGGGAAGCGCTCCTCGAAGTGCTCCAGGTTCTGAAACGGCGCGTGGTGCTGGGCGAAGGGCATCGAGCCCGAGTCGAACCAGACGTCGATCACCTCGGGGACCCGGCGCATCTCTTCGTCGCACTCGGGGCACGAGAAGCTGACCTCATCGACGAACGGGCGATGGGGGTCGGCCAACTCGACGCCGGAGAGGTCGCGCAGCTCGGCGAACGAGCCGATCGCGTGAACATGACCGGCCGGGCAGCGCCACACGGGCAGCGGCGTGCCCCAGTAGCGCTCACGCGAGAGCGCCCAGTCGACGTTGTTCTCCAGCCAGTTGCCGAACCGCCCGTGCTTGATGTGGGGCGGGTACCAGTTGACGCTCTCGTTTGAGGCCAGGAGCCGGTCCTTGCGCTCGCTGGTGGCGATGTACCAGGAGGGTTTGGCGTAGTAGAGCAGCGGCGTTCCGCAGCGCCAGCAGTGGGGATAGGAATGCTCGTAGGTCTCGGCGCGCAGCAGCCGGTCGCGCGCGCGTAGATCCTCGATCAGGTCAGGGTCGGCGTCCTTGACCCAGCGGCCGGCATACGGACCGATCCGATCGTCGTAGGTTCCGTTCGGCCGCACGGGATTGATCACCCGGAGCCCCTGCTGCTCGCCGAGGCGAAAGTCGTCCTCGCCGAAGGCGATCGCCGTGTGCACGAGGCCGGTGCCGTCCTCGGCGGTGACGAAGTCGGCCGGCAGCACGGTGTGGCCCTTGGGCCCGTACTCCGAGCCGGGGATGAACTCGAACGGGGGCGCGTAGCGAGTGCCCACCAGCTCCCGGCCCGGGAAGCGGTCGGTCACCTCGGCGTTCTCGCCGAGCACCCGCTCGACCAGCGCCTGGGCGAGGATGAAGCTGCGGCCATCGTGACGCGCTCGCACGTAGCTGAGCTCGGGATCGACGGCCACGGCGGCGTTTGACACCAGCGTCCACGGTGTCGTCGTCCAGATCAGCAGTTCGTCCCCGGGCTGGGCCGCCCCGGTCGGCTCGGTGACGGGAAAGCGCACGTAGACGGACGGGTCGATCACGTCGCGGTAGACGTCGGGCTGCCCCAGCTCGTGGCTTGAGAGCGTCGTCTCGTCGCGGGGGCAGTAGGGGACGACCTTGAGCTTCTCGTACAGGAGGCCCTTGTCGTAGATCGTCTTGAGCGCCCACCACACCGACTCGACGTAGTCGGAGTCGAGCGTGCGGTAGGCGTGGTCGAGGTCGAGCCAGAAGCCGATCCGCTCGGTCAGCCGGTTCCAGTCCTCGACGTGGCTGAGCACCCGGTCGCGGCAGATGGCATTGAACTCGGCAATTCCGAAGCGCTCGATGTCGCTCTTCGAGGTGAAGCCGAGCTCGGCTTCGACGGCGAGCTCGACGGCCAGCCCATGGCAGTCCCAGCCCCCCTTTCGCTCGACGTAGTAGCCGCACATCGTCTTGTAGCGGGGGAAGATGTCCTTGAAGACGCGGCTGAGGACGTGGTGTGAGCCGGGGGGCCCATTGGCCGTCGGGGGCCCCTCGTAGAAGACCCAAGACGGCGCCCCGTCACGGCGGCGAACCGACTCGGCGAAGACATCGCGTTCGCGCCAGCGCGCCAGCACCTCCTCCTCGAGCTGAGGGAAGGACACGGGGGACTTGACCGGGCGGAGAGCCATGGGCGGGTGATTCTATGAACGGTCGATCCACCGGCCGTCCCCGTGCGACGATCCCACCCGATGCGCCTTCGCCTCTATCACCATCGTGACGGCGCTCGAATCGCCTACCGGGAGACCGGCACCGGGCCACCGCTGGCTCTGTTTCACTCGCTCGGGCTCTCCTACCGTGAGTGGGAGCCGATCGTCGAGGCACTCGAGGCGCGGTTTCGCGTCGTCCTCCCCGACCTCCCGCTCCACGGCGACTCCGAGGACCGGCCGCGCCACCCGTACACGCTCGAGTGGATGACCGATGTCATCGCCGGCTTCTGCACCGCCGAGCTGGGGCCGCGGCCGATCCTGGCCGGCCATGACCTGGGGGCCGAGCTCATCCTGTGCGCCGCCACCCGCACGCCGGTTCAGCCGGCGCGGCTGGTCCTGATGCCGAACCGCCTCCACCGCCGCGAGGAGTTTCCCGCCCGCCGGGCCGCCTGGCGGACCGCGTGCGAGGCGGCGGCCCTACCCGGCGTCGATCGTTTGATGGCGCGCGGGGCCAAGCTCGTCTTCCGCCCCGCGTTTGGCGAGCGCCTGTCCGCCCAGCGCAACCCGGCGGCGCGCGACCTCATCCGCCACGCCTTCGCCGACGTGGGCGGGAACGTCAACCGGGCCCGGTCCTGGGCCCGCTTCGCTCGCCGCTGGCCGGCCGGGCCCCAGCGTGACCTCCTCGACGCCTATCCCCGCCTCCAGGCGCCGGTCCTCCTGCTGTGGGCCGACCGGGATCCCGCCCATCCCGTGGACGGGGCCCAGGAGGCACTTGATCTGCTCCCGCAGGCCGAGCTGCGAACGCTTCCGGGCACCGGGTTTCTCATGGCCTACGACGATCCGGTGTCGCTGGCGCGGGAGCTGATCGCCTTCTGCGGCTGACGAGATAGCCTGGAATCCAGACTTCAAGACCGCGCGAAAGGAAGGCAATGAGCGTCCAGGAACACGAGCAGCTCTGGGGCGGGGAGACCACTAAGGCGCTGGACAATTTCCCGATTTCCGGGGAGCGCGTCCCGGCCGCGGTGATCCACTGGCTGGGCCGGATCAAGGCCGCGGCGGCCCGGGTGAATCGTGACCTCGGCCTGCTCGACGAGAACCTGGCCGAGCGGATCGCCGCCGCGGGGGACCGCGTGGCCGAGGGGGAGTTCGACGAGCAGTTCCCGCTTGACGTCTTCCAGACCGGCTCCGGCACCTCGAGCAACATGAACGCCAACGAGGTGATCGCCAGCCTGGCGGGCGAGGGCGTCCATGCCAACGACCACGTGAACATGGGCCAGTCCTCCAACGATGTCTTCCCCTCCGCGGTCCACCTGGCGGCGCTCGACACCGCGACCCACGAGCTGCTCCCGGCGCTCGAGCGACTGGAGAGCGCGTTCGGAGCCAAGGCGGCCGAGTTCAAGGACATCGTCAAATCCGGCCGCACGCATCTCATGGACGCCGTGCCGGTGACCCTGGGGCAGGAGTTCTCCGGCTACGCGGCCCAGATCCGCCTCGCCCGGCGGCGGATCGAGAGCGCGCTGCCCCAGGTGGCGCAGATCCCGCTCGGCGGCACGGCCACGGGCACCGGTCTCAACACGCACAAGGAGTTCGCGGGCCGGGTCCGCGCTCGTCTGACCGAGGCCACCGGGCTCGACATCCGTGAGCCCGAGGATCCCTTCGAGGCCCAGGGCAACCGCGACGCCCTGGTTGAGCTCAGCGGTGCGCTGAAGGTCCTCGCGGTGTCGCTGATCAAGATCGCGGGGGACCTGGCCCTGATGGGATCGGGCCCCCGGGCGGGTATCGGCGAGCTGCTCCTGCCCGAGCTCCAGAAGGGTTCCTCGATCATGCCGGGCAAGGTCAATCCGGTCATCCCCGAGGTTGTGATCCAGGTCTCCGACCACGTGATCGGCAACGACACCGCGATCACCCTGGGCGGGAGCCAGGGCCAGTTCGAGCTCAACGTCCGCGTGCCGTTGATCGCCAAGAACCTGCTCGAGTCGATTCGCCTCCTCAGCTCAACGGCCCGGGTGTTCGCCGAGAAGTGCGTGGACGGGATCGAGGCCAGCGAGGAGGGGACGAGCCGCTCGGCGGAGATGACGCTCGCCGCGGCCACGGCGCTCAACCCCTACATCGGCTACGACAAGGGTGCCGAGATCGTCAAGGAGGCGGCCTCCTCAGGCCGCCCGCTCCGCGACGTCGCCCTCGAGATGGGCGTTGAGGAAGCAACCTTCGACGAGGCGATGGACCTGCGCAAGATGGCCCAGGGGAATCTGTAGTTGTGTCGCCGTCAGCGGCCGCTGCGAACGAACGCAGCAGCCTCTGACTTGACGATCGAGATCAGGTTGCCCAGCGCGATGTTGGCGTCGAGCAGGTGCAGACCCCACTCGGGTGTCGGGCTCGGGTTTGGTGTCTGCGCGCCGTCCCTGGCCTTGATCATCAGCACGTGGGCGCCGTTTGAGTCCACGCACTGGGCCGAGTATGCACCGGGCAGGGTGAACCAGGCCGTTGAGGGCTTTGGCTGCTTCAGGCCGAGCGCGGCGATGCCCTCGGAGAGGATGCTCTTGGGATCGAAAGGCTGGCTCGGCCACATCGGGTCGAGCAGCCCGCTCCCGCCGGCCAGCGCGGCCGGGTTCGTGCACAGGACCTGGTCGCCGTTCGGCGCACTGCCGCCGGCCCCGCCCGTCGTGCGCCCGAACAGGCTCGGCGTCGGCACCGGCTGGTCGAAGGTGGAGAACGCGATCACGCACCCCAGCTCCGTGTTCGAGTGGCAGGCGGGGATGTGCTTGAAGTCACCGTCGATGTCCTTGCCCTGCTTCACCAGGACGTTGCCGCCCATCAGGATTGCCGAGACGAGGAGCCTGCGCACGGCGGGCTTGGGATCGACGAGCTTCGCCATCAGAACGCGCAGGACGAACGAGCCCTGTGAGTGCCCGATGAGCACGAACCCGCGGCCGTGGTTGTACTTCTTCAGGTAGGTCGTGAAGGCGTTCTCGACGTCCGTGAGCGCGATCACCGGATTGGGCGTGGTGGTCGGCGGGGCTCCGGTCCCGATGCCCGCCAGCGTCTCCTGGCGGTACATGGGTGCGAAGACCCGGCAGTACTGCGAATACCGAGCCGCTTGGTAAAGCGCGATCGATCGCTCTTCAGGATCGATCTGGAGGTTTGAGTTCCCGGTCGGCTGGCCGCTGACCGTGGGATAGACGTAGAAGCAGTCGATCGCCGGGTGGGCGACGGCCTTGGGGTGCTCAACCCCCAACTTCTTCAGGGTTGGCGAGTAGACGGTGGTCGACAGCCCCGGCGTACAGGGGTCCGGGCTCTGTCCCGGCTTGCACAGCCAGACGGTCTTGGCCGAGCTGGTGGCGGCGAAAGCGCCCAGCGTCATGCCCACGACAACAACGGTCAACGCGATCTTGCGCATGCCCTCTCCTCTTGCCTTCAACAGTCGGCCGCGGGGCGATCCTACTAGTTTCTGGGGTGGTGCAGGGGCCGTCGGCGCTGCGTGGCGACACTTATCCGCCACGCGCGGCGGATGGGCCGGGCTCTCGGCGCGTGGGGGTCGCTGTCCGACACTTATTCGCCACGCGCGGCGCGGTACGGCTGGGGATCGGCGGAAAAGTGTCGGTCGCCAGGACCGTGAGCGGACCCTCCGTGCCGACCGCCGCTCATCGGCCGAGTGCTCGGCGCGTAGGGTCCGGAAAACGAGCCCTGGCCGCCGTGCGCGTCGAATCTCGCCGGCGGTTGGCGCGGAGGGTCCGCTCGCTCGCGGCCGGCTACCCGCGCCGCCCCCTTACCGACTCCCCATATCCGCCCGGCGCGCTCGGATCGTGTGGCGCACGATGTCTCGCGCGGCCGGGTGGCCACGCACGAACGCCCGGGTCATGTTTCGTGCGGTCTCGAAGCGGATCTAGGGTCGGGCCCGTCGTGGGCCAGGGCCTCCTCCCAGGCGGGGGCGCACGTCATCCGATGAGTCCCGCGGACCGCCTTCCGGCCGAGGGATAGCCGTAGATCCTCCGGCCCACGCCCCACTCGTCCCGCAGCCGTGCGAGGACGAACTCGCCGACGGTTTGGACCGCTAGGTCGCGACCGTCTCGGCGCCGAGCGTCTCGGACATGGCGACGTCGATCGAGTAGTCGATCGGAACCACGATCAGCGACGGCACATCCAGTGCCAGCGCCTCCCGGAGGCGCGGCGCGAACTCCTGGGCCGAGCCGCAGCGCCAGGCCGGCATCCCGAACGACTCGGCCAGCTTGACGAAGTCCGGATTGGTGAAGTCGACGTCGAAGTGACGGCCGAACTTGTTGTCCTGCTTCCAGCCGATCGAGCCGAACTGCCCGTTCTCCCAGACCACGTTCACCACCGGAGTGCGCAGCCGCACCGCAGTCTCGAGCTCCTGGCAGTTCATCAGGAAGCCACCGTCCCCGGCCACCACGACCACACCCCGATCCGGGTGAACCAGCTTGGCCGCGATCGCCGTGGGTAGGGCGAAGCCCATGCCGGCCAGGCCGTTGGCGATGAGCACGGTGCCCGGCTCGTGGGCCGGAAACATCCGCCCGATCCACAGCTTGTGCAGGCCTACATCGGAGACGAGGATGTCCGTGGGGCCCAGGGTCTCACGGATGTCCGACAGCACCCGGGCGGGTCGGAGGGGGAAGTTGTCGTCCTCCCGGGCATCGGCCAGCGCGTGGGAGACGACCTCGTGCAGGCGGCACCAGGAGGGGGGGATCGTCTCGGCGCGCTGGCAGGTGGCGGCCAGGCGGGCGATGACGTCGGCAATATCGCCGATCAGCTCCACCTCCGGGATGAAGAACTCGTCGATCTCGGCCGCGACGCTGTCGATGACGACGATCTTCTTGTTGCCGTTGGGGTTCCAGTGCTGGGGGGCGTGCTCCACGAGGTCATAGCCGATGGCGATGACCAGGTCGGCGTCCTCGAACCCGGCCATTTCGTAGTCACGCGTCTGGAGGCCGACGGTGCCCAGTGAGTGCGGGTCCTCGGAATCGACCAAGCCCTTGGCCATGAACGTCTCGGCCACCGGGATCCCAGTCGTGTGCACGAAGGCCCGCAGCGCCTGCCCCGCCCGCGCCCGGATGGCGCCGTTGCCGACCAGCGCGATCGGCCGCTCGGCCTCGTCAATTAGCTCGGCCGCACGCCCCATCTCCCGGGGACCCGGCTCGGGCTGCACGGGAGCATGGTGGGCAAGGGGGGAGGCATCGAGCTCTTCGGCCATGACGTCCTCGGGGAGCTCCAAGTGGGTGGCGCCGGGCTTCTCGGATTCGGCGACCTTGAACGCCTTGCGCACCACCTCGGGGATGATCCGCGGGCTCGAGACGCGTGCGTTCCACTTGACCACCGGCTTCAGGATCCCGATCAGGTCGATGTACTGATGTGACTCCTTGTGCATGCGCTCGAGGTCCGACTGCCCGGTCAAGGCGACCAGGGGCGCGCGATCCAGGAACGCATCGGCCACGGCGGTGACCAGGTTGGTGGCGCCGGGTCCGAGGGTGCCCAGGCAAACGCCCGCCCGGCCGGTCAGGCGTCCGTAGGCATCGGCCATGTAGGCGCCCCCCTGCTCGTGGCGGACGGGCACGAAGTCGACCGACGAGTTGGCCAGCGACTCGTTGAGGTCGAGCGTCTCCTCGCCCGGAATCCCGAACACGTAGCGCACGCCCTCGGCTTCCAGGCACTCGACGAACACCTCTGAGGCTTTGCGCGCGGCCACGGGCGCACCCTACCCAATCGTGCTGCACGTCTCGCCGGTGAGCGGAACCACCGGCCTCGGTCGTTGTTGGGGGTGAGAGGGCCGCTGGCCCCGCTGATGGGCGACCACGCGCCGCGCTAACCTCAGCCGTGGTCGTCGTGAGGGCGGGAGCGGCCGCAACGATTGAGCTGGCAAGGTGTTTGGGGCAATCTGATGCGTAGGACGATGAGCCTGATCTCTGTGGCGCTAACGCTGTGCGTTGCCGCGTCGGCTCATGCCGCCACCATCTTCCAGATCAACGGCGGGGGAAACGGCCATGGCATCGGGATGAGCCAGTACGGCGCCTACGGCTACGCCCTGCACGGCAAGACCTACCAATTCATCCTCGGCCACTACTACAGCGGGACCAGCCTCGGCTCGACCAACCCCAACCAGGTGGTGCAGGTGCTGCTGGCCACCGGACCGGCTCATTTCAGCGGCGCCAACCGAGCCGGAAACCACAAGCTCAACTCCAATCTGACCTACTCGGTGCGGACTCTGGCCAACGGGATGCTCGGCCTGTTCGGACCCACGGGCAAGAAGGTGGGCCGGTTTGCTTCAACCCTGAACGTCACCGGGTCCGCGCCGCTGACGCTGGCCGGCCATGGGACATATCGGGGCGCGTTTCAGTTCAGCGTGGTCGGAGGCGCGGTCCAGACGGTCAATGCCATCGGCCTCGATAACTACGTTCGCGGCGTGGTGGCGGCCGAGGTGCCCGCCTCCTGGCCCACCGCGGCGCTCGAGGCCCAGGCGGTGGCGGCGCGCACCTACGCGATCACCGACAGCGTGCAGGGCGACGGCTATCAGCTCTACGACGACACCCGGTCGCAGATGTACGGAGGCGTGGGGGCGGAGACTCCGGCCACGGACGCTGCCGTGGCCGCCACGAGCGGGCAGATCGTGACCTACGAGGGCGCTCCGGCCACGACCTACTTCTTCTCGAGCTCCGGTGGCCATACCGAGAACATTGAGAACGTCTGGCTCGGCGACGCGCCAGAGCCGTGGCTCAAGGGCGTGCCCGATCCCTACGACGGCGCGGCCGGCCAGGATCCCTATCACCGCTGGACCGTCCGGATGACGCTGGCCAAAGCGCGGAAGAAGCTCGGCGGGCTGGTCGAGGGCCGGCTGCGGGGCATCCGCGTCACCAAGCGGGGGGTCTCCCCGCGTGTCGTCGACGCCGAGGTGGTGGGCAGCCAGGGCACGACGCAGGTCACCGGCCCAGAGCTCCAGAGCCTGTTCGGGCTCATGTCCACGTACATGCGCTTCACGACGATTTCGGCCACGACGATCAGCCGGCCGCGGATCTCACGGGCTGCGTTTGAGCGCGTGCGCTCCCCGTACTGGGGCACAGGCACGCTGACCGGCACCGTGTATCCGGCCGGGCGGGGCGCGGTGGTCTCGATCCAGATCTGGGGTGGCAAGCACTGGCGGACCGTGAAGACCCTGCGCCTGAGGGACAACGGGACCTACCGGGTTGAGGTCGCGGCGCCCGGGAGCTATCGGGCGCTCTACGGCCAGGTCGCCGGGCCCACGGTCGCCCTCGGCTGAGCCCGACTAGGCTGCGCGGGCATGGCTCAGCCGCTGCTCGTCGTCGACGCCCCTTACGTCCTGTTCCGCTCGTTCTTCGCCCTGCCCGACAGCATCAAGGGGGCGGACGACCATCCGGTGAACGCGCTGCTGGGGGCGGTGAACATCCTGTTGCGGATCATCGCCGAACAGAGGCCGCGGGCGGTGCTCGCCTGCTTCGGACCCGACGCGGCGCCCTACCGCGTTGCGCTCTACCCGGAGTACCACGCCGCCCGCCCTGAGGTGCCGGGTCCGTTGGCATGGCAGTTTGATCGCGCGCCCGATCTCTTTCAGTCCTTCGGCTGGAGCAGTGAGTACGACGAAAAGCTCGAAGCCGACGATCTGCTGGGGTCATTCGCACAGGCCGAGGTGGCGGCCGGCGGCGAGGCGCTGATCATGACCGGGGACCGGGACATGTTCCAGTGCGCGGGCGACCATGTCCGCGTGGTGCTGCTCAAGCCGGGAAAGGTGGGCTACGAGCTCCTGGGCCCCCCCGAGGTCAAGCGCCGCTACGGAATCGGACCCGAGCTCGTCCCTGACTTCATCGCCCTGCGCGGCGACCCGTCCGATGGGCTTCCCGGCGCCCCGGGCATCGGGCCGAAGACGGCGGCCGAGCTCCTGCAGCGCCACGGCTCTCTGGAGGGCGCGATCGCCGGGGCTCTGCACGAGCGCCCGCGCGTCACCGCAGCCCTGACCGAGCACGCCGATCAACTGCGGGCGTTCAAGGACATCGCGACCCTGCGGATCGTCGAGGTGACGCGACCGCCGGATCGGGAGACCGATCTGGACGGCGGCGCCGCGGCGGCCCGGAAGCTGGGATTGAATCGCCTGGCCGATCGCCTGGAGGCGGCCGAGGACGTCGGCGACCTCTAGGGCGTGAAGCGCACCGTGATCACGTCGCCGTCGGCCATCACGTAGTCGCGCCCCTCGATGCGCAGCGTGCCGCGCTCTCGAGCCGCTGCGTAGCCCCCCGCCTCAACGAGCTGATCCCACGCGATCACCTCGGCCCGGACGAAGCCGCGCTGGATGTCGGAGTGGATGAGTCCCGCCGCGTCCCACACCGACAGACCTCGGCGCAGGTGCCAGGACTGGGCCGGCTTGTCCTCGCCGGCGGTGAAGAAGGCGATCAGCTCGAGCAGCGCGAAGGCACCCTGCACCACCGCGTCAAGCCCCGATTCCGAGAGCCCGAGCTCGGCCCGCATCGCCGTCGCCTCATCGCCTGCCAGCTCGCCCAGCTCGGCCTCGACCCGGGCCGAGACGGCGACCGCCCCGGCACCACGTTCGCGGGCGAACTCAGCCAGTTCGCCCGGCACCTCGGCCGAACCTTCCTCCACGTTGGCCACATAGAGCACCGGCTTGGCCGTCAGCGGCTGGAGCAGGCTGACGGCATCAGGGGCGTCCGCGGGTGGAGGGACGGTGCGGGCTGGTCGCCCGGCCTGCAGCGCCGCGACGAGCTCCTGAAGGTAGGCCTCCTCGGCCACGGCGTGGCGGTCGCCTCCCCGGGCGGCTCGCGTCACCCGCTCGAGCCGGCGCTCGGCCTGCTCCAGGTCGGCAAAGATCAGCTCGGTCTCCACGGTCTCGATGTCGGCCAGCGGGTCGACCCTGCCCTCCGGGTGAACCACGCCCGGGTCCTGGTGGACGCGGACGACGTGGACGATCGCGTCGGTCTCCCGGATGTTGGCCAGGAAGCGGTTGCCCAGCCCCTCGCCATGGTGGGCCCCGGCGACCAGGCCGGCGATGTCGTGGAAGGTGATCGTGTCCGGGACCACCTTGGAGGCGCCGACCGTCTGGGCGACGGCGTCGAGCCGCGCATCGGGGACCGGAACCACGGCCAGGTTGGGCTCGATCGTCGTGAACGGGTAGTTGGCCGCCTCGGCCGCCACCCCGGTGAGGGCGCTGAAGAGCGACGACTTGCCGGCGTTCGGCAGTCCGACGATTCCGACCTTCATCCCGGCCACACCTCCGCCAGCACCGTGCCGAGGAGCGCACCGGCCAGGACATCGGATGGGTAGTGGACCCCCAGGTAGGGGCGGCTGAGAGCAAACACCGCCGCGGCGGCATAGAGGGCGGCCGGGGGGGCGGTCTGACGGTAGGCCCAGGCCGCGGCGAACGAGGTGGTGGCGTGAGCGCTGGGAAACGACAGCCGGGAGACGGTCGGAGTCAGCGCAGGCAACCCCGGAAGCTCGGGACGCGGGCGGCGGACGGCGAGCTTGACCACGTAGTTGCCCGCGTAGGCGCCGAGCACGATGACCAGGCCGCGCTGCCACTGGCGCCGGCGCTCGGGGTCACGATCGCGCAGGGCCCCCACCGCGCCCAGCGCGAGCCAGCAGACCCCGTGCTCTCCGGTGCGTGAGTAGGCCGCGATCACGCGTTCCGCCCAGCGGGGATGCCCGTGCGTGCGGGCGAACAGCAATAGCTTCCGGTCAAGCCCGGCCGGCGACATCGAAGGAGGGGTAGCTACGCCCCGAAGCCGACGCGGTGCTCTTCGTCCTCGACCAGGACGTAGACCACCTTCGATAGATCGAGGGCCACGGTGCCGTCCTCGAAGCGGACGTCACGCCAGCCCTCGGTGCCGAGTGCGTCACGGAGCTTCGACAGTTCGCCCGGCGAGATGCGGCCGCTCAGGACCTGGCTGCCGATGAATCCGACGCTCACCTTCTGGGGCTTTTCTCCTGCCATCAATGCTCCTCGGAGGCCGGCTGCACGATCTCGGTCAATACCCCGCCCGTGGAGGTGGGGTGGACGAAGGCTACGCGGGAACCGCGAATTCCGGTCCGTGGCTGCTCATCGATCAGCCGCATTCCGGCCCGGGAGAGCTCGGCCAGGGTCTGCTCGACGTCGGCCACGCGGTAGGCCACGTGATGCAGGCCCGGGCCGCGACGGGTGATGAACTTGCCCACCCCGGTGTCAGGACCCAGGGGCTGGAGCAGCTCCACGTGGCTGTCGCCGACGTCGAGCAGCGCGGCCTCCACCCCCTGCTCACTCACGGTCTCCCGGTGGACCAGGGGGAGGCCCAGGGACTCGGTGTAGAGGGCGAGCGCGGCTTCGAGGTCTTCGACGGCCACGCCCACGTGGTCGATGGCGGACAGCATCGGCCGGAGGATATGTGACCGGACTCAGCCGCGACGGCGCGGGCGGTCGGCCGGCTTGAGCGCGGTGGCCGCGGCCACCGAGAGCTCGCCAATCCGGCGCGGCGCCGCCGGGGGTGTGTCGCCCATGATCTTGTCGATGTCGTCGCGCTCCAGCACCTCCTTGGCCAGGAGAGTGGCGGCCAGCTCGTCGAGCTGCGGGCGATGGGAGTCGAGCACGCTGAGGGCGTTGCGGAATGCCTCGTCGGCCAACTCACGCACCTCCACGTCGCGCATCCGGCGCGTCGACTCCGACGCGCTGTCATCGGCCGAGCGCATAGCGCCCGAGGCGGTTCCCATGGCGTACTCGGTCACCATCGCGCGCGCGATCTCGGCCACCCGCCGCAGGTCATCCGAGGCGCCGGTGGTGATCGAGCCGAACACGAGCTGCTCGGCGGCGCGCCCACCCAGGAGCATGGTCATGAAGTCGATCAGCTCCTCACGGGTCTTCAGGTAGCGATCCTCCTCGGGCAGGTTCAGGGTGTAGCCGAGAGCCCGGCCGTGGGGGACAATCGAGATCCGGTGCACGCGATCGACCGAGGGCAGGAGCTCGCCGGAAAGTGCATGCCCCGCCTCGTGGTAAGCGACGACCCGCTTCTCGTGGTCGGTCAGGGCGCGGCGGGACTGGACCCCGGCCACGACGCGCTCGATGGCAGCGTCGAAATCGGACATGTAGAGCGCGTCGGCGCTGCGCCGCGCGGCGAAGATCGCCGCCTCGTTGCAGATGTTGGCCAGATCGGCACCGGTCAGCCCCGAGGTCTGGCGGGCCAGGAGGTTGAAGTTGACGGTTTCGGCCACCGGCTTGTTGCGGCTGTGGACCTTGAAGATGCGCTCGCGGCCGTTGACGTCAGGGGGCGAGACGAAGATCTGGCGGTCGAAGCGGCCCGGGCGCAGCAGCGCCGGGTCGAGCTTCTCGAGCAGGTTTGACGCGGCGATCACAACCACGTCCTTCTTGGAGCTCGTGAAACCGTCGAGCTCGACGAGCAGCTGGTTGAGCGTCTGATCGCGCTCGCCGGAGACGTCAAAGCCGCGGTGGCCGCCGACGGCGTCGAGCTCGTCGATGAAGACGATCGCGGGGGCCTTCTTGCGCGCGACGCGGAAGAGACGCCGGATCCGCGCCGCGCCGACGCCGACGAACATCTCGACAAACGAGGCGGCCGACTGAGAGAAGAAGCTCGCTCCCGACTCGTGGGCGACCGCCTTGGCCAGAAGGGTCTTGCCGGTGCCGGGGGGACCATGGAGGAGGATCCCCTTGGGCACCTTGGCGCCCATCTCGCGGAAGCGCTTGGGGTCACGCAGGTATTCGACGACCTCCTGCAGCTCCTCCTTGGCCTCATCGGATCCGGCGATGTCGCTCCAGCCGATTTGCGGGGCGGCGTCCGGCTTGATCCGCTGCGGGCTCGTGCGGGGCATGAACCGCATCAGCGAGAAGATGGCGAGGATCAGGACCGCCATCAGGATGATCGGCGCCCAGTCGTGCAGCCAGGAGAAGAAGCTCGGATAGCCGAGGAACGTCCCCGGGGCATGGAGCACGGGCAGGACAAGCTGGTGGGCTGGGCCCACCGAACCGCCCCCTGTCATGACGGTTGCTACGGCGCGCATACGCTGTGCCCAATCATCGGCAGGTTGGCGCGATCAGTCAACCGGGTCGCGACCCCAATCTGACGCCGGGGTCCCGGGACGGGCCGGACGCGTCCCCTAGGCGACCCGTTCGAGCCGGGGGTTCGGCCGGTAGTGACGACCCGCCTTGGCGCACGGGCGGCCGTCCAGAAGGACCACGTCGGCGGTGAAATCGTTGTCGCCTCGGATCAGGGAGGAGCCGACGCCGTAGGCGTCAACGGGCACGCCGTTCTCCTCAAATTCGCGGATCCGCTGGGCATTGAAGCCACCGCTGGCCACGATCCGAACGTCGAGGAAGCCCGCCGCGTCGAGTCCACCGCGCACCTTCTCGACCAGGCGGGGATTGACGCCGGTCGGCCTGAAGCCGCCGAGCTCGTCGAGCAGTGAGCGGTCGACCATGTCCTCGCTCGTGTCCAGCCGGACCCCCCACAGGCGCGGCCCCAGAGCCTCGGCGACCTCCAGGGTCGTTCTCAGCGAATCGTTTTCGAAGTCGACGAGCACGGTGACGTTCATCTCGTCGTGAAAACGCTCGGCGAACACGCTCGCCGCCTTCACCGTGTCACCGCCGTAGGCCGCGATCAGGCCATGAGGAACGGTGCCGATGCCACGGCCACCCCACCACGAGGCCTGGGCGTCGGTGGAAACACCGATCGCGCCTGCCACGTGCGCGCTGTAACCATCGCCGGTCTGGACCAGCCAGTGGTCGTGACGGGCGGGGAAGTAGAAGATCTGCTTGCCGCGAGCCGCCTCCACCACCTCACGAACGTTGTGCATGATCAGCGAGCGGCGGGCCAGAGAGCCCAGATACACGGTCTCCAGGTGGGCGAACAGGCTGTAGTCGCCCTCGATCGTCATCACGGTCTCAAGTGGTGAGATCTCGTCTCCCTCGTGCAGGGCGTTGACCTCAAGCTCCTCCCATCCGGAGACCCACGTGCCGTGGTCACCGTGGCCTGAACAGAGCTTGAGGACGGCGATTGCCTCGTCGATTCCCCCCAGCAGCGACTCATGCTTCTGGAACACCTGCATGGTCACGCGGGGGTGGTAATCCTCCGTCTCCAGCAGTTGCTTGGTGTAGACGAAATAGGCGTCGGAGTAGTAGCCGCCCCGGATGCGCTCCACCGGGAGTCGGAAAATGTCGGGGTCCAGACGCCGGCGCGTGGAGGCCTGGGTCGCCATGGGCGGAGTCTATGGCTGGTCGAGCAGCTCGCGGGCGAGGTCGGCGTAGCACTGGGCGGCGAAGCCGAGGTCGCGTACGTCGATGCGCTCGTCGGCGCTGTGGACCAGAGGCGCCGTCTCGAGCAGCGTTTGATGGCGCTGGGGGAAGAAGCCGTAGGCCACGCAGTCCGGAAACGCGGCGCGGAAGAAGCGCGAATCCGAGGCCCCGGGGAGGAGGACCGGATGCGTCCCGGCGCCAGGGTCGTGGTCGGCGAGCCAGCGCTGGATCGCCTCCATGAGCGGCGTGTCCACGGGCGAGTAGTTTCCGATCATCGTCTCGGTGAACTCGATCTCGACCTTGCCCGCCTGATCGCCAAGGACCTGGTCGATCCGGCGGCGGGCCGCGTCCTCGCCGAGGCCGGGAGGCACGCGGCAGTCGACCCTGAGCTCGGCTCGGGACGGGATCACGTTGATCTTGTCTGAGGCGTGAGCCATCGTCGGCACGAGCGTGACCCCAAGCATCGGCTCGACCACGACGAGCAGGGCGGGGTCGGCCGCGGCGATCTGTTCGAGCGCCCGACCCGGATCCGCGGGATCACCACCCAACGACGCGATCAGCGCCTCGGCGACCTCGGTCATCTCGAACGAGCTCGGTGCCCCGGCCAGCCGCTCCAGCACCGGACCGAGCTTGAGCAGCGCGTTCTCGCCGGTCTTGGGCAGCGAGGCGTGACCGGCGACCCCACGCGCCGTGACGCGGAAGCGAAAGAGCCCCTTCTCGCCGCAGCAGACGCCGTAGTGCCGCCCTCCGTCCCAATCGAAGCACTCACCCGCACCCTCGTTGATCAGCATGTCGCAGCGCGCCCGGTCGGGGTGCGTCTCGGTCAGCCACTGCGCCCCGAGCTCGCCACCGGTCTCCTCGTCAGCCACGAAGACAAGCTTCAGGTGCCCGGCGGCGGGGCGCCAGCCCTCACGAGCGAGTGCCGCACCGGCGACCGCCTCGGCGGCGACCTGGGACTTCATGTCGAGCGCCCCGCGTCCCCACAGGAAACCCTCGTCGACGTCTCCGGACCACGGGTCGTGCGTCCACTCCGACGCCTCGGCCAGGACCGTGTCGATGTGGCCCAGGTAGCACAGGGTGGGGCCGTCGTCCTGGCCGCGCAGATCAGCGACCAGGTTGGTCCGCTCGTCCTCGGCCCCCAGGAGCTCGACCTCGAAGCCCGCCCTCTCGAGGTAGGAGGCGAGATATTCGGCTGCCGGACGCTCGTTACCGGGCGGGTTGACGGTGTTGAAGCGGATCAGCCGTTGCAGCACCTCGGTCGTCTCTTCCTGGAGGGTGCCGGCCATGTGAGCAGGGAGGCTACCTCTCGCCATAGCATCCGGTCCCGGTGGCGACCGACCCCGATGATCTCGCGCTGGCCCTCGAGCTGGCTGACATAGCCGACTCGATAACACTCGAGCGCTACCGCGCGGCCGACCTCAAGGTGGCGACGAAACCCGATCTGACCCCCGTCACCGAGGCCGACACGGCGGTCGAGCGCGCGATCCGCGACCGCCTGGCCGGAACTCGCCCGGACGACGCCGTCGTCGGCGAGGAGTTCGGAGACTCCGCGGGCGGGTCACGGCGCTGGATCGTTGACCCGATCGACGGGACGATGGGCTACCTCCGGGGGCTGCCGGTGTGGGCGACCCTGCTCGCCCTCCAGGACGGGGAGGAGCTGTCGGTTGGTGTTGTCTCGGCGCCCGCGCTCAAACGGCGGTGGTGGGCGGCACTGGATGGCGGGGCCTTTCTCGACGACGGGCTGGCCGACTCGCCGCGGCCACTGCGCGTCTCCTCAGTCACCGAGCTGTCGGATGCTCAGCTCTGCCTGTCCTCGGTCAGCGAGTGGGAGGCGATCGATCGGCTCCCCCAGATCTCGGAGCTCGAGCGCCGCTGCTGGCGCACGCGGGGCTTTGGCGACTTTTGGTCCTACATGCTTGTCGCCGAGGGATCGGCCGAGATCGGGCTCGACCCCGAGGCCTCGCTCTGGGACCTGGCCGCGATACAGGTGATCGTGGAGCAGGCGGGCGGCCGCTTCAGTGATCTGGACGGGGTGCGCCGGGCCGACGGAGGAAATGCGCTGGCCAGCAACGGCCTCCTGCACGAAGCCGCGCTGGAAATCCTCCGCGCCTAGCCATACTTGCTCACATGCAGCAGCTGTTCGACACCGGCGAGCCGGCGGCGTCGCAAGTGCCGGCCGACGCTCCGCTGGCCACCCGGCTGCGCCCGCGCACGCTGGAGGAGTTCGTGGGCCAGGACCGGCTGCTCGCTCCCGGCTCGGCGCTGCGGCGAGCCATCGAGGAGGGACATGCCCACTCGATGATCCTGCATGGTCCCCCGGGCAGCGGGAAGACGACCCTGGCCCGGTTGATCGCCGCGGGTACCGATGCCGCCCTTGAGGAGGAGAGTGCCGTCCAGGCGGGCCGCGCCGAGGTCCGAGCCGTGATCGAGCGCGCGCGTGAGCGTTTGTCCGGCACAGGTAGGCGGACGATCCTCTTCCTCGACGAGATCCACCGCTTCAACAAGGCCCAGCAGGACGCGCTCCTGCCCGCGGTTGAGGAGGGGCTCGTCACCCTGATCGGGGCGACGACCGAGAACCCGTACTTCGAGGTCAACTCGGCTCTTCTCTCCCGGGCTCGGGTGTACGAGCTCGAGCCGTTGACCTCGGCGCACGTGCGCGTGTTGCTGGATCGGGCGGTGGCGCGAGGTGAGTGCGCCCCAGCCGGGCAGGTAGGCCCCGCCGCGCTTGAGTTTCTCGCCGAGCGCTCTGGCGGCGATGCCCGGATCGCGCTCAACGCGCTCGAGCTCGCCTGCGAGATCGCCGGCGCCGGTGCCACCGTAGAGCTGCCCCAGGCCGAGGAGGCGCTCCAGCAGCGGGCGCTTCTCTACGACAAGCAGGCCGACCGCCACTACGACACGATCTCGGCCTGGATCAAGGCCACTCGTGGCTCGGATCCCGACGCGTCGCTCTACTACCTGGCCGTGATGCTCGAGGGCGGGGAGGATCCCCGTTTCATCGTCCGGCGGATGGTTGTGCTCGCCTCCGAGGACATCGGCAACGCCGACCCTCAGGCGCTCGTCGTGGCCACAGCAGCGGCGCAGGCGGTCGAACACGTGGGCATGCCCGAGTGCCAGTTCTCACTGGCTCAGGCGGCGATCTATCTCGCCCTGGCGCCGAAGTCCGACGCGGCCAAGCGGGCCGTGGGGGCGGCGCGCGAATGGATCCGCGATCACGGCGCCGAGGCGCCCCCAGCCCACCTTCGATCCTCGACCCGTGGCGACGGAAACTACGAGAACCCCCACCGGCGGCCCGGGCACCTCTCACCGCAGGAGCTGATGCCAGATTCCGCCATCGGCCACCGCTTCTATGACCCCGACGAGGCCGAGGCCTTGCTCCGGGAACGTCTGGAGGCGATCCGCCGCCAGCGCGGACGAGCGTGAGATAGCCCACAGAGCAGCGGCTTCACAACCGAGCAACCAAGATCCGCCGCCGAAGCTACTACGGTGTAGGAAATGCCGAAAAGCTTTGAACCGGGCGCTTTGTTGGGCCATGTCTACACGCTGGGCGGCGGTCTCCTGGTGCGCCTGCGCCTGGCCCGGAGCAGCGACGCTCCGGCGATCAAGCGGCTGTTGGAGGAGCAGGGCCGTGGCGGGTCCGATTTCGAGATCGCCCGTCTCGTTCACTTCGACCCACGCCGGCGCTACGTCGTCTGCGCCACTGGGCTCGTGGACTCGACCGAGGTGCTTCTCGGCGTCGGGGCAATCGGGCTCGACGGAGTCATCGAGCCCGATTTGCTGATCGTCGACGGCCAATGTCCCGAGCAGGTCGCCGAGCTTCTGCGCACCGCCCTTGTGGCGTGCGCGGCCCGGGCCGCCTGAGCCCTACAGCTTCACCCGCGGCTGCTTGGCCGAGAGCTCGGGGAGCATGCGAGTAGGCAGTAGGCTCGCAGCCATGACCACGACCGCACCGCCTGACCAGCTGGAATCGTTCAATCCCGCCACCGGAGAACGACTGGGCGGGGTTCACGTCACGCCGCCTCGGGAGGTGCAGGCAGTCGTCGATGCCGTCGCCCAGGTCCAGCCCTTCTGGGCGCAGCTCCGGCTCGAGGATCGCGCGCGCTACCTGGAGCGCGCCGCCCAGGTGCTGATCGACGAGTCGGACGAGATCCGCGACCTGATCGTGCGCGAGCAGGGCAAGCCCCGCAACGAGGCATTTGCCATGGAGGTCCTGCCCACGATCGATGCCCTGACCTGGATCGCGCGCGCGGGACAGGAGATCCTGGCCGACGAAAAGATCCCCATGCCGCAGGTCTTCCTGAAGACGAAGTCCTCCGCCTTCACGTATGAGCCGCTGGGCGTGATGGGGGTCATCTCGCCCTGGAACTACCCCTGGAGCATTCCCTTCGGCGAGGTGGCGCTGGCGCTCATGGCGGGGAACGGAGTCGTGCTGAAACCCGCCTCGCTGACGCCGCTGATCGGGGAGCGGATCGGCCGGGTGTTCGAGCGCGCCGGGGTGCCGGAGGGCCTCGTCCGGATCATCCACGGTCCGGGCACGGGATCGGCGCTCGTCAATTCGAGCGTGGCCAAGGTGTTCTTCACCGGCTCGGTGGAGACGGGACGAGGCGTCGCCGAGGCGTGCGCCAAGCGGCTCAAGGGCTCCGTGCTCGAGCTCGGGGGTAAGGACCCAATGCTCGTCCTCGCCGACGCCAACGTCGACCACGCGATTGCCGGCGCGCTGTGGGGTGGGTTTGCCAACGCGGGCCAGACGTGCTCAGGGATCGAGCGCGTGTACGTGATGCGGGAGGTGGCGGAGCGGTTCATCGAGGGCGTGGTCTCCGGCGCCGAGCGGCTGCGCGTCGGCGACCCGCTGGGCTGGGAGACGGAGATTGGCCCGATGGTCTCCCGCGAACAGTTCGACATCGTCGGAGAGCTTGTCGACGACGCCGTCGCTAACGGAGCGACGCTGCGCTGCGGCGGGCCTTCAGACGCGCCTCCGGGCCTCGAGGCCGGAGCCTTCTATGCCCCGACCGTGCTCACCGATGTGACGCACGAGATGCGGATCATGCGGGAGGAGATCTTCGGTCCCGTGCTCCCGATCATCACCGTCGACTCCGAGGACGAGGCGGTGGCCCTGGCCAACGACTCCCAATTCGGCCTTGGCGCATCGGTCTGGACCTCGGACCGCGGCCGAGGCGAGCGGATCGCCCGGGAGATCGAGTCCGGGATGGTCTGGATCAACGACCACATGTTCAGTCATGGCGCCTGCCAGTGCTCGTGGGGCGGGATCAAGGATTCAGGCCTCGGACGGACCCACTCGAAGTTCGGGCTCTATGAGTGCGTGAACATCAAGCTCCGGGTGTGGGAGGGCTCGGCGGTCAAGAACGCCTGGTGGCATCCGTATGACGCGACCTTGGGCAAGGCGCTGCGCCAGAGCGCCAAAATCCTCTACGGCCGTCCCTCGATCCGCGCCACGGCACTCAAAGACGGGATCGGCCCGCTCCTGAAGGTCGGCGCTCGGCTGGCCGGAGACGCGCTGAAGCGGTAGCTACTTCTAGGCGGGCGGTGGGTTTAACCCGCGAAAGGTTTCCGATCCAGGAGTGTCCTTATGAAGAAAGCGTTGGCTCTGGCCGGCGTGGCCGGACTTGTGGCCGCAGGCGGTGGAACCGCCCTGGCTTCGTCCGGCGGTAGTTCAAGTGGTGCGTGTGCGGCCCAGCGGGCGACGGTGAAGAACGATCGTCACACGCTGCGCGCCGACAACGCCCAAATCCGGGCTGACCGGGCTGCCATTCGCGCCGACCGGCTCCAGCGGCGGGCCGATCGCCGCGCTCACAACTCGAGCGCCGTGGCGACCGACACGACCAAGCTCAAGGCCGACCGCGCGAAGCTTCGCAGCGACTGGAGTAAGCGGCGGACCGATCGCCAGACCTGGCGCTCCGACCGAAAGGCGCTGCGCGCCTGTCGCAAGGCGAACCGCAAGTAGGCCTGGGGTGGGTCAATGGCGGGAGCCTACGTCCCGCCATTGACCCAGGCTCGCCCAGGTACCCTCTGACGCATGCCCGCTCAGGCCTATGCCGGCAAGGAATGCGTCTGTCAGTACCGCAAGGGCATCTGCGACCAGTCTTGCGTCGCGGACATGCTCCAGACGCCGTTCTACATCGCCTGCCTGCGACTGACCGGCCGCCGCTGCGTGGTGGTCGGCGGTGGTGAGGTGGGACTCGAGAAGGTCGAGGGGCTGCTCGCCTGCGATGGCGATGTGACGCTGATCGCGCCCCAGGCCCACCCCGAGCTCGTCCAGCTGGCGCTCGAGGCCTCGATCCGTTGGGAACAGCGTGAGTACGAGACAGGCGATCTCGACGGGGCGTTGATCGCGATCGCCGCCACCGACGACACCGACCTCAACATTCGTGTCTTCGAGGACGCCGAGGCCCGCTCGATGCTCGTCAACGTCGTCGACGTCCCGCCGCTGTGCAACTTCATCCTGCCTGCGATCGTCCGGACAGGGCCTCTGGCCGTGGCGATCTCGACCGCAGGGGCCTCGCCGGCGCTGGCCAAGCGGATGAAGCGGGAGATCGCCGAGATGTTCGGGCAGCCGTACGCCAACCTGGCCATCCTCCTCAACGAGGCGCGGGGGTGGGCCAAGGCGACGCTGCCCACCTATCAGGACCGCAAGCAGTTCTTCGAGTCCATCGTGAATGGAGATCCGGACCCGGTCGAGCTCCTACGGGAGGGCGACGTACAGGGGGTGCGCGACCTCATCGCCGACGCCCAGCAGGCGTACGCGCCGGTCTAGCTCCGACGTCTCAGGCCACCGGCTGGAGCAGGTCGATCACGTCCGAGCGCCGGTAGAACTCGATCCCGGGGCGGTCACGATCGGCGTCAGCCCGCTGGGCCAGTCGCTGAAAGGCGGGCGCGATCCGGGCATAGACGCCGGGCGGCTCACCCTGGATTCGAATCCGGGCGTAGCGTCCGCCGGGCAGCGTGTCGAGCTCGAGCCCAAGCTCGAGTGCGTCGTCTCCCTCGCGGATCTCAACACACGCCCGGTACTCGTGGCCCTCAGCGTCGAAGATGCCGTAGAACTTTCGCCCTCGCAGCGAGCCGATCGCCTCCTCTAGCTCGCTCCAGACGCGTGTGATCTCCGCCTGCTCATCGGCGCCTCGTTTGAACAGCACCCGCACCGGCTCCCGTTCGACGATGGCCGGTTCCAGGTAATCGCCCACGCCCGACAGCTTAAGCCTCGTGCCCCGCTCCGTCTACGATCCGGGCGGCATGAGTGAACGGCTCACCCATCTCGACTCGGCCGGCCGGGCGCGGATGGTGGACGTGTCGGACAAGACCGCCACGGATCGGCGTGCGGTGGCCCGGGCGGTGGTGCGAGTCTCGCCCCGAACCGCGGATTCTGTCAAGGCTGGCGACACCCCCAAGGGCGACGTCCTCGGTACCGCTCGGATCGCCGGCATCCAGGCGGCCAAGCGAACCTCGGAGCTGATCCCGCTGTGCCATCCGCTCGCGCTCTCGTTCGTGGGAGTGGAGGGGGAGATCGACACCGACACGGGTGAGATCACCCTGATCGCCGAGGCCCGGACCAGCGGCCCCACCGGAGTCGAGATGGAGGCGCTGACCGCCGTCTCGGTGGCCGCCCTGACGGTCTACGACATGATCAAGGGGATCGAGCGCGGCGCAGAGATCGGTCAGATCACGCTGCTCAGGAAGTCAGGCGGGCGCTCCGGCGAGTGGCGTCGCGACTGAGGGATTTTTCAGCCGCTCCGCGCGCTTGTGTAATCCTCAGCGCGTGAAAACCGCTGTTATCACGATCTCCACATCGGTCGCGGCCGGGGAGAACGAGGATCAATCGGGTGAGGCCTTGGCCGAGTTGGCCGAGCAGCTCGGGGCCGAGATCGTCGCCAGCGAGGTCGTCTCCGACGACGCCGGAGCGATCGAGGAGGCGCTGCGCCGGCACGTCGATTCCGACGTCGCGCTCATCTTCACAACCGGCGGGACGGGGCTGACGGTTGACGACGTCACGCCGGAGGCCACCCGGGCGGTGATCGAACGCGATGCCCCGGGCTTCGCCGAGGCGATGCGGGCCGAATCGCTCAAGTACACCCCCATGGGCATCGTCTCCCGCGGCGTCTCCGGAATCGCCGGACGGAGCCTGATCGTCAACTTTCCCGGCAATCCGAAGGCCATCAGCCAGCTCTTTCCGGTGATCGCGCCCACGCTCGAGCACGTCGTCGCCACTCTCCAGCGCGAGCCCGGAACCCGCACCCCCGGGCATTGAGCTCCGCTCCTCCGGGGATCGAGCTGCGCGGGCTGACGCGCCGCTTTGGCGAGCGTGAGGTGTTGCGTGGGCTGACCGTGGCGCTCCCGGCCGGGGCCACGCTGGCCGTGCTGGGGCGAAACGGGGCCGGCAAGTCGACGCTGCTGAGGATCCTGGCCACGCTCCTGCGCCCCCACGGCGGCGAAGTGGCCGTGCTGGGGGAGGCCCTGCCCCAGCGAGCCTTCGCGGCGCGGGCGAAGCTCGGCTACCTGGGGCACGACGCGCTCCTCTACCGCGATCTCACGGGGCGGGAGAACCTCCGGTACCACGCGCGGCTGCACCGGCTTGCCGAGGGACGGGTGGACGAGGTGCTGGCGGCGGTCGACATGGGCCCTCGGGCCGACGATCCCGTGCGGACTCTCTCCCAGGGCATGGTCCAGCGCCTGGCCATCTGCCGCGCCGTTCTCCATCAGCCGCAGCTGCTCCTGCTCGACGAGCCATTGGCCAACCTCGACCCCGGCGCCGGTGAGCTCGTGGAGGCGTTGATCGGCCGCAGCTCCGGCGCTACTCGGGTGCTCACCAGTCACGACCCGGCCGCCGCCCTCCGTGAGGCCGATCTCGTCCTGGGCCTCGACCAGGGAAGGGCCGCCTTCGTCAGCCCGCCGGCCCAGATCGAGGAGCGCGAACTGGGGGCGCTGTACCGATGAGGACCGCCCTCACCGTGCTGCGCAAGGACCTGCTGCTTGAGCTGCGCACGTTCGAGACGCTCCCGGCGATGATCCTGTTCGCCGTCGCCACGTTCGTGGTCTTCCACTTCGCTCTCGATCGCTCCACGATCGGCGGTCAGCTGGCGGCGGGTGTGCTCACCGCGACGCTGCTGTTTGCCGGCCTGCTTGGCATCAACCGGCTGTTCGTGGCCGATCGTGAGCAGGGAGGCTTCGACGCCTTCCTCCTCGCCCCGGTGGATCGCTCCGCTCTGCTCGTGGCCAAGGCGGCGGCGCTGTTCATCTTCCTGGTCGCTCTCGAGGTGGTGGCACTTCCCGCCTTCGCCCTGTTCCTACTCGGGCCCTCGCTGGGACGGTCGCTGGGCGGCCTGGTCGTCCTGCTGGTCCTGGCCGACGTGGCGCTGGCGGTAATCGGGACGCTGGTCTCGGCCATCGCTGTCCACACCCGAGCCCGGGACCTGATCGGCCCGATCATCGCCCTGCCGCTCCTGATGCCGGCGCTCATTGCGCTGGCCGAGGGCGCGGGGCCGCTGATGGCGGCCCACGGTCGGACGTTCCCGGAAACGCGGTGGCTGGCCATACTCGGGCTCTATGATCTGGTCTTCGCCCTCCTCGCCTATGCGGTGTTCGACTTTCTGCTGGAGGACTAACGGATTTGAGTAGCTATTCGCGCGGCCTGCGCGGTTTCACCATCGCCACGGTCGCGGCCTTCGCCGCGGCGCTGACGCTGGTCTTCTTTTACGCGCCCCTGGACGCCGACCAGGGCTTCATCCAGAAGATCTTCTACATCCACGTCCCCCTGGCCATCGTCTCGCTCATCGGCTACGTGGTGGGCGGCCTGTTTGCCATCGGCTACCTGCGAACCGGCGAGCGCAAGTGGGACATGCGCTCCTACGTCGCCATCCATATGTCGCTGATCTTCACCATCGGAGGGCTCATCACCGGGTCGATCTGGGCCAAAGCGTCATGGGGCCACTGGTGGGAGTGGAGCGACCCGACGCTTGTCTCCTACCTGATCGTGTTCCTCCTCTTCGCCACCTACCAGCCGCTGCGCTTTTCGATCGAGGACCCGGAGCGCCAGGCGCGCTACGCCAGCGTGTTCGCGATCGTCGCTGGCGCCTTCGTGCCGCTGAACTTCATCGCCGTGCGGCTCTCGCAGGGCTTTGTCCACCCGCGCGTGCTCACCCTGACCGGGGGTCGCCTGCCCGGATCGATGCAGCTCACGTTCGGAATCTCGCTGATCGCTGTCGCTCTGCTCTTCACGACGCTGTCGAAATACGAGCTCACGGCCAAGAGCACGCGGATGCAGCTGCGACGGCTCCGCCGGAGCGCCCTCGGCGACGGGGCAATCAGGCCGCTCGGCCGGAGTGCGGCGCCGTCATGAGCCTCGTCTTCGCCGCGCCGGCGCTTCCCCTGCACACCGCGGGACCGTACGTCGCCGCGGCCTACATCGCGTTCGTCGTCCTCGTACTCATCTACGTCGCCATCATGGCGACCCGGCTGCGTCGCACGGAGCGCGATCTGGCCGAGCTCAAGCGCGAGGTGGACATGCGCGATCATGACCAGGCTGCCGAGCGCGACTATGAGGAAGTGGCGTGAGCGAGCTTCTGGCCATCGGCATCTCGCACAAGACGGCCCCGGTTGAGATCCGCGAGCGCCTCGCCCTGCCCGATGCACGGGCCACTCAGTTCGTCCGCGACCTGCGCGGCACCGCCGACGTACACGAGGCGGTGACGCTGTCCACGTGCAACCGCACCGAGCTCTACCTGGTCGTGGCCGACGCGGTCGAGGCCGAGGGCCGAGTCCTGTCGATGCTCTCGAGCCAGGCCGGGATCCGCCCGACGGAGCTGGCCGGCTCGATCTACTCGCACCGCAACTGCGACGCCGCCCGGCACCTGTACCGGGTCACCGCCGGCCTCGAGTCGATGGTCGTCGGCGAGGCCGAGATCCAGGGCCAGGTCAAGCGGGCCTACGAGACGGCGCTGGCTCGCGACTCAACCGGCCCGCTGACCAATCACCTGTTCCGGGCCGCGCTCGCGGCCGGCAAGCGTGTCCGCAGCGAAACCGCGATCGCCGAACGCCAGCTGAGCCTGCCCAGCGTCGCCGTGGCTCTGGCCCGTGAGCTCTTGACCCCCGGCCTTGAGGGCCGCTCAGTCGTCATTGTCGGAACCGGGGAGACGAGCGAGCTCACCGCTCGGGCGCTCAGCGACAGCGGCTGCCGGACCGTGTTCGTGGCCAGTCGCCGGCGGGACCGCGCCCTCAGCCTGGCCCGCCGCTTTCACGGCGAAAGCGTCAGCTTTGACGAGCTGCCGAGCGCGCTCGAACGGGCCGACATCGTCGTCACCGCCACGGCCTCGCCACACCTGCTGTTGGAGGCGCGAGAGCTGGGCGAGGTGATGGGAGCGCGCAACGGCCGCCCGATGCTCCTGATCGATCTCGCCGTGCCGCGTGATATCGACGCCACCTGCGGGACGATCGACGGCGTGTCGCTCTACGACGTCGACGATCTCGAGGCCGTGGTGGCACGCAACCGGCGCGTCCGCCAGGCCGAAGCACGCAAAGCCGAGGGACTGATCGAGCAGGAGATCCAGCAGTTCGCGGCCTGGCTGGGATCGCTCGAGGTGCTGCCCACCATCTCATCGCTGCGCTCGCTCGCGACCGAGATCGCCGAGCAGGTGGTGCTTGAGAATGCGGGCAAGTGGGAATCGGCCTCAGAGCGCGACCTTCACCGCGTCGAGGACCTGGCCCGGGCGATTGTCAACCGGTTGCTCCACGAGCCGACCCTGCGCATGAAGGAGCTACGCGACGGCCGTGTGCACGCCCGCATGGCGCTCGTGCGCGAGCTCTTCGGGCTCGAGGCCGAAGAGGTACCCGAGGCGTCCAAGGGCCAGCCCCCCGGGCTCGGGGAAGCCGACGAGCTCGCCGAAGTCCGCGAACTGCGCCGGCGTTGATCCGCGTCGGCACGCGGGGCAGCACGCTGGCGCTGGCCCAGGCGCGCTGGGTGACCGAGCGTCTGGGCGAGGAAGCGGAGTTGGTCACCGTTACCACCTCGGGGGATCGCGGCAGCGACGCTGACAAGTCGCGCTGGATCAATGAGCTGGAGCTGGCGTTGCTCGCCGACGAGATCGATCTGGCTGTTCATTCGGCCAAGGACGTTCCGGCCGAACTGGCCGGCGGGCTGGCGGTGCTCGCGATCCCGCTCCGGGCGGACCCCCGCGACGTGATCTGCGGCGTCGGCTCATTGACCGCGCTGGCCCCGGGCGCGCGGGTGGGTACGAGCAGCCTCCGGCGCATGGCCCAGATCCGAGCCGCCCGCCCTGATCTCGAAGTCGTCCCGCTCCGCGGCAACGTCGACACGCGCCTGCGCAAGCTCGGGGAGGGACAGGCGGACGCCCTCGTGCTCGCCGCCGCCGGCCTCGAGCGGCTCGGGCGCAGCGGCGAGGCCGGTGGCACCCTCGAACAGCTCGTGCCCGCCGCCGGCCAAGGCGCGCTCCTCATCGAGGGGCGCCCCGGCGCGCTTCCCGCCGAGCAGTTGAGCGAACTCAGCGACGGTGTTTCGAGCGCGTGCGTGAACGCCGAACGGGAGCTCGTCCGCGCGCTCGGCGCCTCGTGCAACACGCCGGTGGGCGCCTACGCTCGGCCTCTCGATGGATCGAGCGAGATCGAACTCACCGCGTGGGCCGGGCTACCCGACGGCTCGGAGTGGATCAGCGATCGACTGCGCGGCGCTCCCGGCCGGCTCGGTGAGGCCGTGGCTCAGCGCATGCGTGACGTGGGGGCAGGCGAGCTGTTGGCCCACGCCGAGCGGAAGGTCGAAGCGTGACCGTCTACCTGGTTGGCGCCGGGCCGGGCGACCCCGGCCTGATGACGGCACGCTCGATCGAGCTGATCGCCGCCGCCGATGTGATCGTCTACGACCGCCTGATTCCGCCCGAAGCGTTAGCCGGCGCCCGGCCGGATGCCGAGCTGATCTACGTGGGCAAGGAGGGCGGCGGTCCCTCCATGCCGCAGACCCAGATCGAGGCCCTTCTCCTGGAGCACGGCCGGGCAGGACGTTCGGTGGTCCGCCTGAAAGGGGGCGACCCGTTCGTGTTCGGGCGAGGCGGCGAGGAGGCCGAGGCGCTGACGGAGGCCGGGATCGCGTACGAGGTGGTGCCCGGAGTGACGGCGGGTGTGGCGGCGGCCGCCTATGCGGGCATCCCCGTGACCCACCGCGGGCTGGCCAGCGCGGTTGCCTTCCTGACCGGCCACGAGGATCCCGACAAGCCGGAGTCGGCGCTCGACTGGAGTGCCCTGGCCCGCTTCTCCGGCACGCTCGTCCTGTACATGGGTGTGCGTCAGCTCGCCTCGATTGCCGAACGGCTGATCCGGGCGGGCCGCGATCCCGAGGAGCCGGCGGCGGTCGTGCAGCGGGGGACGCTCCCGGATCAGCGAGTGGTGGAGGCGACGCTGGGCACGATTGCCGCCGCGGCACAGGACGCCGGCGTGAAGGCGCCGGCGATAACCGTGGTTGGCCCGGTGGCGGCGCTCGGCGATCAGCTTGGGTGGCTCGACGCCCGTCCGTTATCGGGGATGACGGTCGCGGTGACCCGGGCGCGGGAGCAGGCCAGCGACCTGGCCGGCCGCCTCCGGGAGCTGGGCGCCGCGGTGATTCAGGCGCCGGCGATCCGGATCGTGCCGCTGAAGCCGGCACTTCCCCACCTCGCGCGCTATGACCTCGTCTGCCTGACCAGCCCCAATGGCGTGCGGCTTCTGTTTGAGGCGATGGCCGACGCCGGGCTCGATGCCCGGGCCCTCGCGGGTGCCACGGTGGCGGCCATCGGACCTGGCACAGCGGCGGCCCTGGCGCAGCGCGGAGTCATGGCCGATGTCGTCCCCGAGCGTTTTGTGGCCGAGAGCCTGGTCGCGGCGCTCCGGGACGTCCCGGTCAGCCATGCCCTGATCGCCCGCGCCGCCGCGGCGCGCGATGTGCTCCCCGATGCCCTGCGCGAGCGCGGAGCCGAGGTGGACGTGTTGGCCCTCTACGAGACGGTCGCCGAGCCGCTGAGAGACGACCAGCGGGCGGGCGTGGCGAGGGCCGACTACATCACGTTCACCTCGTCCTCGACCGTGACCTATTTTCTCCAGAGCGCCGGCCGGGACGCCATCGGGGGCGCCAGGCTTATCAGTATCGGTCCCGTGACCAGCGCGACGCTCCGTGAGCACGGACTGGAGCCGCACGTTGAAGCGGCGCGGCACGACATCGACGGCGTGATCGACGCGCTCGTCGATGACGCCGCGGGCCGGCGAGCCGAGACGACGGCGCTCAGCTAAAGCCGACGAGCGCCAGCTGGCCGCTGGCCGTCTGGCCGCCCCCGGTGAGCGACACCTGTGCCCCCAGCTGGTTGCCGCCGGCGTGGGCGAGCATCGCGCGGCCGGCCGTGGTGAGCGAGAAGATCACGTAGCCGAGCTCCCCGGCCCCGAGGCGTTCGGGACCGGTCGTGGCGATCACCGTGTGACCGACGGAGATGCTGGCCTGGACCGAGCACGGAGTCACGCTGGCGTGGCAGCCGGCCAGGATGCCACCGATCCCGTGTGAGTTGACGAAATCGCTCGTCCCCTCCAGCGAGAGCAGGCTGGAGGCGGTGAGGCTTCGGTGCGGGCCGCTGCCCGTGGTCGAATACCCGACCAGGTTCATCGAGGCGCTGCTCCATACGCCCGAGGCGTCCCTGGTCTTGACGATGACCGGGAGCCGATTCGACTTCGCGTGATCCAGCATGCCTTGAGCCGCACCTGAGAGGCGGAAGTAGACGAGGCCGGTCTCGCCGGCGGCGATCCGTTCGGTGCCCGTCGAGGCAAGGACCGTGCGCCCCGAGGTGATCGTCGTCGTGAGCTTGCACGCCGCGCCGGTGAAGCAACCCACGGGGAGGCCGCCGAAGCCGCCTGACTTGGGCACGAAGGCGCTTGAGCCGTAGATCTCGACGTGGCGCGGGAGGCTGACCTCGTTCGATCCGGACAGGCTGCGCCCCGAGGCGTCCATCGGCTGGACCTCGAGATACGGCGCCTCGGTGCTGGCCGGTATCGCGGTCTCAAAGCCACTTCGCCTCACCTGACCGATGGCGGTCAGTGCGCGGGGTGAGGTTCCGGCGAGAACGCGCCAGGCGGCGACGTTGGTGGATCCGTTCCAGCTCGCGTAGAGCTCAGGCGTGTCGCCGGAGGCCCAGCCCTGGGCGAGTGCCGGGGTCGTCGTCGGGGTGCCGTTCCACTGGAAGCGGTAGGCCCGGTAGCTGCCCGATGGCTCGACGAAGCGGGCATCGAAGATCTGCTGCCCGCCCGCGGTGTCCTCGGAGAAGTACGGCTGCTGGCCCCACCCCAAAAACACGTCGCCGCCTGACAGTTCCTGGACCGAGCCCTCGAAGTTGGTCGAGATCTGGGGCGAGTGCGGGAAGGTGTTGAGCAGGCGCGCGGTCATGTGCGTGGTGTCGAGGGCGACCCGGATTCCCCGGGCGTACTTGTGCACCGTGGGCGGCCCGGCGCCGTCGTCGAAGATCGTGATCGAGCCGTCGGGCTGGACCACCGCATCGTGCTGGAAGGCCGTGGTCGTCCCGGGCCCCATCCGGAAGCTCGAATGCTTGCCGCCGAGCTCCCACATGATCTGTCCCGTGGAGCGGTTGATCTTGTAGACGGCCGAGGTGTCCCGCATCGAGAGGATCAGGTTGCCGTCCTGGTCCACACCGAAGGAGTTGCCGTGGTAGGGGTCATAGACGAAGCCGGGGGTGCTCGTACCCATGTCCGAGTAGCTCAGCGGGACGTGGTCAAGCGCGTGCCACTCGAAGAGGACGAGCCCGGTCTTGATATCGATCTCCTGGATCACGCAATCGAGGAGCGGCTTGTGCACCACGTTCGGCATGCTCACCGGGGAGAAGGACATGATGTAGGCGTCTCCCTGCGGGGTGATGAGGAACTCGTGTAGGTCCATCTGAAGGCCGTTGGCGGCGTGCACGGTTGCCACCTCGTGGTAGTTCTGGTTGAAGATCACGCCCTCGCCCTCGCCGGTCCCGTTGTTGGTGGTGCCCTGAAACCAGGTGAGGACGGGTTGTCCGTAGAGGTTCTGGACCCGGAAGTCGGTGACGATCAGCTTGTCCGAGATGGGGTAGGGCTGGAACCACAGGAGGTGGCCGGTGGAATCGAGGATCATCGGGCCGTTCTGGACCGGTCCGTACTGCGGCGCCACGAAGATGTCGCCCTGCGAGGCCGGAGCCGAGTTCTTGGTAACCGAGATTGCAGGAGGCTGCAGGTCAGGCCGAGACCTGAAGTGCTGGAGCGCACCCGGCCCGTCGGGCACCGTCTCCAACTTCGCCGGCTTGATCGGCCACGACGGGTGCTCGATCTTGAACGTGAAGCTCCCGTTGGTGCCACCCACGATGTTCAGCGAGGTGGTCACGGTTACCGTCTCACCGGTGCTGAACGGCGTGCTGGGGATGAAGCTCCCGCCGTCGCCGTCGGAGTCGGCTTCGATCTGGCCGCTGTGGCTCCCGCTCTGCGAGCCCACCACCTTGACGCTCCCGATCTCGCTCGCTGGGATCCCGCGGAAGGCGATCTGCTCACGAGGCTGGTTGTAGCTCGTCCCCGGTGACGGATAAACCGAGACGGGCGTGGTCGGCTGGGCGACGGCGCTCCCCGTGAGCAGCGTGAGAGTGACGGCCAGCGCGAGCGCTGGCAGCAAGAGGGTCCGACGGATCACCGGGTGAAGGCGAAGGCCCTAGTAGGACTGGCAGAGGGGATGGCAGACGGTTCCGCCGCCGCCCGACTTGGGCTTGACCGCGTTGCCGTTGGTGTTCACCACGTACCAGTGGCCGCCAAACTGGTTGGCGCCCTCACCGTTGATCTGTCCCGCGGTTTTGTCCCGGGCGAACGCGTAGAGCGGGTGGCCGTTGTAGGTCACCTGAAGTACGCGGTTCGAGCGCTTGATCGTGCCCAGCAGCTTGGAGTTCACGCCTGAATTTCTGGCGCCGGTGGGCCGGGCGCTGGTCAGGAGCGGAAGCCAGGTGTTGGCACATGATCCGCTGCAGTTGCTCCTGCCCGTCTTATCGGCGGTGAACATGTAGAGCGCATGACCGTTGGCCGCGGCGAGCACCTTGCCCCGTTTGCTCTGGTGGGTGGTCACCAGCGTGGGCTTGGTCATCGCCGCCAGAGCGCCTGCGCCCAGCGCAAAGAGGGCCGTCACGGCGGCAAATGGTGCGATCCACCTGGCGCTCGCGCGGGCGGCACTTTCAAGTTGGCTCATGGTCACGTGCTCCTTATCGGGTTCTGCCCCGAAACACCTTGTCAGAGGCATGGTTGCGGCGCGCGCGAGATTAGCCAAATCGTACGCGTGCCAAGATGGGCCGGCCGGAATGAGCGATTCGGGACCCGTGATCACATTCATGTCGGACTACGGCCTTAAGGATGACTTCGTGGGCGTCTGCCATGGCGTGATGGCCGGGATTTGTCCGGAGGCGAGGGTGATCGATCTGACCCATGGCGTCGCCCGCCACGACGTCCGCGCCGGGGCCCTGATTCTGGAGGGTGCGCTTCCGTATCTCCCCGTCGGAGTGCACCTGGCGGTGGTCGATCCGGACGTGGGCGCGTCCCGCCGCGCCGTTGCGATGCGCCTGGCCGACGATCGGATGCTGGTGGGACCGGACAACGGCCTCCTATCGCTGGCCGCGATTCAGGCCGGAGGCGCGGTCGAGGCGGTCGAGATTGCGCATTCGAAGTTCCGCCTGGAGCCGGTGTCGGCGACCTTCCACGGCCGGGACATCTTCGCTCCGGTCGCCGCCCACCTCGCCGCGGGTGTGCCGCTGGCCCAGGTCGGAGATCCATCTGACCCCGAGGCTCTGGTCCGCCTTGTCCTGCCTGAGGCCGAGCTGGTGAATGGCGTCGTGACCGCCCACGCCCTCTACGTCGACCGCTTCGGCAACGTCGGCTTGAACATCGGGCACGCGGAACTCGCCGGCTTTGGCTTCAAGCTCGGACGCGAGGTAGAGCTCGAGACCCCCGCCGGGGAGCTCAGCCTGACCTATGCCCGGACCTTCGCCGACGTGCCCGAGGGTGAGTTCCTGGCCTATGAGGACGCGTACCGGCGGCTGTCGATCGCGATCAGCCACGGCAACGCGGCCGAGCGCCTCGGCATCGCCACCGGGGACGAGCTGCGGGTCAGGCTGCGGTGACGAGCCTTGGTGTGCCGCGGGTCCACTTCCGCCGCGTCGACTCGACCAACGCGCGGGCACGAGGGCTGGCCGAGGCCGGGGCCCCGCACGGAACGGTCGTCACCGCCGATGAGCAGTCCGCCGGCCGAGGTCGTCAGGGCCGGACGTGGAGCGCGCCCCCGGGGCAGGCCCTCCTTTTCTCGGTCGTCCTGCGCGACCCCCCGCGGCTTCTGCCGCTGGCCGCCGGGATCGCGGTCGCCGAGGAGGCCGGAACCGAAGCGCGGATCAAGTGGCCAAACGACGTCCTACTCGACGTGCGCAAGATCGCCGGGATCCTCGTCGAGGGGCGCCCCCGAGAGCGGTGGGCCGTCCTTGGGATCGGCCTGAACGTGGCCGTCAAGGTCGACGAGCTCCCGCCCGAGCTCCGCGACCGGGCCGGCTCCTTGGAGCGCGGCCAAGCCGAAATCGAGCCCACGCTGAACCGCCTGCTCACGCGGATCGAGCGCTGGCTCGTGGCACCGCCACGGGCCCTGCTCGAGGCCGTGCGGGCGCGCGATGACCTGCGCGGCCGAGCCATCCGGTGGCAGGCCGGCCACGGTGAGGCGGCCGGGATCGACGATGACGGTCGCCTGGTTGTGCTGACCAAGGCCGGTCAGGTCGTGCTCGAGGCGGGGGAGGTCCACCTTGGCTGAACCGGCGGGATCGCCGCGCAAGCGGCACGCGCTGGAGCTGTTCAGCGGACTTCCCGAGCGCTATGACCGCATGGGGGCGCTGCTCAGCTTCGGCCAGGATCCGCGCTGGCGTGACGCTCTCGTGCGTGCAATCAACCCGCAGCCCGGCCAGGAGGTGTTGGACGTGGCGACCGGCACAGGAATGGTGGCCTTTGCCCTGGCGCGGCAGGGCTCCCGGGTCGTAGGGCTCGATCAGAGCGAGGACATGCTGGGGCGGGCGCGGTCCAAGCTCCGGACCGAGCCCGAGCTCGCCGTCAGCTTCGTCCGGGGCGAAGCCGAGCGGCTGCCGTTTCCCGACGGCCGCTTCGACGCCCTCAGCTTTACCTACCTGCTGCGCTATGTGGACGACCGTGAGGCCACGATGCGGGAGCTGGCCCGGGTCCTCAGGCCGGGCGGGAGGATCGCCATGCTCGAGTTCGGCGTTCCACCCTCGCCGGCGCTGCGGGCGCTGTGGCGGATCCACACGCGCTATGTCCTGCCCGCCGTCGGCCGGCTCGTGTCTCCGGCCTGGTACGAGGTCGGCCGCTTCCTGGGCCCGAATATCGAGGCCTTCTACGCCGCCGAGCCGGATCTCGTCGCGCTGTGGCAGCGCGCCGGGATCGATCGCGTCTCGCTGCGGCGCATGAGCTTCGGCGCCGGGATCGTCATGGACGGAGTGGTCCCGTGACGACGACGGAGCGAGAAGGGCACCTTGCTCGCCCCGCCTTCTACGCCCTGCGCACCGGAGGCTGGCGTGACCTGATCACCCTGCTTCACCCGCCGTACACGGCCTGGCACCTGAGCTACGTCGTGTTCGGCGCGGTCGCGGCGCCCGGGCTCCTGCACGGCGATCGGCTGGCGGCCGCGCTGGGGGCGTTCTTTCTCGCCGTCGGCATCAGCGCCCACGCGCTGGACGAGCTGAACGGACGACCGCTCCAGACCCAGCTCGGGCGCGGAGTGCTCGTGGCCCTGGGGGTGCTGGGCCTGGCCGGGGCCGCCGTCATCGGCGTGCTGGGCTGCGTGATCGTCTCGCCGCTGCTGGCACCCTTGATCGTCGCCGGCGTTCTCCTGGTCCCGGCCTACAACCTGGAGCTGTTCGGCGGCCGCCTGCACTCCGACCACTGGTTCGCCCTGGCCTGGGGAGCCTTCCCGGCCTTCACCGGCTACTTCGTCCAAACGCTGACGGTGCGCCCCGCCGGCATCCTCGTCGCGGTCGCGTGCTACCTGCTGAGCCTGGCCCAGCGCCGCCTCTCGACGCCGGTCCGCCGGCTCCGCCGCCAGACGGTCTCGGTCTCCGGGGAGCAGCGCCTGGCCGACGGGAGCGTGGTGGAGCTGGACCGGGCGAGCCTGGCGCAGCCTCTGGAGGGCGCGCTCTCGGCCCTATGGCTGGCGCTCGTCCTGCTGGCGGTGGGGCTGCTGTTGACGCGGTTGTAGGGGTCCGGACGCTCGGTCCTCCCGCGGCGCAGCGACGACGAAGCGTGGAACTGCCGGTGCCGGGTGGCAAAAAGGTGCGCTTCGGCGCGTGCGCGGGGGCCGACCGCACGTTTTGTACCTATTGGGTACTGAAGGTGCGTCCGTCGGCCGTCGGGTGTGAGCGACGCACGTTTTTTCCCCGGCCGAATGCCGGGGGGCTACGCCGCAGCCTCGTGCTCGTGCGGCTCGCCTTCCTCGTCCTCCGAGTCCTCCGAGCCCGCTGAATCGTCAGCGGTCCCGGTCGGAGTCTGGGCCCCATCATCCTCATCGAGGTCGAGGTCGAGGTCAGCGGCGGCAGAAGTACCTTCCTCCTCCACCTCCAAGACCTCGTCCTCGTTTGGGGCGGCCACCGCCGGCGCCGCGCCGCTCTTAGCCGCCGCAGCGCCGTTCCCCTGAGAAACGGAGCCCTTCGACCGCTTCCGGCGTCCCTTGCCGCGCCGGCCCTTGGGGAAGTTCCGCAAGAGCTCACGGGCCAGGGCGGCCGGCTTGCGCGCCATCCGCGTCCGCGCCCCCCGCAGCGCCTCCTCGGCCTCCGGGGTGTGCGCCAGGGCCGCGGCCAGCAGGGCGGCCGACAGCCGCCGGTCCTCCTTGCGCGCCGCGTGGACGAGCCGGCGGGCGTTGCGGGCGTGGGCGGCTCCGGACGAGTTCACGAGCAGACCGAGCAGGCGCTTGGTCTCTGGCCAGCGCTGGACGGCGTACTCCTCATGGACCTCTCGGGTGTACTCGGCCATGCGCCAGATCCAGGCGTTGGCCTGGTCACGGCGGCCGATCCGGCGCTCGGCCAGCGCCTGAAGCATGATCTTGACTCCCTCGCGGCGCTCATCGCGGGGCCAGCCGGCCATGATGTCGATCGCGGAGTCGAAGGCCTCGGCGTCCCGGCTGGCCGCGATCTCCTGCAGGGCTCGCAGCCGGAGTTGGGAGTGGCGGTTGCGCTGGACGGCGGTCAACAGGTAGCGGCGCTTAAGCTCACCCTGGCGGTCGAAGTGCAGCATCGCCTTGGCCCGCCGCCAACCGTTCGGCGCGACTCGGGCACCGGCCAACGCCGCCCACACATGCTGCTCGCCGTAGTCGAGGTGCTCGACGGCGATCCGCCACAGCTCGCGCTCGAAGACCTGCGCCCGCCGGTCGGGATCCGGCGTGACTGGAAGCACGCGCCGCTCGACGCGGACGCGGCGCCCGCGCCCGCGGCGGACCGGGCCCACGACGATCGCGCCGCCGCGGTAGACGTCGCGGTCCAGCAGTGAGTGCAACGTGACCACCGGGTCGTCGTGCTTGGTCGCGGGGTGGACGAAGTCGACGACGATCCCCGCTTCCTTGCCGGGATGCCGGCGGGTCACGCGTCCCACCCGCTGCTGATAGACGCGCTTGGAGGCCGTGGGCGCCAGGTGCATGCACACCGTGGCCCGGGGGCTGTTCCAGCCCTCGGCCAGCAGCATGGCATTGACGAGCACGTCGATCTTGCCTGACTCGTAGTCGGCCAGGATCCGGGCCAGCTGGCGCTTGGGCGTCTCTCCGGAGACAGCCTGCGCCTTGATGCCGAGATCACGGAACGCCTGGGCGACGTTGTTGGCGTGGCGCACGCCGGCCGCGTAGACGACGCCCGGGATGCCGTTGAAACGGGTCTTGTAGAGATCGGCCACGGCCAGGTTGAAGGGCGTCTGATCGAGCAGTTCGGCCAGCATCTCCTGGTCGAATTCGGTGTCCACCTCGCCGCGGCGCAGCGGAACCTTGGCGATCGTGCGCACCCCCGGGCCGGGCGGGATGCGTACGCAGCGCAGCGGCGCGATCACGCCCCGGCGAGCCGCCTGGGCGAGATCGAAACGCGAAGTCTGGGTGGGGAAGAGATCGGTCACATGACGCGCGATGAGCGCGCCGGTGGCCGTCATCCCAATGAAGATCGGTCCGGACCAGCTGCGGATGGCCGCCGAGGTCTTCTCGCCCAGCGCGGTGTGAGCCTCGTCGCAGATGACGATCGTGTAGGCGTCGGAGATCTTGCCCGCGTTGCGCACGAACCACTGATAGGTCTCGACCGTGACCGGCCCGTTGGCGGCGTCCTGGCCGGCGAGCAGTGGGGCGTGGATGCGGTCGCGATAGCCACGGTCGCGCAGCTCGCCGTTGAACTGGTCAACCAGGTTGCGGCGGTGAGTCAGGATCAGGATCCCGCCCGTCCGCGACCCCTCGACGAACCCAAGTGCGGCCACCGTCTTCCCGGCCCCAGTGGCGTGCTCAAACCAGAAGCGACGGTCGGCGTTGGGGTCCTCGGGCTGCTCGATCTGGACGTCCTCGTCAAGGCCGTCGTCGGGCTCTTCCTGCCAGTCCTGGAGCTCCTCGTCGTCCTCCACGCCCTCGTCCTCAGCGTCAAGATCGAGGTCGAGCTCCTGAGACGATGCCCCGGCGCCGTTTGAGCTGGGCGCCGGCGCGGCTGCCACCGCGCCGTTTCCATTCCCGTTGCCGTTGCGCTGCGCCTCGGCTAGAAGCGCGGTGAGCGTCCCGGAAAGCGCGTCGACCTGATGGGCCGACAGCACCGTGCCATCGACCAGGTGCGGCTCCTCTTGGGAGAGCAGCCGCTCGAGCCCCAACAGGAGCGAGAAGTGCCGGCGCCATTCGATCGACGGCTGCTGGTTTCCGGCCTCGATCTCGCTCAGCGCCGCGTCGAAGGCGCGCCGGCGGGCCGATCCCGGCGCCAGTGCCTCCTCCAGCGACTCGCCCTCGTAGACGAACTGCTCACGCGTGAAGACTTCGACTCGCGCGATGGCGGCGGATGTGGGAAGTGAAGCGGTGTCAGCCATGATCGGCAAACGAGGTGGGATCACCTATGAATAGGAAGCGGGGTGGAGTCACCCATCAAGATCGGAAGGTGGCGTTGCAGTGCGCAAGCCGCCGGTCCTGCGGTGGCGGCTCAGAGAGCCTCAACAGTGAACTGCGCGGCGCGGGTACCTCAGTCGCCCACGGACCCCCGCCGCCTCGTTCACGAGGATACGCATATTCTAGCGCGTCTGCGGTCAGATTAGGCTGCTCTGGCAAGCTTCATCGGAGATGAGCACCGCCGTCAGGTATGAGGTACGGCGCGCCGGAACGCCGCAAGAGCTCGACGAGGCGTTGAAGCTGCGCTATGACGTCTTCTGCGTCGAGCAGGGCGTGCCGGAGCGGGAGGAGCTCGACGGCCGCGATCATGAGGGCATACACCTGGTCGCCGTCGCTACCGACGAGGGCGCCGAGGACGGAGAGATCCTGGGCACGTGCCGTCTTGTGATGGTCGGGCGGACGGTGCAGTTTTCACGCCTCGCCGTGCGCATCTCGGCTCGCCGTCAGGGCATCGCCACGGCGCTGCTCGAAGCCGCCGATGCGGAGACGCGGGCCGCCGGCGGGCGGCGACTTGTGCTTCATGCCCAAACCTACGCCCGTCCGCTCTATGAACAGGCGGGATACCTCCCGCGCGGGAACGTCTTCCGCGAGGCCGGGATCGAGCATGTCGCGATGGAGAAGGAGCTCTCCTAGTGGGTCCCGGGCTTGCCTGAGATCCGGATCGACCCGCTGACTGGCCAGCGGGCGATCATCGCGGGAGATCGAGCCGGGCGACCCGGAGGCGGGCTGTCAGCGTCACCGGCGGCGGCGCTTGATCCTGAGACGGATCCGTTTGCCGAGGGTCACGAGGACCGGACTCCTCCCGAGGTCTACGCTGTCCGGCCGCAGGGTGGGGAGCCGAACACCCCCGGCTGGACCGTGCGGGTGGTGCCCAACCTCTACCCGGCGCTCACCCCCGATCCCGATCCGGTCGAGGACGAGGCCAACCGGGATCTGTTCTGGGCCGCGCCCGCGGTCGGCGCCCACGAGGTGGTGATCAACGCGCCCCAGGCGGTCATCTCGCTGGCCGACCTCCCGGTAGCGCAGGTGCGTCAAGCGGTCGCGGTCTGGAGGAGCCGAATGCGCGCGCATTCGGACGCCGGCTACGTGCACATGATCGTCAACGAGCGCCGCGAGGCCGGCGCCTCGCTCCCCCACACGCACGCTCAGCTCTACGCGCTTGACTTCGTGCCCGCGGCCGTAGCCCGGGAGCGAGAGCGCTTCGGCGCTTACGCGACGCGCACGATGGGGGGCAACCTGCTCGCCGACCTCGTCCAGGAGGAGGTGCGACGCCGCGAGCGGATCGTGGCCATCGACGAGGAGACGGTGCTGATGGCTCCGTTCGCGGCCCGGGTTCCGTATCAGCTCCTGATCGCGCCGCGGACGCCGCGCATGCGCTTCGAGGATGACGGGCCGGACGGGGCGGCGATGCTGCGCGACGCTCTCGGCCGGCTCCAGCGCCGTCTCGGCGCCAGCCCGCCGCTCAACCTGTGGGTGCGGACCGCGCCGCCGGATGCCGAGCACTTCTGCTGGCGGATCGACATCCTGCCCCGGCTCACCCATCTGGCCGGGCTGGAGCTTGGGGCGGGCGTGAACCTCAACATCGTCGCTCCCGAGCAGGCCGCGGCGGAGCTGCGCGAGGTCTGACGTGGGGCGGTCCTCGCCCGAGGCCTGAGGTGCGCGCGCTCGTCCAACGGGTTTCACGGGCTTCGGTCAGCGTCGAGGGCCGCGAGGTCTCGGCCATCGGGCCCGGCCTGGTCGTGCTCCTGGGCATCCGGCGCGGCGACACCGAGGAAGAAGGTGACTGGCTGGCCGACAAAGTGAGGGCGCTGCGGATCTTCCCCGACACCGAGGGACGGATGAACGAGCCCCTGGGTGACCGTGATGTGCTCTGCGTCAGCCAGTTCACCCTCTACGGCAATCCCCGCAAGGGCAACCGCCCGAGTTATGTGGAGGCGGCGGCGCCGGAGTTGGCCGAGCCGCTCTACGAGCGCTTCTGCGAGCGCATGGAGGCCCGTCGGGGCGTGTTCGGGGCGATGATGGAGGTCGAGCTCGTCAATGACGGGCCGGTGACCCTGCTCGTGGATAGCCCCGGCGGCTGACCGGTGCGTGACTACTACGAGGAGCTCTGGCAGCGGCTGCCGGCCGAGCTCGAGCCTCCGGACTGGGAGTTACGGCGGGACTTCCTGCTCGGTGAGGTGAGGCCGGGGGAGCGGGTCCTCGACCTGGGTTCCGGATCAGGGGTGTTCACGGCCGCCCTGGCGGAGGCGGGGGCGAGGCCGGTGGGCGCCGAGGTGGCTGAGGCGGCGGTGTCACGCGCCGGGACGCAACATCCGAGCCTCGACTTCGTCCTCGTCCCCATCGACGGGCCGCTCCCGTTTCAGGACAACACGTTCGACCTCGTCTGGTCAAGCGAGGTGATCGAGCACCTGGCGGACACCGCGGGCTGGCTCTCGGAGGTGCGGCGCGTGCTCGCCCCGCGTGGGCGCCTGCTCCTGACCACGCCCTCCCACGGCCGCCTGCGTTTGGCGCTCCACGGAGTCGAGCCGTTTTCCGAGCCGCTCGGGGATCACCTCCACCTGTATACGCGGCGCTCGCTGGGTGAGCTGCTCAACGAGTTTGGGTTTGTCGACGTCTCGGTGCGGACGGCCGGCGGCCCCCCTCTGCTCAGGCGCCTGCTCCTGGCCCGGGCGGTGCGCTGATGCGCGTGATGATCGACGCCACGTACGCCGAGCGCTCCCCCTTCTCAGGGGCGGGCGTCTACGTCGAGCGCATCGTGCACGCCCTCGGTCGCGTCGAGGAGGTCGAGGTCGAGCCAGTCGTCAACCCTCGTAGTCGCCCTTCGGCGGGGAGCGTGACTTTGCAGGACCTGGCCGGGGACCACTGGTGGACGACGTTCCAGCTACCGAGGCTGGCTCGCCGGGCCGGCGCCGACGTTCTGCACCACCCCTTGCCGGCGTTCACGCGGTGGACGTCAAGGCCTCAGGTGGTGACGGTTCACGATCTCGCCTTCCAAAAGCTCCCGCAGCACTTCGACCGCGGGTTCCGCCGCTACGCCCGGGTGTCTCACCGCAGTGCCGCGCTGGCGGCCCAGGCCGTCGTGTGCGTGAGTGAGGCGACGGCTCTCGACGTGCGCGTGCTCTGGGGCGTCGCACCGGAACGGACCGTCGTCGCGCTGCTGGGTCCCGGACAGGAGGTTCCCCAGCTGGAGCGTCAGCCCCGGCACTTTCTCTATGTGGGGGACGACGAGCCGCACAAGAACCTGCCCGTGCTGCTCGCCGCCTACGCCGGCTATCGGGGGCGGGCGGAGCGCCCGGCCGAGCTCATCCTGGCCGGCGCGGCGACCGGGCGCGGAGAGGGAGTGAGGATCGAGCAACGCCCCACCCGTGAGCAACTGGCGGAGCTCTACGCCGGAGCGCTGGCGCTGATTCACCCGAGCCTCCACGAGGGCTTTGGCCTCACCGCGCTCGAGGCGATGAGCCTGGGGGTACCGGTGGTCGCCTCGGCGATCCCCGCGTTGCGAGAGATCTGCGGCGGAGCGGCGCTCTACGCCGACCCGCGTGACCCGCGTGCTTTCACGACGGCGATGATCCAGCTCGCGACCCAGCCCCGGCTGCGCGAGCGCCTGGCCGACCACGGCGCCCGCCAGGCGGCCCGGTTTTCCTGGGACGCCTGCGCCCGGGCCCACGTTGAGGCCTACGAGCTGGCGAGGGGCCTGACCCCGCGGGGCCGCTAGGCGGCCCGCGCGACACTTATCTGCCAATCGCTGCTCGGAAGCTCGGCGCGTGGCGTGAAAGCGTCGGTTTCCGACACTTTTCCGCCCCGAGCGCAGGCGCGCGTGAGCGTTGGCAGTTAAGTGTCGCCGCTCGCCTGGGCCGAACCCCTAGGTCGGAACGTCCGCGCAGAAGACCGCGGGATCGCTAGCGGTCTGAGCGTCCGCCGGCTGCAGCTCCAGCAGGCGGCGGAAGTCCTGCGTCATCTGAGGATCGTGATGGCTGTAGTCAAAGCAGCCGAGCTCCTGCCAGGTGGCGGCATTGGCCGGCTGGCGGGAGGTGGCCTGGACGAGCTCACCACGGGCGGAGGCCCGGTTGCCTAGGTGGTCGTAGATGACCGCGAGAAGGAACAGCGGGTCGACCGAGACCGGGTCCTCGGCCGCCGCACTCCGGGCGTCGCTGAGCGCCACGCCGCCGTTGCCCTGGTAGGCCGCCGTCTCGGCGGCGGCAGCGGCATCGGATGAGCGCAACGGCTGGACGATGACCCAGATCGCGACGAGCGTTACAACGACGGTCGAAATAAGCGCCATGACCGCCCCCGGGCTGCGGGAGAGTCGTCGCGGGCGCTCCAGGCAACCCACCCGGGCCGAGAGCGGGCCGCGGCCGGCGAGCCAGCCGGCGCACGCGAGGGCGGGCACCGTCGTCCCGGGGATGAACCAGGTCCAATCGATCAACGAATGAAGGCCAAAGGTGACAACGACGGCCAGGAGGGCGATGAGCCCCGCCCGTTCGGCCGCCGCTTCCCCGCTGGGCGGCGCGCGCTCTCCGGCGCCGCGGCGTGGCCAGCGCAGCCCGAGCGTGCGCGCCGTGTCCAGCCACCAGGCCACGAGCAGGGCGAGGCTTATGGCAAGGCCGATCAGGCCGAAGTCGGCGAACGTCTCGGCCAGGTAACCGTGGGCGTGTACGGCATGGGCGTGCTCGGAGTTCCAGACCGGGCTCGACGAGCTCGGCTGGGCGGTCGCGAAGCCGACCGCCCCGACGCCGGCGAGCAGATGATGCTCGCCCAGCGTGATGGCCTGGCTCCAGTAATGGGGGCGGCTGTTGGAGAGGTCGACGAGGCGCCCCGGGGTGTTGCTGACGATCCCGTTCGGATTGGTGACGCTGTTCCAGACGTGGGAGACCTCGCCGGTCAGGCCGCGGTGCGACGCCGCCAGGGCGCCGATCCCGGCGATGGGGATGAGGCCGACGAGGACGAGCAGCCCGGTAGCCACGCTCCGGCGGGCACGAACCGAGAGGGTGGTTCGGTCCAGCAGCAAGACGGCTCCCACCGCGGCCGCCGCGGTGAGGACGAGCACGATGACGAGCACGAGCCCGAAGGTATGACCGGCGCTGGTTCGCGTGGGGAGCGTCATGTAGTTGGCCGAGATCCCCCGCGTGCCCAGCCCCCAAATCGAGATCACCGCCGCTCCGGCCAGCCCCAGGGCCAGGATCAGCGCCGAACGAAGGCGTAGCGGTGCCAGGCCGAACCACACGATGAGGCCGATCACGGCGACCACGATCGCCCCCCGGCTGAAGGCCAAGAGGACCGCCGGCACGAGGATGGCCAGAGCCGGCACGGCCAGCGCGCGCAGGAGCAGCGAGCCCTCGCGGCGGGCGCCCGCCCACAGGCAGGCAGGGATGCCCAGCGCACCCATGAGGCCCACCGCGTTCCAGTACCCGAAGGGGACGTTCAGCCGCCCGAGTGGGTCGCTGGCATCGAACGTACCCGGGAACACTTTGGCCAGGAGCGCGTAGCCGCAGACAACGGTGGCTGCCGCGGCCACGGCTCCGACGAGCGCGGCCCAGCGCTCCGGAGCCAGCCGAGCCAGCATCAATGCGGCGGCGAAGGCGGCGAAGTAGGACAGCGTCCGGTTGGCCTCGAGCCACGAGTTGGCGGGCTGCACCGACCAGGCGATCGAGGCGTACGTGAGGGCGGCCAGGGCGGCGAACAGAAGCAGGGCGCGGCCTCCCCACGCCGGCCCCCGGCGGCCGAGCAGGGCCAGCGCGATCGCCGCGCCCGCGGCCACCACGATCAGGCCGACCTGGACCCAGGTGTTGGGCGCCAAGTCGACGCCGCCGGAGGCGAGGAAGGCGACGAGGCAGAGCGCCGCCGCCCCGATCGCACCGATGAGAACATCGCTACCCGGTCGACGTCGCTCGGCGAGCGTTGGGCGCGCCGCCTGGCCGGGCCGCGAGGAGGCCCCCCCGGGCGCAGTGGCTACAGACGACACAGTGGCGCCGAGGCTATCAACGGGGCTTGTGAGCGACGAGCATCAGCGTGTGGCCGAAGCGGGCGGCGCGCGGCCGGGACCCAAGCTCGTCGAGCGGGCGCAGCGCCGTCTGAATCGGTGGGGGAAGCCGGCGCCAGCCGTAGGTCACGGCGTGCAACTCCGGCTGCAGCCCGACAGCGCGGGCGAGGTCTTCGAGGCGCTGTGGCGAGATCGGAATGTCGTCCGGGGTGCCGTGGATGGCCGTGGCCAGGCCGAGCTGGTTGGCGACCGCCAGGGCGCCGCCCACCGGGTGCCAGAGCCCCGGCTCGATGGCCACCAGCGCACCCCCGGGCCGGAGCAGGCGCGCCGCCTCGGCGAACACCGGCTCAAGCGGGCCCTGGAAGACGATGTGATGAAGGACGAGGCGATAGAGGACGACGTCGAAGGACGCGTCGGGCAGATCGAGCTGGCCGGCGTTGCCGACGAGCGCTTCGTCGGCCTGCCCGGACTCGAGGACGCCGGCCACGCGATCGCCGTTGGCATCTGCCCCCACGAGCCGGAACTCCGGGGCGGGAAACAGGTGGCGCCCCGGGTGCCACCCGCAGCCGACCGAGAGCACGTCGCCACCCGCCAGGCCCAGCCTCCGCGTGATGATCGTCGCCTCCCGCGCGAGGAGGTGGTCGTAGTAGGCATCGAGCGTCGACTGCCGGCTCACTCGGTCCAGGAGATTCCCGGGCTGGTATGGCTCTGAGCCCATCGGCGGGCGGGAGTCTAGGAGCAGGCTGTCAAGATCCGCCGATGCGCTTCGAGGATGTCGCCGCCCGCGTGGCGGGGATTCCGTTCATGACGCCTGAGCTGGGGCGTCGCGTCTACGACCACATCCGCGACACCGAGCCTGGGGAGGTGCTTGAGCTCGGGACCGCCCACGGTGTTTCAGCCGCCTACATGGCGGCGGCGCTCGAGGCCAACGGGCAGGGTCGGCTGATCACCGTCGATCACGGCGGCGCGGCCTATGACCCGGCGCCCGAGGCGGTCCTTAAGCAGGCGGGGCTGAGCCACCGCGTGGAGATCGTGCGACAGCACAGCTCCTACAACTGGTTTCTCAAGCAGCAGGTCGAGGCGGCCAGCGATGAGGCCGGAAACACGGCGCCTCGGTTTGACTTCTGCTACCTGGACGGAGCCAAGAACTTCAATGTCGATGGCCTCGCCGTGGTCCTGATCGAGAAGCTGCTGCGCCCCGGAGGCTGGCTACTCATGGACGACCTCGAGTGGACCTACGTGGACAACCCCTGGATCCTCCCCAGCGGGGACGGGCATCCGCTCGGGCCGCTGTCCGAGAGCGAGCGGACCGAGCCTCCGCTCTCGGCGGTGTTCGAGCTCATCGTCAAGCAGCACCCGTCCTTCTCGGTATTTCGCCGCGAGGATCAGTGGTACGGCTGGGCGCAGAAGCAGCCCGGCGGCGAGCGGCGCTACGAGTTGTCGACGAGTCGGCCCCTGAGCGCCGTGGTCATGGGCGAGCTGCGCCGGCGGCGGCGCCGGCTGCGGCGAGACGCTTAGCCGGTCCGAGCCGGCGAGGACGACTCCAGCACCTGGGCGTAGGCCTCCACCGTCTCGCGCCCGCACCGCTCCCAGGTGAACGCCCTCCCGACGGTCTCCCGGGCCTGGCGCCCAAGCGCCTCGAGCCGGTCCGGGTCCCGCAGCAGCGCGGCGATCTCAGCCGCCAGCGCTGGGGGGTCCCTGGGCGGGACGAGGACGATCCCGCCGCCCGCGGCGGCGATCTCCTCGGGCCCGTCCTCGCCGCGGCAACCGATGGCCGGGACGCCGCCGGCCATTGCCTCGACGTAGGCGACGCCGAACGCCTCATCGACGCTCGGCAGCACGAACAGCGTCGAGCCCCAGGCGGCAGCAAGCGCCTGCGCCGGCTCGACGGCGCCACGGAACTCGACCAGGTCATCGACCAGGAGCGAATGCGCCTGCGTGCGGAGCCGATCCCGTTCCGGACCGTCGCCGACGATCACGTAGCGGAGCCCCGGATGCCGACCGCGGAGCAGGGCCAGGGCGGAGATGACGTCCATGTGGCGCTTGCGCGCGGCGAGGTGCGCGACGCTGACGAGCACAGGCCGAAACGGCGCCGGAGGGGGCTCGGCGGGAATCTCCGCCCCCAGATGAACCACCTTGGTCGCGTGGGCGCCGAGGTCGCGGCAGCGCGCGGCCGTGCCGGCGCTGTTGGCGAGCACCAGATCGGCCCGCGCCAGCGTCCGGCGGACATTCCGCTTGCCTGCGTGCGTGCCCTGGACGTCGTGGCCGTGCACCGACACGATGACCGGAAACCGCCGGGTCGCCCTGAGGACCGCGTCACCCGCGGGGACGGCATAGTGCGCGTGGATCAACTCGAAGGCGAACTCTCTGCGGATCCGTCGCAGTGCGCGGTGCAGCGCGGGGGCCGCCCACATGCCCCAGGAGTGATAGCTCCAGGGGCGCGGCGGCGAGACGTAGCGGACGTAGTCAACCCGGATCCCGTCGAGCGTGGCCGAGGCCGGTTGAGCCAGCGCCGCCCGGGCCCGCGAGGAGTCGCGGGCGCGGAGCGCCGCCAGAGGCGGGAGCGGCCGGTGCAGCACCAGCACCCGCACCTCGGCACCGGCGTCGCGCGCCGCCAGCGCCTGGCGGTGGGCCCAGATGCCGAGGACCGAGTCCGCGGCCCGGGGGTAGTACTCGGCGACGATCAGGACCTTCACGGCAGCTTGCGGTGGGTGACGCGCGTCAGCTGGGCCTCCGAGGCGGTCACGTAGGGCCGGTTGGCCAGGAACCGCCGTCCCTCCAGGATCGCGTCGGTGCGGTCATAGGCGGCGGCAACTTCCCGCAGGCCGTGGCGGACCGGCGTGGCGTCCACGATCCCAATCGGCCATTCCCGTTCGCGGGCCAACGCCGCCCAGTGGGCGTCGAGTCCCCAGCCCGCCCGGAGATCGGGAAAGGGCAGGAGAACACCGAACGTCGTGGCGTGGAAGGCGACCACCGGCCCGATCTCTACGTAGTTGGTCTCACGCACGAGACTTCCGGCCCGGCGCCGGGTGACCTGCCAGGAGGCGTGAGACCGGGCCCGGTGGGCGGGCTGAGCCAGCTTCAGGCCGAAGCGCTCGATCAAGAAGATGAAGCTGTCGAGAAAGCCGGAGGGCAGAGCCACGTCATCGTCGAGCACGACGAGCCAGTCCTGGCCCTCGGGTGGGTTGTCGGCCAGGAGGAGGTTGAGGTTCTCGAACTTCCCGCGACCGCCGACCGGGCGGCTGGCGAAGGTGACCCCGTGTCTTGAGCGCAGGAGCTCGTCGCGAGCCGCCGCCAGCAGGTTCGGCGCGTCGTCTCGCTCGACGGCCAGGGCGAGGACCTGCCGGCGGGGCGGCGACGACGCGGCGGCGCGGCGCAGCCGCCAGGGCCGCCCCTGAAGCCGGGCCCGAACGTCCGCCGTGGCGTCGGCCACGAGCGCCCTCGCCGTGGCACGCTTGCCCAGGACCAGGCCGCTGGTGCCAGAGAGAAAGTCATCCCTGGCCAGCGGCGGCTCGTCAGGCACCCGCGAATCGTTCATCGCCGGCGCTCGGCCAGCGCTTCACGCAGGCGTCCCGCCGCCTGGGCGCCCATCACGATCCCGTTGGCGCAGCGGCGCCGCGCCGTATGCCAGGCGCATCCGGCGAGCGTGCGTATCTCGCCTCTCAGGGGGGGCGCGACGCCCTTTCGGCGGTCGTGGCGCCGGGCGGTTCGCCCCAGCCGATACGAGGCTTGGGCCAGGGCGCGGACGCTCGAGTCCGAGGCAGTACGCCGGTGCTCGACCCCGGCCCCCGCCAGGTAACGGATCCGTCCCCCCGCCGCCCGGTAGCGCTGCTCCCAGTCCTCCTCCTCGCCGCGCCCGTGGATGGTCTCGTCGAACGGGCCGACGCGGTCGTATGCGCTCCGCCGGAGCGCCATATTGGCCGACCACACGAAGGTCGTGTCCTGATCCTCGGGGCCGAGATCAAGGGTGGTGATCGGAGCTGCCTCGCGCCCGCAGGACCGCGGTCCGCCGCCCTCCAGCCGGGCCCGGATGGGCCCGCCGAAGACCTCGTGATCTGGATCCGCGTCCACACCGCTGAGCATGGCCCCGAGCCACCCCGGCGGCGCGGCGATGTCGTCGTCGATCAGGACGATCAGGGGGGCAGAGGCGGCCGCGATCCCGGCGTTCCGGGCCGCGTTGGCCCCGCGGGGCGCAGGCAAGGTGACCAGCCGCGCCCCGTGGCGCGCGGCTACTTCGGCCGTCGCCACGTCGCCTCCGTCGAGGGCGACGATCGTCTCGGCCTTTAGCTGCGCGGCCTGAGGGGCCACGGAGGCGAGGGTTACGGCGAGGTAGTCCGCCCGGCGCTGCGTTGGTATGACGATCGAAGCCGACGGAGTCTCAGCCACGGCTGGATTCTCCTGCACTGTCGGTTTGCCGCGAGGGGTCTCAGCGTTGATGCGTGGCCCGGCGTTGCTCGATCAGCTGCTGAGCAAAGGAGGCGACGAACATCGGGTTGTAGCGCAGGTAGCGCTTCCAGAGCCGGCGAGGCTCCTGGGCGAGTCGGTAGGCCCATTCGAGGCCTGACTCCTGGATCCAGCTGGGCGCCTGAGGAACGAGCCCGGCGTGAAAGTCGAAGGCGGCGCCGACTCCCACGAGGACCGGGGCCTCGAGCCGGGGGCGCATCTGGGCCATCCATTTCTCCTGCTTGGGCACGCCGATGCCGACCCAGACCACGTCGGCCTGCGAGTGGTTGATCTCCTCCGCAATAGCCGCCTGCTCCTCGAGCGTCAGCGGGCGGTGGGGAGGTGAATACCCGCCCACGATCTTTACCCCGGGGTAGCGCCGGCGGAGGTTCAGCGCCAGCTGGACCAGTGCCCCCTGATTCCGCCCGCCGTAGAGGTAGAAGCGATGACCAGCGTCGACGGCGCGCTCGCAGGCGCGGGACATGAGCTCCGGACCGTAGACGCGGTCGCGCAGCGTGTGCCCGAGGGCGTTGAGTGCCCACACCAGCGGCTGTCCGTCGGGAACATTGATCGTGGCCGAGTCGAGCGCGGAGCGGAGCTCCGGATCCTCCCGAGAGGCCATGACCGTGTGGACGTTGCAGGCGCAGAGATAGCCCCGCAGCTGGCCCGCGACCATCGAGTCGAACCAGTGGAGCATCTCGTCATAGTCGGTGAGGGCGAGCTGGACCCCAAGCACGTCAACCGCGCGCGGGACCGTGGCCGTCTGGGGACGGAGCTGTAGTGAGCCTTCGGGACGCATGGTTTCTTGTCTATGACCTTCCACGGGAAAAAGCGCGCCAAACGGCGGCTCGTACGAACGGCCAGCAAGCGCTTATCAATCGGAAACGGCGAAAACGGTCTTTAGTTACGTCGTTGGTACTAAATTAGCCGTCGATCCGGCCAAAACCCGGCGTTTGCGGGTCCTCTGGTCGCTATTCTTGGTGGTCGACAGGGATGTCAAAGCGGCCCGCGAGCATCGCCCCCTTCTCGCGGGCTTGGGACGGCCCCCAGCCCTACCAGGGTCGTCCTGTGACCGGTGTCCGCGCCGCGTCGCGGCGCGGGCCCGGTCGCCTGCCCCGGTAGCCTCGGGCGGCCATGAGATGCCTCGTTAGTGGCGGCGCCGGATTTATCGGCTCGAATCTGGTGGACGCGCTCATCGAGCAGGGGCATGAGGTGTCGATCCTCGACGATCTCTCGACGGGCCGGCGGGAGAACCTGGCCGGGGCGCTCCGGGAGGGCGCCACGCTGCAGGTGTCTGACATCCGCGATGCCCCTTCGGTCCGAGCGGTGATGGAGAAGGCCCGTCCCGAGGTGGTCTTTCACCTCGCCGCGCAGATCGACGTGCGCCATTCGGTGGCGCGGCCGGCTGACGACGCGGCCACAAATGTCCTCGGCACGATCACGCTTCTCACCGCCGCGCAGGCGGAGGGAGTTCGGCGCTTCGTCAACAGCTCGAGCGGGGGCGCCGTGTATGGCGACACGGATGTTTTGCCCACCCCCGAGACCCACGCCCCCAGCCCGATGTCCCCCTACGGCCAGAGCAAGTACGCCGCCGAGGGCTACGTCGATCTGTATGCCCGATTGAGCTCTGTCTCCGCCGTGTCTCTGCGCTACAGCAACGTCTACGGACCGCGGCAGGATCCTCACGGAGAAGGCGGAGTCGCGGCGATCTTCTGTGGCTGCCTGGCCGAGGGAAGGCGCCCGATCGTGTTCGGAGACGGCCACCAGACTCGCGACTGGGTCGAGGTTTCCGATGTAGTCCGCGCCAATCTGCTCGCCGCCGAGTCCGCGGTGAGAGGGCCGATCAACATCGGCACTGGACACGAGACGCGGGTTCTCGACCTGATCGCGGTCCTGAACGAGGTCAGCGACCGAGGTGAGTTGCAGGAGCCGGAGTTCGCGCCCGAACGACCCGGAGAGGTCAGGCGCAGCCTGCTCGACGTCCGGCGAGCGGGCGATGAGCTGGGGTGGAGCGCTCAGATGGATCTACCCGACGGGCTCAGGCGGATCCTCCAGGGCATGTGACGAGGGTGACTACGTTGCGTCGTCTGGCGACGGGTCTGGGGAGGTGGAAGGAGGTCGTCGCGCACCGCGGGGACGACGTCCTCTGCCCCCTCTGCGGGAGGCGGTTCGATCGGTTCAAGGACGACTGGAACCGCGCCAACGCCCTGTGTTGGCGCTGTGGATCGCATGAGCGCCACCGGGCCCAGTGGCTGCTTCTCGACGAGCGGACGAGCCTGCTCGCCGACGCGCAGAGGCTCCTGCACTTCGCGCCCGAGTGGTGCCTGCGCCGCCGCTTGAGCCGGATCCGTCACCTCGACTACGTCACCGCCGACCTGTTGCAAGCCGACGTCGATCTGCGGCTCGACATCACACAGCTCGCCCTTCCCGATGCCAGCTTCGACGCCGTCATCTGTTCGCACGTCCTGGAGCACGTCGAGGATGACGCCGCTGCGATGCGGGAGCTGCATAGGGTCACGGCGCCCGGCGGCTGGTGTTTGATCATGGTCCCGTTGGATCTCGGTCGCGAGCACACGCTCGAGGACGCCACAGTCACCTCGCCGCAGGAGCGCCGCCAGACGTTCTGGCAGCACGACCACGTGCGGTTGTACGCGGCCGACATCGGAGACCGCCTGTCCGCGGCCGGGTTCACCGTCGAACGGATCCGGCCGCGTGAGGCATTCGCGTCGGAGCTGGTCGAGCGTTGCCGGATTGGCGACGCCGAGGACCTCTGGCTGTGCCGGCCACGATGAGCACGGTGACGGTGGCGATCCCGACCCGCAACGCGGGTGAGGGGTTCGAGCAGACGCTTGGTGCGATCGCCGGTCAGCGCATCGAGTCGGAGCTCTTGATCTGTGATTCGGGGTCCAGCGATAACACCGTGAACACGGCGCGCGCCTACGGTGCGTCGGTAATCGAGCTTCCGCCGGAGGAGTTCTCCCACGGGGGCACTCGCAATCTCCTGATGGAACGCGCCGCGGGCGACCACGTCGCCTTCCTGACCCAGGACGCCGTCCCGGCAGACGAGCTCTGGCTGACGCGCCTCTTGTGGGGATTCTCGGCCGCCGCCGATGTGGGGCTCGTGTTCGGGCCCTACCGTCCGCATCCCGAGGCGAGCCTGATGGTGACCCGCGAGCTCACCCAGTGGTTCGCTTCACTCTCTCCCAATCGCGCTCCGCGGGTGGACCGGCTTGGTCCCGAGGAGCGCGATCTTCCGGTGCGCGCCCTGCTCGGCGCGCGGGGGTACTTCACCGATGCCAACGGCTGTGTCCTACGCGCGGCATGGGAGGAGGTGAGATTCCGCCCCGTCGCCTACGCCGAGGACCACGTTCTGGCGCACGACATGCTGCAGGCCGGGTTCGCCAAGGTGTTCATGCCCGACGCGGCCGTCATCCACTCCCACGATTACTCGGCGCTCCAGTGGCTGCGGCGGAGCTTCGACGAGGCGCGGGCGCTGGATGGGATCTATGGGTTTGCTGAGCAGCGCCAGCTCCGTCGGGCGGTGCTCAATGTGTGGGGGCTGGTCGGCGCCGATCTGCGCTTCGCGCGGACCCGCGGCGCGGGACCAACCTGGGCGGTCGCCGCGCGGTCGCTACCTCATCACCTTGCCCGGGCCACGGGCACGGTTCTCGGTGGCCACGCCGGGCGGCTTCCCGATCCCGTCCGGAGGTGGCTATCGCTCGAGCGTCAGAGCTGAGCCGGGTCTACGGCTTGACCGTGAAATGCGCGATGGCGAAGCTCCGGCCCTGGCCCATCGTCGCGATCGCCTCGAGCTCGTATTTGCCCGGGCTCAACCCGCGAAGCTTGAGCGCGTTGGCGCCGGCTCGATCCTGGTGATTCAGGGTCTTGACCGCAACGAGCCGCGTGCACTTGACGACATGACCCCGCTTGCGCTTGGGCGCGGCCACGCACGATCGGCCACGGCGGACCCCCGTCACGAGCCGGAAGATGTGCAGCGCCGTCGCGGCGCCTCGGCTGTCCTTGTAGGTGACAGTGGTGCCCTTGGCGGCGAAGAAGCTGGCCGGGTTCAGACGCAGCAGCGAGAGGCTGAGCTGGCCGGTGCTGGACTTCGCTGTACCGCTGCCCGCGGTGACCACCGCGGTCGGCGCCGAGACGGCGGGGCCCTCGGTGTTGGCGGTGTTGGTCGCCCACTCCTCGACGCGCAGGGTGTCACCGAGGTCGCCAGAAACGGGGTAGTAGTAGCCGTTCGTGGCCCCGGAGATGGCGCTGCAATTCCCGCCTCCGAGGTCACATCGTTCCCACTGGTATTTGTAGGTGCCGGGGCCATTGGCCCACGCGGCGTGGGACTCGTTCAGACGCTGGTTCACCGCGGCCGTCCCTGAGATGGTGGGGGAGGAGGTTGCGATGGGTGCGAACACGGGCTCGTTGTCGCGATTGCAGCTTCCGTACGGATCACCCGGGTTGGTCGGCTGGTAGACACAGATGACCGTGTTGGCGTTCGGCGGCTCGTTGGCGGTGCCACCGGGGCAGAGTCCGTAAGCGTCCTCGCCCACGCCCTCGATCACCTGGAGCTGAAGCTGTTCGCCTGCCTCGGAGGCCAGGTTGGCGCCGGAGAAGTTCGATGGGCTGTTCTCGGCGTGCACGAACGAGTCGAGCGTCTGACCGCTGGCGCCGCCCGCGATGACCAAGAAGGGCACGCCGTTCGGATACCAGCCGGCGCCGTTCGGATTGGGGATGTACCCGCCGATGTCGTAGAAGTCGACCGTGTCCCCTTGGTTGATGCACAGGTGAATCGGCGTGAACGTAGTGACCGTGCTCGTGTTCACGGCTCCGGTAGTGGGCTGGCGGGAGTCCGAGCAGAACGGCATTAGGAAACCCGCCGCCGTCTGGCCATCCTGCACGTAGGAGCCATCAGGCTGGGGGCGGATCGCCTGGAAGTCGAGCCAGCGGACGTTCACGCCGGCTGAGTACTGCTGTCCATCCGGCCCGACCCCGTTCTGCCCGTTCGGGTCAGAGGCAACGGTCGGATCCTCCCAGGCGCAGCCCTTGACCTTGATCGCCAGCACCTGGCCCCCCTGGGGGGCGGTGTAGGCGCTCCCCGTATTCCAGATCGCCGTGTCGTCGCCCCCATGGACCTCGGGGCTGATGGCGTTGGCGGAGGCGGGATTGCCGTTGGTGTTGAAGGTCCCGCCCTGGTAGTAGCCGTTGGCGGTGTCGTAGTTGGGGGTGGCGCTGAGGTCGCTTCCCCACGGCGGCAGGATGGTGGCGCCGGCTGCGGCCGGAAGGGCCAGGGCAACGAGCGCAGCCACGGCGAAACCAACGACCCGAGCGAGGCGCCGCCTGCGGAAGCCGGGCACCGAAAAGCCGGCCTTGCCTATGTCGAGGAAGCCTGGATCCATCTCCCACAACCTTCATCGGCGCCCGTGAGCGCGAGTTTTAGCGCTCCCCCCGGGGCTCAGCGAAAGGTTTTCTTGGCCTCGCGTGCGGCGACGTCGGCAGCAGCGCCGCACCGCCGGTGCTGGTCGAACGGCGCGTGGTAGGCGCAGATGATGTGGTTTGAATCGAGCGCCTCCTCGGCGGTTCCACCGGGGCAAAGGCCGTAGGCGTCGCCACCCGTCCCCTCGATCACCTGCAACATCAGCTCCTCGCCGCTTTCGACTCCCCACCCGCTATCGCTTCCGCTGGGCCGCGCCCCGGGCACATACACGCCACCCGCCGCGTTGGCGTCTTCGAAGGAGTCCATCGACGCGCCCCCAACACGACTGATGACATCGAACGGCACGCCTTCCGGGTACCACGATGGGCCGGTCGGGTTCGGGATAAACCCGCCGATGTCGTAGAAGTCGACGGCATCGCCGCGGGAGACACAGAGGTGGATGGGGTGGAAGGTGGTGATCGTGTGAGTGCTGATCCGTCCGCGCCCGGGATGCATGGTGTTCGAGCAGAAGGGCAAGCTGAAGCCAGCGGCCACAGCGCTGGCTGTTTCACCGCCGCCGGTTGGCGCCAGGGCCTGGAAGTTGATCTGGTTGGCCGGAACGCCGCCTGATAGTTGGGTCGGCGCGCTGCGGTCCTTAAGCGCACATCCCTTGATGCGGATGGCCAGAACTTGGCCGCCGGCCGGCGCCGTAGCGCGCCCGCGACGCAGGTGGGAGTTCCATAGCGCCAGGTCCGCCCCGTCGTGCGGGTAGGGGTTCAGCACGTGCCGGGTCGAGCGATCGCCGGTGCGGTGCGAAGCCCCGTTGGCCGTGTCCAGGGTGGGCGTCTGCGACAGGTTGCTGCCCCACGGGCGGAGGATCTTCGCCGCTGCAGACGGCGCCATGGCAACGCCACACAGAACGGCGAAGGCCAGGATGGCCACGCCTGCGCGAAGCCGGCCACCAGTCGATGTGGGCAAGACTGAACTCATCCGCCAAGACATGGTCGGCACCCGCGGAGCCGGAGTTTAGGCAGCTAGGGCTCCACTCGGCGCGAGTACTCTCTCAGCGATGTCGGACGTCCAGGAAGGTATGGCGGAACAACTGCCGCACGTCGCCGTGCGGCGGGTGAGTAAGTCCTTTCGCATCCCGGAGCAACGCGTCCACACGCTCAAGGAGCGGGCGCTTCATCCCCGGCGCAAGACCGCCTACCAAACCTTCCAGGCGCTCAGGGATATCTCCTTGGCCGTCCAACCGGGTGAGTTCTTCGGGATCGCCGGCCGCAACGGCAGCGGCAAGAGCACGCTTCTGAAGTGCATGGCCGGCATCTATCAGTTCGACGGGGACATCTGGGTCCGGGGCCGCCTGTCCACCTTCATCGAGCTTGGTGTGGGCTTCAACATGGATCTCGCCGCCCGGGACAACGTGATCATGAATGGCCTCATGATGGGACTTTCCCCCCGTGAGGCTCGCCGCCGCTACGACAGCGTCATCGAGTTCGCCGAGCTTCAGGACTTCAAGGACCTCAAGCTGAAGAACTACTCGAGCGGGATGCAGGTTCGGTTGGCCTTCTCGGTCGCGATCCAGGTCGACGCCGAGATCCTCCTCATCGACGAGGTGCTCGCGGTCGGCGACGCTTCGTTTCAGCAGAAATGCTTCGACGTGTTCAACCAAATGCGGGATGAGGGTAAGACGATCGTCTTTGTTACTCACGACATGTCGGCCCTGCGTCGTTTCTGTCACCGGGCGGTGCTGCTCGAGCGAGGATCGATGGTTCACCTGGGCGAGCCGAAAGACGTGACCGAGCAGTACCTGGAGATCAACTTCGGTCGCGATCCGGAGGCGCTGGAGCGTGGGGAGCACGCGGGCGATGGCGACGCTCGGGTAATCGAGGCCTGGATCGAGAACGAGCAGGAGCAGCGCACCCAGGTGGTTCCCCAGGGGCAGCGGATCACCCTCCGCGTCATGGTTCGGTTCATGGTCCCGGTGGACGATCCCCAGTGCAGTGTCTACGTCCACAACGAGGATCAGCAGGCCGTCCTCGTCGCCTCCAGCTGGGTCCGGCATGAGCGCAGTGGTTCCTACGCCCCCGGCGAGACGGTGATGTTCTCCTTCTCGTTCGACAACGTCCTGGCGCCGGGGCGCTACAGCCCGGTCATCAACCTCGCCCACCGCGGGTCGGGACTCGACGTAATCGACCGCTACGAGCGCGGCTTCTCTTTCTTGGTCAGCGCCGACGTGGCCTTGGGGGGCGTGATCGACCTGCCCACCGAGGTATCGATCGAGCGCGTCGGGCCGGGAGTCACAGAGGGGGTCGAGGTGTGAGCGCGGTCGACTCGATCCCCTATGAGCGCCTCGGCCGGCCGATCCACGGCCCCGAGGCCCTGACGAGCGACTGGACCCGGTTCTGGCACCTCACCTTCAACATCGCGAAAACCCAGTGGAAGCTTCGCTTCTTCGGCTCGGCGCTCGGCTACCTGTGGCAGCTCGTGCGGCCATTGCTCATGTTCAGCGTGCTGTGGGTGTTCTTCACCAAGATCGGGCACATCGGCAACAGCCCCGATACCGGCGGCCACTACGGAGCTCAGCTGCTGGGCTCGATCGTCCTCTTCACCTTCTTCGGAGAATCAACCGCCGGAGCGGTCCGCAGCGTGGTCGACAACGAGGCGCTGGTCCGCAAGATCCAGTTCCCCCGCATGGTCATCCCGCTCTCGAACGTCCTGTTGGCCATGTTCAACCTGGGGCTCAACCTGATCGTCGTGTTCATCTTTGCCCTCGGCTCAGGCGTGCACCCGATGCTCACCTGGCTCGAGCTGCCCCTGATCGTCGCTGTCCTCGCCGTGTTCTCGACCGGGCTGGCCATGCTCCTCTCCGCCCTCTACGTCTACTTCCGGGACGTCGCCCCCATCTGGGAGGTCCTCTCCCAGGTCCTGTTCTACGCCTCGCCAGTGATCATCCCCATAAGCACCGTGGAGAAGCACCTACACGGTGCGCTGCTCCACCTCTACATGCTCAACCCGCTGGCCACGATCTTCCAGGCGTTCCGTCACGCCGTGATCACCCACGCGACGCCGTCTCCAGCCGAGATCCTCGGCAGCTACGCCGCGCTCCTCGGCCCGCTGGCGATCGTGGTGACGGCGTTTGTGGTCGGCTTCGTGGTCTTCGACCGGACCGCGCCTTACGTAGCCGAAAACCTCTGAGCTACTGGGCCGGCTGCTTGCGTAGCTCCGGCACCGCGTCGGTTGAGGCGGCGATGGGCCGGGGCTGCGAGATCGCGTCGAAGAATCGTTCGAGCGCGTCGATCTGGCGCGGCCACGTGTACGCCGCGGCGGTCTCAGGCCCCGCCTGAGCGAACTGATCTCTGAGTGCCGCGTCGGTGAGCACCTGCTGGAGCGCCGAAGCGACCTGATGCACGTCGGCCTCAGGCATCAGGCAGTTCCGCCCGTCTTCGCAGTAATCGCGGTTGCCGTGGGCGTCGGTGCAGACGACCGGGCAGGCCGTGGCCATTGCCTCGAGAGCCGGCAGGCAGAACCCCTCGTGCGACGACGTCTGTACGAAGGCTGTGGCTTCGTTCAGGAGTTGGTTGACCTCATCGTCGGAAGGCGCCGTGACGTAGCGCACGCGTTCCTCGTCCGGTGCCACCCCGGGCTCAATCCCAAACAGGCAGAGCTCTGGGCGCGGGGTGGGTAGCGCCCGCCACGCGGCCAGGGTGAGGGGCAGATTCTTGAGGGGGTTGGAACGGCCTAGGGCCAGCAGCATGTCCCCGCGCCGGCGGACCTCGGGGAGCCGATGGAACTGCTCTAGGTCGATTCCCGGCGGCACGATGGTCGGGGCAAAACCGAATTCACGCAGGCGCTCGGCGTTCCACTCCGAGATGGTGAGATATTGGAACTCGTGGCGATAGGACGCGAGCACACGGTGACGAACGGCTTCACTGTCGGGGTAGTAGCTCGTCTCGATGTCCTGGACGAAGTAGACGGGAATCCCCCGGAGCACGCTCGCCTCCCACACAGGATCGGCGGTTTCCCACCAGGTGGCGATCTTGATTGCGTCGATCGGCTTCAGGGCCTCAATCAGCTCTCTGTAATCGTCAAAGGTGCGGACGGGCGCCTTAAGCTCGAACCAGTCAGGTGGGCCCGTCAGTGACCACACCTCGACTCGGTGGCCCCGGTCGGAGAGCCGATTGGCATGCTCAAAGATGTCCCGGTGCCCGCCGCCCACTCCGGTGTTCTGAGTGACGTAGATGATCCGTAGGGCGCCGTCCTCGCCGCGGACCGAGCGCGCGTCGAAGAAGTCGCCCCACCGCGCCCAGAAGACCCGCTGGGACTCGCGTTCGCGCTCGCCCACGTGGCTGCCCCGAGTAATCGACTCCGTGTGCTCGAGCTCCGCCTCCGGGCAGTAGATGACGGAGTAGCCGGCCTGCCATGCCCGGAGGCAGTAGTCGACGTCTTCGTAGGCCATCGGGTAGGCCTCATCGAAGCCGCCGAGCCGGTCCAGCAGCTCCCGCCGGAGGTACATGCAAGCCCCGGTGACCGCGAGCATCTGCTGTGTGACATTGGCCGGCCCCCAGTTGTCGGCCTTGAACCGGTAGCGGTGATCGAACCACTCCGGAGCGCCAAGGTTACGAACGGTTCCCGCGAACTGGATGCGGCCGTCGCCGTAGAGCAGCTTGCCGCCCACAATCCCGATCCGGTGGTCGCGGCTGGCCGCCAGCTGCAGCGCGGCCAGCCAGCCGCGCCGGGCGACCATGTCGGAGTTGAGGAGGACGACATCGTGCTCGGTGCCGGCTGCCTGGAGCCCCCGGTTCACGTTCGAGGCGAAGCCGGTGTTGCGTTCGGCGGCGACCACCTCGATCCCGCGAATCCGGCGGAGAGCCTCCAGGTGCTCGGGACCACTGCCGTCGTCGGAGACGATGATTCTGACCCGGCGCCGGGGCGTCGTGCGCCTGATGCTCTTGACCAACCGCGCGACCGCCGGCGCATCCCGGAAGCTGGGAATGACGACCGTCACCGGGGTTCCGTGGCGGCGATACCACGCGAGCGCGGCCGATTGCCGCGCGCGCATCCCACCGTCGGGCTTGACAAAGCGCGCGAGCGGCGTGAAGCGCAAGGGGAAGGTGAGGCCGCGGAAGGCGAGTGACCCCAGGCCGTGGTAGCGATAGGTCAGATAAGCCCGCCGCCTGAGGTTGGCGAGCGGGCCCAGGGGCACGCCGCTGGTGACGGCCTGGGGCTGAGATTCCGCGGTGGGGTGTCGCTTGGTGGGGGGTTCTCTCATGGCTGGCGGGGGCGCGCGATGGCGCAGCTTACGAGGCAGGAACGGCCTAAGCTGCCCCGCGTGCTCCGCCAGAGTGAAGCGCGAACCGGCGCGCGGCGTGGCCGCTCGACCACGCGAGCCGTCCGGCTGGTGCTCGCCGCGGGCACTCTCCTCATCCTCGGCGTCCTGGCCCTGGAGATGTCGCCCAGCGCGCCTCGCACCGCTGGCAGCAACCGCGTCCAGCCGCAGGCCTTCTCGCTCTTCCCCGCCGGGGGGCAGACCGTCTGCCAGGGCATCGAGGGTCTCCCCTACGACGCTGGACGGGTCAGCGTCCTCATCGGCACCTATGGCCGGGTGCGGCCACCGGTCCAGATGAAGTTTCTCGGCGCCGATGGCGGTCTGGTTGCTCAAGCCGCGGCCGGTCGCGGACCTCAGGGATACGTGGTGATGCCGCTGCGCCGCGTATCCCGAGCTCCCGCCGGCTCGGTGTGCCTGCGCATCGCCGCGGGGCCGAAGGTCGCGCTCGGCGGGGAAGTCGTGTCTGCCCTGCCCGGGGGGGCGCGGCTCGACGGCAAGCCGCAGCCGGGTGATATGACGATTTTCTACTACCGCCCCCACAACGAGACCTGGTGGCAACTGCTCCCGGTGCTTGACCAGCGCTTTGGCTGGGGCAAGGCGCCGTTCTTTGGGAGCTGGACGCTCCTGTTCGTCGTCGCGCTGGTCGTCCTAGTGTGGGCGGCCGCGCTGCGACTTGCGGTGGTGGAGTTCCGATGAGGCGCGGGCGCGACCTCCTGCGCCGGATTCCGCGGGCCGGACGCATGTGCTTCCTGGTTGCGCTGGTCAACTCGGTCGTCTGGGGGCTAATCGTGCCGCCCTTCCATGTGCCCGATGAGAACGCCCACTTCAGCTACGCCCAGTATCTGGCCGAAACCGGTAAGCCACCACCCGAGGGTGCCGGGGCACCGTACTCGGCGCAAGAAAACACTGCTCTGGCGGCTCTGTCCTTCTTTGCCGTGATCGGCGACCCGCAGATGCGCGGGGTGATCACGCCGACCGAGAACCGGACGCTTCAGGCCGAGCTCAGGCAGCGGCTCAGTCCGCTCTCCGGGGGCGGCTCAACCTCGACCACGAACGAGCCGCCGCTCTACTACGCGCTCGCCGCAGTTCCGTATTGGATCTCGCCCTCTCACAACATCCTGGGGCGGCTTGCCTTCATGCGGCTGCTCTCGGCGTTGCTGGCCGCCGGCACGGCACTCGCTGTGTTCCTGTTCCTGCGAGAGCTCGTTCCCCGGTGGCCCTGGGCGTGGACGCTGGGCGCACTGATGGTGGCCTTCCAGCCGATGGTCGGCTTCATCTCCGCCGGGGTCCAGGGAGACAACCTCCTGTTCTTAACCTCGGCTCTCACCTTCTGGCTGCTCACCCGGGCCTACCAGCGCGGGCTGAGCGAGAAGCGGGCCATCGCCATCGGCGCCGTGACCGCAGCCGGCATTTTGTCCAAGCTCACCTTCCTTTCCCTGGTGCCGGGTATCGCCCTGGCGGTGCTCCTGCTCGGGTGGCGCGACCTGGACCGGGGACGGGTCCGCGCGGTGAGGCTCGTCGCCATCGCCGCAGCCACCGCGCTGATCCCAATCGTCGCCTACGGGATCCTGAACCTCACCGCATGGCACCGGGGAAGCTTCCTGGCCGGAGGGACCGCCGGTGCTGCCGGGAGCGCACTTCCAAGCGGACAGCACGTCACCCTCAGGGAGAGCCTCGACTACATCTGGGAGCTTTACCTTCCCCGGCTGCCGTTTATGCATCGTGAGTACTTCCCGGGTGGGTATCCGTTGCGCACGTTGTGGCTCGACGGCTCGATCGGCCACTTCGGCTGGCTCGACTACGGGTTCCCGGGCTGGGTCTACCGCCTTGGCGAGTGGCTGCTGGTTCCGTTCGGGGCGCTCGCTGCGATCAGCGTGTTCCGGCTTCGCGCCCAGGTTCGGCGTTGGCTGCCGTTGTTCGCGACCTTTGCTGTGATGGCGTTGGGCCTGTTGGTGGCCATCGGCTACGCGGGGATTCGCTACCAGCTCTCAACCGGAAACGGATTCGCCCAGGCCCGCTACCTCTTCCCGCTTCTGTGCCTCTACGGGCTGTTCACTGTCCTCGTAGCCCGGGGCGCGGGTCGCCGCTGGGCGCCGGTCCTGGCGGCGGCGCTGTTCATGCTGGCGATGGCGCACAACCTGTTTGCCGAGACGCTGACGATCTCCCGCTATTACGGCTGAGGGGACTCGGGCTCCGAGCGACGATCACTTGAGTTGGTCCGCCCCAGCAGCCCGATGGGTCCCAGCACCGGCACCCTCAACCAGGAACGGGAGGCGATGCGCATGAGCCCTCGCTGCTGGCGCTGCGTCAGCAGGCCACCGCGATCGATCAGCGGCAGGCCGTGGTCCACCCTTGCCTGAAGGTCGAGCCACCTCTCGTTGACGTCGTTGCGGGCGCGGTCAAGCTCGACGATCAGCTGCTCACGTTCGAGCTCCTCCCACGCGCGGGGCACCGAACTCCGGTACGGCGACGCGACGGCGCGCCGGTAGACCTCGTTCAGCTCACGGACCACGGACGCCCAGGAGTGACGCTGGGCCGCCCCCGCAAGCAGGGAGAGATGTCGCCGGCGTTCCGGTCCCGGCGTGAGCAGAGGGAGGACACGATCAGCGCTGATAACCGGATCCCACGGGACGATTGTGTCCGCCTCCTCTCCCACCACCTCCTTCAGCGAAGTCAGCGGTGCGTACAGGCAAGGGATCTCCGCCACCGCCGCCTCCAGGGGCGTGAGGCCAAAACCCTCGTAGGTGCTCGGGCACAGGAGGGCGGACGCATGACGAAGCAGCCACTGCTTTTGCGCTTCCGGCACAGGGCCGAGGTCGACCACGTCGGCGGCGAGCTCCGGCCGGCGCCCCAGCGCCTCCGCCTCCTCGCCGTGAGAGCCACCATGGGGGACATGGGGACCCGCGAAAACCAGGCGGCCGTCCCACCCGGAACGGGCTCGGAGCTGATCCATCAGCTCAAGCGCGAACAGGCGGTTCTTGTGCAGGTAATCGGCGCCGAGCATGACGATGAATGGCCGGCCCGCGTCCAGCTCGGGCGGTGCGATCGGCTCTGCCGCGTCAGCTCCGGACTCGATCGCGCTGCCGACCAGCTCGGTCCACTCGGGCTCGATCAGCTCCTCCGTGATGGCGTCCCCCCGCGCGTGCTCGGAACCGAACACGACCCGATCAGCGGCGCCCAAGGCAAGGCGAGTCAGGCGCCGGAACCGGCGCCACTCCTCCGGCGTGGCGTGATAGGCCGGATTCCGAAACGCGATCAGGTCGTGATGGGTGATGACGACGCGTTCTCCCAGCCGGCGGAGGAGGGACAGATCCTCGGGCACGAACGCCTGCTGCGGACGGTGCGCTACATCGGTCCGAGGCAGCCCCGCACTTTCGTCCTCCTTCACCACTTGGATCCCGCCCTCCTGGAGCCGCTGAACGAGGTGGTCCGGCGCCTCATCGCGGACGATCACGCGTACCGACGCCGACCGCTCGCGCGCCAGCGCCGCAACCAAGCCGCCGATGTGCGTCTGGGTCCCGCCGGTGGTCCCGAGCCCCCTGCCGTCGATGGTTACCGAGAGGGGGCGGCCGCGGGTGCGGGTCGCGACGAGCGTGCGTCGGAGTGGGCCAAGCTCACGTGCCTCTTGTTCGCTACGCGCGGCCGCCAGCCACGGATAGCGCCGCTCCACCGCCTCTTCGTCCTGGCCTTCGCCGGTGTCGGCGAGCTTCTCGGTGGCCGGGATCGGCACATCCGAGGCCAGGCTCACCACCAGCCCGCGGGCGATCATCCGGGCCGAGAACTCCGCGAGGACGGCCCACGGATCCGAGACGCCTTGAGCGAAACCTCCCAGCAGCTGCAGCGTGGAGCGGCGAATGTAGATGCAGTGCGGCGGAAGGACCGCGACGTAGGCCCGGAGCGCCCCGCTGGGGTCCGGGTCAGCCTGTGCCGCCTGAACCGATAGTCGGTCGATCTCCGATTGGCTCAGCACCGAGTCGACCTCGTCGCTAAGGGCAGTCGCTGCGCCGACGATGTCGTCGCTGTAGGCGGCTGACCGGAGGTGCTCGAGCCAGCCTGCGGGGAGGCGTGCGCGGGCGGTCACAAGCACCAGATCGGCCGTCTCGTCCAGCTGCGAGGCTTCATTTAGCGCTCGCCCAAGGGTCGAATCGGCCTGATAACTGAGCTGACCTTTGGCCCCGCCAACGCCGGGCGGCACGGCGACCGACACGCCGGCCGGCGTGGACGCGGTGACGTTCTGGAGTATGGGACCGACGGCCGCATCTCCCTCGGGGGCCCAGAGGCAAATCAGTTCAGTCATGCGGCCCAAACGCTACCCTGGCCACCTGTGCCGGCTCGTGAGGACGCGGTTTTGCGGCAGCTGCGGGAGCTGCTGGCAAGAGGGCCCGGAGCCCCGCGCCGAAGGTCGCGGATCCTGGACCCCCTCCTCCGCTGGCTGCGGAGGCTTCTCCTGAAGGCGATCCAGCCCTACTCCTACTACCAGCACGAGGTCGACAGCCTCCTCCTCCAGTACCTGACCCGTCTCGATCGGTCGCGGCGTGATCAGCGCGAGCGGCTTGAGCGGCTGGAGGAGCTCGTGGGCGAGCTCATCACCGCGTGCGACGCAATTCGCCGTTACGCCGAAGCGCGGGGTGATGACGTCGCCGAGCAGGCGGCGGCGGCCCTGGAGGAGGCTCGCGAGGCCCGTCGGGTGCTTCTGAGCTTGCGCGACGAGCCGAACCGCGATACCCCTTCAGCAGCGCCATCCTCGCCCGCGAGCCAGCGATGAGCTGCCGCACAAGGCCGCTGTAGCTTCCCGTCCGATGAGAGTTCTGTGCCTGGCCACACCGGCTTTATTGCCGCAAGCGCGAGTGCTCGCGCGGTCTCTACGGCGCCACGAACCGACGTGGCCGCTGGAGGTGATCCTGGTGGGCGCGGAGACCGCGAGTGACGACGAACTCAACCTGAGCCCGCTCGGTGACGGCCTGGAGCTGGGGCTCGACCTTGAGATTCTTCTGGCCCGCAACGACAGCCAGGGCGTGCCCGAAGCGCTGGCGCCAAAGATTCTCCTAGACCGGTGGCACGATGGTGTGGAGCCCATCCTTCACCTTCCCCCGACCGTTTGGGTGTGTGGGCGCCTCACCCCGATTTTCGAGACGGTGGTTAGGCACGGGGTCGTGCTCTTCCCCCGGGCCATCGACGATCCCCCCGCCGACGGACTGGAGCCCTCGGCCGAGCAGCTGAACACGGCGGGTCGCGTTGCGGCGGGGATGCTCGCGGTCGATGGCTCGCGCACCGCGGGGCAATTCCTCGAATGGTGCAGCCGTCGGCTCCAGAAGAGCGGCGCTGATCACGAGGGCAGTTCGCTGGGACCCAAGCATCGCTACTGGGAACGTCGGCTCCTCGAACTTGCCCCCGCCCGGTTTGGGGCTCGCCTGATGGCCGATCCCGGCTTCAACCTGAGCGCCTGGAACTTGCACGAACATCAGCTCGTCCCGACCGCGGATGGCCCGGTTCTCGACCGGGGCTGGCCGCTGCGCTTCATGGATCTGGCTGGCTACGACCCCAGCCGCCCCCACCAGCTGAGCGTGTCCTCGAGCCGAGTACGTCTCAGCCGGGATCCGGCCCTCAAACACCTTTCTCAGCTCTACGGCCAGGAGCTCCGGCTGGCCGGGTGGCGTGACACGAGCGGACGTGCCGCCGTGGGGCTCCCTCTGGGCGGTGGAGTCGTCTTCGACGACTCGATGGCGGCGCTTGTGTCCGAGGCCCAGCTGGGCGGACGCCGCTTCGGCGACATCTTCTCTGCCGAGGGTGCGGCCGCATTTCTCGGGTGGTTGCGCGAGCCGGCCTGGCCCGGGGCGCCGGGCTCGGTCGGAAGGTACGTCTTTCGCCGGGTTCTTCGCGACCGCCCGGACGTGTTCGAGGCCTATCCAGATCCATATGGCGACGACAGCGAGGAGTTCGAACTGTGGTGCCGCACTTTCGGCGTGCGCGAGCTCGACATCCCGGCGGCGCTTGTGCCGGGCGCCGAGCCGGGGGAGGCCGGTTTACCGGCCGCACCGGAGCCTCACAAGCGGCGTTTCTTCAAGCCGCGCAATCGCCCACCCATGGAGCTCCAGAACGGCGGCCGGCAGGCCGGGGATAGTCCGCCGAGTATCCGGGTGACCGGCTACCTCAGCCATGTGCTGGGACTTGGCGCCGCGGCGCGCGGCTACGCCGACGCGCTCGAGGCAGCGGGAGTTGCGGTCACCACGGCGAGTGTGCCGCTGCCCCACCAGCAGGCGCCCGTCGGGTTGGCGACCGGCTACGGGCGGCAGTCGTTTGACGAGGTCACCAGCTCGAATGACCATGGCTTCGAGCTGATCTGCGTCAATCCCGACGAACTGCCCGCCTTCATGGAGCAGATGGGTGAGAGCTACTTCCGGGGGCCGCGAATCGGGGTCTGGGGTTGGGAGACCGACAGGATTCCACCCCGGTGGGGGCCCGCCTTCGAGCTGCTTGACGAAATCTGGGTCTACTCGAGCTTTATGGCCGACAACATCGGCGCGGTATCCCCGGTGCCAGTGGTCGCGCTTCCGCCCGCCGTGCGGCCGCCCGCGGAGGGCGGCGAGCCTCTGCGCCTCGGGGTCCCCGAGGGATTTCTCTTTCTGTTCGCGTTCGACTATCTGAGCACGATCCAGCGCAAGAACCCAATCGGGCTCATCAACGCGTTCAAGCTGGCCTTCAAACCGGGGGAGGGCCCTCAGCTTCTGATCAAGACCTTCAATGCGCCCCTGCGCCCGCTCGTCGAGGAGGAGCTGCTGTGGGCCGCCGATGGTCGGCCGGACATCCACGTGGTGGACCGGTCACTCACCAATGAGCAGAGGGACGCATTGATGGCCACCTGCGATTGCTACGTCTCGCTGCATCGCTCCGAGGGCTTCGGCCTCACCCCGTGCGAAGCCATGGCCCTGGGCAAGCCGGTCATCGCCACCGCGTACTCGGGAAACCTCGACTTCATGAACGAGGAGAACAGCCTCCTGGTCTCCTACGAGATCACCCGGGTGGGCGCAGACTGCGAGATCTACCCACCCGACGGCCGCTGGGCCGATCCCGACCTCGAGCAGGCGGCCGAGCTGATGCGCCAGGTTTACGAGAACCCAGCGGCCAGTGCCAGGATGGGCGAGCGGGCGCGCGCTGATGTCAGGCGGATGCTGTCTCCCGAGGCGACCGGCGGGGCCATGCGCCGACGGCTGGAGGAGCTGGGGCGGGGCGTCTCCCCGCCACCGAACCGCCAGGCGCGGCCGAGTCGAAACGGAGGCGAAGCGCCGGCGTCGCGCTCGATGGAGTTGAGGCCTGCCCCTCCCGTGTCCCCTTCCGATCCGCGCCGCAAGGTGCTCATCTCCGCCGGGACCGGCGAGCTCGCCCGGTGCCTTGACATTTCTTTACCAACGTTCGAGGAGTTCGCCGACCGGCATGGATACGACATCCTGGTCGGCGACGAAGCCGCCGCCGAGGGGCGACCCGCGTCATGGGCCAGCGTGCGACTCCTTCAACGCGCTCTCTCGGACTACGAAGCTGCCCTGTGGGTGGATGCGGACGCGCTGATCGTTGACACCCGCTCAGATGTCGACGCTGAGCTTCCTCCCGACAGCTTTCAAGGGTTGGTGCGTCACCATACGGCCGAAGGCGAGGTGCCCAACGCCGGCGTCTGGTTCCTCCGCGCCGGACCGGACGCGCAGCACCTCCTTGAGGCGATGTGGGAGCGGACTGAGTTCATCGAGCACCCGTGGTGGGAGAACGCCGCCCTCATGTCCCTGCTTGGCTATGACCTGGGCGTGGTCCGCGACGACGGGTACGCCCGCGGGCCGTCCCGGCTCGTCCGCGAATCGGCTTTTCTGGCCGGAACGACCTGGCTCGACACGGCCTGGAACAGCATCAGCCAGGACTCCTCGCCGGAGCCGCGCATCAGGCACTGGCCCGGGATTCCGGTTCAGCAGCGCTTGGCGGAGATGTCCGAGATCGCGGCTGCGCTCCAAGTGGACCGCTTCGAGTTAGCCGGGAGCCGCAGCGATGGCTGAGGCGCCGACGGTCGAGGCTCCGGCGCGCCTGCCGCTCGCGCGGGGGTCGAAGTTCAAGCGCTGGCGCGGCTGGGGCGATGCGGTCTTCGTCGCGCCGTTTCGCGATCACGATGCGCTGGCGCCCTTCGTCCTCTATCTGGTCATCGCGTGCCTGTTCGAGCTGCCCGCCGTGCGACACATGAACAGCCGCTGTGCGTGTGGGTACGGGAGTGATCCGACGCAGTACATGTGGGCGATGCAGTGGTGGCCATACGCAATCGCTCACGGCGTCAATCCCTTCTGGACCCATGAGATCTGGTTTGACCCCAGCGGAATGGATCTGGCCTCCGCCACCTCGATTCCAGGTCTAGCGCTCATCGCATCCCCAATAACGGTGGTGGCCGGGCCCCTTGTCGCCTTCAACATCGTGTCGATCCTGGCGCCCGTCACCGCGGCCTGGTTCGCCTACCGGTTGTGCCTCTACATCACCAAGGCGCCCCTGCCCTCGCTGGTAGGTGGGTACCTCTTCGGGTTCTCGGCCTACGAGTTCGGCCAACTCCTCGGTCACATGCACCTGACGGTCATCTTCGCAATTCCCGCCGCAGTGCTTCTGACCTTGAAGCGGTTCGACGGGGTCATCGGGCGGGCGCGTTACGTGATCCTGACCGGCCTGGTTCTGGCGATCCAGCTCTCGATCTCTACCGAGGTCGCCTTCACGTTCACACTCATGATCTTGGCGACCTTGGTCTGTGCCCTGGCGCTGTCCCGACCCGAGGCACGACGCCGGATCGTACGTCTTCTGCCCGATCTGGCAGGCGCTTATGTGGTGATGGGAATCCTCTGTTTGCCGTTTCTGTACTACGCGCTGAAGGGGCCTCCGCTGAACGTCAACGGCAACTTTCCCGCGGACGGACTGGGCTTCTTCTTTCCCACCCAGACCATGCGGGTCGGCGGCCACTGGTTCCTCCCCGTTTCGCAGAGCTACCCCGGGAACAGCTCTGAGCAGGGGACCTATCTCGGCCTGCCCCTGCTGCTGATCGTGGTCGCTTATGCCGTGAGGACGTGGGGCCGGCGCACGACGCGGGTGCTCATCGCCGCCCTGGCTGTCGCCGTCATCTGGGCGCTCGGGGATCACCTCTATATCGCCGGCCGCCCGACCATTCCTCTGCCCTGGAAGCTGGTATCGCACCTTCCACTCTTCGACCAGCTCATCACGGCCCGGATCGGGCTCTACATCTCACTGATCTGCGCGGTTATCGCTGCCCTCTGGATCGCCTCAACCAGGCCGAGCGCACTCTGGCGCTGGTCGCTCGCTGGGCTGGCGGTGATATTCCTGATCCCGCGGGTAGATGCGAGCTATCCGGGCTCAGACCTGTCGCTCTACCACGCCTCAGAGACAATCCCGTCGTTTTTCACCAGCGGCCTCTACCGGCGTTATCTCCGTCCGAATGCTGTCGTGATGCCGCTCCCCTTCGCGAACACGAATGGGGCGCAAAACCTCCTCTGGCAGGCGGACACCGACATGTACTTCCGGCTCGCCAGTGGCTACTTCGGATACACGCCGCCGGACTACAACTCGACGTTGTTACCGGCGCTCCTGGGCGGGTCCGCGCTGCCACTTGATGCGCCGGCCCAGCTGCGCACCTTCCTCGGTGTCCATACCGTCGATGACGTGGTCGCGGACCCCTCAACGGCGGGAGGCTGGCTACAGGTGCTGGCCCGCATCGGGCTGCGGCCGATCCGAGTGGGAGGGGTGCTGGTTTACCGGGTTCCCGCAGCCTGGCGAGCGCCCCGCCCGATCTAGCGAGACCTACCCCAGCCTCCCGCGCAGGAGCGAGTCTCGCCCCACCACGACCTGCCAGTACTGGTGGCCGCTGTTATTCGAGACGGGGATCGTCGACGGGTTTGCGGGCCGAGAGCAGGTGGCCGACGGGCGCCTAGCGCCGCCGCCGGAGCCCCAGGATCGAGAGCAGGAAGGACGAGAAGAAGACCTGGATGCCAACGATGATCAGGGTGGCGGCAAGGACGGCCAGCTGCTCGTAGGAGAGCGCCCCGAAGCCGTTATCGATCCAGTCGACCACGATGAAGCCGCCGAGGATGATTCCGACCAGGATGATGGCGCCGCCGAGCATGAGACCGTGCTCAAGCCGGTAGCGGGCGCGCATGCGGTCAAACCAACGGTCCTTCTCACCCATGAAATACGTGCCGTAGGCGTGGGCGCAGATGCCAAGGGCAACAACCTGAGCACCGACGATGGCGAGCAGCGATCCCGCGATCAGGGCGTGGACATCCCACTCCCGTCCAAACACGCCGATGTGGGTGATCACGATCAGCTCGATCAGCCAACCTAGCAGCGACATGATCGCGCCAGGGAGGATGAACAGATAGTTAGGAGAGTGGACGAGCAGGAAGCGCAGGTGGCGCCATCCGTCGCGGAAGCTCGACAGCTTCGACTCGCCCCCTCGCGGGTGATACTCGATCGCGAACTGGGTGATGGAGAGCTTTTCTTTGGCCGCCCGGATCACCATCTCCGACGCGAACTCCATCCCGGTGGTCCTCAGGTCGAGGCGCGGCAGGACGCTGCGCCGCACCGCACGCATCCCGCAGTGCGCGTCGTCGATTCCGGTGCGAAAGAGCAGATTGAGGAGGCCCGACAGCAGCGGGTTGCCGATGTACCGGTGGTGCCAGGGCATGGCGCCCGGATGGATGTTCTTCATCCGGTTGCCGATGACCATGTCGGCGCCGCCCTCGAGCTGCTCCACGAAGCGGGGGATCTCAGCGAAGTCGTAGGTGAGGTCGGCGTCGGCCATCACGATGTACTGACCCCGGGCGTTGGCGAAGCCGGCCAGGTAGGCGCTCCCGTACCCGCGCTCGGGCTCGAGCACGACCCGTGCCCCAGCCGCGGCGGCAAGCTCACCGCTGCCGTCGACCGACGCGTTGTCGACGACGAGCACCTCGCCTGAAAGCTCTGCCGAGTTGAGAACCTGGAGCGCCTGACGCACGCACTCCTCGATGTTCTCGGCCTCGTTCAGGCAGGGAATGACGACCGACACTTCGATAATCGTCTGGTCGGCAAGCGCGTCCGGAGGGCTCTGTCGCTCGATCGTGCTCATCCGCCGCCTGGCGTCATCATCGGTGACAACGTAGGGGAGGCTTAAATGTCGCGCCTCCGCGGGCGATCGTAGCGCAGAATCTGGCAGTCTCCGCCGTCTCCCGTGCGTGTCTGCCTGGTCTACGACTGCCTGTTTCCGCACACCGTGGGCGGGGCCGAGCGGTGGTACCGGCACCTTGCGGAGCGCCTGGCCGCCGACGGTCACACGGTGACGTATCTGACCCTCCGGCAGTGGGACCGGGGCGAGGATCCGGGCGTCGCGGGAGTCGAAGTCCGAGCCGTCGGGCCGCGGATGGCCCTCTACGCCGGTCCCGGGCGCCGGCGGATCCTGCCTCCCCTCGTATTCGGGCTCGGTGTGCTCTGGCATCTGCTCCGTCACGGCCGCCGCTACGACATCGTCCATACCTGCTCCTTCCCGTATTTCTCCCTCCTCGCGGCGGCGGCCACGCGGCGACGCGGGCGCTATCGGCTGGTCGTCGACTGGTTTGAGGTCTGGAGCCCGAGCTACTGGCAGGAGTACCTCGGTCGGCTCGGTGGCGAGGTGGGATGGCGCATACAGCGGCTCTGCGTACGCGTCCCGCAACGGGCGTTCTGCTTCTCGCGCCTCTATGCCAGACGCCTGCGTGAGGAGGGAGTGAGAGGGGAGCTCACGCTGCTCGCTGGCGCCTACACCGGACCGGTCGAGCCGCGCTCGCCCGGCCAGGCGGAGCCGCTCGTGGTATTCGCCGGCCGGCACATACCTGAAAAGCGGGTGTTGACAATTCCGCCCGCGATAGCCCAGGCGCGCGTTCAGCTGCCCGAACTGCAGGCCGAAATTGTCGGCGATGGACCGGAGCGAGCTCCGCTCATACGCCGCGTTGATGAGCTGGGTCTCCATGACGTCGTCCGCATCCCCGGTTTTGTCTCAACGGACACGGTCGACGAGCTGATTTCACACGCGCTGTGCCTGCTGCTGCCTTCGCAGCGGGAGGGCTATGGGCTGATCGTGATCGAAGCGGCCTCCCGTGGCACGCCGAGCATCGTCGTAGCGGGACCCGACAACGCTGCTGTTGAGCTCATATCAGAAGGCACCAACGGCTTTATCGCGCCGTCTGCCTCGCCAGAGGACTTAGCTGGGGCGATTTTCCAAATCCATGACGCCGGCCCCGCGCTGCGCGCCTCGACCGCGGCTTGGTTTGCTGCCAACGCCCGCCGCCTCTCCCTCGACCGCTCTCTGGAGATCGTCCTTGACGCTTACGGTCATGGACTTCTGGCTCCTGAACCGAATCGCTAGCATGGCCGGCGCACTGGGGTGGTCCTGCTAGCGCGACGATGACGGCCCCTCCGTCCTCTCGCAAATCGGCCGTTGAAGATCGCCCTCATCAACCACCACGTCGGCGGGGAGTCTGGTGGCGGCGGGGGAGTCCGGCTCATGCTCGAGCTGGCCCAGGGGCTGATAGCGCGTGGGCACCGGGTGACCCTCGCAGTCCACGACTACGTCCCCGGCGGCGAGTTCGAATATGCGACGCGCGGCGTCGAGATACGCGCGGTGCGCCAAGGCATGGTTAATTGGTCGACGGCTCGGGCGGACATCGTTCGTAGCTACTGGCTGGACATGCCCAAGGTGGCCCGCCTTGTGCCCAGCGACGTCGACGTAATCAACGGCCACGACTGGCTCGGCCTGCGTCCAGGCCGCATCGCGGCCAACCGGCTACGGACCCCGCTCGTCTGGACACGCAACGACGAAGCTCCATGGGAGCGCGTGATAGTCCCGGAGGGGACGATCTACGGCGACCCGCGGATCACCAAGCGCGCGCTCTACGCCGCGATCGGCTGGCCTGATCTACGTGACGCGCGGCGCGCCGATCAGATCGTTGTCCTGAGCAAGCATCAGGCTGAGATCGTCCGGCGCAGCTACCGAAAACCGGCTGTCGTGGTCCCCTTCGGCCCTCCGTCACAGTTCTTTGACCCGCCTGATCGTTCCGCCGCCCGCAGGCGCTTGGGGATACCTGATGGCGTGTTCCAAGTCGTGGCCTTCGGGATGCTGGTCAACCATCGTCGTTTCGAGCACCTGATCGAGGCCATGGCCTACCTCTCCGATGATCCCTCTATCCATGCCCTGATCGGCGGATCTGACCATTTTGACCCCCGGTATGCCGACTTTCTCGAAGCCCGCATCGGAGAGCTTGGCCTGACCGACCGGGTTCACCTCCCGCGGCGAACGCTGAGCGAGCCGGAAATGAAGGACATGTATGCCGCGGCCGATCTGTTCGCGATTCTCAACCGGCGCTACGCGTGGGGCCTCGCGCCCCTTGAGGCGCTCGCCTCCGGCACGCCCACACTGGTCTCTGCGGGAGCCCAGGTCTCCGAGGTGCTGGCGGGTCGCCCAGGCGTGGCGGTGGAACCAATGGAGGACCCGGAGAGCACTGCGGCCGCAATTCGGCGGTGGCGGGATGGAGCCGGGCGCGTCGGCATCGAGAAGACCCGGCAGTGGCTTCGCGACGAGCTCTCGATCGACGCCTACGTTAACCGCATGGAGACGGTTTACAACGCCGCGATCGCTGCCCATCGCGATTGAGCGGAGCGGGTTCGGCAGCCATGCGCGTGGGGTTCAACCTCATCTATCTAATGCCGGGGCGTACGGGCGGAATGGAGACCGTCGCCCGTGAGCTGATTCCGGCAATCGCGGCCGAGCGACCCGACTGGCACCTCAGCGTCTTTGCCGGCCGAGACGCCGCGGATCTCGAGGGGCCCCTACGGAGTGCCGTAGCGGAGTGGATCACGCTTCCCGTAAGCGCGACGAACCGTCTTGAGTGGGTGGCCGGCGAGCAGCTACTCCTGCCGGGACGCGCCCATCGCGCGGGCATCGATCTCCTCCACTCGCTTGGCGCGACAGCGCCGCTGCGCGGATCCTTCAAAAGGGTTCTGAGCATCTACGACTTCAACTACAAGCTGGTTCCCGAGTCCCACAACCGTTTACTTGGGGCTGGCTTGGACGTGCTGGTGCGGCTGGGAGCGCAGCGGTCAGAACGCGTGATCGTTTGCTCGCAGAGCACGCGAGTCGACGCCCTGCGACTGCTTAAGATCGATCCCGCCCGCGTTGACTCCGTGCCGCTCGGCCTGGGCGCGACGAGCGCCGAGAGCCTCGAACCGACACCTCCTCGGGAGCTGCGTGAGCGGTTTGACGTGGGAGACCGGAAGGTCGTCCTGACGCTCTCGGACAAGCGGCGGCACAAGAACATCGTTGGCTTGGTCCAGGCGGCGGCGTTGATCGCGCCCGAGCGCCGTCCTCGGTTCATCGTGGTCGGTTACTCGACGCCACACGAGCGTGAGGTTCGGGCACGGATCGCGGCGCTCGGTCTCGATGGCGATTTCCGTCTCGCCAACTGGGTGTCGGACGCCGACCGCGAAGGTCTCTTTGCCCTCGCCGACGTGTTTGCCTTCCCCTCTGTGTACGAGGGGTTTGGGTTACCGGTCCTCGAAGCAATGGCCCGGGGGGTCCCGGTCGTGTGCTCGAACGCCGCCAGCCTTCCCGAGGTAGCCGGCGACGCCGCGCTCACCTTCGACCCCGACGACCACCAGTCACTGGCCACCGCGATCGAACGTGTGCTCTTCGAGGCCGGGCTCGCGGAGCGACTGCGAGCCGTAGGACGTGATCGCGCCGCGCAGTTCACCTGGGCGCGGACGGCGCAGGGGACGATCGCGAGCTATGAACGTGCGCTTGCCTCAAGCGGGCGTTCGTAACGGGGGAGAGGGTTATTTGACGAGCTCCGTCGACGTGGTGATCCCGGTTCACAATCGGTTCGCACTCACCGAGAGCTGCCTGCGTCATCTCCAAGCCCAGACAGTTCCGCATCGGGTTGTGGTTGTCGACAATGGGTCGACCGACGGCACCTCAGAACTGCTGCGCGAGCAATGGCCGGAAGTCAACGTCGTCACCTGTGAGCAGCCCCTCGGCTTCGCCGAGGCATGCAACCGGGGGGCGGCGAGTGGCTCCGGCGAGGTCGTTGTGCTGCTCAACAACGACGTCGATTGTCGCCCTGACTTCTTGCAGCAGCTGGCGAGGCCGCTTCACTCCGATGAGTCCGTCGGGGCCGTCGCAGCGGTGATGCTTCAGCCTGGGGAGCAGGTGATAGACAGCGTGGGACTGTTTGCCGACGTCACGCTGGCGCCATTCCAGCGGCTTGACGGGCTTCCCGCGTCCAGGGCGGGTGACCGATGCCCGGTCCTGCTCGGCCCCGCCGGCGCGGCGGCTGCGTACCGGCGCCGGGCGTGGGATGAAGTCGGCGGTCTCGATGAGGAGATGTTCGCCTACATGGAGGATTTTGACCTGGCTCTGCGGCTCCGCGCCGCAGGTTGGCAGGCCGTCGTGGCTCCCGATGCGGTGGGTGTGCATCTCGGCTCGGCGACCCACGGCCGCCGGTCCGCCTCGCAACGGCGGCTATTCGGGTTTGGGCGCGGCTATGTCCTTCGTCGCTATGGGGTTCTTCGTAGCCGTCATGCTCTCCGCACCCTGCTCACCGAGGCCCTCGTGGTTGTGGGCGATGTGCTCATTTCACGGGACCTCTCGGCCCTTCGGGGCCGCCTCGCCGGCTGGCGGGCGGCGGCTGCCCTCGGGCGCAGGCCCATGCCATCGGAGGAGTTCATCGACACCAGTATCAGCCTGCGCCGGTCGCTGGGGCTGCGAGGAGTCGTTCACCGCCGGGGTGCGCGCTAGCTCCTAGCCCTCGATGATCCGGACCTCGGGCAGCGGCACGATGAACCGCCCGCCGCCGGCGAGGAACTCGCTCTCCCGCTCCACGAACTCGTCCAGGAAGTGCCACGGAAGGACCAGGTAATAGTCCGGCTTGGCAGCCCGCGACTCCTCCTCGCTGACGATCGGGATGTGGGTCCCGATCGTCTCGGAGCCCCACTTGTCTCGGTTGCGGTCGGCGGCGGCCTCGATCAGGTTGTGATCGATCCCGGCGTATTGGAGGATCGTGTTGCCCTTGGTCGAGGCACCGTAGACGTGGATCTTCTTTCCGTCGCCACGCAGTTTCTGGCAGGACTCGAGCAGATCATCACGGACCTTCTCCACTCGCTGACGGAACTCCTCGTAGGGCTCGGGGGCGTCGAGGGCGAGCTCGAACTCGTTGACACGCAGTTTCTGTAGCTGGTCGGCTTGTTCAGGTGTCTGCTGGTGGTCCCCGCGATGGCCAATGAACAGGCGGATCGAGCCTCCATTCATGTCGTTGAGCTCGGCCGCCACCACCTCGAAGCCGCCCTCGCCGACGAGACGCTCGATCACCGCAAGCGAGTAGTACTCCAGATGCTCATGCACGATCGCGTCGAAGGCGTTGGCCGCGAGCATCGCCGGGAGGTAGTGCAACTCGATCACCCAGATACCGCCCTCGGACAGTGCTGCCGCCACATCGTCTACGAACAGAGCCGGATGCTCGAGGTCGTAGAACATGGCGATCGAGGTGATCGCCTTGGCCTTCTGATCCGGGCGTCGCCGCCTCAGCCCCTCAGCTGAGTAGAAGTCGCGTATGACGTCGTAGCCCTTCTCCACCGCGTAGCGGCTGACGTCTGACGGGTCAAAGCCGAGGTAGCGGAGCCCCTCCGACTGGTAGCCGTCAAGCAGCGTCCCATCGTTGCAGCCGATGTCGACCACGAGGTCTCCTGGCTCAAGCGAGACGATCGATTCGACGGCGCGCGCGATCCCGTGCAGATTCTCAGTCATCGTCCGGTTGACGCCGCTGCGATACCAGTAAGAGCTGTAGAGAATCGATCCCGGGACCGTGTGGCGCGTCTGGATGAGCCCACACGCCTCCTGATCCCGCGTCATGTCACACCGCACCAGCTCGAGCGGAATCGCCCGCTGCACCGGCTGGTCCCCGTTTGGATCCGCGAAAGCGCCCGCGATCCGCTGGTTGCCGAGCGATAGCACCGGCGCCAGGTGAGGGCAGCCACAGATGCGGCACGTGGTGCGAGTGATGAGGCTGGGGCGGGGGACCGGTCTGCTCATGGGCTCCTTTGAATTAAGCAGCGCGGAACTATCTCATAGAGGCTAGGGTCCGACCCGGCCGGCCGATCGGCTCGCTAGTGCCGAGAAGAGTGTTCCCCCGCCGGCGCACTGGCGAGATTGCTGGTGTCTCGCTGATCGGTTGTCTCGGGTTGAGGCGCGGAGTCACTTTGAGCGGCGGTCTCGCCCCCGGGGGCATGTCGGTGGGGGCGCAGGGCGTGCGAGACCTCTTGCGGGAAGCGTCTGAATAGCGCGAGGGTCGCCGCGTAGGCGATGCTCGCCACGAATACCTCAAGCACAGCCTGGATACCAACCAGGCGGCCGAGCACCACTGCGACTCCACCGGCGACAGCGGCAACGGGAACAGCGCCCAGCGGGAGGCGGAGATCCGGACGCGCTTTTCGGAGCGCCACCGCGTAAACGATGGCCAGCGTCACTTCCCCGCCGACGGTCGCTATCGCACCCCCGCGCGCTCCCAGCGACGGGATCAAGGCCGCCCCGATTGCGATCGTGGCCACCAGCCCGGTTGCGTTTGCGTACATGACGGCTCGGTAGCGATTGAGGGCCAGAAGCGGAAACGAGAGCGACGCGGCGATGAACGTCCCCATCAGGGCGAGGCCCTGGATTTGCAGGACCGGCCCGGCCGGCACTGCCGCTCGCCCACCTATCACCTTGACCGCAAAATCCGCTCCCAGCTCGAGACACACCGCCAGCCAGACCCCGACGATCACCCCGAGTTCAAACATCCGACCCACCGCGTAGACGAGGCGTTTCGGGTCATGGCTCGCGGCCCGGGCCAGGATCGGGTATGCCGCTGCGACCACGAGCGCCGGCACGCCGATCAGGACCTCGACGACGCGGTAGGAGTAGGAGAAGATCCCGAGCTCGTTCGCGCCCGCGATCAGCGACACGAGCACGACGGTAAGGCGAATGTAGGTCACGCTGAGCGCAATCGCGACCGCGAACGGCAAGGTATCGCGGAGGAGGGGCAGCCCGACGCCGAGATCGAATCTCGGGCGTAGTGGCATCTCCTTTCTAACCAGGCCCACGGTGAGCACGAGCGCCGCGAGACTCGCCGGGATCAACGCGGCCACGAGCACGGCGAGCTTGGCGCCCGCCAGCACGAGCCCGATCACTAGCACCGTCGCGACGCCTTGGCGGAGAAGATCGGCGGCTGCCGCCCAGCCAAACCGCAAACCGCCCTGCAGCGGGGCCGTGAACACCGTCTGCGTCACCTGCGCCGCGAGGGCGAGAGCCGCAAGCCCCGTGGCGAGCACCACGCCAGCGTCGTAGCCCGCAAGGGCGGTGAACGCGACCGCCCCAACGACGCTGACTGCACTCAGGAGCATGCGAATCCCGAGCACGTTGGCGAGGGCCACCTCACGCGCACTCCCGGTCTTCGTGGTGAACTCGCGCACGGCTACGACCGCGACGCCACCCTCGGTTATCCCCACTGCGATCGTCGCGATCGTGACCGCCAGGGTGTACTGGCCGTAGCCGATCCGATGGAGGTAGCGGGCAACGATCGGGACCGCGATCAGCGCCAGGAGCGTCGCCCCGGCGTATCCGCCGAAGCGCAGCAACCCACCGCGCAACGCCAGGGGTCCGGCCGCAGGCGTATCGAGGGTCTGCGGCGCAGGCTCCGAGGTTTCGTGGAGTTCCGGCACCCGCCGGATCGTACGGCGCAAAGGACACGGAACCACGCAGCCGTTCCCGGCGCCATACTCGCTTCGCGCTATGTCTTCGCGGTTTGCCGATCTGCTGCCTCCACGCGATAAACGATGCGGCACCTCACCAGCGGTGGCCGCCGGCCGAGTCGTAAGCGCGCGGGTACGTCAGCTGCGCGGAGACGGCCGGCCCGGGGTCGTCTCGCTCGACGAAAACGTGACGATCGAGGTCGACCTTCACACGGGCCATGGGCGCCACCTATTTGTGTGGGGCTTCTGCGAGCCAGCCGCCCGCGTAATGCAGTCACTGCTTCGACCGGGCGGGGTGGTAATCGACGGGGGGGCGAACATCGGGCTCTACACGTTGCTTGCGGCAGCGGCCGTCGGCCCGAGCGGCCGGGTCATAGCCTGCGAGCCCGCTCCCGGAACCATCGAGATGTTGCGCGCCAGCATCCGACGGAACGGCTTCGACTGGGTGGATCTGCGTGAGAGCGCGCTTGCCGACGCTCCTGGCCGCCTTTCCATCCGCGTCTTCGAACCCGGGTCTGGCTCCAGCTCTTTTGCACCAGCTGACCAAACGACCGGGACCGAGATCGAAGTAGAAGTGACGACGCTCGACGAGGTCGCGGGCCCCCATCTGGAGCAGACAAATCTCGTGAAGCTCGACGTAGAAGGCGCCGAATTGCTCGCATTGCGAGGCGCTCAGCGACTTCTCACGCAAGCCCGTCCCGACTTCATCATCGAGCTCGAGCCTGACCACCTGGCGCGCCAAGGGTCGTCGGTCGCCGACGTGCAGACACTGTTCGCTGACGTCGACTATGTCGGATTCGCGATCGTTGACGGAGCCCTCCAGCCCCTTCAGGGGGCATGGAGTCGCCCGAGCGGAGATCCGAACATCGTGGTCCGCCCGCGTGAGCGCTCGGCGGTTTGATCGGCGGAAACTCGTGGTGCCAGGCTCTGTGTAGCCTTCCGCGATCATGCCAGCCGACCTCCGCGCTCTCGTCACCGGCATTACGGGCCAGGATGGGTCCTACCTGGCCGAACTGCTCCTGGAGAAGGGCTACGAGGTTCACGGCCTGGTCCGGCGGTCTTCCACTGAGCGTTTTGACCGGATCGAGCATCTGCGGGATCGCGTCACCCTGCACCAGGCGGATCTGCTTGACCAGCGCTCACTCGTAGACGCGCTCAGGGAGGCTCGCCCGGCGGAGATCTACAACCTGGCCGCGATGTCGTTCGTCGCCGTGTCCTGGATTCAGCCCACGCTGACGGCTGAGTTCACCGGCGTCGGGGTCACCCGGATGCTCGAGGCGATGCGCGAGGTGTGTCCCGAGGCCCGCTTTTACCAGGCCTCGTCGTCGGAGATGTTCGGCAAGGTGCGGGAGGTGCCTCAGACCGAGCAGACGGCGTTCTACCCGCGCTCGCCCTATGGCGTGGCCAAGGTCTATGGCCACTTCATCACGGTCAACTATCGCGAGTCATATGACCTGCACGCGACGAGCGGGATCCTTTTCAACCACGAGTCTCCGCGCCGCGGGCTTGAGTTCGTCACCCGGAAGATCACCTGGCACGCGGCGGCGATCAAGCTCGGCCTGGCCGACAAGCTTGAGCTCGGCAACCTCGATGCCCAGCGCGATTGGGGCTACGCCAAGGACTACGTTGAGGCGATGTGGCTGATGCTTCAGCGCGATGACCCCGAGGACTATGTGATCGCCACCGGCGTGGCGCATTCGGTTCGTGACTGCGTCGAGATCGCCTTCGATCAAGCCGGCATTCCGGTGGCCGACCATGTGGTTATCGACGAGTCACTCAAGCGTCCCGCCGAGGTCGACCACCTGATCGGAGACCCCGCCAAGGCCAAGCAGGACCTCGGGTGGGAGCCGCGCACGAGCTTCGAGGCGCTGATCCGGCTCATGGTGGACGCGGATCTCGAACTGCTGAGCTAGGCGAGGTGACGACAGGCACCCAGCGGGGACGGACCGCGCTGCTCACCGGTATCACGGGTCAGGACGGCTCCTTTCTGGCTGAGCTCCTGCTCGAGCGCGGTTATGAGGTCGTGGGGGTCATCCGTGAGTCGCCCGACGCCCCGCTCGGCGCGGCCGAGCACCTGCGCACGCAGGTCGAGCTGGTGGTGGCTGATCTGCTCGACCCGGAGCGCATTTCCCGACTTCCCGCCGAGGTTGGTCCGGACGAGATCTACCACCTGGCGGCGCCCTCTTTCGTGCCCGAATCCTGGGAGCACCCTGCGCGCACGATGGCAGCAATCGCGGTGGCCACCGCCGCGCTGCTGGAGGGGGTCCGTCGCGACCGGCCGGACGCGCGCGTGTTCCTGGCTGCGTCGGCGGCCATGTTCGGCGACGCGCCGGAGACCCCGCAGCACGAGCAGACGTCGTGTCGGCCCCGGAATCCGTACGCCGTGGCGAAGCTGGCCGCGCATCAGCTCGCCGTGCGGATGCGGGAGCGTGAGGATCTCTTCGCCTGCAGCGGGATCCTCTACAACCACGAGTCGGAGCGCCGCCCGGTGTCGTTCCTGCCACGGAAGATCACCCATGCCGCCGCCGCGATCAAGCTCGGGCGGGCGCACGAGGTGGCGCTCGGAGCCCTGGATTCCGTCCGTGACTGGTCCTTTGCCGGCGACATCGTCCGCGGTGCTTGGCTCACGCTCCAACAGGACCTTCCCGATGATTACATCCTGGCCAGCGGGGTGGGGCACACGGTGGCCGAGCTGGCCGATGTCGCCTTTGCGTGTGTGGGGCTGGACGCCGGTGAGTACATCCGCGTCGACCCCGCGCTGGTCAGGCTCGCCGAAACGATGCCGCTTGTCGGCGACCCGACCCGGGCCCGGGAGCGCCTCGGCTGGGAGCCGACCCTCGGCTTTGAGGCACTGATCGAGCGGATGGTCGAGGCCGACCTGAGGGCGCTCAGCAAGGGCGATTAGCATTCCGGGTGTTGCGTAGCCGCTTGTCTGTCACGCCGTCGCAGTTCCGGCTGGCCTCCTATATCGCGCTCGGGGCGCTGACCCTGATCGTGCTCACCGGGGCGGCCGTCCGCCTGACCGATTCGGGTCTCGGGTGTGCGAACTGGCCCAAGTGCGGCGGCACACCGTTGCCCCCGCTCAGCTACCACGCCCTGGTTGAGTTCGGCAACCGCGCGGTGTCGGCGGTGGTTGGCGTAATCACCGTCGTCGTGTTCGCGATGTCCTTCTACCGGCGGCCGTTCCGGCGCGATTTGATGTGGCTGTCGCTGCTCTTGCCCCTCGGCGTGGTGGCGCAGGCCGTGCTCGGCGGCTTCACGGTTCTGCACCACCTGGCCCCCGGCTTCGTGATGGCGCACTTCAGCCTGTCGCTGCTCATTCTGATCGCGGCCGTGGCCCTGGCTTGGCGGAGCCGGTTTGAGCCCGGAAGCCGGCCCCGGTCGACCGACCGCCTGGGGGTGTGGTCGGTGCGCTGGCTCGTCCTGCTCGGCGCCCTGACGATCTTCGCCGGCACCGCGACCACCGCCGCCGGCCCACACTCCGGCGGCTTCACCGGGCAGGTCGTCCATCGCCTCCACTTCAAGGGCGGCGACACTCTGACCTGGCTGGTGCACCGCCACGCCACGATCGCGTCTCTGTTTGGCGTCGCCGTCATCGCCGTGTGGTTCCTTCACCGCCGGCGGGGCTCGGACCGCACGCTTGAGCCGCTTACCGTGCTGGCGATCCTCCTCGCCGCCCAGGGGCTGGTGGGGAGCGTCCAGTATGAGCTTCACCTGCCCGCCGACATGGTGTGGGTCCACGTCGCCCTCGCCACCGCGACCTGGCTGGCACTCCTGTGGAGCGTCGCCGCGGCGGGGGCGCTGGCACCGCGCCGGGCTCCCGTGCCCGTCGCCGACCGCCGTTCCGAGCAGCGTGAACTGGAGGTCGTCGGCCCGGTGGGCTGAAACGCGGTCGCTACGATCCCACTCGTCAATGACTGCTGGACGTGTAGCGCCTTCGGCACCGCCCCGTGGGGGGCGTAAGGGCGATCCATCGCTCGGCATCCTCGTGGTGGACGACGAGTCGGATCTGCGCGAGATGCTCACCCGGTCGTTCTCACGCGAGGGGCACCGCGTCATGGCGGTCCCCGATGGCCGCACGGCGATCGACCGCGCCAGCACCGAGCACTACGACATCGTGCTGCTGGACGTCGCCCTGGGTCCGGGGCCGGACGGCTATGAGGTGTGCCGGACACTGCGCAGCCGTCGCAATGTCGTCCCGATCATCATGCTGACCGCGCTCGATTCCGAAGCCGACGCCGTCCTGGGGCTCGAGGCGGGGGCCGACGACTACGTGACCAAGCCGTTCGGGCTGGCCGAGCTGCGCAGCCGGATCCGGGCCGTCCTTCGCCGCTCCGGAACCCGGGCGCTCGGCGACGAGGTGCTGATGGTCGGACCCATCAGCCTCGACCGGGCGCAGCGCGAGGTCAAGATCGACGGAGACCCGGTGCGCCTGACCTTCTCCGAATTCGAGCTCCTCGATGCGCTGATGACCGACCCGGGGAGGTTGCTGAACCGGCAGGAGCTGCTGCGCGCGATCTGGGGCGACAGCGCCTATCGGGACCCCCGAGCCATCGACGTCCACATTCGCCACCTCCGAGAGAAGCTCGAACCGGAGCCTGAGAAGCCCCGCTTCATCCTCACGGTCCGCGGGGCGGGGTACCGACTTCAGGGGGGCTAGCCATGGGCGGACAAGCGCTCGGCGCTCTGGGTCTGCGGGGACGGATCGTGGGCGCCGTGCTCGTGACCGCGGTCGCAGCACTGGCCGTGGCCGCGGTGGTGCTCCTGGGTCCGCTCGAGCACTCGTTGCGGAATGCCGAGCTGGCCACCCTCGAGTCCCAGGTTCCGCCGAGCACGAGGGCCAGCTTCAGGAAGTACGACCCGAGCCTCGCCTACTACTACGACGTCTCCAAGGGCACGAACGCCGAGCGGAAGAAGGGCAAGCACGTCTGGGAGGAGCTCTTTGCCCTGGAGCGGGCACTGGGCGCCCGTTCACATGTGGACGCCAACGAGGTTGCCGTGCTGGGTTACTCGGGTGCCAGTCGGCCCTACTGGGTGGTGGCGTGGCCCGATCAGCACTTGGTCGCCGGTGATCCCGCCGACGATGCCGCCAAGGCGTTCCAGGACCAGCATTGGCACTACACGCTCGGCTCTATCAGGGGCACGGATTACGCCCGAGCGGCTATTCCGTTCACGACCTTGGACACCTTCGGCCCGTACCGCGTTCGACAGCACTGGGTCCTTATCGTCCGCAAGTCGCTGGTCGAGGTCAGCTCAGCGTTCGCCGCCGTCCGCACGGCGTTCCTTGTCGCCGCCCTGGTTGCCCTGGCCCTGACCCTGATCCTGGGCATCCCGCTGTCGGCGCGGATCGTCCGCCGGCTCCGGGTCCTCCGCCATGCCGCCCTCCGGCTTGCCCACGGCGGGCCTGAGGTCAAGATTCCCGTCGACCGCGCCCGCGATGAGGTGGGCGACCTGGCCCGCTCCTTCGCGATCATGCAGACCCAGCTTCAGCACCAGGAGGAGGCACGGCGCGCGTTCGTGGCCACCGCGTCACACGAGCTTCGGACCCCACTGGCTACGCTCGACGGAATGCTCGAAATGCTCCAGGAGGACCTCCGCAGCGGGAATCCGGATCCCGAAGACGCGGAGTCGCTGCTCGAGCGGGCCCGCGCTCAGTCGCACCGGCTCGGCCGGCTGGCGGCGGACCTCCTCGACCTGAGCCGGATCGACGCTCAAGTCGAGCTTCGCTCCGAGCCGGTAGAGCTGGGCGAGTTGAGCCGGGCCGTGCTGGCCGAGTTCGAGCTCGGGACGGCTGACCGGCGGATTTCCACCACCCTCGACGACGCGATCGGTCCCGTGTGGGCGATGGGGGACCCGGGCAGCGTGGCTCGGATCGTGCGCATTCTGATCGACAACGCGGTGCGGCTGAGCCCGGTCGGGTCCGAGATCACAATCGAGCTGCGTAACGGAGATCGAGCCTCGATCAGCGTGTGCGACCAGGGTCCGGGCGTCGCACCCGACGAGCGCGATCTGATCTTCGAACGCTTCATGCGCGGGCGCCAGGTCGCAGGGCCGCCGGGCTTCGGCCTCGGCCTGGCCATCGGGCGTGAGCTCGCCGAGCGCATGGGTGGGGAGCTGGTGCTTGAGGAACGCGATGGTCCGGGCGCTCGTTTCACCCTTAGGCTTCCGGTCGCCCAGGCTCCGGACGCAGAGCCTGTCGCCGTCGCGTAGTACCCCTAACTAGCGCAAGCTGCAAGGATCAGTCCGTGGATCAGCGCCTTATGAAAGCCATGCTCGAGTTGGACGAGAACCACTGGTGGTACCGGGGGCGACGCCTGATCGTGAGCGGCGAGGTGGACCGGCTGGATCTCCCGAGCGGCGCCCGGATCCTGGACGCCGGCTGCGGGTCCGGTCGCACGCTGGTGGACCTGGTCGCCCGCGGCGACGTCTCTGGCATCGAGCTCGATCCCGATGCCGCGGAGTTCGCCGCGTCCCGGGGCTGCGGCGAGGTCAAGGTGGGGAGGCTTGAGGAGCTGCCCTGGGGGGACGGCACCTTCGACTTGATCACCTGCCTCGACGTACTGGAGCACACTCCCGATGACCGGGAGGCCCTCCGTGAGCTGCGCCGGGTGTGCAAGGCGGGCGGCCGGCTGCTCCTGACTGTCCCCGCGTACCAGGCCCTCTGGTCACTGCACGACGCCGCCAACCACCACTATCGCCGCTACTCACGGCGCACTCTGCGCTTGGCCGCAATCGAGGCCGGCTGGAGCCTCGTCCGCGTGACCTCGTTCAACAGCATTCTCCTTCCCCCGGCGGCGATCGTTCGGCTCGCCCAGCGGCATCGGCGGCCCGACTCGACCTATAACCCCGAGCTGAACCTGGGACCGGCCTGGCTGAACTCCGCCCTTGAGCGACCGCTGCGACTGGAGGCGAGATGGCTGGATCGCGGCGGCACCCTTCCCGCCGGCCTGTCCCTGCTCGCGGTGCTTGAGAACTCCGCCTCCCGCGTGGACGGCGGCGCGCCTGAACACTGAGCCGGGCGCTTGATCGGTGCGCTGGCAGCCATCCTCGGCATCGGCGTTTCGAGCAGCCTTGGCTACCTCCTGCCAGCGATCGTGGGCCTCGAGTCGATGGGTATCCCCTCGCCGGGGGAAACCGCGCTCGTGCTCGCGGCCGTTCTCGCCAGCCAGGGCAAGCTCCAGATCTGGCTCGTGATCCTGATCGGCGTGGTTTCGGCCATCGTTGGCGACAACCTGGGGTATTTATTGGGACGGCGGTTCGGACGCGAGGCGCTGGCTCGGCCGGGGCCAATGTGGAACCGCAGGCTCGCCGCCATCCGTTACGGCGACCGGTTCTTTGCGCGCCACGGCCCTCGGGCCGTGTTCCTGGCTCGCTGGATTGCGCTCGTTCGCTTTGCCGCCGCCTGGCTGGCGGGCATCAACCGCATGCCCTTCCGTCTCTTCTTTTTCTGGAACGCCCTCGGCGGGATCACCTGGGGCATCACCTACGGACTCGTCGGCTACTACCTCGGCGAGGCGGGCGCTGGGGTCCTGGCTCGCTTCGGCCTCGCCGGAGCGGTGCTGCTGCTCCTGCTCTTGATCGGCATTCCCGTCGTCAACCGGGTGCGCCGGCGCCGGCGGGAGGTGCGCTCAGCCGGCGATCAGGACGAGGCCGGATCGAGCTGAAGCGCGCAGGAGTTGATGCAGTAGCGCTGACCGGTGGGAGCGGGACCGTCGGCGAACACGTGGCCCAAATGACCCCCGCAGCGCCGACACACCACCTCGGTGCGGACCATCAGGAGGCTGCGGTCCCGGCGCAGTTCGATGTTCTCGGCCACCGCCGGCTCATAGAAGCTCGGCCAGCCGGTCCCGGAGTCGAACTTGGTGTCGGAGTTGAAGAGCTCGGCGCCGCATCCGGCGCACCGGTAGACCCCGTCCTCCTTGACGTTCCAGTACTGACCCGTGAACGGGGGCTCGGTGCTGTGGCGGCGGAGGATCTCGTACTGCTCCGGAGTCAGGCGCTCACGCCATTGCTCATCGCTCAGCTGAATGTCGCGCTGCTCGTCGGTTTCTGAATGACTTGCCATGGCCTCTACGGTAGCGGCCAGGAGTTGGGGCGCCTCAGGATCCGAGGTAGCTCGAAGCCGCCATGAGGTCGGGATCAGCGAGCTCGATCGCCAAGGCCGACCAGGCGAAGTTGGGGGCGCCCATGCCGCGCCCGCTGTACGGGTCGTAGTACTCGCGGAGGCCGACCTTGCTGACGGCGCCCGTCACCCGGCACGCCAGCTCCGCCGCCGCCTCGTCGTAACCGAGGCGCAGCAGGCCGAGCCAGAGCAGCCAGGCCGAGTTGATCCAGGAGGGGCCGCGCCAGTAGCGGCGGACTCCCAGCAACACCCTGTCCCGGAGCGAGAAGGTGGGATCTCCCACCGAGACGGAGGGGACGGGCACCGGGAGCCAGAACTGGCCCGGATCGAGCAGGTGCTCCTCCACCAGCCTCCGCCCGATCTGCTCCGGGAGGTCGGGGAGGGCGAGGGGAGACAGTGCCGCCCAGGTCAGAGGTATGGATCTCGTGGGGGCGGGACGCGCCAGCGGAGTGAAGACGCCGGACGCCTCGTCGTACATTCGCTCGACGATGGTCGGAGTCAGCGAGGGCTCTCCCATGGCCAGCCGCGACAGGTTGTAGAGGACGTTGGTCATGACCTCGCAGCACACCGGACCGCCCGCAGCGCTGATCCGACCCAGGTCATAGCCCAGGCGACGGTTGCGGTGGACCAGGCCGACGAACCCAGGCCGGCTGTGGGCGCGCCAGCCCCAGATCGGGTCGAACTGGGGCGAGGCATCGAGCCCGGACTCATCTGGTTGCACGATCCAGAGCAGCCCGTCGCCATCGAGATCGCGGTGTTCGGCCAGCCACCGGTGGTGGGCGACGATGCCGGGCTCGGTCGCTGGATCACCCACCGAGATCCGCCAGGCCCAGGCGAGCAAAGGAGGCTGAATGCTCGCCGTCATCGGCGCCGAGCGAGAAAGGGTGTTGTAGGTGAAGCGCCTTACGTCACGCGGCGGCCCGATCCAGAAGATCGTGTGGCCGATGAACCCGTCGGGCTCCCGGGCGGCGAGGAGGCTGCGGAGCTCCTGCTCGGAACGCGCCGGATCAAACCGCCGCCAGGCGATGGCGGCGAAGCTGGAATCCCAATACCACTGCCACGGATAGTGGCCTGAACTGGGGCGGGTGTAGGCGAACTGCAACCGGTCCGCCGGGCGGACGCCCTCGAGCCAGTTCCGGCGGAGGGTTTGCTCGCACAGCGATCGAACCGCGCTGAGTTCAGCTGGCTCGAGCCGCGGCCCAATCACTCGCGGAGAAGCGCAGAGACCCGCTGGCGCGTGACCCCGAACAACTTGGCGATCTCGTCCATCGTCATCCCTTCGCGGTGCAGGGCGCGCGCCTCGGTGCGGCGCACGCGGTTACCGTAGGAATGAAGCAGATTCGTGCTCTCAGTCAGCAGCTGGACGAGCAGCGGGGTCTCCTCATAGGGCACTATTTCGCGTAGCGGACGTCCCTCGTCGCGGACGCGGCGGATGTCCCTGATCCGCGTCTTCATCCGCTCGGTCATCTCCAGGCTCCGGTCAAGCGCGCCATCGAGATCGTCGAGCGCCGCCATGAATGCATCTCGATCTTCGCTCGCGTGCCCCACTAGTCCCCTGAGGCGTGACCTGGATTAGCAATAGTCATTTCGGCAACCCCCCTTGCGTGTTATTCTAACGCCTCGGCAGGGCCGCCGGAGAGGACACAAGGGCGTGATCAGGGGCGATGAGCTAGTGAACGGTTTTGAACGTGTGCCCGCTCAGCGGGTCGAGCTGCCGCGCCATCCAGCGGCAGCTTCTCGAGCGCGACGATGGGTCGACCGACTCCTCCACGCACGCGGGGTTTCCGACGGCGTGCGTGAGTCGGCGCGACTCGTCTCAAGCGAGCTCGTGACCAATGCGCTCCGCCACGGCCGGGGGAAGATCGAGCTCCGGGTGACGATGCTGAGCGAGTTCCTGCGCATCGAGGTGGTCGACGAGGGCTCCGACCAGGCGCCGTCGGTCCGCCAGGAGACGCCCGATGAGTCCGGCGGCTGGGGGCTGCGGATCGTCGACCAGCTCGCCGCCCGGTGGGGCGTGTTCGAGGGGACGACCCACGTTTGGGCCGACCTCCCGCTGGCCTGACGCTCCGAGCCAGCTGCCGCTGTCAGACCACCGCCGGGGGCGGGTTGTGATTTGCGTGCCGGGGGTAGGACACCGCGCAACCGGCCGTCCCTTTGGAGGAGGAGATCATGGGAATTGCTCCTACGGTCAGCGCGATCGGCATCCACGCCAGCACGCTCGACTACGCGATTCTTGCCGTCTACTTCCTCGTCGTGCTGGGGATCGGCGTGGTCGCCCGGCTGACCATCAAGACCGACGTCGACTACTTCCTGTCCGGACGGTCGCTACCCGCGTGGATCACGGGCCTGGCTTTCATGGCCGCCAACCTCGGAGCGCTGGAAATCCTCGGCATGGCTGCCAACGGGGCGCAATACGGCGTCGCGACCGTGCACTACTACTGGATCGGTGCCGTCCCGGCCATGGTGTTCCTCGGCGTCGTAATGATGCCCTTCTACTACGGCGCCAAGGTCAAGAGCGTCCCTGAGTACCTGCGCCTGCGGTTCGGGAACTTCGCCCACTCCTATAACGCCGCCAGCTTCGCGGTGGCCACGATCCTGATCAGCGGCGTCAACCTGTTCGCGCTGGCCCTGGTCGTGCACCTACTCCTTGGCTGGTCGATCGCCACGGCGATCTTCGTGGCGGCGGCGATTGTGCTCGTCTACATCGGGCTGGGGGGCCTGACGTCGGCGATCTACAACGAGGTGCTCCAGTTCTTCATCGTCATCGCCAGCCTCCTGCCACTCGTGATCGTCGGGTTGCACTCGGTGGGGGGTGTAAGCGGACTGAAGGATCGGGTGCGGCATAGCACGCTGGGGGAGCTTGGCCTACATGCCTGGAAGGGGCTGGGAATCGGTCACGTCACGAACCCGATCGGTGGGAGCTGGCTGCCCATGGTTCTGGGGCTGGGCTTCGTGCTCGGCTTCGGCTACTGGACAACCAACTTCGCCGAGGTCCAGCGGGCCCTCTCGGCCCGGAACATGTCGGCTGCGCGGCGCACCCCGCTGATCGGCGCCTTCCCGAAGCTGTTCTTTCCGCTCCTGACGGTCGTGCCCGGGCTGATCGCCCTGGTGCTGATCCCGGGCCTCGGCAAGGCGAACCCGAGCCTTCAGTACAACGCCGCGGTCCCGCTGTTGATGGGCAAGTTCCTCCCCGAGGGAATGCTCGGCCTGGCCATCACCGGGCTGCTGGCCGCGTTCATGGCCGGGGTGGCCGCCAACGTGACCTCGTTCAACACCGTGGTCACTTACGACCTCTGGCAGTCCTACGTCCAGAAGGACCGCGATCCCGCCTACTACGTCCGGGTTGGCCGGCTCGCGACCTTCATCGGCCTGGTCATCTCGATCGGGACCGCGTTCGTGGCCGAGAACAACACGAACATCATGAACTACGTCCAGCAGCTGTTCTCGATCTTCAACGCGCCCCTGTTTGCCACCTTCATCATCGCCATGTACTGGCGTCGGGCCACACCGGTGGCGGGAGGTCTCAGCCTGATAGCGGGTATGGCCGCGGCCGAGACGACGCTTCTGCTGGGCTCGCATCATGTCCTCAATCTGGGGTCGAAGATCGCCTCCACCTGGTACGACGCGCTGGCGGCGTTCGGCGTCGCCGCGATCGTGCTGGTCGTCGTCTCCCTGTTCACCAAGCCTCGGGAGGAGGAGGATCTGCGCGGCCTCGTGTGGGGGCTCAAGCGGCGTGACCAGGAGAGCGACGCGATCATTGGTGACGAGAAGTGGTTCCGCCAGCCCGTCCTGCTCGGCGGCATCGCCCTGGGCATCGGCATCGCCCTCGATGTCATCTTTGCCTGAAAGGAGACCCTGTGGCCGATTCAGAACAACGCCAGCCGTTCCGGGGACCAAACGAGATGGCTTCTACCGGAGCCAGCGACGAAGATGAAGCAGCCGCCGCACGAGTGGCCAACTGGTTCGACGTCCGCCGCATCATCGGTGGCCTGTTCGCGCTCTACGGGATCGTGCTGACCATCACCGGCATCGTCGGCTCGGAGCAAGTCAAGACCAAGGCGGCGGGGATCAACATCAACTTGTGGGTGGGGATCGCGATGGTGATCTTTGCGGCGCTGATGATCGCCTGGGCCCTCTGGCGCCCGGTCCGCCCGGAGCCGCCCGAGACCCGCGGCGAGGGGTCGGGACGACTGCGTCGCTCGCCTGCTACGTAGGCGAGAGGGACCTCGCCACCTTGGGCGGACCTCAGCGCCGGGGCGGCAGGTGGAGGTCAAACCGTCGCGGGAGCTCCCCGAGCCTCTGCGTCAGACGGCGATCTAGGTGCAGCGGGACCAACTCACGCAGAGTCTCGCAGAGGCTGGGCGGCATCTGGACGTGCCCGGCGGCGGCGGCCCGTAGCGCCTCCTCGAGCTGGACCCCGAGGCCCCGGGGCGCCAACTCGATCTCCCACTCGGCGACTCCTCCCGCGAGGTGGGTGAGCCGCACCGGCGCGTCAATCCGCTCCAGCAGCCCCCGCATGTTGCGGTTGTCGTCTGACACCAGCGCCGTAAAGCTGCGGACGCCCTCCTCCCGGGCGTGGTCAGCGAGACGCTCCAAGAGGAGCCGGCCCAGGCCGCGGTGCTGCCACTCGTCGACGACGGTGATCGCGACCTCGGCGCGTGTCGGATTCTGCGCGTCGCGGACGAAGCGCCCGATGCCGACCCCGCGTCCGGCGGCGGGTTCGATGGCGCATATCGCCGCATGGTCGTGTCCATCGACCTCGGTCAGGTAGCGGAGCTCGGCCGCCGTGAGAGTCGGCTTGGGACCGAGGAAGCGCAGCCGCCGGGACTCCTCGCTGAGCCGGGCGAAGGCGTCGGCGAGCAGCGGTGCGTCGTCAGGGCCGACTGGGCCGATCAGCACCTGGGCGCCGTCCCGCAGCCGCGCCGCCTCGCCCGGATGGGAGGCGTAAGCCATGCCCTCAGTCTGACGTATCGGCGCCTCGTCTTTTGTGAGAATGGTCTCTCAATTCGTGATCAACGCGCCAAGCCACGGCTCGACCGCCTGGCGGACCTCGCCAGCCCGGCGCAGCGAGTGGTTCCCCGCGATGGGGACGACGGTGCGGCCGGGGGCGCTCGGCGGCATCCCGAAGGGGTCCCGGTCCCCCTGGACGACGAGCACGGGCACGCTCACCGCCTCCAGCTCTCCAAGCCGGCTTTTGTCGGGGTCCCCGGCTTTGCCCGGCGGATGCAGCGGAAAGGCCAGGCAGAGAACAGCCGTGGCGGCCGTCTCGGCGGCCGTTCGACACGCCACGCGAGCTCCGGACGAGCGGCCACCCGCCACCAGCGGGATCCCGCGGAGCTCGCGCTCGCGGAGATCGGCCACGACGGCCAGCCAGGCGGCATCGAGCTGCCGGGCCGGCGCCGGCGAGCGACGGCCGGCCACGCGATAGGGCTGCTCGACCAGCGCCACCGTGAAGCCGATGGCCTGGGCCGCTGTGCTCGCGGCCTGGAGATCCGGCGCCTGGGTCCCGCCGCCGGCGCCGTGCCCGAGCACGAGCGCCCCGATCGGCGCCTTGACCGCGCGGACCTCGGCCCGGGCCGGGCCGTGCGGTGTAGCGATCCTTCGGATGGCTTTAGGCAGCCCTCAGCTCGTGCTCGGCGCGCAGCCAGTTTTCGACCTCATCCAGGCTGCCCTCCTCAAGGTGGATGAAATAGGCGCGCTCGGCGATCTGGCTGTGCTCAGGCTGCTCGGCCTTCCTTGACGTCCGCGGGACTGGGGAACGCTTCCTGGCGGCCCGACGAGCTGGCTTGGCTGTTTCGCTGGCCTTGGTGGACTTGGCCGGCATCGTGATCCTCCCTGGGTTCGCGAGTCTGGGACGTGACGCCTGATCGGCGCACCGTCGTGGGTTCGACGCCTCGGAGAGGAGCCCTGCTAACCGTCGAGCTCGAGGAGCTCCTGGTAGAAGGCGCGGGACGCCCCGGCGATGCGGTGCACGACCTCAGCCCGGGGCGGCCCCACGCGCACCACGGGCAGTGAGATCACGCCTCGGCGGCTGATGTTCACGTCGAGCTCCCGGCCCAACCGGTGGGCCACGTCCTGCCAATGCGTGGGCGATCCGGTCCTATTGATTGCCGCGCCGTCGTCGGTGACGTGCGTGCGCTGGTCACGGTGCACCACGCGCACGTGGATCGGGTCCCCGGGGCGGAATTCGAGCCCGGTGTCGAGAAGCTCCTCGGTGCGGGACACAGTGTTCGCGGGAACCGGCATTTCGAGGCAAGAGCGTAATGCGGAAACCTTGCGCTGGCTAGGGTCGAGGCGAGGGTTGATCGATGGCGAGTTCCGCAGGGTCAGCATCGTCTCCGCACCGCTGGTGCCGCCCACCTCGAGGGCTCATCCCAAACGGGTGATGTCAAAGCCCGCATCGCGCCGGACCCTGAATCGGTATGAATCGAATGAGAGGGGCGGGGCGGCTGGTTCCCGCTCTCGTGGTGTTGGGAGCATTCCTGCTCCAGGCGGGGCCTGCCAGCGCGGTTGTTCGTCCCGGGCGCGTGCGGTCGACGGTACGCCTTAACACCGAAATGAGGATGAGCGGGACCGGTGCAGGCCAGGCGGTCCAGGGCTTCATTGCGAACTCCGACAACACGCTGAATCCAGCCACCGACCCCTATCCGACCAGCAACCCGAGCACCAGCCCCGGCTCCGGCTGGAGCGTCAAGAACGAAGGGTTTGCCGGGATCATCCATGGCACTCCCGTGGGGGGCGGCGCGACCCTCAACCTCTACTGCATTGACATCAACACGCTCACGCGGGAAGGCTTCGGATACGTATTGGGCACATGGGACAGCGCCAACGTCCCCAATGTGGGCTACGTGGCCCGCATCCTGAACGACTACTACCCCAACACCAACCAACCCTCCTCGCTGACGAATCTCAACCAGAGGGCCGCCGCTGTGCAGGCGGCGATCTGGTTCTTCAGCGACCGCTACGTGCTGAACACCTCCGATTCGCTGCGCAGCGCCGTGGTCGCGATAGTCAACGACGTCAAGGCCAAGGGGCCGCTGGTCGAGCCACCACCGCCCAGTCTCACGATCACGCCGACGATCGACAGCGCCCCGGCAGGGCATCTGGTGGGTCCGTTCACCGTGACCAGTACCGCGACCCGCCGGGATCGCGTGGAGCGCCGCCGCGCCCGCGCGGGCTCGATCACCGTGACCGCCACCGGGGCCAACATGTTCGCCAACGCGGACGGTACTGGGCCGATCGCCAACGGGGCGTCCGTGCCGTCTGGCCAGAAGATCTGGCTGCAGTCCACGGGTCCATCGTCCGCGGTGCTCCAAGGGACCGCCAGTGCGATCGTACCCACCGGGAACGTCTACCTCTACGACGGGAACACCGCCGGGGTCAATGACGCGCAGAAGCTCATTTTGGCCCAGACGGCCACCCTCACGACGACCGTTAGCGCCACGGCACAGTTCCTGGCCCCTGGCTCACTGGTTGTGACGAAGACGATCGCGGGTGAGGCGGCCAAGTTGCGAGGCGAAGTGGTGATCCACGTCGCCTGCAGTGATGGTGTGGACAGACCTGACTTCACCATTCCTGCCTCTGCGCCTGCGGGTAGCAGCTCGCAGACCTACGACAACATCCCGGCCGGGACCAGGTGCCTGGTGAGCGAGACAGCCAACGGGAGCAACGATCAGGCCACCGTCGTCGTGAGCGGAGATGGGCAAACCGTGACCATTCCCACCGGTGGGAAGGCCACGGTCGGGATCACGAACACCTATTTCTACGTGCCCGGTTCGCTGCTCGTGCGCAAGACCATCTCAGGGCCAGGTGCGGGCCAGCAGGGAGTGGTCACGGTCCACACGGTCTGCGACGGCACCGCCTTGAGTCCAGACTTCACCATCCCCGCCGGGGCTCCGGCGAAGGACTACACGCAGCAATACGACAACATTCCCATCCCGGCGTCGGGGTCGGCTTCCTGCACCCTCACGGAAACCGCCGACGGCAGCAACAGCACCGTTTCGGTGGTTACCGTCGGGAGCGGGCAGACGGCCTCAATTCCGCCCGGCCAGATCGTGGAGGCGGATATCACTGACGCCTACGGATTGCGGCCCGGCCAGCTGTTGGTGACCAAGACGATCACCGGTCCTCAGGCCGGAAACCAGGGTGAGGTCGTCATCCGTACGGTTTGCAATGGCACCGCCCAGACGCCAGATCTCATCCTCCCGCCTGGGACGGCCGCTGGCGATTATTCGCAGCTGTATTCAGGCATCGCGGCTGGATCGACCTGCACGGTCACGGAGACCTCCGATGGGGCGACTAGCACAGTCACGGCGAGCGTCATCGGCAACCCGCAGAGCGTCACGATCCCGGCCGGCGGTGCGGGCGCGGCACACATCACCGACAGCTACGGAGCCGCTCCGGGGTCGCTGCTCGTCATCAAGACGATCACCGGACCGGACGCCGGCGCCCAGGGACCCGTCACGATCCAGGCGGCATGCAACGGCACCGCGTTGCCTGACTTCGTGATCCCCGCCGGGACCAAGGCGGGCAACGTGTCCCAGAGTTACGACGACATCCCGGCGGGATCGGCCTGCAGCATCACCGAGATCGATGACGGCGGCACGTCCAGCACGTACGCCGTCGTCACGGGGGGGGAGCAGACCGTGACCGTGGGCGCCGGCCGGGTGGTGCCGGTGAACGTGACCGATGTGTACACGCGCAGCGAGGTGGCGGCCGAGGTCGAGGACCGAACCGGCGAGCTGAGGGTGACCAAGACGATCGCCGGGCCAGCGGCCGGGCACGAGGGCCGCATCGCGATCCTCGTGGCCTGTGGCGCCCCCCGGGTGTACGCGTTCATCATTCCGGCTCACACCCGGGCCGGCTCGATCTCCCGAGCCTTCGCGGATCTACCCGCTGGAACGCATTGCACGATCACAGAGGTCGTGAACGGCCACACCGGCACGGTGACGGTGGCGACAACCGGTCGGCGGCAGACCGCGGTGATGGCTGCCGGCCGCGAGGCCACCGTTCGTCTGAGCGACCGCTACTCAGCCAAGGCCAAGGCGGCCGTCACTCCCAAGTTCACCGGATGAGCCTTCGGATGTCCGGGTTCCGCGGTCTCGGAGCCCGGACATCGTGAAGTGCTGTAGGGGCTGGCTACCTATCCGCAGCCGGTGTTGAAGCCGCAGCTGGAGCACGTGTAGCAGCTGCCGGTCCGCTGCATCATGCCGCCGCACTGCTGGCACGCTGGACCCAGATCGAGGCCGGCACGCGCGGCGGGGTGGACCGGAGGCTCGTCGGTCAGCGCGGACGTGGCGGGAGCCACGGTTGCCGATCCGGACCCGTTGCCGTTGCCTTCGGCCTTCGTCTCACCGTTGCTACCGCCGTTTATCGGCCCGGCGGTGTCGCTCGTGTGCGAGGTCGCGGCCTCCTGGGCCGCCTTGCGGGCCCTGACCTCGGGCGTGAGGATGCCGAGGTCCTCCTGGACATCGGCATCGAGGAACCGGGAGGCCAGCCAGCGCATGATGTAGTCAGGCATCGACTTGGCGAAGGGGATCTCCGGATTCGAGGTCATGCCTTCAGGCTCGAAGCGCATGTAGCTGAACTTGCGCACAAGCGTCTCGAGCGGGACTCCGTACTGGAGTCCAACCGAAATCGCCGTGGCGAATGAGTTCATCATCCCGCGCAGAGTCGAGCCCTCCTTGCCGATGTCGGTGAGGAAGATCTCGCCGACGCTGCCGTCGTCATACATCCCGGCCGTGATGTAGCCCTCGTGACCGCCGATCGAGAACTTGTGTGTGATCGACTGGCGCTCCCGCGGCATCCGGCGGCGCTTCGGAGGGGCCTGAGCCAGCGCCGCCTTGACCGCCTTGTCGATCGCCTCCTCCGTCGTCTCTGACAAAGGCGCCTCTTTCTGGGCGTCCGTCCGGAGCGCCTGCGCCGTCTTTGAGCCGTCCCGGTAGATGGCCAGCGCCTTCACTCCCAGACGCCAGGCCTGGAGGTAGGCGTCGGCGATGTCCTCCACCGTGGCCGACTCGGGCAGGTTGACCGTTTTTGAGATTGCGCCCGAGATGAACGGCTGGACCGCTCCCATCATCTTGATGTGACCCATGTGCGAGATCGCCCGCTCGCCCACGGCCACGTCGAAGACCGGTAGATGGTCCTCGTCGAGGTCGGGGGCACCGACGATCGTCCCGTGCTCGTTGATGTAGGCGACGATCTGCTCGATCTGCTCATCCGAGTAGCCGAGCGTTTCCAGCGCGAGCGGAACCGTCTTGTTGACGATCGTCATCTGACCGCCGCCGACGAGCTCCTTGAACTTGACCAGCGAGAAGTCAGGCTCCACCCCGGTCGTATCGCAGTCCATCAGGAAGCTGATGGTTCCCGTCGGTGCCAAGACAGTGGCCTGGGCGTTCCGATAGCCGTGGATCTCGCCGGCCTCGACGGCGTCCTCCCAGCTCTTCCGAGCGGCCTCGAGGAGACCAGCGTCGACCGTCGCGGCTTCCGGGATGGCCCCGGAGGCGTCTCGGTGCATCCGCATCACGGCGTTGTGTGCCTCGCGGTTCTCGGCATACTGCTCGTAGGGGCCGATGGCCGCGGCGACCCGCGCCGACTCCCGGTAGGCCCGGCCCGTCATCAGGGCCGTGATCGCCGCCGCGGTCGCCCGCCCGGCGTCGGAGTCATAGGCCATGCCGTTCGACATGAGATACGCGCCTAGATTCGCGTAGCCGAGCCCGAGCTGACGGAAGGAACGCGCGTTGGCTCCGATCTCCTTGGTCGGATAGCTCGAGGGGCCGACGATGATCTCCTGGGCCAAGAACACGATGTCGACCGCGTGCTTGAAGGACTCGACGTCGAAGGTTCCATCGGGCTGACGGAACTTCATGAGGTTCAGCGACGCGAGGTTGCAGGCCGAGTCATCGACGTGCATGTACTCGCTGCACGGGTTGGATGCATTGATCCGGCCGGAGACCGGGCAGGTGTGCCACTGGTTGATCGTCGTGTCGTACTGGACGCCCGGATCCGCGCAGCGCCACGCCGCCTCGGCGATCTCCTGCATCAGCTCGCGGGCCGGGAGGGTCTTGACCGGCTCGCCGGTGATCCGGGCCGTGAGCTCCCAGTCCTCGTCGTTGACGACCGCGCGCATGAACTTGTCCGTGACCCGCACGGAGTTGTTCGCGTTCTGGTACTGGATCGAGAAGAAGCCCTCGCCATCGATCGACATGTCGAAGCCCGCGTCACGCAGAGCGGCCGCCTTGTCCTCCTCCTTGGCCTTGCACCAGATGAACTCCTCGATGTCCGGGTGATCGACGTTGAGGACGACCATCTTGGCCGCACGGCGAGTCTTGCCGCCGGACTTGATGGTTCCCGCCCAAGCGTCGGCACCGCGCATGAAGCTGACCGGCCCCGACGCGGTCCCTCCCTTGCCCAGCGGCTCGGTGGAGCCGCGGATCTCCGACAGGTTGATCCCGGAACCGGAGCCGCCGCGGAAGATCATCCCCTCCTTGGTGTTCCAGTCGAGGATCGACTCCATCGTGTCCTCAACCGAGAGGATGAAGCACGCCGAGCACTGCGGGTTCTCCTCAAAGCCGACGTTGAACCAGACCGGGGAGTTGAACGCCGCCAACTGGTGAAGCAGGATGTAGGTGAGCTCGGCTTCGAAGGTGTCAGCGTCCTCGTCGGTGGCGAAGTAGCCCCGCTCGCGCCCCCAGCCGGCGATCGTGCCGGCGACCCGGCCGATCATCTGCTTGACCGAGTGCTCCCGTGCGGGCGAGCCGAGCTGTCCGCGGAAGTACTTCTGGGCGACGATGTTGGTCGCGTTCTGCGACCAGCTCTTGGGGAACTCGACCCCTGTCTGCTCGAAGGCGACCTTGTCGCCGTGCCCGATCCGGGCATCACGCAGCTCCCACTCGATCGCGTCGAAGGGGTGCTCGTCAGGAGTCGTCAAGTAGCGACGGACGGTGAGGCCGTGGCCGTCCCGGGACTCCGGGGAAAGTTGTGTTTGAGGGCTCTGCTCCATACCGTCCGGCTCCTTTTCTCCGCTCGCTTCGGCGTCTTGTTGCTCGGCTCCGGGTCGGCCGAGCGGGCAGTGAATGGTGCCGGGCGCCCCGGACGGAAAAGTCTCGCGCCAAGGCCATCGGCAAGGCGTTTTCGAAGCGCGGATCTAGCAGTAATTTTACTCCGCGGGCCCTGCAAAACCGTCGAATTTGAGGCCGTTTTCGGAGGGGCTGCTAGCTTCGCCGCGCATGAAACTGCTCGTCACCGGCGGGGCCGGGTACATCGGGTCGGTGGTCGCCCGTGACCTGATCGCCGCCGGGCACGAGGTGGTTGTGCTCGACAACCTCGAACGAGGCCACCGCGAGGCCGTTGCCCCGGACGCCCGGCTCGTCGTCCTCGATTTGCTTGACCGCGATGACCTGATGGAGCTCCTCGGTGAGGGGTTCGACGGGGTCCTGCACTTCGCGGCGCTCGCCCTCGTGGGTGAGTCGGTGGATCACCCCGAGCGCTATTGGGCCACCAACGTGGGCGGGACGCTCAACCTGCTCGAGGCGATGACCGCGGGGAAGGTCCCGCGGCTCGTGTTCTCTTCGACCTGCGCCGTCTACGGCGAGCCCGATCAGGTACCGATCTCAGAGACGGCGGCCTTTCGTCCCATCAACGCCTACGGCGCATCCAAACTCGCCGTCGACCAGATGATCGGGCAGTTCTGCACCGCCCACGATCTCGGCGCCGTGAGTCTGCGCTATTTCAATGTGGCCGGGGCGAGCGGCGACCTGGGCGAGGACCACGATCCCGAGACGCACCTGATCCCGAACATCCTGCGTGCGGCCCACGGGGACACGCCGCACGTCCAGATCTTTGGCACCGACTATCCGACCCCGGATGGCACGGCGATCCGGGACTACATCCATATCGACGATCTCTCACGGGCGCATCTGCTGGCCCTGGAGTCCCGGCGGCCGGACGAGCACCAGATCTTCAACCTCGGCAACGGCAACGGGTTTTCCGTCCGTGAAGTGATCGCCGCCACTCAGTCGGTCACCGGGGTTGAGGTTCCGGTGCAGGAGTCGGATCGGCGACCCGGGGACCCACCAATTCTGGTCGCCGCCTCCGAGCGGATCCGCTCCGAACTCGGATGGACGCCTAAGAAGCCCGACCTCGAGGAGATCGTGGCCGACGCCTGGGCGTTTTTCCAGGCGCATCCGGGCGGCTATTCACAGTAAGTCGGCCAGCGCCTCGAGCGCCGCCCGGAGTACCTCGTCCGGGGGCGCTCCAGCGTCGATCTTCCTGATCCGGTCGGGCTCGGCTTGCGCCAGCTCGACATAGGTCGCACGGATCCGCTCGAAGAACTCGTCATGCTCGGCCTCAAGGCGGTCGAGCGGTTCTTCCCGGGCGCGAGAGCGGGAGCGTCCGAGCTCCGGCTCGACCTCGAGCAGGAGCGTCCGGTCGGGGCGGAGTCCGCGGGTGGCGAACTCATTGATGGCGCGCACTGGCTCGACGCCGAGGTCTCGCCCGCCTCCCTGGTAGGCGAGCGATGAGTCGACGAAGCGGTCCAGAACGACCCAGGTTCCTTCGCTGAGCAGGGGCTCGAGCGCCTCCTCCACCAATTGGGCGCGCGCCGCGGCATACAGCAGCGCCTCGGTGCGTTCCCCGATCGCCAGCGAGGGATCCTTGACCAGTTCGCGGATGCGCTCGGACACCTGGACCCCGCCCGGCTCGCGCAGCAGCGCCACGGCTAGGCCGTGTTCGCTGAGCGCTCGCTCAAGCCGGGTGGCGAGGGTGGTCTTGCCGGCGCCGTCGAGCCCCTCGATCGTGATCAGGCGTCCGCGTGGCACTGTGGGCAGGCACCGTAGCGGCCCCGGAGGCGAGCGGACGCGCAGCGGTCAATAGCATCGAAGCGTGCTCGCAGAACTCGACCGCCACCCCCACGCCCGCGCGGTGCTGCAGCCGGCGCTGGCGCCAGGCGGTACGGCCTCGCATGCCTATCTATTCCACGGCCCCGAGGGTGCCGGCAAGCGCGCCGCGGCCCGGGCTCTGGCCGCCGAGCTGCTGGCTGAAGGGGCGGCGGACCCGCAGAGCGCTCGCGCCCGCGTCGAGTCCGGCGCCCATCCCGACCTCACCTGGGTGGTTCCGAGCGGGGCCCACGAAATCCTGGTCAGCGACATCGACCAGCCGGTCGTGGCGGCGGCGAGCAAGACGCCGTTCGAGGCTCAGCGGCGGGTGTTCGTGATCGAGCGCGTGGACGAACTCGGCGACGAGGCTGCCAACCGGATGTTGAAGACGCTCGAGGAGCCGGCCTGGTTCGTGCACCTGATCCTGTTGACCGATCGGTTGAGTGAGGTGCTGGCGACGATCAGCTCGCGTTGCCAGCTCGTGCGGTTCGACGCTCCGCCGGTCGAGCAGGTGGCGGGTTCGATGGAGGCGCTGGGGCTGAGCTGGGAGACGGCCATGGCCTGTGCGCGCCTGTCGCTCGGTGATGCTCACCGAGCCCGCGGCCTCGCTGAGGCGGAGGGGCAGGCACTACGGGAGGCCGGCGAGGCGTTCGCGCGCGCGGCCCTGCACGGGGAGGCTTCGGCAAAGCGCCCCTGGCTCGATCTGCTCGCCATGGTCCGGGCCAAGGGCGAGTCACTTCGCTCGGAGCTCGACCGACAGGCCAGCGCCGATCTCGAGCTCTATCCGCGTAAGGAGCAGAAGCGCGTTGAGACGGAGTGGTCTGAGCGGATCAGGCGCTCACGCCGCCGCGCTGAGACCACGGCCCTTGATCTGGCGCTCCAAGTGAGCGCGCTGTGGTTCTCCGATCTGGCGGCGCTGGCCTGGGGAGCCGAGGAGCTCGTGCGCAACGTGGATCGCTTGTCCGATCTCCGGGCCGATGCCGGTGCCGAGCCGGCCGAGTTGCTGCGCGCGGTGGAGCTGATTGAGGAGACGCGGCAGCGCTTTCAGCTGAATGTCTCCGAGGAGCTCGCCTGCGAGGCGCTCGCCTACCGGCTCGAGGCGGTGTTCAGTGGCTGAGGCGGACGGGCACGAAGCTGGGCGAGTGTTCCTGCGTGAGCCGGTGCCTTCTGACCGGGACGAGTTTGTCTCGCTCATGCGCGCGAGCCGCTCCTTTCATCGCCCCTGGGCCACCGCCCCGACCGATGATGATCGCTTCGCCGCCTATCTCGCCGACTCGCACCGCCCCGACTTTGAGGCGATGCTCGTCTGCCGAGTCGCCGATGGGGCGATCCTGGGTTTCTTCAATCTCTCCCAGATCGTCAGGCGGGCTCTACAGAGCGCCTACCTTGGCTACGCCGTGGGCAAGCCGTACGCCGGCCACGGTTACATGCGCGAGGGGCTCGAGCTCGTGCTACGGCACGCCTTCACCGATCTTCGCCTGCATCGGATCGAGGCCAACATCCAGCCGGGCAACCGCGCCTCGGTTGCCCTCGCCAAAGGCGCCGGGTTTCGTCGCGAAGGCTTCTCGCCCCGCTATCTGAAGATCGGCGGACGCTGGCGCGACCACGAACGTTGGGCCATTCTGGCCGACGACTGGCGGGCCCGGGTCGAGCGCGGGCGCGCCCCCAGCCTGGCCGATCTACGCCGATAGACTCGGCCGAGCCGCCGACGTAGCTCAGCTGGTAGAGCACTTCACTCGTAATGAAGGGGTCCCCGGTTCGAGTCCGGGCGTCGGCTTAGGAAAGCCCCGTAAATCGGGGCTTTTTGTTTGGTCGCGCTTCGGTCAATGCAAAGCGTGTCCCGAATATGTCCCGGAATGGCGGTAGCTTTTCAGCCATGGCTGGGATCGGGTCTGGCTCACCATCGGGACACGTGTTCCGGGTCGAGCGCGTGCGTGGGCCGGCCTGGTACGCGAAGTACCGACTGCCCGACGGGCGGCAGGTGCAGAGGAAGCTGGGGCCGGCGTGGACGGAGCGAGGGCGCCCGCCAGCGGGCTACTTCACGAAGCGCTTGGCAGAGGACTGGCTGCGGGACGTGTTGGTTTCAGCGCGACGCGGGACGTTGGCCGGGCAGGCGGCGACCGGCGCGACGTTCGCCGATGCGGCGGCGGAGTGGCTGCGCTATGTCGAGCTTGACCGGCAGCGCAAGCCGTCGACGCTCGAGGGATACCGCGCGATCGTCCGCTCGCGGCTGCTGCCCGCGTTTGGCTCAATGCCCCTGGAGGCCGTCACCACGGAGACAATCGAGCAATGGCTGTCGAGCCTGGGTGGCGCGGCGACCAGCCGCACGAAGGCGCTGGTGCTGCTGCACGGGATCCTGAAGCGGGCGCGCAAGGTGTGGGGTCTTCAAGTCAATGCGGCAGCCGAGGTGGAGAAGCCGCCGCTGAGACGGAGCGGGGACATTCAGGTGTTCTCGCCCGAGGAGGTGTGGTCGCTCGCGCGGAGTGCCGCTTCTGAGCAGGACGCCGCGATCTACATGACGGCCGCCTTCACCGGACTACGGCTGGGCGAGTTGCTGGCGCTGCACTGGCGCGATGTCGATTTCGCCGGCTCGGTCATCCGCGTCCGCGCCAGCTACGCCGCGGGCGTGCTCACGACACCGAAGTCGGGAAAGGTGCGGGCGGTGCCGATGGCGCCCGATGTCGCGACTGCTCTGGCTCAACTTGGCCAGCGCAAGCACTGGGTGGGCGAGGACGATCTGGTGTTCTGCGGCGAGACCGGTGCCCATCTCGACGGCTCGGCTCTGCGGCGCCGCTACAAGGCCGCGCTTGCCGCTGCCGGCCTGCGGGCGCTCCGCTTCCACGATCTCCGCCACACGTTCGGGACGCGGATGATCGCCAAAGCGGACATCCGTCGGGTGCAGGAGTGGATGGGGCACGCGGACATCCAGACAACGATGCGCTATCTCCACTATGCGCCGCGTGCGGAGGATGCCCGACTGGTCGCAGAGGCGTTCGCGCTCGATTTGGACCCTGCGGGCAGGACATCTCCGGACATCTTGGGACATCTTCGGCAACTGACCCCTCGGAAGCGGCCCGCGAGGATGAACTCGGCGTCTGATCCTTTGACCCGCAGGGCGTTGCAGGCTGTCCGGCGCGGACATCTGCGGACATCTTTGGGACGTTGGCACCCAGTGCGTAGAGTGTATGTCTCTTGTAGTTGTGGCCGAGAGGGCGTTGGGGACCGCGATGGGGCGCTCAGTCGCTGTCGCTAGGTGGGCGCCGGCTGGTCGGCTGAGGTCATGACGTGCCTGACGCCGTTCATGAGCTTCTCGTGACCGAGGTCGGCCTTGCGAAGCTCGGTGCGAGGCAAATCAGCGCTGAAGAGGCGGCGCAGGTACCTCATAACCGCCATGCGATTGTCTGCAACCCGCGCGCCGGCGCGAGCCCGGGCCGGCGTCGGCTGCTGATCGGTGCGACGGATGGTGGGCGCGTCCTGACACTCGTGATCGAGCAGACTGTTGAGCCGACGAGTTGGCTGATCGTGACCGGCTGGAACGCAACGGCGGCCGAGCGTACGATCATGGAGTCGAACCGATGAATTCCGATCCGTGGACAGACCCCGATCCGGCCCCCGGGGACTTTGACGCCGACCTTGCGAGCCTCGCGCCCGAGCTAGTGACTATCCACGACGGCGACGCCTCGTCGACCCTGAGGATCCTGGTCAGCGTCGAAGGCGAAGACGCTAGTCGGCTACAGCGGATTGCGGACGCGCAGGGCAAGAAGCCCGGGGACGTAGTCGCTGATCTTCTCCGCGCGGCAGATCGCCCCGCGGCCTGAGCCGCCCGCCGGCTTGCGGCGGTCTGGGAGGCCCGGGCGGCCCAGATAGCCGTACGGCTCTCTCGAGGGCGGCGCGACCGCCGACGCAGGCATCAACCGGCGCCTGGGTCGCCGCCGCGCTGCCGGGGGATTCTGAGGATCGCGAAAGCGACCGCCTGCGAAATACAAGTTTTGCCGTGTGCGGGTAGGCACCGGCGGGTGCTGTCACCTCACTCGCTGGGCTCTATGGTGCGGCATAGGGCAGGACTCGGGAGCCGCGGTTCCTCTGTGGTTCTCGAGCCTGTGCTTCAGCGCGCGGAGATAAGGGAATAACTCCAGCGTGCATGGCTTGAGGGCGGTGCGTTGGGGGCACATCTTGTTGGTACTCCTTTTCGTGGCTGTTGGGGGCCTCGCTTTGGCGAGCGTGGCGAGCGCCGCGACTTATACGGTCAACGACCCAAACGACGCCGCGTTGGCGAATCCGAGCGGGATGAGCTGTAGCTCGACCGATGGGCCGGGGACATGCACGTTGCGCGCGGCTGTCCAAGCGTCCGACAATGGTGGCGGTTCGAACACGATCGACCTGCCTTCGGGCGATTACAAGCTGACGATCCCGCCCTTGTGCGCGAGCTATACGACGTCGGACTGGGGAGACAACGGCTGTGACGCAAATGATCCGAGCAACGGGGATCTGGACGTCCTGAGTCCCAACCAGCTGACAATCATCGGCCAAGGCGCGGGCACTACAACGGTTGACGCGAACCACATCGACCGTGCGTTTGCGGTTGCGAACGGCGCCGGGCTCGCTCTTTCGGGGGTGACGATCGAGAACGGAACTCCCGCCGAGGACACATGCAACTACAGCGCTGGCGGCAACACCTTTGACTACACCTGCTTTCCGTCGAGCGGCAATGGCGATGGCGGCGCGATCTATAGCCAAGGGTCGCTCGCGACCACCGACGATGTCGTATTCGAGGACAACGACTCTCACACCGTGTCGCCTTGGGGCGGATTGGGCGGGGCAATTGACTCCGATGAGGCGAATCTCGGGAGCGGTTCACTCTCGATCGCCGGCACGACTTTTGCCAGCAATGCCGCCGATTCCACTGGGGGGGCAATTTACTCGAGCCCCCCAAGTAGCTCTGGCGAGGTAAGCGTTACGGACAGCACATTCCGCGATAACCAAGCTTGTTACGGCGGTGGGATAGCTGCGTATGGCTCCGACTATCCGATGGCCGTCGACCACAGCGTTTTTGAAAGCAACGAAGCCGAATGCGATGATGGTGGCGCCATCTACTGGTACGACGACTCAGCCGTTAGTCTGACCAATAGTTCGCTGACCGACAACGTCGCTAGTAACGGCGGAGCCGTCTACTACACAAGCGACCTCGGACAAGGCAGCTTGACCGTCACGAACGATCAGATCAAGGCGAATAGCGCGACCTCTGACGGCGGGGGCTTGTACTTGGAGGTCGGTCAAACTCTGATGGACGACAGCGAGCTGGATAGCAACAGCTCTGGGGGTGATGGCGGTGCTATCTATTGGACCGCAGGGGCTCTTACCTCACACGACTCGTCAATCATCAACAACTCCAGCCACGGCAATGGGGGCGGTCTCGACGCCGAGCCTTACGCGGATCATTCGAAGCTTCCGTCGCTGACGCTGATTAACGCGACCCTGAGCGACGATTCCGCGGGCCAGGGAGGCGGAATCTATTTCGGCACCTCGATGCCCCTGCCAGTTGCGCTTACCAACGATACGATCGCGTTCGACAGCGCCGATAGTGGTGATGGCGGCGGGATCGCGGATGCCGATGACTCAACCACGTCGGGGTACAGCTCGCCGGCAGGTGAGAGCGATACGGCGGGAGTTGAGAATACGATTGTCGGTAGCAACACGGGCGGTGATTGCAATAACGCGTTTGTCGCTGCCGACGATGGCTACAACCTGGACAGTGACGGCAGTTGTTTTACTGGCGCTGCGGGCGATAAGACGGCAAACCCCAATCTCGGGCAGCCAGCGGACAACGGCGGTGCGGTATTGACCGATTCGGATATCGGCAGCCCCGCTGTCGACGCCGGCAGTCCCCCTGGCGGAGCCTGTCCGTCCACCGACGCTCGTGGCGTGCCACGGCCGGATGTGCCGGGCACTGCGTGCGACATGGGTGCCTATGAGGCCGTCGCCGCAAATCTATCGATGACAATGAGCGCGCCGGCGAGTATCACCGCGGCCAGCCCGTTCAGCTACGACATCTCAGTATCTAACGACGGCCCAGGCTCTTCGACCAACACCACGGTAATCGATCAGCTGCCAGTCGGCGAGACCCTGTATGGCGCCACGTCCTCGCAGGGTAGCTGCGCTAGCTCGGGCTCCCCTGCGAAGGTCACCTGCCCCCTTGGAAGTATTGCTAGCGCTGGAGACGCCCAAGTAACGATCGTGGTCGCGGAGGCGAACCCTGGCACCACAACGAACACGGCCACCACTACGAACGAACAGGAAGCGACCGCCAACGCGTGGGCGACGACACAGGTCATGCCCGCCGCTCCCGATGGAGGCGCATCTCCTTCGACGCCGAGTCGAAGCGCACCCGGAGCGATCACCGGTCCGGCGACTGGGATAGCGAAGACCACGACGAGTCTGACCGGTACCGTGATACCAGGGAATCAACGCACGAGCTATTTCTTCCAGTACGGGCCTAGTGCTTCCTACGGGAATGCCACGCCGGTAGCGCAAACCGGGACATCGACCCAGAGTGTCCTCACGAAGATCTCGCAGCTGAAGCCCGGGACGACCTATCACTATCGCCTTGTAGCGATCAACAGCATCGGCTCATCGTTTGGCGCGGATCGGAAATTCAAGACCGCTGCCACCTCGTATCATGGCAGCCTGGCATTGGATAAATCCACGCTAGCTGTCACTCACGGAATGGTGCAAGTGCGATTTACCTGTAAGACCAGTAATGCCTGCAATGGTGTGTTCGCGATCACCACGCAGTTACAAGTAGGCGGCGCCAAGAAACCCGCAACAGTGATTTGCACAAAAGGCGCGGGCGTCCACTATCGCATCGGTGCGCATAAGACGACAACCGTCCGCGCGCCGCTGCAAGCGTCGTGCCTGGCGGCGCTTGGAAGCCATGGTGGGGTGCTTCGTGGAAGCCTCAGCACCCAGCCGTCGACGGCGCGGCGGAAACGAGTCAAGCTGGTAGCCCTGAATCGGGTTTCTTGAAATGCCAAATCGGGTCGGGATGGGTGCGGGACCCGGATACGGCGGTGCCTTCGGCAGCCGAGCAGCTCGGCATGACGCGCTGTCCCGCCTGCGCTGCGCGAGCAGGCCCGTAACGAGGGTGCGGCGACGGCTTTCGTCGGCTGGGCCTTCCAAACCGGGACGATCCCTCCGGGGACAGAGGATGTTGTGCCTACGCGTAACCGGGACGGGCATTCGTTAAAGAGGAAGCCGGGGTCCCCCCAGCGCACGGCTGTCTGTTCCGAGTCGTTCGTTCCGCGCCCTCCAGTGCTTCGGGGCTGGAGGCTGTCTGCGTGAGGGGGTCGCCCGCCGGCCATGGATGGCCGGCGGAATGGGCATGGATGCGGGAGGGTGGCAGAGCGGATGCGCGCAAACCGTGTCCCGAGCCATGTCCCGAAACTCACAATTCTGACCTCACGGAACTGCACTGAGTTGCACTAAATTGCCTGTATCTAGGGCAAATGCCCTGCAAATGAGCCACTCGTAATGAGGGGGTCCCCGGTTCGAGTCCGGGCGTCGGCTTAGGTCGGTCCTCTGATCCTGCTGGGTTTCTTGGACATGCGCGGGTGCGATGGTGGGCGCGGCTTCCTGGCGTGGAAGCCATTTGGAAGCCAAATGCCCGACGCCCGGGGCCAAAAAGAAGCGCCCCCACCCGTGGTAACGGGTGGAGGCGCTAGGAAGAGCCCGGACTGGAATGCGGCTACGAGACCTCGTCCGAGGGCTCAGACAGTGCGACACGGAGTGCGCCGGCGAATTCCGCCGTCATCCGCGAGCGCCGCATGCGTCGGCGACGAGCGTCGGCGATCTCATGGACGTAGACGACGCGCGTCACTGTTGCGTCTCGGTGCCCGAGAAAGAACGCAACTTCGTCGACGCTCTCCCTGCGACTAGGGCCCGCGACGCAACGGTATGTCGGAACGAGTGCATCGAAGGCACCGCGCCGGCGGGCACGACGACAGGCCCGCCGTTATCACCGGTTCGGTGAAGAACCGGGAACGTGGGATTACCGTGTTCGTCAATGGCGCGCCGCTGTGCCCGGCGCAGCGCACGAGCGACGTTCCGCTGTCCGAGCGGCCGGCCTGACCGACTGGCGAACACGAACGCGTCCGGCCCCGTGTCGGCCACGGCGAGCTTGTGTCGCGCGAGCACCAGTGCCAGTTCCCTCGGGATAGGCACGGTGCGCGCAGAGCCGTTGGTCTTCGTCGGCCGCCGATTGCCCTGCCGGTCGACCTGCCAGGCGAACCTGATCTCCGCGTCGTTCATGTTGTCGAGATGGACGTCGTGCCAAGTGAGTCCGCAGAGCTCCGACACACGCGCCCCGGTGAGCGCGGCGAGGGTGAACAAGGAGCGAAAGGGCTCGTTGGCGGCCACGAGCGTCTGCTCGATCTGCTCGGGAGTGAAGATTGGTCGACGTTGGGCCAGCGAGACCTTCGGACGCTCCGAGGACATCATCAGCGTGACCGGGTTCACGCGGCTGAAGCCGAGCCGGCGGGCCGCAAACCGATAGATCCGACCCACCGCCCCGAGGACGGCCGCGATTGTCGCTTCGCTCTTACCTTGCTGCCGTAGCTCGCGAACCAGCGCGGCGAGGTCGTCAGCGCTGATGCTGTCGAGCCTCCGGTTGGCGTAGCGAGCGCGGAGATGGTGCTTGACTGCGCTGCGATAACCAGCCTGCGTTGCTGGCCGCAGGTCCAACACCGGCCCTTCGAGCCACAGTTCGGCTGCCTCCCCGAACTTGAGGCGAGAGTCCCGGGCCATCGTGTCGCCGCGTCCTCGCTGGGCGAGCAACTCTTCGCGGAGCTTTCGGGCGGCCATGACTCCGCCGTCCACCGTCCGCCAGCGCTGGATCCCGGAGGCATCCTTGAGGCCGACTTCGAGCACTCCCGTAGGCCGGCGGTAGATGTTGCGCTCGAGCCGCGTTCGGCGAGGTTCATTCTTCTGGCCCGTCATGAGACGGCCCTCAGGCGTGATGAGCGCGTGCTGAAGCGCCTAGCCGACCGACGCCATTCGTCGAGTTCGTCGCGGCGGAAGTAGAGCTTGCAGCGAGGTCCGTCCTGGTGGGAAGGGATCGAGCGCCGAGCGGCGAGTTTCCGAAGTGTGTCGCGATGCATGCCGAGGTACGCCGCGGCGCCGCGAGCGTCCAGCCACCCGGAGTCGTGGTCGTTGACATCGGCGTCGGTGCGGGCCAGCAGGCGATCGATTACGAGATCGGCGAGGCGGCCGAGAATCTGATCGAGCACGGCATGGTCTGAGCTGCTGGCCGGAGGCGCCTCAGTTAACTCCGGCGGAGCAGTCCGGCTGAAGGTGGGGAGCTGGCTGTCCACGGGCAGCTGCTCCGGGGTGGCGTAGGCTTGCACCGTCGGGACCTCCTTTGCAGGTCTCGGCCGGCCCCGGGGTGTTGGCGCACCGCCGGGGCGTCTTTGTCCTTACGCATGGAAGGTAGCGTCTGCCGCGGACAGAAAGGTTCCATCCGTAAGGTCACCTCCTCTTACGGATGTAAGGTTCTGATATGGGACGCAAGGTCGACGTCGACGAGCTCATCGACACCCAATCCGTGGCCCAGATCCTCGGACTCGCCTATCGCAACACGGTGAGCGAGTACCAGGCCCGCTACGAGGACATGCCACGTCCTGTAGTCGACCTCGGTCGCGGGCGTTCGAAACTATGGGTGCGTTCCGAGATGGAGCGGTGGGCGGGCGTTCACCGGCAGCGTGCCGGTCGCCGAGGCCGTCCTGGACGCGTCACGCCTGAGCCCTGAACGCCGTCGGCATCAGCGACCCTCGCCACAAACAAGCATTCACTCGATCGAGCGATCCCACCTACTCAGGGGATCGTCCACTCCCGATTTGGTGACGCCCCGGACGGGCGTCGTCAAATCGGGAGTATCCCCGCGGGAGGCGGCGTCAGAAGCACCGAAGCTCCCGCGGACGGCCGCCACCGCCGCCTCATTGCTGCCCGGATGAGGCTCACGACGGCGTGCCGACGAGAAGGCGCCCACAGCGAGGCATCAATGGATGAGCGCAGTCGGCCCAGTGGGTGGTCCAGATCGATGGACAGATGTCATACGTTGCCAACTGCAGCCGCACGGAGCGGCGCCAAGGCCAAGGAAGGGGTCGTGCGCTGCCTACGTCCCAGCGTCGTGAGGCGCCGGGGAGGCTGCCGACGTTCGTCCGTCGTCCGCGTGATCATTGGCGGACTTATGAGCCACCAAGGCGGTAAGCCTGCTGAAGCAGCCGACGAAGCTTATGTGACGCTTCGGGATCCCCCTCCTCTCGCCGCGAGCCGAGGCCGGGATCTCATCGTCGGCATCGAGCTGCTGCCCGTTCAGCGCCTCGCGGCGTTCTCGGATGACCAGCTCGAGATCGTTGTGAGTCACTGGCTGCACGAAACCCTCCGGGCGCGGTACGCGCACGTCGTCGAATACGCCGGATCGGGCGACAAGGGCAGAGACCGGGCCGGATTCGAGGGCGAGATCGGCACCGATCCTTGGGACAACTATCAATGTAAGCAATACGGGCATAAGTTGATGCCGAGCGATCTGTGGCTCGAGTTGGGCAAGATCGTCTATTACGTCACAGCAGATGCCTACTCATGTCCCCGCCGATATTCGTTCGTCGCCCCGCGCGGCTTTGGTCCAAAGGCGCTCGATCTCCTCGCGAGCCCGGAGGCAATCAGAGATGGGCTCGCGAGGAACTGGGACGACTACTGCTCCTCACTTTGCGGCTATAAGGAGATCGCTGACGCTCTAAGCGGCTTCGTATTTCCGGCGTTTGATCCCATAGGCGGGCAACGGATCGTCGATGACCTTGACGGTACCGCTGTCTACGCGCGGTTGTTCGGAGGCGGGCTGACCAAGCCACGGCCGCCCGACGCTCCGCCGCCAACCGAGATCGCTCCCATCGAAATGCCTTACATTCGACAGCTCGTCGCGGCCTACGACGATCATGCCGGAGGCGCAGTAGTGTCGGTTGACACAGCGCTTGGTCACGCGGTGTATGGGCGCCATCTACGGGGAAGCCGCAGAGAGTTCTACTGTGCCGAATCCCTTCGCGAGTTCAGCAAGGATGTCTTAATCGAACAGGACGCCTTTGGGTCGCTCCAAGATCAGATGCTGGACGGAGTCAAGTTCACGGCCGCGCAGGCGCACGCCTCTGGCTACGACCGAGCGCTTGCCACGTGTGCGCATGCGACCTCTGTCGAGTTGGGTGACCACCCCTTGGCTCCCGAGCTTAAGCCTGCTGATCGCTCTGGGATGTGCCACCAGCTGGTCAACGACGACCGGCTCCGGTGGGTGCCGTGAGCACAGGTGGACCTCAACTCTTCAACAGCGCGCTTGAGGCCGGCCTTCGGTCGCTGTTCTTGTTGGCGGCGTCAGGCCGACGCGGATTTGACATTCAGCAGCTGGTCGGTTTCGATTTTGCGCTGGTCCACAGCAGCGAGCTTGATGGGCCGCCGAGCCTTCATCCTCGGAGCCCGGCCCAGGGGCAACAGCTCTTGGTCCGCCGTACGCTTATGCAGGACGGCCTTGAGCTCATGAGGAGCCGGGACCTCGTCGACCGCAAATTTCAGGCTTCCGGCATCGTCTACGGTGCGACTCGAGCCGGGCGGCACGTTGCAGCCCAATTCGACTCCCTTTACGCCAAAGAGTTACGCGAGCGGGCGAATTGGGTTGTGGAGACGCTTGCCGACCTTACGGCTCGCCAACTCGCAGAGTTGCTGGATCCGCAAGCACGTGCACTCGCCGATGAGCTAATCGTTGCCCAAAGCCCAGGCGAGCTGTCGCTCATGTCAGATGACTAGAGCGCGACTAGTGCGACTCGTAGTGTCGGGGGTAGGCCAGCCCAGCGCCGAGGTCAGGTTTCATCCGCAGCTCACGTTCATCACTGGCTTATCAAACACGGGTAAATCACACATTCTCAAGTGCATCGACTTCGCAGTTGGCGGACCCCCGCCGGCGATGGATTTCCCAGAGGCCGCGGGGTACACGCGAGTGCAGCTTGAGTTCGACAGTGATGGCACCACCCACTCGGTTGCTCGGGATCTAGAGGACGACGACACAGCAGAATGGTTCGCAGGGCCAATCAAGGACTGGGACGACGAGGCGGCAGAGCGGATCAAAGTGAGGATCTCGCCCAAGACGCCAGAGGAGACGCTTTCCGGTCGCTTGCTGGAGCTCGGAGGCTTCGAGCTCGCTGACGTCATTGTGAAGAACCAACGGGGCGAGTTCCAGGCATTGAGCTTTCGGGCAATCACCCCGCTGGTTCTCGTTTCTGAAGAGGATGTGATCAGTGAATCGTCTCCGATTCTTCCTCCTTCCTTCACCCAGCACACCGCTGCACGGTCGGCGTTCCAAATCGTGCTGTCCGGCCGCGGTCCAACTGACGCCGAGGTTCGGCGTTTGCGGGTAGCTCATCGAGGCCAGGAGCGGGCAAAGAGCCAGATCGAGCTGCTTGCGCCCATCATCGCGACGCTCCGAGATGAAATTGCCGAGTCTGGATTTTCAAGAGGTGAGCTAGAAGCGGAGCTGGCTCAAGTAGACGAGCAGCTGGCGGAGATGTCAGAGCTTGTCGCCGCGAGCGGAGACGCGGCTCGCGCGCTGATTCGCAAACGCAACGATGCCCTTGCGCGCTCCAGCAACGCCGAGGCGCGGGCCATCCACGCCGCCGAGCTCAAGGAGCGCTTTGGGCTCTTGGCGAAGCACTATGACGCCGACACGAAGCGTCTCGAATTCCTCTTGGAAGGCGGCCATTTCTTTCAACAACTCCACGCGTCTTACTGCCCACGCTGCGGCCGGCCACTGGAGGATGGGGACAGCTGTCACGAAGAGGTGTCGGAGTTTTCCGACATCGAGCGTGCAGCACGCGCCGAGCTCAAGAAGCTTGGTCCGCGCGCCCGGGATCTCGAAACCGCGATCGAGGAGACGGAGACGGAGCGGGCAGTAGCGTTGGAAGAGGCAGAGCGTTGGGCTGACAGAGCAGCGGGGTTTGAGTCTGAAATTCGGCAAGTCGCGAACCCGACCGCGAATAGCGCCAGAGCTCGAGTACGAGCGCTGGGGGCGCGGCGAAAGGAGCTCGAGCAGAAATTGCTCAGCCATCGGGAACTTGATCGATATCTAGCGATTAAGCAGGAAGCTGACCTTGAGATGAAAAAGTCACTCGACCGTTTCAGGCCGGCTCCGACCACGAGTTCGCTGCGATCGCTGCAAGGGGAAATCGCCGCGGTGCTCACGGAGTGGCGGTTCCCCTTCACGTCAGACGTTGTGTTTGACGTCGAAACCGACGATCTCGCAATCGACGGGAAGGCGCGGAAGGCCAACGGAAAGGGGGTTAGAGCAGTAACCCACGCGGCCTTCAACGTGGGTCTGATGCGGCACTGTTTTGCGAAGAAGACCCCTCATCCTGGCTTTACTGTCATCGATACGCCACTTACGCCTTTCCGAGGACGCACGGACGCTGAGGAAGAGCCTGAGCTACGTCAGGATGTCCACGCGGCTTGTCTTGTATCGCTAGCGAAGGACGGCGCCCAGGGCCAGACCATCATCATCGAGAATATTGATCCTCCGCCCGGTCTAACGACGATCGGTGCGCGGGTATATGTTTTCTCTGGGCCTGAAGGCACGGGGCGACAGGGGTTCTATCCGAGCCCGACCTCTAGCGCTCGGCTGTTTACGTAAGCTCGAAGGTCCGCGCTGCCGGAACGCGGGTGGACCGCCACACAAATTCCACGTCCTCTCGGGTCGTAAGGCGCGGGACGTTTCGGGTGACGAGGTGTTTGCCGGATTGGTGTGTTGACCGGCCGAGGCGGCGTCAAACTCCGGCCGGTTGAGAGCTGCCGTCTGAGTCCGCGAATCGTGCCGGACGTACGACTGCGCTCATCCATTGATGCCTCGCGGTGGGCGCCTTCTCGTCGGCACGGTGTCGCGGGCCTCATCCGGGCAGCAATGAGGCGGCGGTGGCGGCTGTCCGCGGGAACCTCGGTGCTTCTGACGCCGCCTCCCGCGGGGATACTCCCGATTTGACGACGCCCGTCCGGGGCGTCACCAAATCGGGAGTGGATGATCCCCCTTCGTGGGTGGCATCCATCGCTCGATCGAACACTGAGCCTCCCGCGGAAGGCCGCCGGTAATGCTCAGAACTGCGTCGTGTTGCGGCGAGGACGTCTACAACCATCGACGCGCTCGCGACGGGCAGCCGCCGAGTGCACCTCGAAAAAGCGCGCGTATGGACCGCGGCCGCAAGGCTCATGGCGCTCGTTGGCCGCGGACCTCCCGGAGAGCCGGCTCATCAAACCATCTCGCCCGGTGCGAGTGCCGAATCGTCTTGCCCGGGTATGAGCCGTCTGGTAGCGTGACCCTGCGGTAGATCTAGCCGCAAGCTTTGCAGGCGGGCCTCGCTGCGATGTAAACCGTTGGGCGGCACATGGCGGGTGCGGCCAATGCGTAGGTGCCCGCTTGACCGTTGCTCCAGTAAGCGCGAGATGACGAGGTAAGGGGGATACGGAATGCCGGGGTCGGCTGAGCTCGACATCCCGCCCGACGTCCAGGACCTGGCAACTCGGCTTACCCCCCAACGAACCATCCTGCTGTTATGGGCTGGGGCTTCAATTCCCTCCGGGGCGCCCAGTGGGAGCGAACTCGCGCGTGAGGTGTCGATTGCGGTCGCCGGTCGGGCTGTCTCCGATGATCTGGTGGAGGCTTCAACCCTCCTCGAGGCACGTTACGGGCGGCCGGCGCTAGTTTCTGCTGTCCGCGCCGTGCTTGACCCTCTGAGGCCCGCGGGAGGGCTCATCGCCCTGGCCCAGCAGCCGTGGAACGCCATCTACACGACGAACTTCGATCGCCTCGTCGAACTGGCCTACAGCCGCGCCGACAGACGGATTACACCGGTCCGATCTAACTTCGAATATGGCGCCGCTGCAACAACCGATGCTACCCCGCTGTTCAAGCTGCATGGATGTGTCACGCAAGACATCGTCGACGGGCATCACGGCCGGATGGTCTTAACCGAGAACGACTACGACGAGTACGAGGCTTACAGACAAGCCGTGTTCCGGCGCTTTGAGCTCGACACTATGGCAATGGACGTTTTGGTCATCGGGCAGAGCCTCCGTGATAAGCACCTGCGCGACCAGCTGAAGCTAGCCCATGACCTCCACGAGGCCCAGGGTGTACCAGGGGGGCGGTTGTTCGGGTTGATTTATGAAGCAGACCCGGATCGCCTCGACGTTCAGCGACGCCGCGGCTTCACGGTTGGCGCCGGCACTCTCGATCAGCTGATGTACGCCCTGACCCGTGTGCATCCGCCAGCCGACCGCGCTCCTGAGGATTCGCTGGCCGTCGATGCTCATCGGCTTCACATGAAGCCATTGCTAAGCATTGCCGCGCGGGATCTCGACCAAGCCGTCGCTCAGCGTCCCGACGTCATTCGAATGTTCAACGGTGGTGCCGCCACGTACGCAGACATCAGGGCTGGCTTTACATTCGAGCGCGCCTCAACGCGACGTTTGGCCGATCTCCTTGGCGCAGAGACACAGTTCGTTAGCCTGATCGGCGTCGCGGGGGTCGGAAAGACAACTCTGGCCCGGCAACTTCTCTTGGCGGCTCGCGAGTCGGGCGCCTACTGCTGGGAGCATCTGCCCGACTTCCCCTTTGACCCGGACGCATGGCTGGACGTCGAGGAGCAACTCCACTCGCGCGATGCCCAAGGACTGCTCTTGATCGATGACTGCACGCGCTTCCTTGGGCAGGTGAACAGGCTTGTCAACGAACTCGTGGGACGTGACCGTTTGAATCTCCGGCTCGTGCTCGCGGCAAGCCCAAGCCAGTGGCGCCCGCGCATGAAGTCACGTTATCTATTCGGACCAAAGGCGACGATAGAGGAGCTGTCTCTGCTGACCGACGTGGAAATCGACGACCTGGTCAATCTTGCGTCGGCGGTTAGCGAGGTCAGTGCCTTGGTCGAACCGGGATTTGCTCTTCTGTCGCGATCAGATCAGATAAGGCAACTGAGGCTGCGCGCTCGAGCGGATATGTTCGTGTGTCTAAAGAACGTCTTTGCGACCGAGGAGCTCGACACAATCCTGCTCCGCGAGTTCGCTGAGCTCAAGGATGACCAGCAAGGTGTGTACCGCGAGGTTGCTGGCATCCAAGCGGTAGGCGGCCGAGCACACAGGCAACTGGTCCTTCGACTGCTTGACGTGCGAGCGGATCAGGTCTCGGCGCTTCTGGAAGGGCTCGCTGGAATAGTCGACGAGAGCACGATCTCCGAAAAGGCCGGACTGTATGCGTGGGACACCCGGCATCCGATCATTGCCGCCATTATCACGCGGTATAAGTACTCGTCTGACGAGGAGCTGTTCCGGCTTCTCGACGACATCATCGAGAACACGAATCCCGCGGTGCGCATCGAATTGGTCGCGCTGAACGAGATGTGCAACGCCGACTACGGCATCCGGTCATTGGCGGATAAGGCACATCAGTTGGAGCTGTACCGAAAACTCGTGGACCTAGTACCCGGGGAAAGAATTCCGAGACATCGGCTGGTCGGAACGCTACTCGACCTGAACCAGCTGGACCTCGCGAGTCAGGAAATACGTCAGGCGGAGGACGCCGTTGGGCTTGATCGGCCGCTGAACCGATACCAAGTGCGTCTCGCGTTGGCACGGGCCTCCTCGACGCCGGGAATCCGACGGGAGGACCGCGCCGCCATCATCCGAGACGCTGAACGATATGCGCTCCGCGGTCTTGAAAAGTATCCGGATGACAAATTCACTTACATTGCGTATGCGGACGTGGGCCTCGCGATGGCCGAGATGACCGGCGATGCGTCGATCGTCGATCGGGCAATCGAAGCGATGGCGGCGGCGTTCGAGACGGACGTGCCGGACCCGGCGCTCCGCGACGCGCTAGATGCCACACGGAGGCGGCGGCGGCGCTTGTCGACCGTGGACACGACCGGTGCAGCATCTGGCGACAGCGAAATCGACGCGTTCGTCGATTGAACGCGCTGTGAGCTGGGCCGGTAGCGAGTCACCGACGGCCCCGACGTCGCCCACGAGCTAAGCATGTGAGGGGGTCAGGGCACCCGGCGAGCGCGACGCGATGGAAGCCTTTTGGAAGCCTCGTTTGCCACTCTGGGTTGTCAGCTGTTTCCGGTGCTGACGTTACCTTGGCTGTTTTCCGTGAGATCCCGCTGTCCGACCCATGCAGATCCGCACGTGCCCATGCCTCGTAATGAAGGGGTCCCCGGTTCGAGTCCGGGCGTCGGCTCTAGTGATTCGGCCTCTCGGGAGGCGAGAGGGTAAAGGATGGGGTAAAGCCCTGGCACGGGGGATCGGTGATGACGTGGCCGATGACGGCTCAATGAGGGCCAGGCGGGCTCTGGAAGGTGACCATCGGTAACGCGGTTCCGTCCGCGCTACTAGTCATCCTGTGCCTAGCTATGGGTCTAGCACGCTAGACCGGGCAAATTGAGGGCCGGTCCTGGGAGGAACCTTCCATACAAACGGGAGTCCTTCCCAGGACCGGGTCTGGCTTCCCCATGGGGCCATCTATGGTGCCGGGCGCCCCGGACGGAAAACGGCCCGAAACTAGCCGCCCGTGGTCGTGCTGGGGACCTGCTCTGTCCAGCCCCCAGCCGAAAGCAACCGCGTGCAAGCTTCCTGGCCGTAGACCTCTTCGCCGCTGTCCAGCACAGTGGCCGTGACCTGACCGTTAGAGCCAGAGAGGGTGCAGACCGTGCTGAGGGTTCCCGCCGCAAAGCCACCCGTTATCTGGTCCCATAGCTCTCCGCTGGCAGCGCTGCTCTGAACCCAGCTAGCGCAAGCTGGAGACACGTCGAGCGTGTTGGAGTGGTAAGCGAGGATCGCATCGTGCCCGTGAAGCGCAACAAAGCAATTCGTGGGGGTGGATGACGCCGGCATCTGGTAGGTGTAGATGGTCTGGCCAGCCGCGTTGGTCGTGATGGTCGGGGCGCTAGTCGTGGTGCTCGTCGTCGTGGGCGTGCCCGATGCCACGACCGCAGGGGAACTTGCAGACCCGCTGGGAGAGTTGTTGGAAGTGAGACCGAACATGAGAGCGATCACGACCAAGCCCAGGCCGATCAGCCATACCCACTTCCGCCGCCCGCTGAGAAAAGACATCGCCCATGCCTCCCTATTGCCCCAAAGCTTGATCTATGAAGTCGGCTGAGTCCAGTCCATCGGTATGGATGTATGTCTTGAGGGCCAGCACGCCGCCGTCTGCGTGGCCTAGGTGCGCGGCTATCTGAGCCGCCGAGCAACCCTCTGCGGCCATCAATGAAGCAAGCCCATGGCGGAGCTTGTGAGGAGTGGCCCACGGGAACGCTCGCCCGCTCAGCCGCAGGATTGAACACCTTGTGGCGGAAGTTGTGGGCATCCATCGGCTCGCTGGACCATGAAAGCGCCAGGCCACTCTGGCGCGAGGCGATCCAGCAACGAGGAACTCGCTGGGGCGGTCCGACCCCGAACCCGGACGAGTGCTTCGCGAAGAGAGGAGGCGCGCGGACCGTCGAGCGCAAGTGATCGCTCCGCAGCCCGAGGCGCTCGGTTCGTGCCCCTCCCTCACGGACTGCACTGATTTGCACTCAATCACCTGTATCTGCGGCAAATGCCCTGCAAATGAGCCACTCGTAATGAAGGGGTCCCCGGTTCGAGTCCGGGCGTCGGCTTAGGGGTTACGCACTCGCAAGTTCAGGCCACAGCGCCCCGGCGAGTAGTCCTGGGGTCACCTGGTCCGGTGGTAGCGGCGTGCTGAACAGGAAACCCTGCCCATGGGGGCAGCCGAGCTCGCGCAGGAGCGCCAGCTGCTCGCTCTGCTCGATCCCCTCCGCAACCATGTCGAGGCCGAGGTTGCGGCCGAGGTTGGTGATCGCGCGCGCCATCGCAGCTTGGCTATCGCTGCCGGTGAGGCCGTCGATGAAAGGCTTCGCGATCTTGAGGATGCCGATCGGGAACTGCTGGAGGTAGTGCAACGAGGAGTAAGCGGTGCCGAAGTCGTCGATGGCGATCTGCACCCCCAACTGGCGGAGGGTGCGCAGGCGAACCGCGCTCGTATCGATGTCGGCCATCAGAGCCGTTTCGGTCAGCTCCAGGACGAGGCTCTCAGACGGGAGCCCCGACGCGGCCAACGCCTCGCGGACATCGCAGATGATGCGCTCGTCGCCGATCTGGTGGGCGGACAGGTTGACGCTCACATAGAGCCGCCGCCCCTCCGGTGCCTCGGCGTGCCACGCCGCCATCTGCCGGCAGGCTTCGCTGAGTACCCAGGCCCCCAGCGGCTTGATCAGCCCTGTCGCCTCGGCCAAAGGGATGAACGCCCCCGGCGGCAGGAGCCCACGCTGCGGGTGCTGCCAGCGGATCAGTCCCTCGTAACCGACGATCTGCCCTTCTTCGAGCTCGACGATCGGCTGATAGTGAAGGACAAGCTCACGCTCCTCGAGCGCCCGCTGGAGATCGGCCGCAAGCTCAAGCCTTGAGATCGCGTCAGCCCGCATCTCTTCCTCGAACACCGCGTAGCCGCCCTTGCCGCTCGCCTTGGCGCGATACATCGCCACGTCCGCGTCCCGCAGCAGCTCTTCGGGCGTCCCGTCGTGGGCGGCGATCCCGATGCTGGCGGTGACGAAGGCCTCCCGTCCGGCGATCCGGAATGGCGAGGCGAGTGCGTCGATGATTCGCTTCGCGACGGCAATCCCGGTGGTCGTGGGCGCCGACGTCTTGCAGAGGATCGCGAACTCATCGCCGCCAATCCGAGCGGCGGTGTCGGCGGGGCGCAGAACGCCGCTGATCCGCTCCGCGGCCTTGACCAGCAGTGCATCGCCGGCGTCATGCCCGAGACTGTCGTTGACGACCTTGAAGCCGTCGAGATCGACGAACAGCAAGGCAACTTGCGGGTCGCCGCGCTCGGCGAGCGCCATCCGCAAGCGGTCGAGCAGGAGGGTCCGGTTGGGCAGCCCCGTGAGCGGGTCGTGCACCGCCTGGTGGCTGAGCTTGGCCTCACTGTCGCGCAGCGCCACCACCGTCGCCTCGAGCTTGTCGAGGAGCAATTGCTTGGCCGCGATATCGACGGCGTGGCCGTAGGCGGCGGAGATGGCACCCGCGACGAGCTCCACCGTCTGGACGTCGTTGGCGCCGAAGGCCCGTGGCTCCGGCGAGTTGATGTTGAGCACGCCCACAACTTCGCCGCGATGTCGCAGGGGGGCGATGATCATTGACCGCAACCCCTGCTGGCGGCAGGCGTCCTTGTCAACCCGCACGTCGATCTCGGAGTCGGCGCAGTAGACCGCCTCTCCAGAATCAGCGCAGATCCCCGAGAGGCTCGCGTATCGCGGCGTGTGGATCGCGACTCCGGTTTCACGGCCCGGGCCGGTCCGGTACCTGTAGACGATCTCCTCGCCTTCGATGATCCCCGCGCTAGCGGCGGTGGCCCTGAGCAAGGTGCGCGCTCGGTCGAGGATCCCGAGCACGACCTCCTGGACGTCGAACTCGGCCTGCTCCACTTCGCGCTGCAGCGCGACGATCGTCTTCAGACGCTCGGCGTTCACCGCCACCGTACGCTTGAGCTTGCTGCGTTCGGCGACGATCGCGACCCCAGTCGCGATGAACGTAGCGCTCAGCATGATCGTCCAGCCAAGGTCAGCTCCCGCGAATGCGCTGGCGTCGTACACAAGTGGAAGCAAGTTGACGGCCACAGCGACAGCCAGCATCCGCACCGCCAAGGGCGGCGGCAAAAAGCAGGCGCAGTAGACGATCGGTAGCAGCAGGCATGCGCGCAAGGGCGATGCTCCGCCGCCGCTCGCCCAGACCATCACTGAGACCGTGGTCATGGACAGCCCTGCGCCGAGCGGGTGGAGGATCATCAGCTTGGGGTTGCTCGGCAACAGCGCGACCACCGCGGCCCAAGCAACCGCGAGCCCGCTGCAAACGAGCACAACGGCCGTATGCGGTGGGCTCACGCCGGGCAGCGCAACGTAGAGGACGCCGATGCCCGCCATCGCCACCCACATGCCGATGGCCACGCGAACAGCCGCAAACTGCCGTGCCCACCGGGCCGGCTCGCTCCCCCGCGCCGCCGCAGACGACATATGGAACGTATCGGCAGGATGCGGCTGCGACTTCACGAGTTGGATGGCGCGGCGTGGGGGCGATCGCGCGCGTGCCACGCCCTACTCGGGGCGGGCAAACCGCCCGCGCGCCGCCTGCGCTCGCTCTCGGACGTGGCAACCCGTGAGGTGGTCATTGACCAAACCCATGGCCTGCATGAAGGCATAGACCGTGGTCGGTCCGACGAATCGCCACCCCCGTCGCTTGAGGTCCCGGGCTAACGCGCGCGACTCCGGCGTGACGGACACTATGGCCGCCAGGCCGAGCTCGGACGGATGGCCGGCCGGCTCGTAGCCCCATATGAGGCGGGCGAGCGACCCATGTTCGCCCACGAGCTCGACCGCCCGCTGGGCATTGTTGATCACGGCCTCGATCTTCCCGCGGTGGCGGACGATGCCGGCGTCGGCGAGCAGACGGGCCACGTCGTCGTCACCGAATCCGGCCACGACGGTGTAGTCGAAGTCGGCGAAGGCCCGCCTGAAGGCCTCGCGCTTGCGCAGGATGGTCAGCCACGAGAGGCCGGCCTGGAAGCCCTCGAGGCTCAGTTTCTCGAATAGCCGCTGGTCGTCGGCGACCGGATAGCCCCACTCGGCGTCGTGGTAGGCACGGTATTCAGGAGCCGAGTCCGCCCATCGGCAGCGGGCCACGCCGTCCTCGCCGACGACGATCCCGTCCGGCACCGCGAAGTCCAATTAGCCCCTAGACGGCGCCGCGCTGGGTCGCAGCCAGCGTGGTCATCTCGCCGATCAGGTTCTCGTCGAGGGAGACCGAGTCGGCGAGGTTCTCGCTGACCCACTGAGCGGCCTTCTCGGTTGCGGCCTCCGCCTGCTCACGGGTCTCCCACGTGCTGACCGACACGAAACGGCCGCCGCCGACGTCCGTGGTCGCGTAGAAGACGAAGCCGGGACTATCGCGGAGGATCGGAGCCATGCCTTCCCGAGCTCTCTCCATGAGCTCCTGATATGTCCCCTGCTCTATCGAGTAGATGGCCATCCGAACATGGTTCGTCACGGTGCCTCCTGAGCTTGTATGTGGACGAAGGACAGTATCTCGCCTGCTTACGAGGGTGGCCTCGCGCAGCCGATACGTGAGGCATGAACGAGAACATGGTCGGCCAGGGGTCGAGCGTCGCGGCGCCACCGTGCCCCTCGCTGCTCGTGGTGTTTATCGACGCTCTCCTGCCGTGGAGCGCCTGGGGCGCAATACCCGCGGCGGTCGGCGCGGGGCTGTTCGTCCAGGCGGCGGCTTTGGTGTTGTGACCTCGCCACCCGGGCGGGGTAGTAGAAGACGATGTACTCCGGACCGGCTGCTGCTTGCGAGGTTGCTTCGAGATGACCAGGGCGGAGCGGAATGCGAACCTGGTCGGGGTTGTGCTCCCGTTTGTCGGCGTGCTCGTGGCGATCGTTCTACTTTGGAACCGCGCCGTCGATTGGATCGACCTGGCGATTTTTGGCGTGATGTACCTGCTTACGGGGATCGGCATCACGGTGGGCTTTCACCGACTGCTGACCCACCGCTCGTTTCAGACCTACCCGTGGCTAGAGCGGACCTTTGCCATCCTGGGATCCCTGGCGGTGGAGGGCTCGGTGCTGGATTGGGTGGCCGACCACCGCAAGCACCACGCCCACGCCGACCAGGAGGGTGACCCCCACAGTCCCCACGTTGGCCATGGAAGTGGGCTTGCGGGCCTGTGGCATGCGCATACCGGGTGGTTGCTCGAGAACCAGGGCCAGGCGGACTGGAAGCAGTACGCACGCGAGCTTTACGAGGACCAGACCATGCGGCGGATCGGACGCCGCTTCCCGCTCCTCGCCATCGCCTCAGTCGTGCTTCCCACGCTCGCCGGCTTCGTTCTCCACGGCTTCACCCTGGGCGGCGCGCTGCGCGGCTACATCTGGGGCGGCCTCGTGCGGATCTTCATCGTCCACCACGTGACCTGGTCGGTCAACTCGGTCTGCCATTACTACGGACGCCGGCGCTTCGACATCGCGGACCAATCAACCAACGTCGCCTGGCTCTCCCTGGTGTCGTTCGGCGAGTCCTGGCATCACAACCACCACGCGTTCCCCCGCTCCGCCTACCACGGCTTGCGTCCGTGGGAGGTCGACCCGTCGGGCTTGTTCATTCGGGCGCTGGAGCGGGTCGGCCTCGCCTGGAACGTCGTACGCATCACACCCGAGCGTCAGCTCGAACGAGCACGGCTCAGACCAACGACGCGTTAGGCAAGAGCTCCCCAGGCGCGGGTACCGAGATCACCCGAAGCAGGTGATGTGTGACGCGCTGTCATGGCGGACCCTTCAAGCGTGGGCTGCTTCCTCGCACTCCTGGCGCTGATCTCGCCGCGACTCGTGCTTTTCCTGTTGTGGATCTTCAGCAACCTGCTCAGCCGGGCCTTCAGTAGCTGGGTGATCCCGCTGCTCGGGTTCTTCTTCCTGCCGTGGACGACCCTCGCCTACGCGGCGTTCTGGGAGTGGGGTCCCGGACACCACGTCTACGGCTACGAGTGGATCTTCGTCGCACTGGCCTTCTTCATCGACTTGGGCGCTTTCGCCGGAGGGCGGCGCGCTCGGGCCATGCGATAGGCCGCCGCGTCACCAACGGTGGCTGCGCCCTCGCGGAGGCGGGGTTCCAGTTCACCGGCCCCCGCGCCCCGCTCACTCCTAAGCTTTTCATCTTGCAAGGAATGAGGTTCACCGGATGACGAGCGCGCCGGCTGGTCGGCTCGATCCCGACGAGGTCGCCAGGTTCGCCTTCCGGGTGTGGAGCTACAAGCAGGGCGAAATGGTCTCGTTGCTGATCCACCTGGGCGACCGCCTTGGCCTCTATCAGGCCCTCGACGGGGCCGGCAGCGTCAACGCTGAGGAGCTCGCGGCCCGGACGGGGCTCCACCCGCGCTGGTTGCACGAGTGGCTCCGGGGCAACGCGGCGGCCGAGCTTCTCACCTCCGAGGATGGGGAGCGCTTCGAGCTCAGCACGGTCGCGGCCGTGGTCCTGGCGCGGGAGCAGGACAGCCTTGCATTCGCAGCAGGTGCCTTCGGGCCGCCGCCCGATCCGGAGTTTGTCGAGGATCTGGCCAATGCCTTCCGGACCGGCGCCGGGCTGCCCTATGACCGCCAGGGCGTAGCCGGCGTGCACCAAACCGAGCGCATGCTCGGCCCATGGGCTCGCCTGAGCCTCGTGCCCACGATCGTGCCGACCCTCGAGGGGGTCCTCGACCGGCTGACCGCGGGCGCACTTGTGGCCGACGTCGGTTGCGGCGCCGGGGTGGCGCTGACGACGCTCGCCGAGGCGTTTCCCCGGAGCACGTTCCACGGGTATGAGCTCTCGGCGCTGGCCGTCGAGCGTGCCCGGGCGCGGATCGCCGAGGCCGGGCTCACCAACGTGGAGATCATCGAGCGCCGGGCCGAGGAGCTGCCAGATCGCGGCGACTACTCGCTGGTCCTCGCCTTCGACTGCCTGCACGACATGACGCGGCCCGACGCGGCGGCGGCGGCCATCCGGCGCGCCATTGCCGACGACGGGACCTGGCTGATCAAAGAGATCCGCTGCGATGACACCTGGGCGGGGAACCGCCGCAACCCGATGCTGGCCATGTTCCTCGGCTTCTCGGTCGCCTCTTGCATGTCATCCGCGCTGTCCGAGCCCGACGGCGCCGGCCTCGGCACGATTGGATTGCCGCCGCGCGCGTTGGAGCAGCTGGTGCGTGAGGCCGGCTTCACCCACTTCCAGATGCACGACTTCGAGGACCCGGCCAACCTCTACTACGAGATCCGGCCCTGACGCCTCTGGCGCCGGCTGACGCTGCCGGGTTTCATTCATGCCGCGCGCCGGGCTCGCCGAGCCGTCACCAGGCAGGCCATGATGGTCGAGCGGATCGGCCGGCCGAGCCGCGCCTCGAGGGCGCGGTTCTCGGCGCAGAGGGCCTCGCGCTCTGCGGGTGAGAGGCGCGACCAGAAGGACATGGTGCCGAGCACGGCGTTGAGGGCATCGGCCGTCTGCTCGACGAGCATCGGCATCCCGGTGACCTGAGCGTCCTCGAACAAGCGGGCGACGTACCCGCGGGCCACCTCGTGGCTCCCGAGCCACGACCACGCCTCGGACACGTTCGCGCGTCGTTGCTCGGCGCCATCGAGCGTGGCGTCGAGATCACGGTAAGTCGGCCATTCGGCGGCGCGCTCCGGGGCGATCCGTGCCAGCGAGGAGCGCAGAGCCTCCTGATCGGCGCTACTCCGTGGATCCTTAAGCCCGAAGTAGGAGACCAGCGCGAGCGTCCCGCCGTCGATCAGGACGTCGGCGACCTTCCGCCAGCTGACGTCCGGATCGACCCAGTGGATCGCGGACGCCGAGAACACGGCCTGGTAGTGCCTCCGGGGCAGGAGCGCCTCCTCCAAGCGCGCGTTGAGGAACTGCATCTCACCGGCACCCGTCAACCGATCGCGTGCCCTGGCGATCAATCGGTCACCGGGTTCGACCGCGACGACCCGGAGCCCCCGGGCCAGCAAAGCCCGTGTCAGCTGCCCCGTGCCGGGGCCGATCTCGAGCACCCTCGCCTCGGGGGCGAGGCCTGCCACCTCGCACGCGCGATCGATTAGCGCATCCGGGTAGGCCGGACGGTTTCGGTCGTACTCATCGGCGACCTCGTTGAACACCCGGCCGCAGCGGCGAACGTCAAGGCTTTCGAGCACACCGGGACGGTAGAGGGAGCCAGCGACGCTTGCCGAACTGATTGTCGATGCCCGCGCCAAAACGGCCTGCGCCTCCACGGATGACGCACGAAGGTCGTGCTCGGTACCTGGCCTGGCTGGCCTTCGGCTCGGAGGATGAGTTCGCGGACCCTCGGCTCGCCTACCGCCGCCTGTTCTCCGAGGTCCTTGGCACATTCCTGCTGGTACTTGCGGCGGCCGGCGGCGGGCTGCTGCACGGCAAGGGCGAAATCAGCCTGGCCGCGGCGGTGGTCGCGCCGGGGCTGACCGTCCTCGCGGTGATCCTGTTCATGGGCGCCGTCTCAGGCGCGCACCTGAACCCGGTCGTGTCGGTGGCGTTCGCCCTGCGGCGAGATTTCCCGTGGTACCGCGTGCCGGGGTATGTGCTGGCACAGCTTCTCGGAGCGACGCTGGCCTGCCTATTCCTGCTTGCGATCTTCGGCAACGTCGCGCACCTTGGCGCCACGCTGCCAGGCCCCGGATACCACGCGTGGCAGGCTTTCCTGATGGAGGTCGCGCTGACCGGAGGCCTCGTCAGCGTGATCCTGGGCACCGCCTCGGGCGCCCAGAACGTCGGCACGATCGGCGCCCTTGGCGTCGGCGCCTACATCGCTCTGGCGGGGCTGTGGGCGGCGCCGGTCAGCGGCGTCTCGATGAATCCGGCCCGCTCATTCGGGCCCGCCCTGGTCTCCGGCGACTGGACGGCGTACTGGGCCTACGTGGCCGGCCCTCTGCTTGGAGCCACGATCGCGGTGGGCTGCGCCTGGGTTCTCCGGGGCCCTGGCGGCGACGCTGCTGCGCGGGCGGCGGCGAGCGGTACGCTCGAGCACCTCGTCTCACCCCCTCATTGGAAGAAGAGCTGAGCCAATGCCCAAGGACAAATCTGCCAAGGCTGCCGACGGCCGGGTTCCGATCCGATGGAAGGACGACGTGGCCGAACACGACTACGCGGCCGCCCACGCGTATCTCTCGATCAAGCTGAATATCGCGACGACCGAGAAGCTGGTGGACCGCCTGCGCAAGGCCAAGCTGACCTCGCGCCGCGCCAACGACATTCTCCGAGCCTCCGGGCTCAGCCCGGCCCCGCTCGACGACCCGGGCGTGGTCAGAGACCTGATCAAGGTGATCGAGGGAAAGGCCCTGAGCCCCGTGCTGGTGGTGGGCGGCGCCGACGGGACCGATATCGCCGACGGCTTTCACCGCGTCTCGCTCGTCTACCGGGTCGATCCCTTCGGGGACATCCCGCTGAAACTGGCCGATTCCGCACGGTGAGGAGGCGGGTCTGACTCGCCGCTCCAGCCCTAGGTCCGGGCGGCGTGGTTGCGCAGCCGGTCGAGATCGAGCACCGTGAGGTGCAGCCGGTGAGTGCGGATGAGCTCGAGTTGGCGCAGGGCGCGTAGCGCCCGGGCCGTCGACTCACGCGAGGCGCCGCTCCACGACGCCAGCTCCTCCTGATTCAAGGGCAGCGGCACCTCGATCGCGCCTCCATCGCGGTCTTCGCCGAAGCGCTCCGCCAGCTCGATGAGCCGGCTGGTCACTCGGCCCAGACTGTCGGAGGCCACGAACTCGAGCCTCTGGATATCGGCGGTGTGAAGTCGCGTCAGGGCGAGGTCGAGAAGGGCGAGGACGGTATGCGGGTGGCGGGCGAAGAACGACCTCAGGTCCGCCGCCGGCAGGACAACGCCGGCGACTGAGGTCAGGGCGGTGACGGTGGCCGAGCGCGGCGAGTCCCGAATCGTTGACATCTCACCCAAGAGGTCGCCGGCGCCGGCGATCGCGAACAGCACTTCCTCGCCCCCGGTGGCCATCCGGTGGATCTTGACCAACCCTGAGAGCAGGATGATCGCGCTATCCGCCGGCTCTCCTGTGCGGACGACGACGCCCCCCGAGCCCCACTCGCGGCGGTGCCCCAAGGTCAGGAGCGACTCCCGGTCCCCGGAGGACAGCGAGTCCAGGAACGTCTTTCCCGCGTCGGTCATCGCGCAGAAGGTACTCCCGGCCCTGTGTGTCAAATGACGTGGTTGCCCTCTCTGGCGGCCCGTAGCTTGGTCCCATCAAGCGGAAAGCACAAGGCGACCGCAGAAGCTGAGGAGCCCGAAATGAACGCACAGCTTTCATACCAGTTGGCCCAGTCCCACCAGCAGGAGCTCCATCGGCAGGCCGCCCAGGCCCGCGCCGCTCGGGAAGCTTCAGGACCGAGCTGGTTCTCGGCGCTCCGTCACCGGATCGCCGGCATTGGCTCCGTCCGCCCGGAGCTGCAGGCTCAGCCGCCGGCCCAGCGCCCGCTCGCCGGCGGTGTCGGCAGGATTTGAGACTGACTCCAGATGGGGGCGAACAGCGGCACAGTGGGCCGAGAGAGCAACGGGGGCTCGACGCTCTCTCCGCCCACGCCGCCGTCACGGCTGAGGCACGTCCGCTCGTCAGTTTGAGCGCGCCACCATGTAGGGGATCAGCTCTCGGATGAATCTCACCGAGGGCTGCTCTTCCACGTCGGCGAACGTCGCCTCAAACGACGCCGCCGCCGCCGTCGCCATCGCCTCTGCATAGCTGCGGGCAAAATCGATGCTGCCGTGGGCGTGCATGAGGCCCAGGACGCGGTCGGCGTCCGCCGGTGTTCGCGACGCCTCCGGCGAGGAGAGAAACTCGCTGAGCCACTGCCGTTCGTCGTTCCGCGCCTCGGCCATAAGGTGGATGAGCATCAGGGTGCGTTTCCCCTCGCGGATATCGCCCAGTGCGTCCTTCCCGTTCGAGCTGGCTGAGCTCGCGGTGCTGAGCACGTCGTCGCGGATCTGAAACGCGACCCCCAGGAACGACCCAAAGCGGCTCAGCCCGTCCAGCGGCGTCCGGCCCCGACTGCCGATCAGCGCGCCGAGTCGCAGGGGGGAGACCGTCGTGTACCAACACGTCTTGCGAATCGCCATCCTCAAATAGTCGGTGTGGTCAAGATCGACGACGTTGTCCCGACGCCACCCGAGCTCCAGCGCCTGGCCCTCGGTGGTCGTATGCACCGTGGTGAGGAACTCGCGGACCACCCGTCGTGAGAGACGGCTGCCCAGCGCGTCGCCGTCGAGCAGGGGTTCAAGCGCATGCGTGGCCAGCGCATCACCGGCGTTGACCGCCAGCGGGAGCCCGTGGGCCTCGTGGAGGCTGGGCCCGCCGCGCCGGCGTGCGCTTGCGTCCTCGAGATCGTCATGGATCAGGAACGCGTTGTGGAGCATTTCGAGCGCCACCGCCGCCCGAAGCCCGTCGGCTACCGACCCGCCATAGGCCTGGCAGGCGGCCAACAGAAGCCCCGGCCGGATCCCCTTACCGGGCCGGCGGGGATACTCGCGCACCAGGTCGGAGAGAAACTCCGACGGCTGTCCGCCGGCCAGGAAACTGTCCATCGCGTCGCGAACGACCGCGGAATAGAGCGCGAGCTGCTCCTCGACCTCGGCCACTTCAGCGCACCGTGAGAAGTACCGGAACACTCGCCGCGGGGGCTCCCGAAGCGAGCACGAGGCCGTGGTAGGCGCCCGGCACGGCATCGGGGGGCAACGTCACAGAGAGCGTGCTCGACGCGCTTGAGCCGGCCGCCACATCGAGCGTCGCGGGAGCGAAGGAATGGGCGACACCGTCCAGCGTGCGGCCGTCGTGCGCGGTCAGGCTCGTGAGTCGAAGCTCCGCGGCCGTGAGCCGCGAGCCCATCACGTTGTGCAGCCAGACGGTTGCGGTCGCGGGCTCGCCCGGTCGACCGGTGAGCGCCACCGCTGATCCGGTTGCGGATGACGAGTTCCCACGAGCCCCGCCGCCCGGGCGGAGCACCTGCTCGATCGCGTCGGCATAGAGCGTGAAGGTGTCGCCGAGAAGGTCGGCGTAAAGGTCGATGGCCCGGGCGACCGAGCCACGCAGCTGCGCCAGCACCGCGGCACCGTTGCCATCGGCACCGAGCTGAGCGAGGAGCTCATCGACGTTCAGTCGTGGCATCTCACGCTGCCGTGCCTCGTCGATCAGCTGCTCGAACAGAGCCGCCGCCGCCGCCACGCTCTGTCGCTGGGCGTCGCTCAGCTCCGCCAGCGACTCGGCCAGAGGCCGGGACTGCGGCTCGGGCCCATCGGGCTGAGGCTCGCCGCTCATCCGGTCTCGAGACCCATCCACGATCCGATGATTCCGTGACTCAGCGCCCGCCCGCAGATCGCGTTAGCGGCCTGGAGGCCTGAGAGCACGGCGGCTTCGATACAGCCGGCGTTCAGCCCGCAGTCAGTCCAGTCGCCAGCCAGGAACAGGTTCTCGTAACCCGATCCGTTGGCTCGAAGTCGAAACCGGCCGGTTCCGGGCATGGCCTGGACGTATTGCATGGCCGGTTCGACGTTGGCCCGCCAGTACTGCGAGTCCAGCCGGGTTGGTCCCTCGCCGCCATTGGCCCCACATAGAAGCTCCCAGCGAAAGCCCTCGGAACCAGCTGCGGCGCCCGGCCACAGGTGTGTCACCTCATGCTCAAGGAAGCGGGCGGCGTTGGCCCGGACCCGGCGGTGAGCCCGGCTGGGACTGCGTGCGGCGTCCGCCTCCAGGACGCTGCAGAAGTAACCCAGGGTCCGCGGTTGGTCGTCGGCCGACCATGCCTCACGCGGGATCAGATGACTCATCGAGGCGTAGGTGTCGAAGGGTGTCGTGTAGCCGCTGACCGTTGCCCCCGGGTGGTGCCAGCCGAGCGCGCGCTCGTCCTCACGTAGCCACACCTGCAGCGACTGTGTGGGCACGGTGGTGACCTCGTCGAGCAATGCCCGCCAGGGCGCGGAGTGGGCCAGGAGCTCGGCGCCGAGGGAGCGGATCGGAGCCAGCGAGGTGGCGAGCACGACGTCGTCGAAGTCGACGCCGGCCTTCAGAACCACCTGGTGCTCTTGGCGCGAGCTCGTGCCGGACCGCGCTCGGGTCACAAAGCAGGGAAGCCCTTTGACGCGCCCCAGGGCCGGCTGTGCACCGCGCCCGGCGATCTCGATCACGCCGATCCCCGCCCGGTCGGGGGTTAGGCCGAGGTTATGGACCTGGTGCGAGAGACGGAATTGCACGCCTCTGGCCTGGAGCGCCTCATACAGCGGGGCGAACACGACGTCGCCCATCCCGGCCTGCATGCGCCAGAAGATCGAGCCCCGGTACTCAAAGAACAGCTTGTTGGCCAGAAACAGGCCGAGACCGGCTGGAAAGCGCGGGCGGGTGGGGTCGCCGTCGGCGTAGGCGAACACGAGGTCATACATGCCGCGGATGAGGGGCGAGTCGAGCGTCTGGTGACGAGCGCCGTGGCGGGCCAGCCACTGGCGAAAGTCGAGGTCGTCGATGGCCGCAAAACGAGAGGGGTCGGCCAGGAGCCCGTCTCTGAAGATGCCGATGATCGCACTCAAGACCATGTCGGCGAGCCCGGTGGCCCGGCGCGCGTCGGCGCTTTTGTCGACGCGGGCCAGGAGCTCTCCCCGCATCCGCTCCAGGTAGCCAAGCACCGGGCCGGCCAACGGGAAACGCTCCGAGGCGCCGGCTCCGAGCACGCGCAGCGACTCGAGCGCGGCGATCATCGCCGTGATCTCGGACCCCCGGAGGACCTGGCCAAACCCCGACTGGGAGACCGACTCGGCGCGGGGTGGCTGAGGCGAACCGCTGAGGACGATGCCGCCGGCACGGTCCTCCGTAACCGAAGCCCAGAAGTCGAGGAGCAGGCGCAGTCCGCGCTCGACGAAGCTCGACATCACGGCGGCTCCTCCGTGGACTCGTGCCCCGCCGGGCTCATCGGGGTTGCGGGAGAAGCTGGCCAACCAGTGCGACCAGGTCCCGTCGTGCCGGTCGCCCACCCCAACGAGGTCCGACGGGGTGAAGGCGTCCCGCCACGTGGCGATCGGACAGTCTGGGTCGGTGGTCGGGCGATCGAGTTCGCGGTAGACGTCACGCATGAGCCGGAAGGCGTTCTCGTAGTACCCGAGCCAGACGTGGAGGCCGTGCTCCTCGATGCGTCCGTTCTCACCCCGAGTGCTCGCGCCCTTGCCCCCCAGGTAGGGCTCGGCCTCGTAGACGCAGACGTCAAACTCGCCCCGCGCTTCGGGCTCGCTCAGCGCCCAGGCGGCGGCCAGGCCGGCCATCCCGCCGCCCAGGATCGCCACAGCCCTGTTTCTCGTCGGAGGCATCCGCCGTGGGCTTCAGAGCGCGGCCAGTGTGCGGGCCTCGTCCAGCTCCCGGGTGTGGGCGTCTCCTGGGAAGCGGCCGATGGCCGCGGCGAGCGCATCGTGCGCGACGGGCGACCCGACGCCGGGACGAGCGAGTGAGATCGCCGCGCGCAGCTCGAATACCGCCGCTCCCTGCTCGACGGCCTTCGCCAGTGCATCCCGCAGATCCGCGGTCCCACCGTCATCCCCCAGCTCAATCCGGAGCTCGCCTCGCATCCGAAGCGTTTCGGCGGAGTACAGCTCACCACCCGTCTCGGCCGCCAAGCGCAGGGCGGCATCAAACGAGCGTAATGCGTCCGCAGCGCGCCCGAGCGCGCGCTGCGCGCCTCCCAGTTCCGTCATCCAGTAGGGCGACCACACCGGCCCCGTGAGCGCGGGGGCAAAGCCGCTGACCAGCTCGTCATATTGTGCGGCGTCTCCGGCGTGCAGCGCGCTCAGACCGACCTGCATGCGGCCGATGATCTCCCACATGGCCGAACCCTGAGCCTCGGCCACCTGAATCATCGCCTGGGCATGCCGCGCCGCGGCCTCATGCTCGCCCTCCATCCGGCGCGTCATGGCAATTACGCTTTGCACGTAGGCGACGCTGAACGGTCCGTGCGGGAAGCGCAGCCCCTTCGCACGGCGGAGGGCGCGCTCGGCCATCTCGTCGGCCGCGTCGCATTCGCCGGCGACCCAGAGTGCGGTCGACAGATGGGCGGTCATTGCCGCCAGCGGATCGTTCGGCAGCGGCCACCCCGCCGGCGGACCGTTGGGGACGTGGCTCCAGCTCTGCGCGAGGAAGTCCTCCATCTGCCGCCGCGCCTCCGCGAAGCGGCCCCGGAAGAATCGGACCAGGGCCCCGCAGGCCAGCGGGATCGCAAAATCGGCTCCCCCGGTCATCTGCGCGATCTTGGCGTTGACGTCCTCGGCCTCGTCGAGGTTGCCCATGAAGGCGTAGTAGGACCAGCTCGTGATCAGGCTCGGCACCAGCTCAGGCGCCAGACCCAGCCCCTCACACAACTCAACGCACCGTGGATGGTCCTCGGCTGCTTCCGGGGCCGCGTAGCCGCTGGCCAGCATGGCGCTGAAGCTCCGCAGCTGGCGCATCATGACCTCGGCCTTGTCCCGTGCTTCGCCTCCGGGCAGGCGCGCGGTTAATTCGAGCGCCCTGGTCAACCGCGTCGTCGCCTCGGCGTGGGCGCCGAGGTCCTGCGCCGAGCGGGCGGAGGCGATGTGGGCGTTGATCGCTTCCTCGTTTCGCTGGGCTCGCTCGAGATGGAATGCCACCTGCCCCGCATCGACATAGAGCGAGGCCTCGCCGTGGCTGAGTAGATAGTCGGCAATCGCGCCGTGCCGCTGGCGACGCGCGGACATGGTCTGGGTCTCGTAGGCCAGTTCCCGGATCAGCTCGTGGCGGAAACGAAGCGCTTCGCCTCGGGAGCGGTCCACGAGCCCCGCGGCGATCAGGGCCTCAAGCCGGGCATCGAGGACCTCCTCCGGCAAGCGACTGACGGCGCGGAGGAGCTCGATGTCCACATCGCGTCCGATGGCCGAGGCGGTCTGGGCGAGGCTCAGGTCGACGCCCGGCGAGGCCAGGCGGGCCAGGAGCGGGTCTCGCAACGCGGGCGGTATCGCGTAGTCGGCCTGGTCGATCGAGCGGTGCAGCGCCTGTCCCTGGTCGATCGCGTCGGCGGTCCGGATCAGCTCCTCGAGGAACAGCGGGACCCCATCACTGCGTGAGATCAACTCGCCCCGCTGCGAGGCCGAGAGTCGCAAGCCGGCCGGGACGGACTCGGCGAGATCGGCCAGCTCTCCCTCGCCGAGGGGTGCCAGCCGAATCTCCCTCATCCTCGCCTCCGGCCACGGCGACTCGAACCCCTCCCGGGCCACGAGGATCAGGCACAGATTCGGCCAGGTCCCATGGAGGAGAACCGAGAGAAGATCCAAAGAGGACTGATCGGCCCAGTGCAGATCATCGACGAACAGCATCGAGGGCCCCGGGCCGCCGTGCTCGTGCAGGAGACGCGCCGCGGCCACGAGGGCAAGCTCTCGGAGCTTCGCCGGATCGACGTCCGGCGGGGCCGAGATCGAGTCCGTTGGAATCTGCAAGGAGCTGGCCAGGAACGGCAGGTCCGGGGCCTCGCCAAGGCGCCGGCGCAGCTTGACCAGCCGATCCTCGCCCCCGTCCTCGGGCGAGATGCCGCAGGCCTCCTCAAGCACCCTGATGAAGGCAAACAGGCTCGTCGTCTGGTGGTAGCTCGAGCACCTGCACTCGGTGCAGGAGATCCCCAGACCGCGCACCGTCTCCAGGACCAAGCGGGACTTCCCGATGCCGGGGGCGCCGGTCACCAGGAGCGCCTGCGGTTGCGTGGCACCGCGGATCGCACCGCCCCGTCGCCAGCTTTCGCACGTATCGCGCCACAGCGCCTCGATCTTCTCCCGCTCGGGCCTGCGTCCTACGAACGGGCTGAACGTTGTGTCGACCTTGAGACGGCCGGTGTCGCGCTCGCCCATGACGGTGAACCCCGCGACCGGCCGGGAAACCCCGCGCAGCTCGACATGGCCCATCGACTCGACCTCGAAGTGATCACGCACGAGCGCGTGCGTGGCGTCGCTAATGATCACGGTGTCAGGCCGCGCGCACGCCTGCAGACGGGCGGCGACGTTGGGCGCGGAGCCGCTGACGAGTCCCGCCTCGAGCACCACGATGTCCGTGTGAACGGCGACGCGAATGTGCAGCTCCACTCCGTACTCGGCGAGGAGCCGGGGGCCCAGCTCCTGCACCCCCCGCACCATCTCGAGACCGCTCAGCACCGCCCGGCGAGCGTCGTCCTCGTGGACCTCGGGGTCACCGAATCTGACCAGCATCCCATCGCCACGCGGGTCTTCGATGATGCCGCCAAACCGCTCGGCCACGGTGTCGCAGGTGCGCTGGTACCGGCGGAGGATCTCTCTGACATCCTCCGGATCGTGGGCCTCGGCGATCTCGGTCGAGCTGACGAGGTCGCAGAACATGAGCGTCATCTGGCGGCGCTCGACCCTCTCGTCGAGGAGGGCCGCCGCCTCGCGGTTGGCGGGGTCGAGCGCCAGCACCGCGTTGGCCAGCGGCCTGAGCGCCTTGAAGTCACCCTCCGCACGTGCCAGGCGGGCGTCCTCGAGCAGCTGCTCCACCCGCGCGGCGAGCCGGTCAGCGCCTGGGTGGGGCTCGGGAGTCACGACGCCTTGTCTTCGACCACGATCCGCAGGTTCGCCAGCGGTCGGTCACCGATCGCGATGATTCCGACGTACATGCCTGGTACCAGCCCCCGCGCGTCCGCCACCTCCAATCGGTAGGAACTGCCCACGAGCTCGGCGCTGAGAGCCGAACCGAGCTTCTTCACCGCGGCCTTGGCCCCATCTAAGTGGATGTCGGCCTGGCGAGGCAGGTTGGCCCGGTCCCAGAACGGAACCCGGATCCAGACGGGATCGGGATTGCTCCAGACGCCGTCGGTCTCCTGGAATCTCAAGAAGATGCTCGGCAGCGTGGTGGCGACGCGCTCGCGGTCAGGAGGTCGGGTCAGGAGCTGCCACATGTCATCCAGGTTGTCGAGTGCCGTGCTCATCGCGGCAGCGGCATCCGCCGTCACCGACTCGGGCTTGTACTGGTTGCTGCGAAGGTTGGTGGACACCCGGGTCCACAGGTCCTGGTTGCGCTGCGCGATCGCCAGCCCCACGGCAGCACTGTCTTGGAGGAACTGGCCGACGCGATCCCATGCCGTGGCCGGCGAGAACTCCCTGTCATTCTGATCCGCCATCACTTGCTCCGTTTGGTCGATGAATACGCCGGGTCGGCGGCGCTGTAGACCTCACTTTCCAGCCACCAGCTGAGCGCCGCCGGGGTGAGAACGTTGAGCATCTGCCCGAGGTCGAACCAGCCGCTGGTGTTCATATTCGGCGTCCGGTTGCTGAAGAGAAGCGTCTTGTGGCTCGTGATCCGCCAGGTATCGGCCGCCAGGCGCCGCACCCCTATGTAGCCCTGGTCGACCAGGATTCCGCCGCTGCGCGTGTCCCACAGGACAGTGCTGTTAACAGAACGCGCCAGCGAGAAGTTGACCGTGACCGTTTTTCGGTCCTTCTTGTCGACCACGTTGAACTTGTCAATCCGCAGGACGTTGTGAAACGAGCTCTCGGTTGGCCCTTCGATGCCCGAGGGAACGTTGACAATCTCCTCCAGCCAGCGGTAGGGCGGTGGCTGGCGGGACTTGTAGCCCTGGCCCGCGGGAACGGGTGCCGGGGTCAAGTCGTAGGAATCGTGGACGTACTGGGTTTTGGCCATCACGTCACTCGCCAGTGACCAGCATTGCGGATCTGCCGATCTTACGAGCGCGGAGAAGTCTTCACACCGCGCCAGGGCGGTGACAGTGACGCGGGTGATCATGCTGGCCGAGTCCTGCCTGATGACACAGGCGGCTGGGTAAACCACCATTCCGCCGTCCGGCGCTGGGTCAGCGGCTCGCCACCACTCGTCAAAGGCCACCGCGTCGGCGAACTCCGCGGCGTACCGGTAGAGGTCGAGGCCCACCTCCTGCTGAAGCGCTCTGAGCTGAGCTGACGTTCTCCGGTCATCGAGGCTGCTGAGAAACCGTGAGGCGGTCATCCCGAGCACGGCTTCGGTCGCTCTGTCGAAGTCTGATTTCCGAGACGCCATGTGCTTGCGCAGCTCGCCGAACTCGGGCTGCTTCTCGGCGCAGGCCACGAGCGCGGCCCCGAGAAGGTTCGCTCCGGCGTGGTAGGACTTGCGGAGGCTGTTGAGGTGATCCAGCTTCAGCGATGGGGCGAGGCGGGCCAGCGCCGGCTCGAGCGCCCCCGGGTAATCGCCCCCCACCGGAGTGCCTCGAACGATCCTCCACACCGGACCGCGCATCGCCCCGAGGCCGCCCTTCTGGATCTCGGCCAGGGCATCGGCAAGGGAAAGCGGCCCGCCCGGCAAAGGAAGGGCCATCGCCGGCGCGCCTCCCGAGGACCCCTCTCGGAGCAGGCAGTTGTAGTAAACGCTCACCGTCGCGAAGCGCAGCGCCTTCTCATCGGCCTGCGTTTTGGCCGCCGGTGCGCCCGTCGCCGCGCTCAACTCCGAACTCCCCTCATCGCCGTCGCCCGCTCGCTGACCCCCTTAGGTAACGCCCGTCTTGCGGCAAATCCAGGGCCGCAACCCTAGGGCCAGTATCGCACGCATCAGTGCATCCGCTCGACGTCGCCGCCTTCTAGCCAGGTGGCGCCGTCGCGGTATAGGGCCTCTACCACGTCGCCGGTCAGCTCCGGCATGTCGCGCTTCACCTCGTAGCCGATCAGAGTCTGGGCGTAGGCGAGGTGGCGGTACCCGGCCGGGAACTGCAACAGGAGCGGGGCGTCAAGCTTGAGCTCCCGGCCCGGATCGACCGGGTCAAGCCGATCCTTCTCATAGATGGGTTGGCGGTGAACGAGCCCCCACCGGCCCGAGCGCCGCTCGAAGAAGTCATAGAACCGGCCGGTGCAGACCACGTCGCATTCGACGTCATGGACCGCCGCGCGCTGCGAGATCGTCATCTTCGTCTGGGCGACGGCGCGATCGCCGGCGACGTCGACGAGCGAGCCCCCGAGGAAGTGCAGGATGCGCACCCCCCGCGCGAAGCCGGCCTGGCTGACCTCGATGAACTCATCGACCGAGCCCTGGAACCACGTCGCCATCATCACTCCGTCGTCATGCCAGACGGCGCGAAAGCGCTCCCAGTCCCCGGAGTCGCGGCAGATCGCCCACTGCTCAACCAGGTCGCGGATCTCCGAGGCGTCGCTCATGCCGTCCTCCCGTGGTCCTCCACTGTGGTCGAGACCCCGGGAGCGAGCACGAAATCGCAGTTGAGCGAGCACCACGCCCCTTCCACACCGTCAGGCGCGCCGGGGTCATCCCCTTCGTGCTCCTCGAATCGTCGCAGGAGCGAGGGTTTGACCGCGAATACGGCGTCCGAGCCCAGGTACTCGCTCGTGTCGTCAAACACATGCGTGACGAGCGTGCGATAGCCGTCGGCGCGAACCACCACGTGGAGGTGCGCCGGACGCCACGGATGACGGCCGGTGGCGTCCAGCATGCTGCCCACCGGCCCGTCGTCCGGGATCGGATACGGGACCGGCCGCACGGCAAGGAACGCGTATGAGCCGTCGTCCCGGCTCCGGAAGCGCCCGCGCAGGTGGTGCTCCGGGGCGTCTGGGTCCTGGACCGCGTACAACCGGTTCTCTCCGTTCTGCCACACGTCGAGCTCGGCTTCGGCGATGGGTGCACCGGTTGTGTCGAGCACCCGACCATGCACCCAGGCGGGGGTGCCGCTTTCCGCCTCGGCGATGTTGGCGCCGAATTCGCGCAGCGGCGACCCTGCGACGTAGAAAGGACCCAGCACGGTCGATTCCGTGGCCCCCTCCGGAAGCGGGTTGGCGAGGGCGTCGACGAGCATCGACAGGCCGAGGGCATCGGACCAGAGGATGAACTCCTGGCGCCGCTCGTCGGTGATGTGGCCAGTGGCGGTCAGCATCTCGATCGCCGCTTGCCATTCCTCCTGGCGGAGTCCGGTCTCGACGGCGAACTGGTGCAGGTGGGTAACCAGCGCCTGCATGAGCTGGCGCAGGCGCTGGTCAGGGCAGGAGCCAAAGCTGGCGATCACCTTGGCGGTGATATCGGCGGGGCTGGTCCGTGGGGCGGCGACTGGGGCCATACAGCGCTCGCCGGCTAGCTCGCTACCTCACGCACCGACTGGCAAGCTACCTCGCGCCGTCCCGTGAAGCAACAGGAGCATGCCGGCAAAGATGATGCAGTCGCCGCCCAGTCCGTGGTCCTCTTCAGCCCTCGATGACCGCGTCGGTGATGGCGTCGATCCCCGCCAGGCGCTTGGCCAGCTCCTCGCTCAGGCCGTAGCGCGCGGCGAGCGCGGGCGGGGCCGTGTAGCTGAGCTTCGTGTCGGATCCGTCCTGCCACACGAGCACCTTCAGGGGAAGGTCAAGGGCGGCCAAGGGTTTGGCTTGCATGACCGGGGTTCCGGCTTGTGGGCTGCCGAAGATGACGACCTTCGTGTCTCGAAGCTCCAGGCCGACCGCCTCGGCTTCGCCACTGTGGTCGATGACGGCGAACACCTTCAACCCCTTGGCGGTCGCGATTGCCGACAGTCGGTCGACGGTCTCCGGGACCGACCGGGGGCTCGACTTGGTGACGACCTCAGCGGTCGCGATCTCCGGTGGGCTCAGCTCGCTCATGATTCGCGCCAGGTCCATCCATCATCGGTGCGGGTCATGAGGCTTTCGTAAAGGTTATCGTCGACCTCGCGGATCAGACCGAGATCGATCGCGCACTCGAGGGCCGGGTGGAAGTCAACGCTCGTCCAGCGCTCCGCACCCGAGCGGGCGACAAGGTCCGCACGCGTCAGCACTCCGTAGGAAGCCAGGGTTTCTGACAGACCCCGGGCCGCCTCACGGAGAACCGAGTCGTAGCTCTCGGCCCTGGGGGGGTCGGGCATCCGCTAACGCAGCGAACGGAACGCGGCACGAAGCTCGGTCGCGAACAGCTCGGGCTCCTCCCAGGCCGCGAAGTGACCCCCCTTGTCGACCTTGTTGAAGTAGCTGAGCGTGGGGTACGCCTGCTCGACCCAGCTGCGCGGAGCGCGGAAGATCTCCCCCGGGAACTGGGTGAACCCGACCGGGACCTTGACCGGCGGCGGTGCCTGGCCGCCCGAGCGAGCCGCCGCTTGCCCGTTCTCCCAGTAGGAGCGGGCGGCTGAGGCTCCGGTGCCGGTCAGCCAGTAGGTCGTGATGTTGTCGAGGATGTGGTCTCGGGTGAGGTTCCCCGAGGGCTTGCCGTCGACGAAGGCACGGGAGATCTTGTAGTAGGCGTCGGTGTCGTGATCGAGCATCCAGGCGGCCAGCGCGATCGGTGAATCAAGCAGCGCGTAGCCGATCGTCTGGGGCCGCGTGGCCTGCTCCAGGAAGTAGCCGAAGCCCGTGGCCCTGAACTCCGCCCCGGCGGCGACCGCCGCCTTTTCCTCGTCCGTGTCCCTCGGGAAGGGGGCGTTGCTGGCCAGCGCCGGCACGAACAGATTCGTGTGGATGCCGATCAGCCCCTCGGGCCCCTGGCGCCCCATCGCGTCGGTGACGGCGGCGCCCACGTCGCCGCCCTGGGCGACATAGCGGGTGTAGCCGAGCCGGGGCATCAGCTTTCCCCAGGCCTCGGCGAAGCGACCCGCGTACCAGCCGAGCTCGGTGGGCTCGGAGGAGAAGCCGTACCCGGGGAGCGAGGGCAGAACGAGATGGAACGCGTCCGTTGCGCTTCCGCCGTGCGCTGTCGGATCGGTGAGCGGGCCTACGGCCTCGAGCAATTCGATCACCGAGCCGGGCCAGCCGTGGGTGACGATCAGCGGCAGCGCGTCTGCGTGGGGTGACTGCACGTGTATGAAGTGGATGTCCTCCCCGTCGATCTCGGTCTTGAACTGGGGGAGTGCGTTCAGCTGCTTCTCGCACCGGCGCCAGTCGTACTCGCCCATCCAGTAGCGCGCGAGCTCCACGATCGTCGCCAGCTGCACGCCCTGGGATCGATCCTCGACGAGCTCCTGGCTCGGCAAGCGCGCCGCCACGAGGCGCCGCCGCATGTCGTCCAGCTCGGCCTCGGGAATCTCGACGTGGAAGGGACGAACCTCGGTACCAGCTGACGTCCCAGTGGTGGCGGACATTTCGGTCTCCTTGACTTGCGTTGGTCATGAGTTTGGGCCTGAGTGCCTGGGGTCGCGCCCGTAGCGACCCTGGTCCGGACCCGGGTCTCGCGGTGGCGTAGGATGCTCTGAGGCTCATGGGAAACCGTGCTCCCGGACCGGGGCAGGGCCTAGCCCTGCGCGGGCGGGCCAACGAGTCGGCGTTGCTGGACGAGTTGGTTTCCGCGATCCGAAGCGGCGAGAGCCGAACCCTGGTTCTCCGGGGCGAGGCCGGCATCGGAAAGACGGCGCTGCTCGGACACCTGATCGAGTCGGCACCGGACATGACGGTGCTGCGGGTGGTCGGCGTCGAGCCAGAAATGAGTTTGGCCTACGCCAGCCTGCAGCAAGTTTGCGCGCCGCTGCTCGGCTACCGCTTCAGCGTTCCCGGCCCGCAGCAACGCGCTCTGGAGGTCGTGTTTGGTCTCGGAGACGGAGCCGCGCCCGACCGGTTCCTGGTTGGGTTGGCCGTCCTCAGCCTGTTCTCGGAGGCGGCCGACGAGCGTCCCGTCCTCTGCGTGGTTGACGACGCGCAATGGGTGGACCAAGAATCGGCCTTGACCCTCGCCTTCGTGGCGCGTCGGCTGCTGATGGAGCCCGTCGGAATCGTGTTTGCCACCCGCGAGCCGGGCGAGGAGCTGGTGCACCTTCCGGAGCTCGAGGTTGGCGGATTGGCCGACGACGACGCCCGCGAGCTCGTCGCCGCCGCGGTGGGACAGAAGCTGGATGAGGAGATCCGCGACCGGTTCATCGCGGAGACGCACGGCAACCCTCTCGCCCTGCTTGAGCTGCCGCGAGGCTTGACGGTGACGGAGCTGGCTGGAGGCTACGGGCTGGTGGATGCGCGGACGCTGACTCCGCGCATCGAGAACAGCTTCGTCTCCCGCCTCCACGCACTCCCCGAAGACGTACGCCTCCTCCTGCTCCTGGCGGCGGCGGACCCGGTCGGCGACCCGCGACTCCTGCGGCGTGCCGCCGAGCGACTTGGAGTCACGCTGCCCCCGCTGGATGCACCAACGGAAATGGACGAGCTCCTGTCGATCGACGGCCTTGTGATCTTCAGACACCCGCTGCTGCGCTCGGCGGTCTACCGGTCTGCCACCCCGGAGGATCGGCGCGCGGTCCACCTTGCGCTCGCGGAGGCGACCGATCCCAGCGCCGACTCCGACCGCCGCGCCTGGCATCTCGCGGCGGCCGCCGACGCCCCTGACGAAGCGGTCGCCGCGGAGCTCGAACGCTCGGCTAGCCGGGCCCAGGCGCGAGGCGGACTTGCCGCCACGGCGGCGTTCCTGGAGCGGGCCGTGGAGCTGACCGGCGATCCCGGGCGCAGGGGGGAGCGGGCGTTGGCGGCCGCCACGGTCAGCCTCCAGGCCGGCGCATTCGACGACGCGCTCGGGATGCTCGCGGCGGCGGAGGCCGGGAGGCTGGACGAGTTCCAGCGTGTCCGGGTGGACCTGTTGCGTGGACACGTCGTGTTCGCCTCGGGTCTCGGTACGGATGCTCCGCCGCTTCTCCTGAAGGCAGCCCGGCGACTCGAGGCGTTCGATCTGGAGCTCGCGCGCGAGACCTATCTGACGGCGTGGGGGGCGGTGGTGTTCGCGGGTTCCGGAAGAGGCGACATCTTGGGGGAGATCTGCCGGAGCGTCCTCGCCCTGCCGGCCCCGCCCGGGGCTCCGCGTGCCCTCGACATGCTCCTCGACGGCCTAGCCCTGATGGCCACGGAGGGACGGGCCGCCGCGGTCGGAGCGCTGCGGATGGCAACCAGGGCGCTCATCGGCCTTCCCGTGGAGGACGTCCTTCGCTGGGGCTGGGCCGCGACGGGCGCGAGCGATGCCATCTGGGACGACGAGAGCACGCGGCTGATCGCGGCCAGGAACGTTCAGGTGGTCCGCGACGCGGGTGCGCTGGTGGAGCTGCCCATCCATCTCGCCGCTCTGGGTCTCGCCCAGAGCTGGACCGGGGACTTCGCCGCTGCCAGTTCGCTGATCTCGGAGGGTGAGAGCGTTGCGGCGGCGATTGGCAGCCCGATCGCGCCCTACACCCTGCTCCGACTCCGGGCCCTACAGGGGAGCGAAGCCGAGACCTCTTCTCTGATCGCGTGCACCATCGATCGTGCCGGCCCGGGACAGGCGCTGGCCAAAGCCTGGGCCCAGTGGGCCGCCGCGGTGCTCTACAACGGCCTCGGGCGCTACGGGGAGGCGGCCTCGGCGGCAGCGGAGGCAGGGGCGAACTCCTGTGAGCCCTGGGTCTCCATGTGGTCGCTGCCGGAGCTCGTCGAGGCCGCCGTGCGCGTCGGCACCCTTGGCGTCGCCGCCGACGCCCTCGAACGGCTGATCGAGACCACGCAGCCCAGCGCAACCGACTTCGCGCTCGGGATCGAAGCCCGCTCCCGCGCCCTCCTGAGCCATGGCAGTGCCGCCGACGCGCTCTATCGCGAAGCCATCGAACGGCTCAGCCGCACCCCGCTGCGCCCCGAGCTCGCCCGGGCCCAGCTTCTCTACGGAGAGTGGCTCAGGCGCGAGCAGCGGCGCGTGCACGCGCGTGGGCAACTGCGCCGCGCGCACGAGGAGTTCGTGTCGATCGGGATGGAGGCCTTCGCTGAACGCGCCCGGCGTGAGCTGCTGGCCACCGGGGAAAAGGTCCGCAAGCGAACAGTCGAGACGCGCGACCAGCTCACCGCCCAAGAGCGGCAGATCGCGCAGATGGCCCGCGACGGCCTGTCAAACGCCGAGATCGGAGCCCGCCTGTTCGTCAGTCCGCGCACGGTCGAGTGGCACCTGCGCAAGGTGTTCACCAAGCTCGGTATCCACTCCCGCCGTGAGCTGCCCGGCGCCTTGCCGAATTCGGATCCCGAATAACCAGGGCGGGAACCAGGGCTAACACGGGGGCGATGGGGCGTGGCGTGCGAGAGGGTGTCGGTCGCTCCGACCATGCAAACCTCCGTCCAGCTACCGATTGAGGGTCAGCTCCCTACCTTCGAGGGCGCCAGCGGCTGGCTCAACACTGCGCCGCTGACTCCGGCGTCGCTGCGCGGCCACCCGGTGCTGGTGGAGTTCTGGACCTTCACCTGCATCAACTGGATCCGCACCCTTCCGTACGTCCGCACCTGGTCGGAGCGATACCGCGAGGACGGGCTGATTGTGGTCGGCGTCCACACGCCCGAGTTCCGGGTCGAGCGCGATCTAAAGAACATTCGGCGCGCGGTGGAGGCGATGCGGATCGACTACCCGGTCGCGGTCGACAACGACTACGCAATCTGGGCCGCGTTCGGCAATCAATACTGGCCGGCCCTCTACTTCGCCGATGCTGAGGGGCGGATCCGCCATCACCATTTCGGCGAGGGGGAATACGACCGCTCGGAGATCGTCATCCAGCTCCTTCTGACGGCTGCCGGGGCCGGCCCGTTCAGCCGCGACCTCGCCCCGATCGGGGCGGACGGGATCGAGGCTCCCGCCGACTGGGAGGACCTGGGCTCACCCGAGACGTACCTCGGGTACGGGCGCGCCGAGAGCTTTGCCTCGCCGGGCGGCGCGATGAGAAATCAGCGCCACGGGTACGCCCTGCCTGGCCAACTTCCCCTCAACCATTGGGGTCTGGACGGCGAATGGACCATCGGGCGGGAGGCCGCCGTACCGGACGGCGCCGGCGGGCGCATCGCCCATCGCTTCCATGCGCGCGACCTCCACCTGGTGCTGGCGCCGGCGGCGGGCGGCGGGCCCGTTCGCTTCCGCGTGGAGCTCGACGGTCGACCTCCGGACGCAGCTCGCGGAAGCGACGTCGACGAGGCCGGCGGGGGCGCTGTCACCGAACCGCGGCTCTATCAGCTGATCCGTCAGCGCGCCCCGATCGAGGACCGCACGTTCGAGATCACGTTTCTCGACCCCGGTGCTCGGGCCTACGTGTTCACGTTCGGATAACCGGCGCCGCCCACGACGAGGTCAGCTTCCTGACTCAACCGTTTGGGTTAGTCACATCGGTGGTGTGGACACGCCGCTCGATGTGCCGATAGGAGACCTACCGGAGCCTTGGAGGCGCCGGTGCACATCGCACACAAAGACGCATCGCCGACCTGCTCGGCCCCCGCCCCGGTCCACCACGGGCCGGGCAGGGCGGCGCTGCGAACTCGCGCCGGTACTCTGGGTGCAGATGCCCACCGTCATGTACGTGAAGCCGGGATGTCCGTACTGCCAGGCCGCCCGCGAGCAGCTGGCCGCCGACGCAGAAGCAGTGGAGGAACGCGACGCGACCCAGAACCCGGAGTGGCGAAACGAGCTGATGGGGTACACGAACAATCGCGGGGTCGTGCCCACGATCGTTCGCAGTGACGGGCGGGGGGTCCAGGTCGGCTTTCCTCCGGGACGGGGCTGACGGGTGTATTGAGCGGTCGGCCGACCGCTGCGTGGCGTCCGAGCTAACCGTGGGAGAAGATCGAGGCATGCCTGCTCGGCCCCGCGGCTGGCTTCCCGAGGAGGAGTTCTTCGCCATCTACCGCCGGGTTCCGCGGCTTTGCGTCGAGGTCGTGATCGTCGAGCCAGAGCGCGGCGTCCTGCTCAAGCTGCGGGACATCCCGCCCAACGTCGGCGCGTGGCACATCCCCGGGGGTACGGTGCTGTTCGGCGAGCCGCTGACCGAGGCGGTTAAGCGAGTGGCCCGGGACGAGCTGGGTCTGGAGGTTGAGGTGGGCGAGCTCATCGGCTACATCGAGTATCCGAGCCACTACGAGAACGGACTGGATTCTCCCGTCGGACTCGCCTTCAGGACCACCCCGCGGGCGGACGCGGGAGCGCCGTCGGCCGGGTGTGAGTGGTTCACGAGACTGCCCGCCGGCCTCTACGCCGAGCAGCGGGAGTTCCTGGTTGCGGAGCTGGGGTTGACCTCCGCTTAGCGCATCAGCTTGGCCAGGCGGACCTGGGCGGTGTGGTCGGCGTGGGTCCGCATGGTGCTGACATGGAGATCGGCCAGGATCGTCCCGGTCACCGGCAGGAAGGTCAGCGCGGAGAAGGCGGTGAAGGCGAGCGTCGCGCGCCGGAGGCGCGGGCTTGTGCTGAGCGCCGCCAGCGGGAGCACCCAGATCACATACCAGGGCATCAGCCAGCTCATGCAGAGGAGCAGGGCGATCGTCGCCCAGCCCGCCCCGGAGAGCCAGTCGGGCCGGTCATGCCGCCAGGAGGCGAAGGCGAGGGCGCCGGTGACGAGGACGACCACCGCCTTGCTCACCGCCTCAAGCGCGGGGGTGGCGCCGCCGAGGTGAAAGATCACCCCGACCAGGTTGACCACGCTGAGCGGGGTCACGATCGTCGTCTGGTCGGCGGCGTTGGGAAGCGCGAACCCGAAGGCGGCAACGCTGGCCAGGACGAGCGGAATTCCGCCCAAAGCCACCCCGATCAAGAGCTGGAGGCTCTTGCGTCTGCGCCACGCCGCGATGAGCAGGAACGGGAGCAGGAGGGCGGCGGTGAACTTGACCGCGATCGCCGCCGCCAGGGCCACGCCGGCCCATCGGTAGCGCTTGGCCAGGAGAAGGGAAATGGCGGCCATCATCGGTACGAGCATCACCGGGTCGTTGTGAAAGCCCCCGATCTCATAGATCAGCACGATCGGGTTGACAGCGACGAACAGGACGGCGAAGCGCGGATCGTGTCCGAGCTGACGCGCGCACTGCCACACCAGGGCCACGAACCCGGCGCTGAACCCGACCATCAAGACTTTCATCAGCCAGTAGGCGCTTGAGATCGGCAGCCCCCCGAGGGGATAGGTGAGGAGCGTGAACAGCGGGCCGTAGGGACTCGACCAGTGGTGCCAGGTGGCGAACAGAGACACGGGGTCATACGCCTCGTTGCCAATCACGTGGGTGTATGGGTTCAGGCCGTGCAGGGCTCCGAGCCGGGCGTAGCCGATGTAGTTGAAGAGATCGCTCAGCTCAAGCTGCGGGCTGAGCAGGATGAACGCGTACGTCGCGACGATGGCGATCGTGATCGCGCGCATCGAGAGCGTTCGCGCCGAGGCCAGCACGACCGCGTAGGCGACGAGCATGAGAAGAAATAGCGCGCTGTAGGCATAGCTGAAGTTGGCCGAGAAGCCCGCCTTGCCGATCAGCGCGTGCAGGGGACCAGCGAACACGCCGTGGAGCGGTCCGGCCATCCAGCCGGGGAAGATGATGTCGCTCGTCTGGACGAGGTTCGTCGGAACCGCGCTCGCCACCACCACGACCGCCAAGCAGGCCGCGACGAGACCCCAGAGCGCGATCGAGCCGTAGATCGGGCGCATGACCACGCCCCGGGGGCGCGGCAGGCTGAGGCGGATGCCGAACAGCGGCCCCCGTGGCAGTGCCACTGTCCCGTCGCCCTGGGCGGACGGGAAGCTCATCAGTGAGCCGCCGGGGAAGCTTGAACGATCCGTGTATTCACCGTCCTGGGGCATCCGCAGGATGCTGACGGCACCGCCGTTGGCGGGCCGTCGGTGTCAGGTTTGGATCAAGTTAAGGGCCTAGATGCGGTGCTCGACCACCTGCGAATCGGACCGGTAGAGCGCCGAGCGGTCGATGTCGGCGAATGAGGTGTTGCCGGTGAGCGCGAGCGCGACATCCATGTCGGCCTTCATCACGCCGAGTATGTGGCGCACGCCGGCTTGGCCCCGCGCCGCCGCGGCCCAGACCCAGGGGCGGCCGATGAGTACGGCGCGGGCACCCAGGGCGACGAGCTTGACGACGTCGAGCCCGGTCCGCACCCCTCCGTCCACGAGCACCTCGACCTGTCCGGCCACGGCGTCGACGACGTCGGGTAGCGCCCGGACGCTGGACGGGACCGAGTCGAGTTGGCGCCCGCCGTGGTTGGAGACGATGACCCCATCGACCCCGACCTCGACCGCCCGCTTGGCATCTTCGGGATCGAGCACGCCCTTGACCAGCAGCCGCCCGGCCCAGTGCTCGCGGACCCACGCGATGTCCTCCCAGGTGACGCTCGGATCGAACTGGGAGTCCACCCACTCCTTGAACGCCGCCGGTGACCCGCCGCCCGGAACCACCTTCTCCAGATTGCCGAACGTCAGCGGTCGACCCCCCAACCCCACCTCGCGGACCCAGCGGGGGTGCAGGGCGAGATCGAGCCCGCGCAGCGCCTTGGCCCGGGCCGAGGCACGTCCCACGACGGCGTTGCGAACATCGCGGTGCCGCGCTCCCACGACCGCCAGGTCGACGGTCAGGATGAGCACGGGGGACCGGACCGCGGCCGCGCGCGCCATCAGGTCCTCGGCGTAGCCCCGGTCGCGCATGACGTAGAGCTGGAACCAGGGCGGGTCGGGGACGGCCTGCGCCACCTCCTCGATGCTGCAGATCCCGAGCGTCGACTCGACGAAGGGGACTCCGGCGCGCTCAGCCGCGCGGGCCGCCTGCACCTCGGCCCGGGGGGCGAACATGCCCCCCATGCCGATCGGCGCCAGGATCACCGGCATGGCCAGCTTCTGGCCCAGCACCTCGACCCCGTGTTCCCGCTGAGACACGTCGCGCATCACGATCTGGCGAAGGAGCACGTGCTCCAGATCGGCGACGTTGGCACGCATCGTCGCCTCCTCGTAGGCCCCGCCATCGACATAGTCGAAGAGCTGGCGGGGGAGGCGTCGCCGGGCCAGCTCGCGGTAGTCGAGCACCGTCGCCGGCGCCACGCCCAATGGCCGATCAGCGCTGAACCGCACGGTCGCGAGCCTAACGGAGCCAGCGAGCTTGCGGCGCCGATCTACCCGCCTCGCTAGCCTGGCGGCGGTGATGACCCAGTTTGTCAGGGGGGCTACCTGCACGCTCCTCACCGCGCTGGCGGTGGCCGGGTGCGGCGGGAGCGCCAGCTCCGGCAACGGCCTGGCCGCTAAGCCGCCGAACGCGATCGTGCAGGAGGCCAACAACGCGATCATCCATGCCAGCTCTGTCCACGTGGCCGGCTCAATCTCCTCGGGCAGTGTGCCGCTGACGCTCGATCTGGACCTCGTCGCCGGCCGGGGTGGACGGGGTGAGCTCTCCGAAGGTGGGCTGACGTTCCGCGTCATCACCGTCGGGCCGAGCGTCTACATCCAGGGGACGCCGGCTTTCTGGACGCACTTCGCGGGAGCGTCGGTGGCCCGGACGCTCGACGACAAGTGGCTGAAGGCGCCGGCCTCAGGCCAGTTTGCGCCCATCGCGGCTCTGACCAACATGCAGCTGCTGTTCGGCAAGGTGCTGCTGAGTCACGGTTCCCTCCAGAAGGTGGGCACCTCGACCGTGAATGGTCAGAAGGTGGTCGGGGTCAGGGATTCCAAGGCGGGAGGGATCCTCTACGTGGCGGCCACCGGGCGGCCCTATCCGGTCGAGGTGGTCAAGCGCGGGACGGGTGCCGGGCGGATCGTCTTTGACCGCATCAATCAGCCCGTGGCGCTCGCGCCTCCGGCGAATTCCCGAAGCCTCGCCCAGCTCCACTGACCTAAAGCAGCTTGACGCGGGCTGAGGCGATGATCAGGATCGGCTCATGACGATGGACGCGACCGAACAGGCTCGGCTGGTCCGCGACGGCGAGGTCTCGCCGGCAGAGCTTGTCGACGAGGCGATCGAGCGCTTGGAGCGGCTGAACCCGCAGCTGAACGCGGTGATCCATCCCCTGCTCGATGAAGCCCGCGACGCCGCGGCCGGTGAGTTGCCGGATGGCCCGTTCCGCGGGGTTCCCTTCCTGGTCAAGGATCTCTCCTGCTACATGAAGGGGGTCCCGGTCCATGAGGGCATGCGGGCCGTGCGGGACGCCGGCTATGTCGCCGACCACGACATGGTGATCGCCGAGCGCCTGCGCAAGGCCGGCTTCGTGATCCTGGGGCGGACGAACGTACCCGAGCTGGGCATCCTGCCCACCACCGAGCCGGTCGCCTACGGCCCCACCCATAATCCTTGGGATCTCGAGCGGTCCCCGGGGGGCTCGAGCGGCGGCTCGGCCGCCGCCGTGGCGGCCGGAATCGTTGCCGCCGCCCATGCCAACGACGGCGGCGGATCGATCCGGATCCCCGCCAGTCACTGCGGCCTGGTGGGGCTGAAGCCCTCACGGGCCCGCGTATCGCTGGCCCCCGATTTCGGCGACGTCATGGCCGGGCTCGTCATCGAGCTCGCGGTGACCCGCAGCGTCCGCGACGCCGCGGCGATCCTCGACGCCATTCAGGGTCCGGTGCCCGGCGATCCCTACGCCGCCCCTCCGCCGGACCGGCCGTACGTGGAGGAGGTGGGGGCCGACCCCGGGCGGCTGCGCATCGGGGTGATGACCACGCCACCGGGCGGCCAGTTCGAGACCCATCCAGAATGCGTCGAGGCGGCGCGGAACGCAGCGGCAGCGCTCGAGGAGCTGGGTCACCACGTCGAGGAGTCCCATCCGGCCGAGATGGATGTGCCTGAGCTCATCACCAACTTCATCGTGCGCTGGACGACGGCTCAGGATTGGAACCTCAAGTACTGGGGCATCGCGATCGGCCGCGAGCTGGGACCGGACGATGTCGAGCCGTGCACGTGGGCGCTGGCCGAGCAGGGTCGGTCCCATACCGGCGGCGACTTGCTCCGGGCCATCGAGGAGGCCCAGGGCGCGAGCCGGCGGATCGCCGCCTGGTGGGCCGAGGATGGCTTCGACCTGCTACTGACGCCGACCTGCGCCGAGCCCCCGCCGCGCCTCGGCGAGTTCGATGCCCCGCCTGAGCACCCGCTGGCCCCCCTGCTGCGGGCCATCCCCTTCGGGACGTTCACCGCGGGGTTCAACACGACCGGCCAGCCGGCGATCTCGTTGCCGCTCCACGTGACGGCCGACGGGCTCCCCGTCGGGGTCCAGCTGGTCGCGGCCTTCGGACGGGAAGACGTGCTGGTCCGGATCGCCACCCAACTGGAGGAAGCGCGGCCCTGGGCCGGTCGCTTCGCCCCGGTTCACGCTGACGCGGCCTGATCCACCTCCATGGCCTATGACGAAGAGCTGGCGAACCGGATCCGGGAGCTCATCGGGGCCGAGCCGGGGCTGACCGAGAAGCGCATGTTCGGCGGGCTGGCCTTCCTCATCAACGGGAACATGTCGGTCAGCGCCAGCGGCCAGGGCGGTCTTCTGCTCCGCGTGAATCCGGATGAGAGCGACGGGCTGGTGAAGGCGCCGAACGCGGAGCTCTTCGTCATGCGAGGTCGCGCGATGCCGGGCTGGATGCGAATCGCCCCGGAGGGACTGCGGACGAAGCGTGAGCTGGAGCGCTGGGTTAGACGCGGCGTGACCTACGCCCGGTCACTTCCGCCCAAATAGCCGCTCTCCTACCGGACCGACGGCTCAGAAGTTGGGGCCGGCGTTGGCCCCCAGGCTGTTCAGCCAGGCGCGCATGTAGCGCCCGGCGGGTGTGATCTCCCCTTCTTCGTAGCCGGTGGTGGCGACGGCCAGGGTGATCCCGTTGGGGGTTGACCATCCATACTCGATCCCGGTTCCCGAGGCGGCGTAGCGGGCAATCGCCTGTCCCTGCTGGAGGATCGTGCCGGGACGCGCCAGGTCAGTGATCTCCTCGGCCACGTACTGAACCTTCCCCGCCTCCGCGCCGTTGAGCAGCTCCCAGTAGATCAGGGGCTGGCCGGCGTACCAATCCGGCTCGATGGCGAGGATCTTGACTCGGCCCGGGGCCATGATCGGGGCCCCGACGGGCAGCGTGGCATCGACGCCCTGGTCCGTGCGCTCCCAGCGATTGACGTAGCGAAGTGGATCGATGTAGCCGGCTCCGTTGACCGGCGCGTAGACGATCTCGGCCTTGAGCTCTTTGCGGATCTGAGTCAGCGAGGGAGCGTGGGCGCTGACATCACCCACGGGGTCGTTCGGCGTGATCGCGGCCGCCTGATCGCCGGCCGACGGCTCCACCGCCTGCGGATGAACCTTGAACGGCGCCACGCTGGTGTTGGGGTCAGCGCGGCCAGAAGAGCTAGAGGAGCCGCAGCCAGCGAGAGCGAAGGCGACGACGAGGATGAGGAGCGCGTTGCGCTTCATCGACAGCAACCGAGTATGCCGAGGATTCACCTGAGGCATGACAGCAGGGACGCGTAGATAGATTTCGGCAGACGGGGCGGACGTCTGGAGGGCAATACCATGCGGAACCGATGACCACGGACAGAGTCGCGGCAGGTTCCGAGGGAGCCTACGAGGTGCCTTCGGCGTACCTCGAGCGCTACGCCGATCTGCTGATCAACTTCGCGCTGGGCGGTGGCGCGGGCATCAAACGTGGCGATGTGGTCCAGCTGATCGCTCCGGAGACCGCCAAGCCGCTGTATGCCGAGCTGTCACGAGCCGTATGGCGCGCGGGAGGGCACGTGATCCATGACTACCGCCCCGACGAAGGCCCCGGGGTCAACCTGAAGCGTGACTTCTTCGAGATCGCCGACGGCGAGCAGCAGTCGTTCTTTCCGGGTCGCTACTACCGCGGCCAGATGGACGAGATCGACCACTTCGTCTTCATCATCTGCGAGACCGACCCGCATGGGCTGCGCGACGTCGATCCCAAGAAGCTCCTGACCCGTCAGCGCTCGTTCGCCCCGCTGGTGGAGTGGCAAACCGACAAGGAGAACGCCGGACGGCTGACCTGGACCGCTGGTCTCTACGGCACATCGGGCATGGCTGCGGAGGCCGACCTCTCGCTCGAGGAGTACTGGCAACAGATCATCCAGGCCTGCTTCCTGGACGACGAGGATCCCAAGGCACGGTGGCGAGAGGTGGCCGAGACGCTGACGAGCTACACCGCGGCCCTGGGCGCGCTGCCCATCGAGCGGCTCCACGTCCGGGGCGAGGACGTCGACCTGTGGCTGACCCTGGGCGAGAAGCGGCGGTGGATCGGGGGCGAGGGACGGAACATCCCCAGCTTCGAGATCTTCACGAGCCCGGACTGGCGCGGAACCGAAGGGCGGATCCGGTTCAGCGAGCCGCTCTACATCTACGGGTCGCTGATCACCGGAATCGAGCTCGAGTTCCACGACGGGCTGGTGGCCCGCGCCAGCGCGGCGCAGAACGAGAATCTCCTGCTGGAGATGCTGGCCACCGAGAACGCCAACCGCGTGGGTGAGTTCTCGCTCACCGACGCGCGCCTCTCCCGCGTCAGCCACTTCATGGCCGAGACCCTGTTTGACGAGAACATGGGGGGGCCGTTCGGCAACACGCACGTCGCCGTCGGTAAGGCGATCACCCAGTGCTACGACGGCGACCCGGAGCGGCTCTCACCGGAGGACTGGGAGCGGCTCGGCTTCAACGACTCCGTAGTCCACACCGACATCGTTTCGACTACCGATCGCGAGGTCACGGCGGTCATGCGCGATGGCAGCGAGCGCACGATCTACGCCGGCGGTCAGTTCCAGCTCGACGCCTAGGGGTCGGGCGATGAGCCTGCTGCCGGACTACTCGCGCCAAGCCGAACGCTATGACGAGACGCGGGGGGCGAGCCCATCGGTCCTGCGGGTGATGACGGAGGCGCTGAGCCAAGCGCCCGGACGGCGGCTGGCTGACGTCGGCGGTGGCACCGGCAACTACGCCGCGGCGCTGAGGCGGGAAGGTTGGGACCCAATCGTGATCGACCGCTCGGAGGCGATGCTCGCCCGGGCGGTGGCCAAGGGCCTTGAGACCGTCAAGGCCGACGCCCAGCAGCTGCCCTTCCCCGACGCGTCGTTCGATGCCGTGACGATGGTCTCGATGCTCCATCACGTCGAGGACCGTTCAGGCGCCCTGGCCGAGGCCCGCCGCATCCTGCGTCCGGGCGGCCGGCTCGTGGTCAAGGGCTTCACCGCCGAGGACAGCGATTCGTTGTGGATCCTCTCCTACTTTCCCTGCAGCCGCCCCTGGATGGAGGCCACTCACCCGGCTCGGGCCTGGTTCGCGGCCGAACTACCCGGGGCTGAGTTCTTGCCGTTTGAGCTCACCGACCTCGAGGACGCGTCGCTGGCCGCCCTCTCAGCTGACCCCGAACGGGTCCTGGCAGCCGGCGAGCGCGGCGACACGAGCTACTTCGAGCGCCTTCGGCGCGACCACCCGCGGGAGCTCGACGCCGGCCTGACCCGGTTGCGAGCGGACATCGCGGCGGGGTGCGCCCCGCGTTGCCCCGGGACGGCGACCATCCTGAGCTGGACCAAGCCGGCTGATCCGGCTGGCTAGGCACCCAGCTTGGGGGGCCGGCTGCCCGGGCGCGCCAGCAGGTGGGTCTGATTTGAAGTCACGCCGCGATGAGTTTTTGCCGTCGGACTGGTCGGTAGTGTGAAATCAGGGATGAGGAAACGATGACCGAGCACCTGAGTACACGCACCCGCTGGCTCGCCCTCGTGATTCTCTGCGTGGGCGACCTGATGATCGTCGTCGACACGACGGTGGTGAACGTCGCCCTGCCCTCGATCCGGCGGGATCTCGGCTTCACCCAGACCTCCCTGGCCTGGGTCGTCAACGCCTACATGCTTACGTTCGGCGGCTTCCTGCTCCTGGCCGGGCGCTTCGGTGACCTGTTCGGCCATCGCCGCTTGTTCCTCGTCGGCACCGGCGCGTTCACGCTGGCCAGCCTGGTCTGTGGCCTCTCAACAAGCCAGGAGATGCTGATCGCGGCGCGCGCGGTTCAAGGACTGGGCGGTGCCCTGGTCTCGGCGCTCGCCTTCTCGCTCATCGTCGTGCTCTTCACCGAGCCCGCCGAACGGGCCAAGGCGATGGGGGTGTTCGGCTTCGTCATGGCCGGCGGCGGGAGCATCGGCGTCCTCGCCGGCGGCGTGCTCACCGACCTCGTCGGCTGGCACTGGATCTTCCTGGTCAACCTGCCCATCGGCATTGCCGTCACGGTGGCCGGAATGAGGCTGCTTCCCTCGGTCGACATCCGCGGCCAGGCCCAGCGCCTCGACGTTGGCGGCGCCGTCGCCATCACCGGCGGGATGGTCCTTGCCGTCTACGCGATCGTCAATGGCAACACGGCTGGCTGGACGTCGGCGCAGACGCTGGGTCTGCTCGCGGCGGCGGTTGTCATCCTGGCCGGGTTTGTCGCCTGGGAGCGCCGGGCCTCGGCACCGCTCATGCCGCTCGGCATCTTCCGCCACCGCAACCTGAGCGTGGCCAACGTCGTGGGCGTGTTCTGGGCCGCGGCGATGTTCGCGCTCTTCTTTCTCTCGGCGCTCTACCTCCAGCTCGTGCTCGGTTATAGCCCGCTTCAGGTCGGCCTCGCCTTCCTGCCCGGCAACCTGATCATGATGGCCTTCTCGCTTGGCCTCTCGGCCAAGCTGGTCACCCGCTACGGCTTCCGGGCGCCTCTGGCCTTCGGGCTCGGGGTGGCGACGCTGGCTCTCCTGTGGCTGGCGCGCGCACCCGTGCACGGCACGTTTGTGGTCGACGTGCTGCCCACGATGATCCTCTTCGGGATCGGAGGCGGGCTCGCCTTCAATCCGGTGCTCATGGCAGCGATGAGCGATGTCGAGCCCCAGGAGTCGGGCCTCGCTTCCGGCATCGTCAATACTGCCTTCATGATGGGTGGCGCCCTGGGTCTCGCGGTTCTGGCCAGTGCCGCCTCGGCGCGCACGCAGCACCTGGCCGCGACCGGCCACGGACCGCTGGCCGCGCTCACAGGCGGTTATCACCTGGCCTTCGTCCTCGGCGCCATCTTCTCGATCATCGCCGGGGTCGTGGGAGCGACCTTCCTGCGTAACCGCACCGTGCCGGCCGGCGCGGTCCGCGGCGAGCCCGCGCTGGAGCCCGCCTGATGTATCGCTCGCCACCCTTCCTGGTTCGGCTGGCCATCTCGTGGCTCACGAACGCCGTGGTGCTGGCGATCGTGGCCGCAGTGCTCCACGGTGTGCATGTTCGAGATGCGGGCGCGCTGCTCGCTGCGGCGGCCGTGTTCGGCGTTCTGAACACGATCCTCAAACCGCTGCTCCGACTCGTCACCCTGCCCCTCGCCATCCTTACCTTCGGGATCGCCTGGTTCTTTGTCTCGATGCTCATGCTTGTGATCACCAAGGCGATCGTCAGCGGGTTTCAGATCCACGGCTTCGGAACCCTGGTTGAAGCCACCTTGATCGTCTGGGTCGTGAACGTCGTGCTCGACTTCACCCCCGGGCCGTGGCAGGTCACCGGCCGCCGCAGGCGCCGCCGGACGCGGCGCGAGCCCGAGGCGAGCTGACCGAGCTCAGAAGACGAACGGAATCAGCATCTTGCTTGTTGCCCGGTAGGCGGGGTAGGCGTCGGGGAAGGCGGTGGTCATCAGCCGCTCCTCCACCCGCGCGCTGTAGATGAAGTAGGAGCCCAGCCCGGCCAGGATGACCAGCCACCATAGGGTCGCGGCCAGCGCCGAGCCGAGCATGGCCAGCAGCAGGCCCGAATAGATGGGATGGCGAACAAACCGGTAGGGACCCGAAGTGACGAGCTCAGGCCGTTCCTTCTCCGTCATCGGCATGCCCCAGTTTCGCCCCAGGTAGACGCGGGCCCATATGGCCACCCCCAACCCGGCCGCCAGGAGGAGGAGCCCCAGGGCGCGTACGGGCGGGCTGTGAATGGCCCCCCCAGTGGCGCCCGACGACCGCAGGACAACGAAGGCGATCACGAAGAGCAAGCCGGGCACGCGGGCGCGCCGAGGCCGGGCACCGGGCGTCGCCGTGATGGCGGCGAGAAACCAGCCGACCCAGAACACGCCCCAGACGACGGCCACGATCACTTCGATGCTCATGCCGCCCTCAGACGGATCCGTTGGGCTCGAGCCTCAGGCCACGATCGGTGACGGGAGCCGACTGGACGATCGACGTGGTCGTCTGGCCGTAGAGCGTGAAGCGGTCGATCACCTCCTCGAGGTGATCCACGTCGCGGACATGGGCGGTCAGGATGAAGCAGTCCTCACCCGTGATCCGGCGGCAATCGACGACCTCAGGGGTCTGCCGGGCCAGCTCGGCCACCTTCGGGAGCTGACGTGGTGCGGGACGGACCCGCACTACCGCGCTCAGCTCGAGCCCCAACCGTCGTGGGTTGAGCCGGGCGTGGTAGCCGAGGATCACCTCTTCCTGTTCGAGGCGCTGGAGCCGCTCGGCCACTGCCGGAGCTGAGAGGCCGACGCGCCGCCCCAGCTCGGCCAGCGTCAGCCGGGCGTCGTCCTGGAGTTCGGCCAGGAGGCGAAGGTTTGTGGCGTCCAGCAGAGAATCATCGGCTGTGCCGCGCTTTCTCCTTTGATCCTTAGGCATGAACGGGAGGATACCTGCTGTTGCCCATGTACGAAGGGCATGAGGCCGAGCATTCTTCTGGGTGTGGATCCCCAGTTCGCAGTGCCTGCCCCGAGGCTGGCGGCGAAGCTGCCTCCCCACGCCTACTTCGCGATCAGCGCCGTCTTTCACTACCTCGGCCCCTCCTTCGCGGTGCTCCTGTTCACGCGCGTCGAGGTGCTCGGCGTGGCCTGGCTGCGGATCGCTTCCGCCGCGCTGATCTTCGCCCTGTGGCGGCGCCCGTGGAGGCGGTTCGCGTCGCTCGATGGCTCCGGGCGGCGGCTGATCTTGGTCTGGGGGGCCGTTCTGGCCATCATGAACTCGTGCTTCTACATGGCCATCCACAAGCTCCCACTGGGAACCGTGGCCGCCATCGAGTTCCTCCCCGTAATCGCGCTGGCGGCCCTGGGTGCGCGGTCGGCGCGCAACCTGCTGGCGCTGTCGATGGCGGTGCCCGGCGTGTATCTGCTCACGCACATCCACCTCGCGGGCGCCTTCACCGGTTTCGTCTTCGCGTTTGCCAACGCCGGGCTGTTCGCTCTCTACATCGTGCTTGCCGACCGCGTGGCCAAGCATCCTCGCCTGAGCGGAATGGACGGCCTGGCCGGCGCAATGCTCGTCGCCGTGCTGGTGGTGACGCCGATCGGCGGCTGGCAGGTCCTGCGGGCGGCCGCTGACCCCGTGGCCCTGGCGGCCGGAGTCGGGGTGGGCGTCTCGTCCTCGGTGATCCCCTATGTCACCGACCAGCTGGCCATGGCCCGCCTACCGCGGGCCACCTACGCCACGATGGTTGCGCTGCTGCCTGCGCTCGCCACCGTCGTCGGGATCATCGTCCTGGCCCAGATCCCGAGCTGGGTCGAGGTCTTGGGCATCGCGCTGGTGGTTGCCGGCGTGGCCCTTCATCGTCCGTCACGATGAGGGCATGGGCGCGGCGGATCTCCGCAAGCACTGCCTCAGCTTCTCCGGCTCGCTCGAGGCAACCCCATTCGGGCCCCAGACGGCCGTGTTCAAGGTCGAAGGCAAGATCTTCGCCATTTCCAGGCTGGCTGCCGACCCGCTCGAGGTCAGCCTGAAATGTGAGCCGCAGCTGGCCGAGCAGCTACGTGACGCTCATGCTGCGGTCCGCCCCGGCTACCACCTCAACAAGCGGCACTGGAACACCGTGACGATCGACGGATCGATCTCCGATCAGATGCTGAGGGACATGATCGAGGACTCCTACGACCTGATCGTCAGCCGGCTTCCCCGGTCTCGACGGGACGCGCTTGGTTGGAAACCAACCGCCGCGCCAGGCGTGACCGGGGATAGCCCAGGGCGTATTCGGCGGGCTAGATCAGCTGGACGTTTGCCGCCGCCGGGCCCTTTGGACCCTGCTCGGAATCAAACGAGACCTTCGCACCCTCAGGCAGCGATTTGAAGCCGCTGCCGGCGATGGCGGAGTGGTGGACGAAGAGGTCCTTGCCCTGATCGTCGGGCGTAATGAAGCCGTAGCCCTTTTCGTCGCTGAACCATTTGACGGTTCCGGTTGCCATTTAGTCCCTCCCGGGAGGTCGTGTGCTGCGGAACGTGGGAGGTGCTAAAGCACAACTACGAACGCTGGCACGATATGCCGGGGAGCCCCGGCCGCAGCGCTCCAGGGTAGCGCGCAACAGGCAAGCCTCGGGTGCCGGGGGCAGCGCACCGATCCGTCCGCCACCGTATTGTCACGCGCGATAGGTGGACCATTGGTCTGCGAAGCCAACGAAGGAGCGGCAGGACCGATGGGAACCGTGACGCTACCTGCCGCACCGACTGGGGGTACCCAGCCCGCGACTCCTTCGAAGAAGGCGTGGTGGGTCGAGGCCCTTGAGCCCTACGCGCGCCCAGATCTGAGACGCGGCGTGGGGTGCCTGCTCACGTCGGTGGTCCCGTACGTGGCGCTGTGGCCCGCGATGTACTACCTGCTGCGCGTCTCCTACGCCCTGACGCTCCTGGTCGCCTTGCTGGCGTCGGGATTCCTGGTGCGGACCTTCATCGTGTTTCACGATTGCGGCCACGGATCGTTTCTGCCCAACAAACGAGCCAACCGGTGGGTCGGCGCTCTCACTGGATTGCTGGTCTACAACCCCTACTTCGCTTGGACACACGAGCACGCGGGCCACCACGCAAGCTCAGGAGATCTCGACCGACGTGGTGTCGGGGACGTCGACACGTGGACAGTGAGCGAGTACCAGTCCAACGGTTTCCTCGGCCGGCTCGGTTACCGCTTGCTACGCAGCCCGTTCGTGATGTACACCGTCGGCCCGCTCTGGGCGCTCGCCCTGGAGCCGCGAAAGCTCCCGTTCGGCGCCCGGCGCCGGGTGCTTCGGAGCCACGCGCTCACGAACCTTGCGGTGCTTGCCATGGTCGGGATGCTGGTGTGGCTCCTGGGCTGGCAGGCCTTTCTGGAGATCCAGCTCCCCCTGGTCCTGTTTGCCGGCGCGGCCGGCATCTGGTTGTTCTACGTCCAACACCAGTTCGAGGATGCCTACTGGACGCGTTCGGGAGAGTGGAGCTACGCCGAGGCGGCGCTAAAGGGCAGTTCCTACCTCAAGCTCCCCAAGGTGCTCCAGTTCTTCTCCGGCAACATCGGTCTGCACCACGTCCATCATCTCCAGCCGCGGATCCCGAACTACAGCCTTCAGCGTGCGCACGACGAGAATCCGTTTCTCCACGCCGCTCCGACGATTTCCTTCTGGGAGGGCATACGCACGATCAACCTGAAGCTGATCGATGAGCCGAGCGGGCGCCTCGTGTCCTTTGCCGAGGCCCGGCGGTCCGCCCGCGCGGCGACGCCTTCGAGCTAGTTCTGGCTCAGCCAGTCGAGCACGACCCGGGGTCGCTGCTCGGGGATCCAGTGTGCGACGCCCGGCACGGCCTCGACTCGGAGCTGCGGCTGCCCGGGGTCGGGGCCGGCCCTGAGTCCTCTCGTCACCAGGTCCTGGTCGCCGTACATGACTGTCGTCGGGACCTGCAATTGTGCTGTTTCGTAGCGACCCCGCGCGATCGGCAGCACCTCCCGGGTCAGGAAGGTTCGGTACATGGCGACGGTGACGCGGGGCGGGATGTTTGCGGCGAACAGCTCGACGTCCGCTACCGGCAGGCGATCACCGCCTCGGCCAGCTTGGAGAATCCTCGGCACCATCCGCTCCGCCGCCCACGGCCCGATGAACGGCAGGCTGATCGGCCCCTGATACCCCAGTAGGGCCAGCTGGCGCGGGTGCGGCGGCAGCCAGAGGTGGGGGACGCTCATGATCAGCGCCCGCGTGAGCCGATGCGGCGCCCTGAGCGCCGCGAGCATGCCAATCCAGGCCCCCCAGTCGTGACCGATCCACGTCACCCGCTCGATGTCGAGGGCGTCGAGGAGCGCAAGCAGGTCGGTCGCCAGCTGCTCTTTCTCGTAACCCCACTCTGGCGCATCGGACCAGCCGAACCCGCGCAGGTCGGGCACGATGAGCCGGTGGTCCTCGGCCAGGAGCGGGATGAGATGACGCCACTCCCACCAGTTCTGGGGCCAGCCGTGGACGAGCATGACCGGCGGCGCGTTGGCCGGGCCGGCCAGGGCGACGTGGAGACGAAGCCCGCCGGCATCGAGGTACTCGTGCTGGACTCCGGCCAGGTCCGGGGGCGAGCTCTCAGTTCGTTCATTGGTCACGGCGGGTGCTCCTCTCAGACCGGGACGCGTCGGTTGTTCAACTTCTCGTAGATCGGACGGCACGCCTCAGCGACGGCCGCATCGTGGTCCGACAGGTTCGTCTCCCGTGGGCGTCGGGCTTCGAATCCCGTCGAGGCCCAGACCGCGGTGTACCAATGCGGCGCCCACACCCCGTCCGACTCGCGCGGTCCCGGCGGCCAGGAGAGCATGCGGGCGCTGAACGGGATGCCTAGCCAGTCACAGAGCCAGCGCAGATGGGCTTCGGGCGCACCCAAGAACTCGCCTGCGTCGAGGATCGGCACTTCGAGGCCGTGCTCCTCCCACAGCTTTAGCAACCATTCCTGCTGGGGCAGCCCGATGTCCTCCGGCTCGCATGATTCCCGAGCGCGGACGTAGGAGGCGACCACCTCCACGGGGTCGCGGATGAGCAGCACGTTGCGGAAAGCGAGCGTCCACCCGAGGTCCATGTCCCGGGAGACGTGGTGGGCCATGTGCTTGGCGTAGTGGACGTGGCGGCCGGGCGGGAGCGGCGCCGAAAGGCCGGCGATGGCCGGCTCCAAATTGGTCGGCTGGGAGGCCACGACCGCCTCGCGCGCCGGGTGGTTGATGCCGGTGCGCGCGAGGTAGGCGGCGTACAGGGGCTCATCGACCACCACCGTGTCCGGGCGGTTCTCGAACGCACGCATCATCGCGGTGGAGATGTTCCGCGGGCCAGACCACATTGCCACGCGGACGGGCTGGCTCATGGCGCGACGCGGTCTGCCACGTCGCTGTCGACGAGGCTTCGGTACAGCGCCTGCAGGCGCTCGACCACCGGCCCGCGCCGGCCCTCGCCGATCGTTCGCCCATCGACCGACCGCACGGGTACGACGCCGGCGAACGTGCCCGTTACGAAGGCCTCCTGGGCCGAGTAGACGTCCGTCAGGCTGAACGTCGTCTCCCGCGCCGGGAGGCCGTGGGCACGGCAGATCTCAAGCACGTTGGCGCGCGTGATGCCCGGCAGGCAGTAGCGACCGTCTGACGTCAGCACCTCAGGACCCTGTTCGGGCCCCACGACGATGAAGAAGTGAGTCGAGTTGCAGGTGGCCACGAATCCGTCGGGATCGAGCATCAGCGCCTCGTCGGCGCCGGCCGTGTAGGCCTGGATGCAGGCGGTGATGTCGTTCAGCTTGGAGTGCGTGTTCAGCTTGGGGTCGAGCGTGTCCGGCGCGGCCCGGCGGACGTGGGTCGTGAACAGCGTGATGCCCTCGCGGACCGTCGCCGGGAGCGGCTCCTTGTGCTCGGCGATGATCACCACGGTCGCCGGGCCGGCCGTCACGCGCGGGTCCTGGTAGGGGGTCCGCTTCAGACCGCGGGTGACCATCAGCCGCACATGGACGCCGTCGGTCATTTCGTTGGCCCGAAGCGTCGAGTAGATCGCTTCGGTCAGCTCGCCGCGGTTGAGACCGACATCGAGCACGATGGCCCGCGCCCCCTCAAACAGGCGATCGAGATGGCGCTCGAGGAAGGCCGGATGTCCTGCCCGGACGCGCAGCCCCTCCCACACGCCGTCACCCAGGACGAAGCCGGCGTCGAACACCGAGACCACCGCTCGTTGACGCGGGACGAGCTGGCCGTTGACCCAGACAAGGATCCGCTCATTGCGCGGATCGTCTTGGAAGTCGTGCGTCCCGTGGGCCATCGCGCGAAGCGTATGGCAGACCCACAGGGCTGCTTCCCCCGGGCGACCGGTTACGTTTCTAGCCACGGGCAATCTCCCCGCTCGCCGCGTTCGGTAAGCCCAAGCTTGACGGAGAGGCTACGTCTACAGCGCTAACAGTCCCTGTCATTCGATGACTGCGATCTCTCCCTCCGGATCGCCGCAATCCCAATCACCGCCCAGGCGTCTGCTCTTGGTCCGGCTGCTGCTGGTCGCGATCGTGATCGGGTGCTTTGCCGGCCTTGGCATGGAGCTGTTGGTGGGCGCGGCCCCCGGGACGGTGAGTGTGTTCCCGGTCCCCGGTGATCGGGTGGCTTCGCCGGACACGCAGATTGCCTTCCGCGGCGTCCCGATCAGCCAGCTGGGGAGAATCGAAGTTACGGGTTCACGGAGCGGCAGGCACGAAGGTCGGCTGCTTGCCGACTCGGATGGCCACGGGGGCAGCTTCTTACCGCGCAAGCCGTTCCTGCCCGGGGAGCTCGTGACCGTGCGCACCCACCTGCACGTGCGGGGCGGCCGCCGAGGGACGTTCCGCTTCACCGTCGCCGATCCGGCCGGCGCGATCCCGCTCTCCGCGCTTGGACCTGCTCCCCGGGTTGCCGGGGACCTGGATTCGTTCCGCTCCGCCGCGGACCTATCGCCGCCTGCCGTCGACATCACGACGCCGTCCACCGATCCAGGTGAGGGCGAGATCTTTCTCACTCCCCAGCAGGGCCCGGTGCAGAACGGACCGATGATCATCGCCCCGAGCGGAGACCTGATCTGGTTTGACCCGCTGCCGAAAGGCGAGATGGCCGCCGATCTCCGGGTGCAGCGCTATCACGGCAGGCCAGTCCTCACCTGGTGGCAGGGATACAGCGGCGCCGGGCTCGGCCTCGGCGAGGACGTGATCGATAACTCGTCCTACCGGCAAATCGCGGTGGTGCATGCGGCCAATGGGTTGAGTGCCGACCTGCACGAGTTCACGCTCACCCGTCAGGGAACGGCGCTGGTCACGGCCTACTACCCGGTGCACTGGAACCTCTCGAGTGTCAAGGGCCCGGCGCAGGGAATCGTGCTCGACTCGGTCGTGCAGGAGATCGACATCAAGACCGGGCTCCTGCTCTTTCAGTGGGACAGCCTTGACCACGTCCCCCTCACCGACAGCTACGAGCCGTTGCCTGGGAGCGCCGGACAGCCGTACGACTACTTTCATATCAACTCGATCCAGCAGCAAAGGGACGGCAGCCTGATCATTTCCGCTCGTAATACATGGGCTGCGTACAAGGTCTCGTCACGGACGGGCAGGGTGATCTGGACGCTGGGGGGCAAGCACTCAACCTTTGCGCTCGGCAGCGGAGCGGCGTTCGCCTTTCAGCACAGCGTGCGATTGCGCTCGCGCAGTGACAGCGTCGTCGTATTTGACGACGGCGCCGGTCCTCCCGTGGTCCACAACCAATCGCGGGCGCTCACGCTCACGCTCGACCCCCGGCGCAAGACGGTCAGGGTCGCCCGTGTAGAGGAGCACTCACCGCCGCTGCTGGCGAGCTTCGAGGGCGACGTGCAACCGCTCCAGAACGGCGACCAATTCGTAGGTTGGGGCCAGCAGCCCTACTTCACCGAGTTCAACGCTCGCGGGCAGGTTGTTTTCGACGGGCGCTTCGTCGACGCGAACTCGAGCTACCGGGCCTACCGCTATCAGTGGTCCGCCACCCCGCAGAGCCGGCCGGCCGTCGCTGCCTCGACCAGCGGCGGCGCCACGGCGGTCTACGTCAGTTGGAATGGAGCCACGACGGTGGCGGCCTGGCGGGTCCTCTCCGGAGCCACGCCCCAGCGTCTGAGTCCGGTGAAGACGGGCCGGAGAGCCGCCTTCGAGACCGAGCTGGTGGTCCCAGCCGTCCCGTACGTCGCAGTCGAGGCGCTTGACGCGCGCGGGCGGGTCCTGGCGAGGTCAGCCACGGTTCATCCGTCGTAACGCTCCTTGGATGCATTGGTGCACCGTCAGGGCTGACCGGCCTTTTCGCGGGCCCGTTGGGTGACCGTCGCCTTCTCCTCGAGCGTCATTGCGCCGGGGTGCCCCTCCCCCGGCCAGGGAGTCAGCAGGAGAAGCAGCCTTGCCGTGGTCCGGGCCAGCACTGCGTGCCGCTCACCGGGGGCAAACTCGACCGTCAGACCCGGGCCGCCGGTCAGCCGCTCGCCGCCCGCGGTGGTGAACTCGACCTCCCCGTCGATCACGATGACCCAGGCCCGCTCGTGCACCTGATGGTCCTGGAGCTCCTCGCCAGCCGGGATCTCCAGCGCCACCGCCCTCGAATCCTCGGCCGTGGCGAGGATCGCGGGCGCGTGGGGCCTGAGCTTAAGGGTTCGGATATCCCAGCTGTTCATCAGAGCTGCAGCTTGCGTCGACGGGCTGTCGGCCCACAGGTTCTCACAGCTCCGGGGTCCGAGCCTCTACATCTGCCCGCGCCCGTCACGCCCGGACACTCGGCCCGGAGGCTCGCGCGCGAGGCGATCGAGGAGCTGAGTCATCCTCGGCTGGTCCCTCGCGCGCCTGCGCTGAGGGCTGTTGGGCGGGAAGCCCGAGGCTGAAGAACAGCGCCACCAGGGCGATGACCGCGATGACCGAGAGCGACGCGCGCAGAGCGGCGAGGCGGGCGCTGGAGTTCTCCTTCACGATCTCATCCGCTGAGGCATTGGGGACGCCGGCCTGATTTAGCGCGGCCTGGAGGTCCTTGTCTGAGAGGAACGGGACGCCGCTCGCCAGTTGGGTCTTGGCCTTCGACTTGATGTCGCTCGGCACTCTGGGGTTGTTCTGGATGCCGGTCATCAGCGAGCTCGTGAGCGCGGCGATCAGCACTGCGCCACTCAGCGCGGTGCCAATCGATGCCCCGAGATTGGTCACCGTGTTCTGGAGTCCCCCGACGGCGCCGCTCTGCTCATCGGGGACCGCAGAGACAGTGACGCTGCCAAGCTGCGAGGCGAGCGCGCCGATGCCCAAGCCGGCGAGGAGCATCGGCCAGGTAACGATTTCCGGCCCGGCGCCGGCATCAAGCGCGCCGACCATGACTACGAGACCGGCGAACAGGGAGAGAAAGCCGAGTTGCACGACGCGGCGCGGCGAGGCGTCGGGAAACGCCTTGGGGATGCCGGCCGCGGCCAACAGCAGCGTGATCGAGAGGGGGAGCAGACGGACCCCGGTGGCGATAGCCGAGAGGCCAAGCGACACCGAGAGGAAGAGCGGCACGGCGAAGAACAGGCCGGACTGGACGAGGTACTGAAAGCCGAAGCCGGTGAGGCCGCTTCGTAGCGTGCGATTGAGCAGGATCGAGGGGTCGATGAGCGGCTCGCGCTCGGTCTGGATCAGATGGTTCTCCCAGCGAAAGAAGAGCCACAGCACCACCCCTCCGCCGAGCATCAGCCAGATCGCGGGGGAGAGACCAAAGACGGTGGGCGCGTTCGGCTTGGGCGTCACGAACCCCCACGAGCCCGCCTTGAGGATCCCGAAAACGACCAGCCCGAGCCCCAGCGCCGACAGCGCCGTTCCGATCAGATCCAGCTTCGGGCGCGTGCCCGGGGGAGCGTCGGTGATGCGTCGGCCCACGGCGAGGATGGCCAGCACGATCAGCACCTCACCCACGAACACCCAGCGCCACGAGGCATACGTCGTGAACAGACCCCCGATGAGCGGTCCGGCAGCGACCGCGATGGCGCCGGCAGAGGCCACGAGCCCGTAGGCGCGCGGCCGCCCGGCGGCGTCGAAGTTGGCCGCTACCAGGGCGACAATGGCTGGCAGGATCAGGGCCGCGCCGACGCCCTCAAGGAACGACCAGCCGAACATGAGCACGGCCAGGCTCTTCGAGATCGCGGTGATAAACGATCCGCAGCCGTAGATCACGCACCCGATGCCAAAGGCGCGTTTGCGGCCCAGGATCTCCCCAAACTTGCCCCCGGTGATCATCAGCGAGGCCATGACGAGCGTGTAGAGCGTGATCGCGGTCTGAATCCCCGTCACGGTGGTGCCCACGTCCTTGGCGACGGTGGCGATCGATACGTTCATCACCGAGCTGTCGAGCGTCATCAGGAACTGGCCGGCGGCTAGCGTCGCCAGCACGATCCCGGCGGCCCGGGGCGCCGCGCCAGATGAACTGCTCATGGCCGTGACCTAACTTCCCCGGGCCCCGCGAGCAATCCCCCGAAACGGATGATGGCGCTCCCTGGGTTATCCGCTCTGAGCTGGCCTCGGGCTCAGCCTCACGCCGGCGGGTCGTGGCTGATCGTTACGGCCACGCCCTTCGAAATCGTCTGGTAGACGACGCAGTAGCGCTCGGTGAGCTTCAGCAGCGTCTCCACGTCCTCGGGGCTCAGTCCCGGATCAAGCTCGAAGCGCAGATCTATGGCCCGAAAACCCACGGGTGCGTCGCGGTCAACCCCCATGGTGCCGCGAAAGTCGAGCTCGCCGGCGGCGGTTATCCGTCCCCCCGAGAGGGCGATGTCGCGATTGACGGCCACCGACCTCAGCGTGACCCCCGCACAGGCCACGAGCGCCTGCAGCAGCATGTCGCCTGAGCAGGCCAGGGTGCCATCACCACCTGACGCGGGGTGAAGGCCCGCCTCGACGAGCGCGAGACCCGTCTGCACCGAGCACGACACGGCAACGCTGTCGAGGTCTGCCGCCGCTCGGAGGATGACGACGGCCGACTGCTCATCGTCGCGGTAGCGCTGCTTCAGCGGTGCTTGGACTGCCTGGAGTTCCTCTTGCCTCATCGACGGGCTCCCTCCTCAATTGCTTCTGGAACCACAACGCCACGGCGGTGCTCTACGGCAACGATGGCGTGAACCGCGGCACCGAGCAGGTCGCGCATTCCGGTCTGGGGCAAATCTACGCCGGCCACGAGGGTGGCGACAATCCGGCTGACCGCCACGTGCCACCCGGGGGCGCGTGCGCAGGGCCTGGCCACGCTCCGGCGAACCTCCTCGAACGTGAGCGACGCCTGGGTATATCTGCTGCGCTGTGATGACGGATCGCTTTACACCGGCTGGACGGTCGATCTTGAGCGCCGGCTCGCCCGCCACCAAGCCGGCACCGCCAGCCGCTACACGGCCAGCCGGCGGCCCGTCGAACTCGCGCTCGCGATCCCGATGCCTGACCGCACGGCGGCCCGCCGTGAGGAGGCGCGCATCAAGCGGCTGAGGCGGCCGGCAAAGCTAGCGCTGCTGCGCTCCCAAGCGCCGGCCTGACCGCAGGCCCTCGGGGCACGACAGCTTCCGCGGCGGGTGGCGTCGCCGCACGCTGGCAGTCGGTCCGGTCGCAACCCTGCCTTCCCGGGTGTGTTTTGAATCGCGCCAGGTTTGCCTGTCCGTGCCCTTCTTGTCTCTACGATCCTGCTGCTCGTCGCTAGCGCGACCGCGGCGGCGCAGGGGCCTGCCTACGTGGCCCAGCCGCCGACTAAGCAGGTGCTGTATCAGGATGGGCAGACCGACCGCTACCTATTGGGCGGTACCTGGCTCTTCCGCGCGGACCAAACCGATGTCGGCCTGGCTCAGGGCTGGTGGCAGGATCAGGCGTCGACCGAGGGCTGGAGCCCGGTCACGGTCCCGAACTCCTACGACGCGGGCGATTTATCGGCTCAGGCCTATGAGGGATACGTCGGCTGGTACCGCAAGGACTTCACCGTGCCGGCGAACGCGTTCCCGCGTTACGTCCCTGCCGACGCGCGGCAATGGCTCATCCGCTTTGAGTCCGTTGTCTACTCCGCCACGGTCTGGCTCAACGGGCACGAGATCGGGAGCCACGCCGGGGCCTACCTGCCATGGGAGCTCACCCTGAAGGGCCTACGTCCGGGCGTCAACCGGCTGATCGTGCGCGTCGACGATCGCACAGGCCCGTCCGCTCTGCCGGCAGGACCGGGCAGCCCCTGGTGGAACTTCGGCGGCTTGCAGCGAGAGGTGTACCTGCGGGCGGTGGCGCGTGCCGACCTCCAGCAGGTGCTGATCAGTCCCCGGCTGCACTGCCTGCCGGCTTGCCCGGCGACGATCCAAGAGCAGGCGACGGTGCGGAACGTCACCGGCCAGCGTCAGACCGTGCGGCTAGTTGGCTCCTATGGCAGCGCGAGCGTCAACTTCGGCTCGGCGACGCTCGCTCCGCACGCGACCTGGACCGCCCACGCGAGTGTGCTGATCCCGCATCCGCGGCTGTGGTCGCCGGGCAGTCCGACGCTTTACCGGGCCACGCTCAGGCTCACCGACTCCGCCCGGCGCCCGCTTGGGGGCTATCTGGACTACTCGGGTATCCGGTCGATCACGGTCAAGCACGGTCGGCTGGAGCTAAACGGCCGCCCCCTGGATCTGCGTGGGGTTGACCTCCAGGAGGACAACCTCACCTCCGGAGCGGCCCTGACGCCGGCACAAATTGCGCAGCAGCTCGCCTGGACCCATGAGCTGGGGGGAACGGTCATCCGCACCCAATATCCGGTGGGCCCACTGATGGAGGAGCTGGCTGACCGCGAAGGGATCCTGATCTGGTCAGAGATCCCTGCGTGGGGAGTGACGAGGCCGTACTTCAGCCAGCCCGGGTGGGTCGCCCACGCCGAGGAGGTCCTCCGCGAGAACATCCTTGAGAACCAGAACCATCCTTCCATCCTCCTCTGGGCCATCGCCAACGAGCCCGCACAGCCCCCCGACGGCCCCGAGGCGGCCTACTTTCGAGCCGCGGCGTCCATCATCCACCGGCTTGATCCGACCCGACCCGTGGGGATGTCGATCATGGCCATCCCGGGCCAGATGTGCTCGTCTGACTACCAGCCGCTCCAGGTGATCGGGGTGAATGAGTACTTCGGCCTGTTCGACGCCGCCGGTGGGCTCACTGATGATCGAGACTCGCTAAGCCCGTTCCTCGACAGCGTCCGGGCCTGTCACCTGAACCAGGCGCTGATGGTGACGGAATTCGGCTTCGACGGAGACCGCAACGGCCCGGTCGAGGGGTACGGGACATACCAATTCCAGGACAACATGCTCGCCTATCACCTCGGTGTCTTTGCGACCAAGAAATGGCTATCAGGAGCAATCGTCCAGACCCTGCAGGACTTCGTCGCCTTCCCCGGCTATAACGGCGCGGATCCCTCGCCGGACCCGCCGTTCAACCAGAAGGGGCTGATCGACGTGGATGGGAACCCGAAGCCGGCCTTCGCGGTCGTCTCGAGCAGCTACCACGCGACACAGCAAGTCGGACCGTAACTGCCCGATCGACGTGAGCGGGGCCGCCGAACGAGCCCGTCAAGTCGCACGAAAAGCATCTGGCGCGAAAAAGTGGAGCTAGCCGGACTCGAACCGGCGACCTCCTGGGTGCGATCCAGGCGCTCTCCCAACTGAGCTATAGCCCCGAGCGGCGGTGCAAACCGCACGGCGTGGGAATTCTAGCTTCGACGCTTCCACCGGCATCTATGGGAGGGTTAGGGAGGCACGATCACGCGCCCCGCCAGAACGTCTCGGAAGCGGCTTAAAATCTGCGGATTTGCGGGGATTTTGCCGATACTCTCACTGCCGCCGAGTTTTGATGAGCTTTCGCACCCGTCTCACCAGCTTCTTCGTCCTGATCGTCGTGATCCCGATGATTGCGGTGGCCTTCTTGGTCTTTCGGCTCATCAGCGACAGCGAGCAGGGCAAGACCGATGCACGAGCCAACGGCGTCCTCGGTGTGGCGACGAGCCTGTATCGAAGCGAGAGCGTCGCTGCCAGCAGCGACGCCAGGGTCATTGCCCGCGCCTTGAGTTCGCCGACGGGAGCGGGTCATGGCTCCCCTCGTTCGATTCGAGCCACGATCAAGACCCTCGCCGGTCAAGCTGGACTCGCCCGCGTGGTCGTCAGATCCGGCAACCACGTCCTCGCCGATGTCGGTAGTGCCGACGCGGTCGCACCCGGTGAGGCCACTGTGCGTGGACGTCGGCTCACCGTGACGGCATCTGAGATCACAGGCAGCCAGTACGCGGGTGAGATCGTCGTTCCCGGCGTTGGGGTCGTCGTGCGTCAAGGCCCGCGTGTGCTCGCCTCAGCTGGTCCCGCCACCGGGGTGCGAGCGCTGCCCAGCAGCGGTTCGGTGACGATTGACGGCGCCGGCTACCGCGTCCTCAGCCGGCGCTTGGCCGGCTTTGGCTCGACCCCGGTAGAGCTCACCGCGGTGGCGAGCGTGGCCGCCACGGGAGGCTCGGTCACCAGCAGCCGCGTGCTCGCGCTCGCCTTCATCGTCGCTTTCCTCCTCCTTGCCCTCGCCTTCTCGGTCCTGGCCTCCCGCGGGCTCCAGGGTCAGGTGAGCCGGTTCCTGCAGGCGGCACGCCGGCTGGCCGGGGGCGATTTCTCCTCCCCGGTCCCGATCGAGGGCCGCGATGAGTTCGCGGCACTGGGCCAGGAGTTCAACAACATGTCGAGCCAGCTCGAGCAGCGGCTGGACGAGCTTTCTCAGGAGCGCGCGCGGCTTCGCGAAGCCATTCGGCGCATCGGCGAGACATTCGAATCGAACCTTGATCGGCCCGCGCTGCTCGACCTGGCCCTGAAGACTGCTATCGACTCGGTTCGCGGCTCCGGCGGTCGGATCAGCGTGAGGCCGGCGCATGATCAGCCGCTGGCAGAAACCATCCGCCACGGCTCCCTGGAGCCCGTCGACCCAATGCTCGAGGAGGCCGAACGAACGGTTCTGGAGGCCGGTGACGTCGGCGAGGGGGAGGCGAACGGGAACCACGTGATTGCCGTGCCCATGGGGACTCCCGAGTCAGGCGGCTACGTCCACGGGCTGATCACCGTAGTGCGGCCCGGCGAGCCCTTCTCCGCCGACGATCGCGAACTGTTGCGCTCGCTCGCCGCCCAGGCCACGCTGGCGCTTGAGAACGTCGACCTTCACGTCCAGGTGAGCCGCCAGGCCGTGACCGATGAGCTGACCGGGCTGGCCAACCACGGGCGCTTTCAGGATCTCCTGGGGGCGGAGATTGAGGGGGTCCGGCGCTATCACCACGCGCTCGGCCTGATCATGGTGGACATCGACAACTTCAAGTCGGTCAACGACACCTATGGGCATCAGCAGGGCGACGTGGTGCTCAGACGAGTGGCCCGCGTCCTGGCCGATAGCTCCCGTGAGGTCGACTATCCGGCCCGATATGGGGGTGAGGAGCTGGCCGTGATCCTCCCGCACACCGATATCGAAGGCGCCTACGCCATCGCTGAGCGCATCCGGACGTCGATCGAGGCGCTTCGCATTCCGCGGATGGATAACCAGGGCATGCTCCAGGTGACGGCCAGTTTGGGCGTCGCCTCATCGACCGAGGGCGAAAAGAATGCCCTGATCGCCGAGGCCGATGCCGCCTTGTACGAGGCCAAGCGGCGGGGCAAGAACCGAACGGTGACGGCTCCGATCCAAGCCGCGAACCTGGTCAGCGGCGAGTAGCCTTAGGGCCATGGGCCTACTCGACGAAGCCATACGTGAGCACCTCGACCTGAAGCGCCGCAGTGGCGCCGATCCCTCGGAGGTCGATCGACTTGAGCGCGAGGCGCTCGGGCCGGTCCGCCGGAGCCCTCAGGACTCGGCCGACCCGTTGCTTGACCCGGAGAGTTCAGCCGCCACCGACTACCCAGCGGAGGAGGAGGCGCCGTATCCGCACGGGGAGGAGGCGCCGGAGTGGGATGAGGCGTACGCCGATCCCGCCCCGTTTGACCATGCCATGGAGCCATCGGCAGCACCGCCCGCCGAGGACTGGTCTGAGCCTCCGACCGAGGTCGGCCACCTACCCAGTGACGAGGAAGTTGCTCCGGCCCCCGACTCCCCCCGGCATCACGAGATCGCCGAGGAGTGGGAGGCGCACGAGCGCGGTCTGGCCGCTGAACCGGCGGGATACGAGCCCAATGAGCCGGCTCCCGCGCCGCCTGCCCCGACACCAGATCCCTACCCGGCTGCGCCACCCGGCGAGGCCACCGACCATCCCGTCTTTGAAGGCGAGCGGCAACGCCCGCTGCCGCCCGAGCGTGACGATTTCGATCAGGAGACGGCCGAGTACCAGGTCGAGGAGGCCGAGGCGGAAGAGGCCGAGCCCGCAGAGGGCGAGGACGTGCTGGAGGAGACGCCAGATTTCCTTCAGGACACGCCTGACCATGACCGCCTCTGGTTCGAGCAGCGCCCCCCGCGCGACTTCGACTTCGACGGTTAGACTCGGCCCTCGGCAAGGGGCCATAGCTCAGTTGGGAGAGCGCCTGCTTTGCAAGCAGGAGGTCGCCGGTTCGATCCCGGCTGGCTCCACCTCAGAAGCTCTGGTAATCCGGCCTTTCTGACCCGCCCTCGGCCAGCATCTGGCTGCGGGTTACGGCGGATGGAAGCGCTATGGAAGCCACTGCCGTCGGCTTCGATTTGAGGTCGGTTGACTGATGCTCTTCTCGGGTCGTCGGATGGACGCCATCACCGATCCCTTACTCCTGTGCGTGCGATCCCGTCTGACCGGAAGGCGTCCACTCCCGATCCGGTGACGGTCTGGATGGCCGTCGCCGGATCGGGAGTAACCCAGCCGGAGGCGGCGCTGGAGGTGCGAGAGCTCCTCGCGAGCGGCCGTTCCCGACGCCTCCGTACCAGCCGGACGAGGGCACGACGGCGCTACTGGGAGTGCTTCCAGATCGGCAGGTAGGCGTTCGACGACCGCGCTGACGCGGTACTGCTGGTCGTTTTACGGATCTCGCGCGCATCGGCGAGCCTCGACCGCCGCGATCGCATCGATGGTCGAGCCCTCGTCCGCCGATCGCCACAATAACGTCCCCTCGTCGCCAAGGCGGTCGCGTGATGCGAGGTGCCGTGAGGACGAAAGCGGTCGTCCAGATCATGCCGTGGGGTTATGTGGCTCCGCCGATCAAGCGCGTCGGGTCGTCTTTGACGGGGAGCCTGAGACGTGGCTTGAGGCGGACCCGAGGGAACGCGGTGGGGGATGAGTGCGCCCGCTCCTACACTCGACGTCGATGGGTGAAAGCTCGACCGAGCAGCCGGGCGACGCAGGCAAACCACTCGACGCGCGGGTGGTCGCGGCTTCTGCGGCGGCGGGCGTAGCTGCAAGCGCGGGAGCGAGTAGCGCTCACGCCATCGGGCTCGCGCAACCGGAAGGAAAACCAACCATCCCGGTCTCAAGCGTGCTCACGAATCTGATCGAGGGCTACCTCTTCAAAGACCTCGAATCGATGGCTACCGAGATCCAAGCGAAGGAGATAGGCGCCTGCAGTTATCCAATGGTGATGGCTGTCCTGTCCGGCTCGGAGCTCCTCGGAGCAATGACCGGAGACGTAGCTCAGGATGATCGAATCGAGATGTACTGGAAGACCTACATGGCCAAGGTCAACCCGCTATACGGGTACCTGGGCAAGATCGCCTCGCAGCTGGCCCGCAACGGTATCGCCCACACCTACTTCACCCATTTGGGCGTGCTCGTGGTACGCGGCGATTCCCACCGGCATCTGACGCTCTCTGAGGCCGAGGAGGTGATCTTCGACTGCCTCGAGCTGGATAAGGATTTCCGCGTGTGCTACGAGGCTCACGCCCGGCCGTACATCCTGAGCCACGTCGACGATGTCCAGCGGCGCGTCGATGAGCTCGTCCGCTACGACCGCATCAAGGCGCAGAGCCTGATCGATCAGTTGCCCTTCGATCAGTTCCGACAGACGCTACCGAGCGGCAACGAGCTCGCCACACCGCTTCACGTCCGTTCCCCGAAGAGCTGAGCCGCAGCGCCGTCGCGTACGAGGGCTAGACGGTGGACGCCGTTTCGACCTCATTCACCCGCTGCCAGAGATGCCCCGACTCGTCAGCCCTGCTCGGTACCGTCGAGGCGGAATGCCGAACCCGGTGATGCTCTTCCAGAGGGGCGATCTCCGACTCAGCCTGCAAGAGCAGGAGAAGGGTCTGATCCATGAAATCGAGGCCGTCCCCGAAGACCACGTTCTCCACGTGGATGAGGCCGCGTGGGCGATGGCACTCGCGGAACGATGGGCGGTTGAGGCGCCAACGCTCAAGGTCGCTGACATCTGGATGGATGAGCCTCAGCCGGTCCAGGTCGATGTGTCCTGGGACCACTACAGACGCGTCATTTCAGACCCATCACGGCCGGCCTACGTGCCCGGCCACCAGACCACTGTCCATATTCCGTTCTCAGGCGAGAAGCACGTGTTCCAATTGCGTCCGAGCTCGTACACGTTGAACCCGCCGCACGCGAACGTATCGGATCGCGAGCTGCGGCTGGTCATCGAGTACCCGGACGACAACCCCGCGAACATCAAGGCCGAAACCGACGAGCTCGTCAAGAAGGTTGAGCAACACCTCGACGCTGCTCGCATGGACATCGAGTATTGGAACAGCGGTCTATTGAACACGGCGCAAATGGCTATCCGCAGCCGCCGCGAACGCATCGAGCGGCATCACGCGCATGTGCAGCAGACAGGCCTTCCCGTGGGGCCACGGCGGGACCCCTCGAAGACATACATCGTCGATGTCATCGTCCGGCGGCCAGCGCCGCCTCTACCCGCGGCCAACCAAGAGCGACCGATGGAACTGGAGCCGGTGCTGGCGGACGACATCTACGACCACATCCTCGCCGTCATCCGGCAGCACACACTCTCCATGGAACAGAGCCCACATACGTACGCGGGGATGGGAGAGGAAGACCGTCGGCGCGTCATCCTTGATGCGCTGAATACGCACTACCGCGGCCTTGCGACGGCGGAGGCCTTCAACTTCGGCGGCAAGACCGACATCCGCATCGCTCACGATGGCCGGAACCTCTTCATAGCTGAGTGCAAGTTCTGGTCCGGGCAAAAGGGTTTCATCGAAACACTCGACCAGCTCTTCAACTACCAGGCCTGGCGCGACACGAAGCTCGCGGTCCTCATGTTCGTCCGGGAACACGACTTGACGACGATCATCGAACGAGGACGGGCAGCCCTGGAAGCCCACCCGCAGTTCGTAAGTTTGGAGCGGCCCGCGAGCGAGACGGAGCTCCGGGCCACGATGCGCTGGAGGGGTGATGGGCGCCGACGTGCCGACCTCAACGTGTTCTTCATCTCGACGCCGACCGAGTGACGCCGAAGCCTGTAGAGCCGCCGACCGCTCCTGAACCCGACGCTCAGAGAGTAGACCAGCGCGAGGCTCCCGCAGGCGCTCCGCCCAGATGGACAGTCTTCGCGATCGGAGCCGGCGCTGGTGCGGTCACGGCTGGCATCTTGGCTGTGGTCGGCGTCGCCGGTCTGCCGAGCTGGGCGATCGTTGCGCTATCGGTGGCGATCACTGCGGCCTCGAGCCTGGCCACGAACGCTCTCATCGGCCCGGTCTCCCAGCGAGTGGGATCTCTTTGGGTAACCATCGCGGTGCTATTGGCGGTCATCATCGGCACGTTCGTATACCTGGCCTTCCCGGCTGGACCGTCCTTCGTCAACTACGTTCCCAACCGCGAGGTCGTGCTTTCGGGCGTCGCCGGCGCTTCGCCACGGACCGAGTACGACGCCCCGGTATTCGCTCCCGGTGAGGAGGACTCCTCTGACTGCTATGTCATCTACCACGGGCGCGTGTGGCTCGCGTTCCAGACCTCAACGTCGTACGGCCTCGGGTGGGCGCCGCTTGCCGATTTCCATTTGGCCCCTGACGCCCAAGCGGCTCTGCCTCCAAACTGCTGATTGCCGACGGCACAGCTTGATCCCACCTGGAAGTTCCAGCGTTATCGGCGAGTGATGCGTGAGGCGCCGGAGTTTCTTGCGCAGCGAGGGTTGCTGGTGGGCGTAGTTCTCTGAGCGGGTGAGCATGCACCAGAACAGTACGGCGAGCTTGCGTAATCAATGCGCAAAAGTCCAGAGAGGGGCCGAAGGAGGTTTCAGCGACGCGGCATGTGGTGCCATGAAGCCGTACGGCACTACTGAATGGCTAAGGGCTCTGCAGTAGGCCCAAGAGCAGCCAGGGCAGCATCTCGCGCGCTATGTCTAGCCCGTCTTCGATCGGGATCGCTGCCCGCGATCGATCCCGCGCCAATGCCGCGCTCCACTCGGCGGGGTGATAGCGAGCGATGCTGGAAAGCACGAGCAGAGTCGCCCACCAGAGTGGAAGCAGTCGAAGCACATCGCGTGACGAGTTGAGCGCGGGGCGCAGAATGGTGCCGCTATTCGGTGGCCCGTAGCCCGAAGCGACCGCGGCCACGTCGATGGGCTGACCGTTCGTGTCCCGCCAGCCAATTTCAACCTGGTGCCGACCATTGGCTCCGGTTCGCGGAAACGCGTTGCTCACGATCAGCCCATCCGCCGCCCCCGGATAAGGCGCCAGGCGCTTCGCTAGTTCTGCCGCCGCAGCAGACTCGTCCGCGGGAAGCCCCTCTGCCACGGGACCGATGATCAAAGCTCGTGAGGTGGGGCCCCCGCTCGTGATCGGACTAAGCTCGAGCGCCCGCGGAGAGCCCTGTCCGAGATCGGGAGCCGGCTCGAGCTTAGGATTGGCTGCCCAGAGGGTGCCGAGCGTCGTCGGGGCGGTCAGGCTCTCGGATCCAGCCGCCCGGCAGAACATCGCAAATGATGTATTGGCTCCGCCCTCCGGGCGCACGGTGGTGTTCTCGATGCCGCCGGTGGGCTGCCCGACCGTCAGCCCATGACCAGTCGAGGCCCATGGTTGTCCGGCAATACGGGCAGCACACGCCGCCCGGCCGCCCTGCGACAGAGCGTAGAAGAGCAGGATCGGAGCAGCGTCCGGAGCGACCGCAGCTGAGGCGGCAAGGAGCTCGTCCCACTGCTCGAGAGCGGCGCCGAAGACTTCCTTGCGCTTGCCGCGTCGTGCGTGTCCAGGAGGATCAGCCCGTAGGGCCTGGATCCGGCGCCGATCCTGATCGCTGTCAACGCCGAGGAAGCGCATCGCGGGGGATTATTGATGAGCGTGGTCGATCTTCACCCCCCGGGTCCTCGGGAGCTATGACCAGACGATCGGTTTCGTACCGGCGGGACGTCGCATTTGCTATGGCTATGGCGACGAGGGGGGGCGTCATGGGCAATCGGCGGACGAGCGCTCGACAATGGATGCGATCGCTGCGGTCGAGGCTCGATGTGTTTGGAGGCGAAGGAGTGGCGTCGATCGCGCGAGTCGGTTAGCGGTCGTTGAGGTCTAGTACGGGGGTCGGGGGGTCGATCCCGCGCTCGGTTTCCGTCGGCACGATGGCCGTGCCGATGGCAAAGAACTCGATGATGTGGCTCCCCCACCCGTGGCTCTTCTCCTGTAGGTCGACACCAACGATCCCTTTGGCCTGAAGTTCGTTTGCCTCGTCCTGCATTCGTTGCATGGCCAGCTCGCGGGCGTTGTAGAGCGCCTGGGTGTAGTTGGGAAGCTCGATGTTCCGGCCTACCTGTCCGACGGCGCGCAAAACCGTGCGGTGCGCTACGTGGTAGACGCAGTTGCCCATCACCATGCCTACGGGCCGATGGCCCGTAGGCAGTAGCGTCCAGAACGCTTGTCCAGAGAGGTCGCTGGTGAACGGCCGGCCGTTCGCCGCCCGGTGGAGTACGCCGTCGCGGTGACGGACCGCGGTGCCTACGGCGATGAACTCGGCCATATGCCTACCCCAGTCGTAGCGCCCGATATCGAGCCTGACGCCCACGATCCCATCCGCGCCCAGGTCGTCGGCCTCCTCCTCCATCCGTGTCATCGCCAGCTCGCGGGCCTCGTACATGGCGGTCGAGAGCACGGTCATCTCCTGGTTCTTGCGCCAGTTCGCCACCTGGACGCCGATGTGATAAATCGAGCTACCGATCACCAGGCCGAGCGGATCGAAGCCCGCCTCACTGATCAGCAGGAACTCGTTGACCGTTAGGTCGGAGGTGAACAGGCCCGCCTTGTTCTGCTCGAGCCTTGCACGACCAGATTCCGGGACCCCCTCCAGTGAGCCGGGCTCGAATCCGGGCTCGGTCACGCTCGCTCTCCTAGCCACAATGTGGCTTGGGGCGTGGTCACTAAGGTTTGACGCTCGCGCCGGATCGCCGTGCCCACCGCTTGGATCGTGACCGCGAGGCCGTCGCGCTTGTCGCGACCCTCGGTGGGGACGTCGCCGCCCATCGCTAACGTCGCCGGGCTCAATCCCGTCCGCTGGCGGCCCACCTGGGTGGCCACCCTCACCCGCTCCCTCGAGACGCGATGCTCCAGCTTCACCCCCACGATCCCGCTGGCGCCGACGGCGCTGGCCTGGCTGCGCAGATAACGGACGGCGGTTTCGCGCGCGGCCGAGAATCCGCGCGAGAACTCCTCCAACTCTTGGTTGCGCGTCACGGTTATCCGCCGGCGCCACCAGGTCCGGGTTGATTGGGAGACGAAGAACACAGCTGTGGCCGCCACCAACCCGGCGGGCCTCCAACCAGCCTTGACCAGCTTCCAGTAGTCCTGCACCGAAAGATCACTGAGCACAGGCCACTGCGGCCCGCTCGCTGTCCCCCACTTGATCGCCGTTCCGCTCACCACGTAATCGACGGCGCCGCGGGCCCAATCGTGTTCACCGCGCCGCAGATGCACCCCGACCACGGCATCGGCGCCGAGCAAGCTCGCCTCTTCGGTCAACCGGTCAAAGGCGCGGCGGCGAGCCTGATCCCAGGCGTGCATCAAGAGATCCAGCGCGCAGAAAACCTCGCCCCCCCACTGGGCAGCGGCCGGTAGGTACTGCCAGCCGACCTGGTGCACCGATGCTCCCAGCACCTGCCCGAGCGGCACGAAGTTCAGCTCCGAGAGCAGGGCGAACTCGCCTACTCCCAGGGTGCTCGTAAAGAGAGCTCCCGGCTCGCTGAGCGCCTTCAGCCGCACCTCCGCCTCGACCGGGATGCCGCCGGCCTCGATCCGCTCAAGCGACGGATCCGACCCGCTCGGGACACCCTCCCCGTGAGCATCGAAGAGACCCACGCAAGGCCATTCGGCAGGCACCGGGCAACTCCTGCGGCCTTACCATCTCGGCCGTGGGTGAACTTAGCTTCGATCTGGCCGCCTCCGCCTGGCGGGCCAACGCCACCGACACCGGGTCACTCGTGGAAGCCCTAGCCAGCAAGCTCGAGGGCGCGCTCCCGAGCGAGACGCGGGTTCAGCGTCGGTCGACGAGACGGTTCTCGAGCGAGAAACGCGTCGCGGCGATCGAGACCACGCTCGGAGATCACACCTACCAGCTGTCGATGAACGGGGATGCCGCCGAATGTCGACGCAGCAAGTCGGTCCGAGGCGTCGTGATCAAGTCCGAGCGGCTCTCCCTCGACGCGTGGCTGGAGGCCCTCAGCGCGGCTCTAACCGATAAGGCCCGCGAGTCCGAGACAGCCAGGACCGCCCTCGAACGACTGCTCGAATGAAAGCTCGGGCGAGGTGCTGCCTGGGTAAGCCTGCGCATAATCTCGTGCGCTGAGACGATCGCTCTTGCTCCTCGGCCCGGGGTGCGATGCGCTATCGCACTGCGAAGTCTCAGTGGCCGACGGCTCGGCCGGTGGACACGAGCTCGACCATCGAGGCGATCGCCACGGTCCGGCCTCGGCGGTGCTCGAGTTGACGAACCAGCCGTAGGGCAGGAGGCCCTCTAGGGCTTGCTCGGCGACCGAGCCGCCGTAGTCGTCTAGTGGCACCGTCGCGTGCTCGTCCGGCCGGTAAGGAAGCGTCGGCAGCGGCGGCCCGCGACGCGCCCTCGCAGTTCCGGCGCCGCCTCCGGCTGGGTTACTCCTGATCCGGCGACGGCCATCCAGACCGTCACCGGATCAGGAGTGGATGCTCTACGGCCAGAGGGGACCGCACAGATAGGAACGGGAGCCTGTGATCACGCAAAACCAGAGCCGTGTCTGGCGACGGCACCTCAGCGAGCGACTCGGCGCTTGGGCCGCGTTCGGCCCCGAGACGCTTGTCGGATGGCCCACTCTTCGATCTCCGGTCGGAGCCAGAGCTTGACCCGTCCCTTGCCGAGATCGATCACCGGCTTCGGCATGTCCTCGTACCTCTGTTGGTACTGGCTGACGGTGTTTCGGTGGGCAAGCTGCAGGATGTCGGCAACGCCCTGAGCATCGAGCAGATCCTCAGTGGGAACCATGGGAGCCACGGTTTCTAGCTTATAGCCGTAAGCGGATCCGTCCGATGGACGCGCTAGCTTCTAACTGTAAGCACAAAAAGCGGCCCCGGCGATGCGACTACATCCCGGGGCCTGGCCGGAACCTACGAGGAGGTCCCGACAATGGCAGCGTACGCCTCACACCACCGCGAGTCTTTGGCTCGCATCCGCCGTAATCAGTCTGCGCACCTGCGGATTGCCCCTGCGAGCGCGCCCGAGTGCGATAGGGAAGCCATACGGGAATGGGCTGTTGATGACCAAGAAGGGGTGGGTGCCGCCCTTATCGGTCAGCTCGTCGATCGGCTCGCAGAGCGGATCGCATTCGCGGTTTTCGCGCGACTCGGAGCCGACGAGCGTGACGGCGATGACTGGCTCGACTCGCGGCATGCGGCCGAATATCTAGGAGTCCACCGGGACACACTTCGGAAGCTCGCCGCTGAGGGGGCCATATCTTCCGAGCAGGACGGTCCCGGTTGCAAGCTCTACTTCCGCCGCTCGGACCTTGATGCCTGGCGTCGCTGTGGTGGCAGGCCGCGGCATCTCGCGGCCAGCGCGGCATAGAGGGCATCAGCTATGAAGAACGAGGGATCTGCTCCACGCCGCGTCCGTGTGGAGCGCAACATTTATCGCCGGGCGTCGGGTGTATTCGAGGTCGGGTTCAAAGATGGTGGCGGCAGACAGCGGTGGCGCACGGTCAACGGCGGCATAACTGCGGCTCGCGCGCTCCGCGACGAACTGCTCGCTCGCCGCGCTCGACGAGAACAGGTCAAAGCACCGTCGCGGCTCCGGTTCGCGGACGCGGCCTCTGCGTGGCTCCAAGGCCCGGTGTCGGATCTCCGGTCGGCGACGCGGGACTGCTATCGGAATGCCGTCAAGCAGCATCTACTGAAGCGCTTTGAAACGCGTCGACTCGACACGATCGTTCCAGACGACTTAGCCGAGCTCGTCCGCGAGCTACGCGCAGAGGGACTCGCGGAGTCAACGATCGTGATCGTCCTCGGAGTGACCAACCGCATCTATCGGTACTCCGCTCGCCGCCTTGGCTGGTCGGGAACCAACCCCGTCTTGCTGATGCTCCCCTCCGAGCGACCGAAGCCCTCGCAGGACATCAAGCGCCGGCTGTTCAAGGCCGGGGAGCTGGAGCAAACGGTTAGGGCCGCCGAGGAGCCGTATCGCACGTTGTTCACCGTCGCAGCGTTGACGGGCGCGCGGCTGTCCGAGCTGCTGGGCTTGCAATGGGGCAACCTGCGACTCACCGACCCCGACGACGCCGAAGTCGAGTTCGCCCACCAAGTGGACCGTCGTGGGGCCCTCGGCCCGACCAAGACCGACGGCTCGGCGCGCACGGTTCCGATTCCGCCCGAGCTGGCCCTGATCCTGAGGGCGCACCACCGCCGATCGATGCACGTCGACCCGGACGACTTCGTCTTTGCTACCCGGACTGGCAGGGCTTTCAGTCAGCGGAACATCGGACGCGCGTTGCGACGCGCGCAGTTCAACGCGAAGGACGGAAGCGGGCATCCAACTTTCCCGCTGCTCCACGAAATCGACGAACGTGGCGAGCCGCTGCCGGTTCCGCGTGGCGCTCTGCCGTCCATGCACAGCTTCCGGCACACTGTTGCGAGCCGGGCTCTCCTGGCGGGGGAGAGCATTGACGAGGTCGCGTTTCTGCTTGGCCACCGCGATGCCAACGTGACGAGGGCGGTATACCTTCGCGAGCTCTCGGATGCCCGGCGGCGAACGATGCGGCGATCCCGGATGGCCGCTGAATACGCAGAGCTGCTCAAGGCGCCTGGCGATGTCCTTGAATGATCAGCGACGCGGGAAGAGCTTCTCAAGACGTCCGGCATACACCCCGTAGATGTACGGGCCGAGATGCCTCGCTCGTTGGATGATTCGGTGGCGGTTCTCGACGAAGAGGGCCGCCACTTGCTCGCCCGTCAGGCTCGCATTCGTGACCACGAAGGCGCGTGCGCCCGAGTCGAGAATCGCTTGCTGCTCCCGAGGTTTCCGTCGGATCTGATCGTCCTTCATCAGGATCACAAGGTCCTCCCCGGTCACCTCTCGGATCCACGTCTCGTCTTCGACGAACTCTTCCGTCTCTGGGTAGCGCTCGGCCATCGTCACGACCACGAGGTCGACGGATCGCAGAGCGTTGGCGACGATGTGGCGGCCGAGGCTCCGATCGAGGAAGAACTTTGGTGGAGATTCAGCTCGGCGGCTTGGTCTGGGCACGGACGATCGCTTCCACTGCGTCTTCGCTCAGGTCGAAGTCGTCTGCGATCGTGCGCATGCCCTCGCCGGCCCAGAAGCGGTCAAGCACATCCTTCACCCGTGCGCCGGCACCCTTGATCACTGGAGAACCGAATCCGACTGCAGGATCAACGATGACCTCCGCTGGGCCGTAGGACGGAAGCTGAAGTCGCGCCACGTAGCCGTCACCGGCATAGGTGATCAGCTGAAGCTGATCCATGACGGTGCTCGTCAACTGGCGTTGCCGCGTCCGGGCGACCTCAAGGTCCTCATCCTCCGCGGCCGTCCGTATGAGCAACTCTGCCCGGTCCGTGTAAAGGAGCCTCGAGGCGAGGGCGTGCTGAAGTCCTAGCTCAGCCTTCACTGCTTCGACTCCTGGACGGATCCGATTCCTCGGCACTCCTGCACGCCGAGCGGCCTGGAGCACAAATGCCTCGGCGAACCCGATGAAGGGAATTGCGGCTTCATAGCCTTTTCGCGGCACCGAGGTAACCAATGGCTGCCGTGTCTCGCTGGAACTGATCCAGCTGTGAAGCGTGGAGACGGGCAGGCCCAAGTACCGGGCTGCCTCAGACGTGGTGTAGAGCCCGACGCTTACGCGCGGGTCGTCCTCTGGCAGCTCGGTGAGTCCGTGGCGTTGCTCGATCGTGGTGCTCAGCTTCGTGGCCTCCTACGCATTGTCGCTCGTCTGGAGTTCGGCGCAGGTAGGTGCGCCTCCTACAAGCGTATTCTGGTCGCTCGAACGGACGTTCGATTACGGCGAGGGCCTTCGGTAGCTTGGGACAGCAATGAAAGATGTGAAGGACACCATCTACCAGCTCGGCATCGTCGAGCTCGTAGATCATGCACCTGCCCTAGCGAGGGGCCGGGTACTCGAGCTGCCGTCGGACGACAGGACGATGGTGAAGGTTCTTGAGCCCACGCTGGACGCCGCCCGCGTGGATTGTCTTCGTGCCGCTCATCAATCTGCCGGTACTTGAGGCCAGCTCACGGGGCGCTAGCCACCTGGCGTATGGAAGCTTTTTGGAAGCCTCTGTTCCCGCCATACGACCTTCAGACGATCCCCAGGCGTGCCGGCAAGCCTGTACACACAGGCGAGATCGTCATCTGACCCGCATCCGAAAACACATGCCGGCTCTTTGCAAGCAGGAGGTCGCCGGTTCGATCCCGGCTGGCTCCACTGGAGGAAGGTCCTGGAACGCAAGGCCTGGAGGGATCGAGGCGATGACGGGTTCAGGCTTTGGCCGGGGTGCGTACGGGGTGCATCGGGATCGTGTGTGCAGTCGCTGCGTTACTGCTCTTCCGGAAGCCAGCGATCTGGGTGCGCAGGTAGGAGCGCTGCGCCGTCCTTCACCTGGATATGCAGAGCGGCGATGACGTGACCGTTATCGCGGACACTTTTCACGCCGACCGCTAGCGCGGTTCCGCGTTCGGATTGACCGACCTGGGCAGCACCCCGCCGCCGGATCATTCGTTGGCATTGTCGACCGAGAGCGGCAGGTCCGAATGCGCCCATGCATGTGCTGCATGGCGCGTGTCGGGAGGGATGGCCTGACTCAAACGCCGTTCAAGACGGCGAAGTGAATGATCGCTCGGGTGGTAGCGGAGACCTCGCATAATGACGTGGTAGGCCGCGTAGCGTTGACCGTTGCGAGCGAAGTGCTGTGCCAGCTCAGCTGCTACTCCCGCTTGCTCGGGATGGAGCTCGAATGTGCTGACTAATCGCGCCTCCATCGCAGTCCCGCGCGTGCGCCGAGCGACGTTTCGGTCCAACTCATTGAGATCCTTCCTCAGGGCGAAGCGTTGTGGCGCGATCTTCTTGGCCGACTCGATCGCTTCACGAGCGGATGTGAGGTCTCCGGCGTAAAACGCCATCGATGCAGCTTGGACAAGAACAGCGGGATCGTCGCTACCAAAGGCGATTGCACGTCGCACCGCGGCGAGCGAGTCAGTATTGCGGTCCATGGCGAGAAGCGTTCGGGCGGACAACAGCTGCAGGTCAGCGTTCCGCGGTTCGGCGTCGATCAGACGCTCGAGGATGCGGAGATTCTCACCGTGCCGGCCTTCGTCATTGATTGCGCTCCAGGTCGCATACAGCTCCTTTTCGAGCATCGCTACGTTCTATCGGACCGCATCCGGGGCACGCGACTAGCCTCCTCGAGCTGTGGAATCCAATTCCACCCGTTCCGGTCCGGTACGCGCTCACCCTGCTCGGGGCGATCCTCCAGCGCGCCTTCGAGAATGGCCAGATCCAGTCGAACCCCGCGCGAGCGGTGCGAAAGGCGGCGCTGCGGCGCCGCACCGAGATCCGTCCGCTAGCGCCAGCGACGATCGAACGGATGCGAGCGGCGAGTTCGCCGCGCGACGCGACACTGATCAGCGTCCTGGCCTATGCCGGCCTCGGAGGTCGCCGGTTCGATCCCGGCTGGCTCCACTGGGCTGGTAGCGTCCGCCGCATGGGCGCGAGCCGGGAGATGCCGATGACTACGGCGTTCGAGTTGCCCGGGTACCGCGTCACCGAGAACCTGGGCGTCTGCTACGGCTTGGTCGTGCGGAGCATGGGACTCGTCGGTGGCGTCGCAAGCTCGTTCAAGGCGCTGCGGCGCGGCGAGGTCGGCCAGTACACGCAGCTGCTGGAGGAGTCCCGTCGCCACGCGATCGACCGGATGGTTGAGAACGCTTCCTTGATGGGGGCGGACGGGCTGCTCGGGGTGCGCTTTGACTCCTCGGAGATCGGGCAGCAGCTCACCGAGATCGTGGCCTACGGCACCGCGGTCAAGCTTGCGGCTGAGCGACTCTGACCGTGAGCGGCTGTACGAGCTGCTCTCCGAGCACGCGGCCGCCGGGCGGATCACGACCGAGGAGCTAGAGCGCCGAGTCGCCTTGGCCGTCCGTGCGCAGACGCGCGCAGAGGCGAGCGCTCTACTGGACGACCTGCCGCCGCTCCCAGGCCGAGCGCAAACCCCTTGGTGGCGAGCACGGGCGCATGGCGAGACCGACGTCCCCGCGGTGGACTGGCAGCCGACCAGCGAGCGCTTCCGTGATCCGCGGACGAAAAGGATCATGCGAGTCTGGGTCGACGCTGACGGCGGCCGGCATTACGTGCCCGACGAGTCCGCCTAGCCAGCTCCACGGTTATGGTGGGAGGCGTGTCGCCTGAAGAGTTCCGCGCGTTGCTCGTGAGCAAGGGCGTACCCGCTGCCTGCCCGGTGTGCGGAGCCGAAGATTGGCGGGGCTTGGACGACATCGTCGACCTTCCCGTCCGGGTGGCCGGGGCCACGTCCCACGAGACTCACGTGAGGATTCCCGGCTTCGAGGCGCTGGCTCCCAGCTGCGGGCGTTGCGGACACGTGCGGCTAATTGATCTCAGATGGGTGCAGGCGCGGCTGCCGCCGGCGGCCGAAGCGCCCCCGGCCCCGGCGCCGCCACCGGATCCCGAGCCGCCTGATCCGGGCCGATCGAAACGAGGTCGTCTGAGCGGTCAGGCCGTCACCGACATCTGGGGGCAGCCGATCTCAAAGCGCCGGGGCAAGAAGCCCTAAGCGCGCCCCTCTCATTCGATCGGGGTGATGGCCGCCGGCGAAGCCCCTGAAAGGCTCACGTGCGGCGCGTGAAAGCCAAAGGAGACACCAGGTGAGGCCTGATCGTTCGCAGGCGATGGACCATGTCGTTCTTGTCCTGTTCGAGAATCGGTCCTTCGACAACGTGCTGGGCCGCCTGTATGGGCCCGAGGACGGGAAGCGGTTCGAAGGGGTCGTGGGACAGGACCTGAGCAACCCGATCCCGGAGTGGGCCGAGCATGGGGCGGCGCGGGGGGCGGTGCCCTACACGATCGCGACCGACATGGATGCTCCGAACCCGGACTCGGGCGAGGAGTACTACCACACCAACACCCAGCTTTTCGGGACGCTCGACGAGGACAACCGGTTCAAGATCGGCGAGGCGGTCAGCGCGCCGTGGAACGCGCCCGAGCCTGGTGCGGTGCCGACGATGGACGGGTTCGTGACCGACTACATCAGCACCTTCACGGCGGAGGTAGGGCGCCAGCCGACCTACGAGGAGTATGCGCAGATCATGACCGGCTACACGCCCGAGCAGGTGCCGGTGCTGAGCGCGATCGCCAGGGGGTTCGGCGTGTTTGACCACTGGTTCTCCGAGGTGCCGTCGCAGACGTTCATGAACCGCTCGTTCTGGACCGCCGCGTCTTCGTCGGGCTTCGTGATCAACAGCCCGGTGTCCAACTTCACCCACCACAACACCGCCGAGACGCTGTTCAACCGCCTCGAAGCGCACGGCCGAACCTGGAAGGTGTACGTGCAGGAGCCGATGCCGCTGTCGTTCACGGGCCTGATCCACATGCCGCGGCTCAAGGATGGGTTGGCTACGAACTTCGTGCCCTACTCGGAGTTCGAGCGCGACGCGGCCTACGGCACGCTGCCGGACTTCAGCCTGATCGAGCCGAACATGCTCTCCGGGCACAGCGACTACCACCCCGCCTTTGGTCGCTCGCTGGTCCCGGACGACATGAACCTCCCGATGGATCCCCCGTCGTCGATCCGGGGCGGCGAGGCGTTCCTGGCCCGAATCTACAACGCGGTCCGATCGGCCGCCTCCCCAGACGGCTCAAACGTCTTCAACACGCTGTTTTTCATCGGCTGGGACGAGCCCGGCGGAACGTACGACCACGTCCCCCCAGGCCCCGTGCCCCCACCGGACCCGAGCGCACCAGCCGGACAGCTTGACTTCAAATTCAACCGCTCGGGCTACCGGGTGCCGGCGATCATCGTCTCCCCCTGGGTCGAGGAGGGCATCGTGATCAACGACGAGCATCGGCACACGTCGATGATCGCCACGCTCCGCAAGGTATGGGGTCTCGGCGACCCGTTCACCGGCCGCGACGCCGCCGCCGCCCCGTTCGACCACCTACTCTCGCGCGAAACCCCGCGCGACCCCGCGAGCTGGCCCGACGTCGACGCGCTGCCGGTCCCTCAGTTCCCCCTGGACATGGTGCAGATGGGAAAAGCGCTCAGCGTCCTCGGCAAGGCCGCAGGCAGCGGAATGCTCGAGCACGCGAAGCAGTCCGGGCTCGCGATCCCACCTGGGCTCACCGATCCGGACACGCACCTGACGGTCGAGCAGACGATTACGGCCCTGCGGAGCATCGCGACGCAGGTGTTCCCGCGCCTGGCTTCCACCGCGTAGGGCGCCACGCCGTGGAACGAACCGTTCCTCATCGTCGGCACTGACCAGGTCCTTGCCGCGCGAGGAGAGCACGCGCCCAGGGGCATACCTGGCCGTTGGCGGGTGTTCTCCGTGGAGACGTAGCGGCTCAGCCAGGACCCCCGCGCGTGCATAGCGCGGCGAGGTCCATCTCGTAGACACCGAATACCTGGCAGCCGATCCGGGCTGAGAAGAACGCGTGGCTGGAGACGTTGCCGAAGGCGGCCAGGGGGGCGGCGTTGCGGGCGAGGTCGAGATCCAGGGCGCCATAGGTCAGGTATCGCTCCGGGCCGGCGAGGCGTTCTGCGGCAGCGAGCTTCTGCTGGGCGCTCGGATCGTCGAACGTCGGTCCGTTCGCGCCGTCATCGAGCAGGCCGTTGAGAAAGTCGTCTGGATCCGGATAGTCGGCAACCCATCCGTTGTAGGCCAGGTCGAATGGCTCGCCCGGGGTGGCCAGGCGCGCGAAGTACGGCGTGCTGGGGAACGTTTGGATTTGGACATGAAGGCCGATTTTGGCCAGGTCGTTTTTCACGATCTGGGCTTGCTCTGGCGCCGGGAAGATGTTGAAGGTGTCGAGGACCGCGGTACGTCCGGCGGCGTGGGCGGCCTTGATGAGCTGGCGTGCCTTGGTCAGGTCGGGGGCCAGCGGGTAGACGCGGGCGGCGCGGTAGCCCGGCATCCCCGGCGGGAGGTAATGATCGGTGGGCCGCTCGGGCAGAGCCTGGAAGCCGCTTCCGAGGGCAGCGAGGGCGCGGCGGTCGATCGCGTAGTTGACCGCCTGACGGACCCTGACGTCGCTGAACAGCGGTCGGTGCGTGTTCAGGAAGAAGAAGTCGACCTGGAGGTCCGGGTTCACGAAATACTGCTGCCGACCGTGCGCGGCTGCCTTGCTGCCAGGACCGAAGCGAGCCGCGAGGCGCGAGACGAGGGCGGCGATACCGGGGGTTACGTTGTACGAGTCCGCGTCGAGCGGGGCGTAGTCGGCGGTCCCGGCTTCGATCTCGCTCACGGCTCGCCCGGCCGAAACCCCGACCGTGAGCTCGATCCGGGCGAAGTGACGCGGTCGGCGGCCGCGGTAATTGGGATTGCGCAGGAGGACAACGCCTTGCCCTGGCGTGTACGAGGCGACGTAGTACGGTCCGGCGGAGGGAACTGTGGCCTCGCCAGCCGGGTTGATCGGGGTATCGGTGGGAACCGGGCAGAATCCCGGCAACGCGATCCGGGAGAGAAAGTCCGGCGCTGGCGCGCGCAGGCGAATGATGAGCTTGTCCCCGTCCGCGATCACCCCGGAGATGCCGCTGGCCTTGCCGGCCATGTAAGCGTCTGCGCCGACGACGTCGCCCAGGAACTGGGCGTAGGGGCTCTTGGTGATGGGATTCAGCGTGCGCTCGATCGTGTACTTGAATGTCTGCGCGGTAACGGGCTGGTCGCTGGGCGGAGAGAAGCGAAACCCGGGCCGGACCGTGAACGTGTAGGTCCTCCCGTCCGGGGAGCGGGCGGGAAGGGCCTGGGCGATCTCGGGGACGAGCTGCGAGCCGGCTGCGCCCGCCCGATCCGGATAGTTGAGGAGCGTGGCGCACGTCGCGTGCAGCAGCTGCAACGACAGCCCCGTGTCGGCGAGCGCGGGGTCCATGTAGTCGACGTCGTAACCGGAGACGACCCGGAGCGTGCCGCCGCCCGAGCCACTCCGGCCCGGCGGGAGCGACTTCGCATCGACCGCCACCCACACTCGTCCGTCGGCCACCGTGATCGCGGCGGGACTGCCTCCCACCTGGATCGTCGCCTGAATGCGGCCGGTGGCCGGATCGATCCTCGTCACCGTGCCGTCGGCGGCATTGGCCACCCATACAGATCCAGCCCCGACGGCGATCCCTGCCGGCGACTCACCCACCGGAATGCTTTGGATCACCGAGCGGCTGTCCGGGTCGATTCTCGGCACAGCGTCATCGAGCGAGTCGACCACCCATACCCCGCCCGCGCCCGCCGCGATCGCGGTCGGTGTGTTGCCCACGGGGATCGACGTCAACAACCCGGTGGGGTCGACGCGCACGACCTCATCGGCCTCGGAATCGGTCAGCCACACCGCGCCATCGTCTGTGACCGCGACTCCGGCGGGGCTGGCGTTGGGATCGATCCGTGGCTGGATTACCGCGCCGGTCACGGCGTTCAAGCGCGTCAACAGGCCGGTGGACGGGGCCACCCAAATGGAGTTTCCCCACGCCGCGATCGCCCCGGGACCGTCCGGGATCACGTTGCCAATCCGAACGACAGAGCCCAGCGAATCGAACTCGGGATCGATACGGGCGACCGAGATGCTGCTCGCGGAGTTGGAGTACGGATTCACATTCGACTGAACCACCCACAGGCCGTTGGCCGTCCCAGCAATTCCTGTCGGCGGACCGGGAAGTGAGATCACGCGCAGGACGCGCAGCGTGCGGGGGTCGATGCGCGAGAGCGTCTGATCGTCAAGGTTGGCGGTCCACACTGACCCGGCGGCGAACGCGACGGCACCCGGGCGGTCGCCGACGGGTACCGCTCCGATCACCCGATCGTTGGTCGGATCGATCGCCGCGAGCGAATTGGGTGCCGCCGCCACCGCGCTGGAGCCGGAGGCCGCCAGCTCCACCGCGACCAACACGATGAGTGCGAGCAAGACCGCTCCACCTACGACCACCAGCGCCCCGCCACGCCGCCGGTTTCGCGCGGCTGCCGCGGCCTCCGGGACCTTGACCTGAGGCGGTACCTGAAGGGCCGGGTCCTGGGCCAGGATCCCCCGCTCCAGCTCCTGAAGCTCGGGGCCGGGATTGAGCCCCAGTTCATCCATGAGCCTGATCCTGGCCTCCCGATAGGCCGACAAGGCATCGGCCTGGCGCCCCGACCGGTAGAGAGCCAGCATCAACTGCGCTACCAACCGCTCTCGCAGCGGGTGCTCGCGGACCAGCACCTCGAGCTCGCCGACCAATCGCGTGTGCTCCCCTAGCGCAAGCTCGGCCTCGATCCGCTCCTCGAGCGCGGCCAGCCGGGCTTCCTCGAGCTGGGCGATCTCGGATTGCGCAAAGGACTCGTAGGTGAAGTCGGCCAGCGCTGGGCCACGCCAGAGGCTCAGTGCCTCTCGCAGCCTTTCCGCTGCGGCCTGCGGATCGCCCGCCACAAGTGCACGGTGCCCCGCGGCCACCAGGGACTCAAACCTGTCGACATCCGTCTGGCCAGGATCGACCTGGAGCAGATACCCGTGCCCGCGGCTGACAAGAAGCCCTTCGTCGAGCACCTTGCGCAGATTGGATACGTAGCCCTGGACGATCTTGCGCGCGGTCGGCGGCGCTCGCTCTCCCCAAAGCTCATCGATCAGACGATCCGAGGAGACCGGGTTACGGCGGTGCACCAGGAGCGCCGCCAGCAATGCCCGCTGCTTAGGGCTGCCGAGCGGCACCTGCCGATCGTCCTCGACGACCTCAAGCGACCCGAGAACTCGAAACGTGATCACCGCCCTGGCCCCGGGAGAACGCTACCATCGCGCCGCCGCTTGATCCAAAGCGTTCTTATGCCGCGCCGCGCGCGGGGTCAGCTCCCCCCGATACGGTCGGCAAGCTCGACGATCACGCCGCAAGTCTTCGACTCTGAAGGCCACATGTCGGAGGCTGGGACGGTTCGCGGCATTCACCACTGAACACCGCGGGCTGGCCGCAGTCGAAGTCGAGGAGGGAGAGAAACCGGACCGCCTCATCGAGGCCCTCAACGACGAGACCGATGTGGACTAAGTTGGGGACGCCCACGGGGGCGTCTGAGACATGGTTCATTGCGACCCTCCTCAATTCGCCACCGCCGTGCGTGATTCTGCGGTCATCCTGATCGCCCTCTCGGATCAGCCAGAGCGCCTGGTGCCTACACGATCTACGACGGGCCACACGGCTTCCGCGAGTTCGGGGTCCAGGACCCCGACGGCCACGACATCGCCCTCGGACAGCCCCTCCACTCCTAGCCAATGCTTGTTGCCAGCGAGCGCCGGCTTTAGGCTCGGTGGCGCGATTAGCAAACGCCCGGATCGAGGGGAGGAGCCCGCCAAGTGACCGAGACCACACTCATCACCAACGGAACCATCGTCACCGCCGAAGGCGAGTTCGCCGGAGACGTTCTCGTCGAGGGCGAGACGATCGCCGCCGTTGGAGCGCTCGACGCCCCGTCGGGCGCGACCGTGGTCGACGCCAGCGGGTGCTTCGTGCTCCCCGGCCTCATCGACAACCACACGCACCTGTCGATGCCGTTCATGGGGATGATGTCCTCCGACAACTACGACACCGGGACCCGGGCCGCCGCCGCCGGCGGCGTGACCTGCCTGGTCGACTTCGCCATTCAGCGTGAGCCGGACACCCTTCAGTCCGCCCTGACCGAGTGGGCGGGCCGAGCTGACGGGGCCGCGCACGTCGACTACGGGTTCCACATGGCGATCACCAACGCCAGCGACCCCGTCCTCGACGACATGACGGCGATGGCCGAAGCGGGAATCTGCTCGTTCAAGCTGTTCATGGCCTACAAGGGCGAGCTGATGGCCCGTGACGATGCGCTGTTTGCCTGTATGGAGCGGGCGCGAGACCTCGACGCGCTGACGATGGTTCACGCCGAGAACGGCGACATCGTCGACCTCCTGGTCACCCGGGCGCTGGGAAACGGCGACACCTCGCCGATCCATCACGCGCTTACCCGTCCCGAGTTCGTCGAGGCGGAGGCAACCGGGCGGGCCGCCCGGATCGCCCAGCAGGTGGGCGCCACCGTGTTCGTCGTCCACGTCACGTGCGCGGCCGCGGCGGCCGAGATCGAAGCGGCCCAGGAGCGCGGCGCCAACGTCACCGGCGAGACCTGCTTCCAGTACCTGGTCAACGACATCGATGACCTGCGTCGCCCCGGCGTCGAAGGCTGCCGCTACATCTGCTCACCGCCGCTGCGCGACGCGGCTAACCACGAGCCGCTCTGGGGCTACCTCAAACGCGGCGTGCTGGAAAGCGTCTCGACCGATCACTGCCCATTCACCGACGAGCAGAAGGCCCGCGGCCTGGAGAACTTCAGCCTGGTTCCGAATGGCCTGGCGCTGATTCAATACCGGCTCGCCAAGCTCTGGGACGAAGGCGTCAAGGCGGGACGGCTGACTCGCCCGGAGCTCGTGGCTCGGACCTCGACGACGATCGCCGAGCGGTTCGGGCTTGACGCCAAGGGAGCACTGCTGCCGGGCAAGGACGCGGACATCGTGGTTCTCGATCCCGACGCCCCGCGCGACTACGGACGCGCGAACTCGTTCATGAACGTCGACTACGACCTCTACGAGGGCCAGACTGCGAGCGCGAGCGTCCGCCACACGTTCTCCCGCGGCACGCTCGTCTACGACCGCGGGAAGATCCTTACCGAGCCTGGCCACGGGCGCTTCGTCCGCCGGTCCCTGGTCCCTCAGCCGGTCACGAGCGCGTGAACCATCTCACCCTCGACCCGGCGGCGGTGATCGCCGATCTCGACGAGCTCGCTGACCAGAGCGGCGGGAGGTTCGCCGGCGCCAAGCGCCTGGCCTGGACGCCCGAATGGGAGCAGGCGCGGGCCTGGCTGCGGGGGAAGCTGACCGACGCGGGCCTCGAGCCGCACCAGGACGCCGCCGGCAACCTGTGGGCGGCCATTCCGGGCGAGCGCGACGCGGCCATCATCGTCGGCTCGCATATCGATGCGGTTCCCGACGGCGGCTGGCTTGACGGGGCGCTTGGTGCGTTGACGGCGCTCGAGACCGTTCGCCAGCTGAAGCGAAGCGGCGAGGTGCCGCCACTGACCGTCCGTTACGTCGACTGGGCTGATGAGGAGGGCGCGCGGTTTGGGCGCAGCCTGATCGGCTCCTCAGCCTGCGCCGGCACGCTGGAGCCAGGCCCGATCGCCACCCTGAAGGACGCTGAGGGAACGGCGCTCGTCGATGCGCTCGCGGCCTGCGGCGTCGAGCTCGAACAGGCTCCCAATGCCAGGGACTCACTGCGCGCGGCCGTGGTCTACCTGGAACTGCACATCGAGCAGGGGCCAGTCCTGCTTGAGAGCGGGCGGTCCGCCGCCGCGGTCAGTGGCACCTTCGGGGTGGAGCGGCACCTGGTGACGTTCATCGGCCAGGCCGCGCACGCGGGGTCGACCCCGATGCGGATGCGTCAGGACTCCCTGGCGGCGGCGGCGCGGGCGGCGCTGGCAATCCGGGAGTCGGCGATCGAGCACGGCGGCGTCGCCACCGTTGGGCGCATGGAATCAAGCCCCGGGGTGCCCACCGCGGTGGCCGGGCGCACCGAGATGCAGCTCGACCAGCGCCACCTCGACGCTGAAGTCCTCGCCGCGATGCTGAGCGACGCGCTCTCCAGCTGCCGCGCGGCGGCCGAAGCATTCGGCTGCACGCTTGAGATCCGGAACGTGCTGAGCGTCGATCCCACCGTGTTCCACCCTGGGCTCGTCCAGATCGCGCGGGCGGCGGTCTATGCCGCCGGCGGCGAGGACCGGGAGCCGATCCCCAGCGGCCCCCTCCACGACGCGACCGAGATCGGGCGGGTTGTCCCGACGGCGATGATCTTCGCCCAGTCCGACCCTCCGATCTCCCACGCCGCGATTGAGGACTCCCCGGAGGCGGCACTGGCGCTGGCGATCAGCGCCTACGGTCAGACCGTCGAGCAGATCCTCGCGCACGCCGGCGAACTCATCCCAGAGAAAGCAGAGAGGCCATGAACTTCGGCGTTGTCCTCCAGACCAACCCGCCCGCCTCGCGCGTGATCGAGCTGGCCCGGCGGGCGGAGACGTACGGGTTCACGAACGCCTGGACCTTTGACTCCCACCTGCTCTGGGAGGAGCCGTTCGTGATCTACAGCCGGATCCTCGACTGCACCCACAAGCTCGTCGTGGGATCGATGGTCACCAACCCGGCCACGCGCGACTGGACCGTCACCGCCTCGCTGTTCGCGACCCTCAACGAGATGTACGGCAACCGCACGATCTGCGGGATCGGGCGGGGCGACTCGGCGGTTCGTGTGATCAACGGCAAGCCGGTCAAACTCGCCGAGCTCCGTGAGTGCATCGAGGTGATCCGGGCCCTAGCCAACGGACGCACGGCCGACTACAAGGGCACCCCGCTTCGATTCCCGTGGAATCCACACAGCCGGCTCCCGATCTGGGTCGCGGGCTACGGGCCGAATGCTCTCAAGCTCGCGGGCGAGGTCGGCGACGGGTTCATCCTGCAGCTCGCCGATCCGGACATTGCCGCGTGGAGCATCGCCGCCGTCCGCGATGCCGCGGCGGTCGCGGGTCGCGACCCAGACACGATCACGATGTGCGTCGCCGCGCCCGCGTACGTGACCGACGGCTCGGAGTCCCACCGCGCCCACGCGCTCGACCAGTGCCGCTGGTTCGGAGGGATGGTCGGTAATCACGTGGCCGACATCGTCAACCGCTACGGCGGTGACGGGCGGGCGGTCCCGACTGGTCTCACGGACTACATCGAGGGGCGCCGCGGCTACGACTACAACGAGCACGGCAAGGCGGGCAACAAGGACACCGAGTTCGTCCCGGACGAGATCGTCGAGCGCTTCTGCCTGATCGGCTCGGCGGAAAGCCAGATCGCCCGGCTACGGGAGCTCGCCGCCCTCGGCGTCGACCACTACGGCCTGTACCTCCAGCACGACGCGCAGGACGCGACTCTGTCGGCATACGGCGAACTGGTCATCCCGGCCGTCGCCGAGCACCTCCTGGCCCGCGGCTGAACCGGCCTCAGGAGCCGCGCGCCTCGATCACCCCCGGTCCCCAATGGACCAGTTCGAAGCCGGCTTCGCCGAGCAGCGCGCGCCATTGCTCCTCGGTGCGCTCGCGTCCGGCGAGCAGGGCGAGCATCAGCAGGTCGAGCCACTTGGCTCCGTCGGGCTCGTTCCCCGGCTCGATCGAGCCTTCGAGCAGGATCAGCCGAGACGCCTCACCGGCGGCGGCGCGCACGGTTCGGAGGATCCGGAGGGCCGAGGAGTCATCCCAGTCGTGAAGGATCCCCGAGAGGACGAAGACGTCTCCGGGCGGCACGGCTTCGAAGAAGCTGCCGGCGACGAAGGTGCAGCGTTCGCCGAGGGCGCTCTCGTCCCGCACCGTCTCCGGCAGGTCGAAGACGATCCCGCGCATGTCCGGGTGACCCTCGACGAGCGCCGCGAGCAGCGCTCCATTCCCACCCCCCACGTCAACAACCGTCTCATCGCCGCGCCACCGGACCGAGCCCAGCCGCTCGAGCCGGGCCTCCCAGCCCTGCGCCATGGCCCGGTCGAAGGCGGCGCGCTCACGGGGGTGCTCGGCCAGCCACGGCCAGAAGTCGTCGCCGAAGATGCGCGGGAACGAGGGCGTGCCGGTGGCGTCGAGCTCAAGCACGGTGCGGAGCCAGACGCCTCCGAAGAGATGGGCGAAGTCGTCCCAGCCCGTGCGATTAAGCAGCTCTGAGGCCGGCGTGTTGCGAAAGACGCCGGGCGCCTCCTCGGCGAAGATGCCGTCGCTCGCGAGCGCCCGGAGCAGGCGGTGCAGCGTGTCGCGGTCGGCCCCTGCCTGCCGTGCCAGGTCGGCCACAGGTTGGGGGCCGCCCGCGAGCGCCTCGGCGATGTGCAGGTCGGCCACGAGCGCGAGCGCGCGTGTGACGAGACCACCGCGCAAGGCGTCCCAGATGACCTCGTCCGCCGGTCGGTCCGCCATCCCCTATGCCGCCAGGCTGTCCAGCAACTGGTGAGCGGTGGCGTTGAACCGGTCGACATCGCCGTAGGGCCGAGCCACGAGCATCGCGCCCTCGAGCGTCGAGAGAATGCTCTGGGCGGTGTCATCGGCGGACCCGGGGAAGCCCAGGCTGGCCTCCGCCCGCCCCTGCTCAAGCACATCGGCCAGCCACCGCTGGTTGTCGTCGAAGAACCGGATCACCGCCTGGCGCATCGGCTTCGGGAGGGTCTGGTACTCGGCCGCCAGAACTCCGCACAAACACATGCGTTTGCCCTGGAGGACCCCCGCGTAGAGGTCGGCGTAGGCCTGAAGCTTGGCCGGCGCCCGAGGAACATCGTGCTCGATCCCGCTGAGCGACTCGGCAAAGCGGTCGGCATAGCGGCGGATCAGGGCACTGCCGAGCTCCGCCTTGCTCTGGAAGTGGTAGTGCAGGCTGGCCTTGGTAATCCCCAGCTCGGCCGCGATGTCGGCGTAGCTGAAGCTGTTGAAACCGCGCGTCTGCACCAGCCGCTCGGCGATATCAAGGATCCGCTCGGCCGTGCCGTTCTCAGGGATCTTGGGGATGGGTGGCATCGGTTCGATCTGTGAAGCTGCTCTTGACTGCCTACCTACTAGCAGATAGGTTGCGTATCACGCAAGCTTACCTACCAGTAGATAGGGCAGGAGGAAGCCGTGGGACACGGGACCGAAGGGCCGATCGGACAGCGCGAGGGGTATGTCATCGCCCACCGCGACGAACTCGAACGGACGGGAGGCTGGACGCTCGTGCGCCGCTCGCTCGACTGCCGGGCATTTGGAGTCAACCTGGTTGAGATCTCGCCCGGAGAGTCGATACCGGAGCACGACGAGACCGGGCGTGACCAGGAGGAGGTCTTCTTTGTCCTCTCCGGCGCCCCCGTGCTGGTGATCGACGGTGAGGATCATCCGGCTCCGGCGGGCACATTCGCGCGGCTCGATCCCGCGCACCGGCGCACGGTCCGCAACGACGGCGCGGAGGCAGCCTCGGTGCTGATCGTCTCGGCGCCGACGAGCAGCGGGTTCACCCCGATGGAGTGGGCGTGACCGCATTCCCGACCGTGATCGCCGCGGCGATCCAGGCCACGCCCGTGATCCTCGATGCCGAGGGATGCGCGGCCAAGGCGGAACGGCTGCTCCACGAGGCGGCGGACAACGGGGCCCAGCTGGCCGTCCTACCGGAGTGCTTCATCCCCCTGTACCCATCGAATGCCTGGGGACGTGGCGCGGCGGGATTTGCGGGTTGGGATGAGCTCTGGGAGCGGCTGTGGACGAACGCCGTCGACGTGCCGGGGCCGCTGCTCGACCGACTGGTGGAGGTTTGCCGGGAGCGCGAGCTGCACTGCGCCATCGGGGTCAACGAGCGTGAGGCCGAGCGGCCCGGCACGCTCTACAACACGGTCGTCTACCTGGGACCAGCCGGTGTGCTGGGGAAGCACCGAAAGCTAATGCCGACCCAGCACGAGCGGCTCTTTCACGGGATCGGCGCCGGCGATGACCTCGACGTCCACACGGCGGGCGACGCCCGCGTGGGGGGCCTGATCTGCTGGGAGAACCGGATGCCCCTCGCCCGATATCGCGTCTACCGGGGTGGCCCCCAGATCTGGGTCGCGCCGACCGCGGATGACACCGACGGTTGGCTCGCCTCGATGCGCCACGTCGCGATCGAATCCGGAGCCTTCGTCGTCTCGGTACCCCAGTTCATTCCCGCCGCGGCGTTCCCGGAGGACTTCCCGGTGCCCCTGCCGGCCGACAAGCCCGTATTCGGGCGTGGGGGCGCGGCCGTGATCGAGCCGACGGCGGGCGATGTGATCGCCGGCCCGCTCTACGACGAGGAAGGGATGATCCTGGCCAGCTGTGACCTTCGTGACGGCCTGCACGCCAAGCGCTGGTTCGACGCTGTCGGTCACTACAGCCGTGAGGACGTCTTGGCCCGGGAAGCCCTGGAGCTCGTGGACGCGCCGGAATGACCTCCGCGTACCACGCCGGCTCACGCAACCTGCAGGATCGGTTCGATACGCGCCGGCTCGCCGACCGCTTGGAGGAGAGGTTTCTCCAGAAGGCTGTGATCGGACCTGAGGACCGAGCCTTCATCGAGCGGATGGACATGTTCTTCCTCGCCACCGCCGATGCCTCGGGGCGCCCCCAATGCTCATACAAGGGCGGCGACCCTGGCTTCGTCCGGGTCCTCGACGAGCGGATGATCGCCTTCCCGAACTACGACGGCAACGGGATGTATCTCTCGGTGGGGAACGTCCTGGAAAACCCGCACGTGGGCATGCTCTTCATCGACTTCACCGCCCAGCGGCCCTCGCGCCTGCGGCTCAACGGGGTTGCGAGCATCGACGAGTCCGATGCGCTCATGGCCGACTACCCCGGCGCCCAGTTCATCGTCCGGGTGCGGGCCACGCAGGTCTTCCCCAACTGCCCCCGCTATATCCATCGCATGGCTCTCATCGAGCGCTCTCGCTTCGTACCTCGGGAACATGAGAGGACCCTCATTCCCGACTGGAAACGCGCCAGCTGGGCCTGCGACGTACTCCCCGCGGGCGATCCGGCCCGCGCCGAGACGTAACAGTCCGTAGCCGCCACGGGTGTCTACCGTGAGGGCGTGGAGCAAAGTCACCGCGCCCACGTGCAAGGTCTGCTCTCTGATGCCGCGGCGCAGCACCAGGAGCTCCTGACCCGGCTTGCGCCGGAGCTCGGGCGCTCACTCCCGGTCGATGCCCAGGGAGTGACCCGGGCGATCGATTACCTGGCCGACGCGGCCGGACTCTCCGCGCCTGAGCGACGGGCCCTCGTCCGGCCCCACGCCCTCAATCCGGCCGTTCTCCATGCGCGGATCTTCGGGCCCGCGCCGTTGGCGCGGGAGACGGTGATCGGCTCCTTCGTCGAGGGCGCGCGAGTGCGGGCCGACGCGCTGGGCACGCTGGCCGACACTGCCGGCGGAGCCCCGCTCGGCCAGGCGGTTCGGGAACTGCTGGTGGAGAGCCCTCCTCCGGCGCTCGACGGCAGCGAGGACGCCGTGGATGCCCTGCAGGCGACCTACTCGGCGCAGGAGGAGGCGGCGCTGATGATCGCCGCGGCTCTCGATGCGACGGCGTGAGGTAATCCAAAGCACCTCACAACTGCGAGGTGCTTGCAACTAGACCGCGGCGGGCCTAGGGTCGGGTGTGATGGGAGGGCCCCCCGCGTGAAGCGTCTGTCGACGTTCTGGGGCTCGCTGACCGGCGGTCAGAAGCGCACCTTGGCGATGATGATCGCCGTCGTTGGTGGCCTGCATGTGCTCGGCTTTGTGACCTTGATCTCGTTGGTGGCGCCGAAGCACTACCAGCTCGGTACCGCGGGAGCGTTCACGATCGGGATCGGGGTGACGGCGTACACGCTGGGTCTGCGCCACGCCTTCGATGCCGATCACATCTCCGCCATCGATAACACAACCCGGAAGCTGATGAGCGAGGGCAAGCGGCCATTGAGCGTCGGATTCTGGTTCTCGCTTGGCCATTCGACGATCGTGTTTGCGCTGGCGTTCCTGATCTCGGTGGGTGTGCGCGCGCTCGACGGGCCGGTCAGGAACGATGACTCCAACCTGCACCAGGTCACCAACTGGATCGGCACGCTGGTCTCAGGCACGTTCCTGTACGCGATCGCGGCGATCAACGTCGTGATCCTGCTCGGGATCGTCAAGGTGTTTCGCGAGATGCGCACCGGCCGCTACAACGAGCGCCAGCTCGAAGAGCAGCTCAGCAAACGTGGGTTCATGAACCGGTTCCTCGGCAAGCTGACCAATACGGTCACCAAGCCGCCGCAGATGTACCCGATCGGAGTCCTGTTCGGGCTCGGATTCGACACCGCAACCGAGGTCGCGCTGCTCGTTCTGGCCGGCGGCGCGGCGGGTGCCGGGCTGCCCTGGTACGCGATCCTGTGCCTGCCCATCCTGTTCGCCGCCGGGATGTCGCTGATGGACTCGATCGACGGGTCGTTCATGAACTTCGCCTACGGCTGGGCGTTCTCTAAGCCGGTCCGCAAGGTCTTCTACAACATCACCATCACCGGCCTGTCGGTCGCCGTCGCGGTGGTAATCGGCACGATTGAGCTGGGCGGGTTGATCGCGTCGGAGCTGAACCTCGCCGGGCCGTTCTGGAACTGGTTCGAGAACATCAACATCAACTTCCTCGGGTTCGTGATCGTTGGCATGTTCATCGCCACCTGGGCGATCGCTGTCTCGGTCTGGCGGCTGGGTCACATCGAGGAGCGCTGGAGTCAGCACCTCAGCGAGGGTGAACTCGTCCGATGACCACCGCCCCGGACGTCAAGCGGCTGGCCTTCGACGATTTCGGAGACGCCGTACGGGCGCTCCGTGAGCGCGGCCTGCGGCTCTCGACCTCGCGCCGGCTGGTCCTTCGGGCGCTGTTCGCGGCCGCCGGGCCGGTGTCGGCCGAGCACCTCGCCCGAGGGCTGCGGATCGAGCTGACCTCCGTGTACCGCAACCTCGAGACCCTCGAGCGCCACGGTCTCGTGCGCCACGTCCACCTCGGCCACGGCCCGGGGCTGTACCTGCTTGTCGGGCAGGGTGAGCGGGAATATCTGTACTGCGAGCGCTGTGGAGCGGTCCGCGCGCTCGAGCCCCGGGAGCTCGATCCGGTGCGTAGCCAGATCAACGAGCTGACGGGCTACAACGCGCGCTTTACTCACTTTGCCATCGTCGGGATGTGCGCGCACTGCGCGCAGCGCCCGCCAGGCAGCAGCCGAACCCGCGGAGGAACCATGACCGAGCACCCACACGAGCACGAGCACCCCCACAGCCACGAGCACGAGCACCCCGACGGCACCGTCCACGAGCACGCCCACAGCGGCCACGAGCACGAACACGTCGAGCACGAGCACGAGCACAGCCACGGCGACTACGTCCACTCGCACCCGCACGCGCATGAGAAGGGCCTCGAGGACCAGCACGACCACGGTCATTAGCGCCGACGCTGGCGCGGCTGCGCGGACCGACCCCTGATCGCCGAGCACCAGGCGCGTGACGGGCAGGCTCGGCGGGAACGGGTCGGCACCTAGCCGGGGAGCACCACCCAGAGCTGCGGGGCCAGCGCCGCCAGGCGAGCATGGTCTAGCTCGGCCACCCGGACCGCATCGGCGCGCTCCATTTCCAGCGACAACTCTCGCCAGGCGCGGGCCACCGGGGCGACTCGGGCCATGGGGCCCCAGCCCGTGGCGGCGCGGAGCTCGTCCGCGCGGGCCCGCACCTCGTCCAGAGACAGCTCCCCGAAGGGCCGGTTCGCGCCGTCGATGAAGACGGTGCTGGCCAGGACGGCGCCGATTTCAGGGGGTGAGCTGGTCATGTGAGCCGGGCCGCCACCGCCACCTGGCCGTAGGAGATCCCGCCGTCCCCGATCGGGAGGCGCCGGGGGAGGAGGACCCGGAGCCCCAGCGGTTCCAGCCCGGTCATCACGGCCTCGAGCAGGCGGCGGTTCTGGAACACGCCGCCGGCCAGCACCACCCGGTCGGTGCTGGCGGCGGCGGCCAGCGCGGAGCAGGCCGAGACGGTGGCCTCAGCCAGTCCGCGATGAAACCGTGACGCGACCCGCGCCACCTCAGCACCCCCGGCCAGGTCGCGGACCAGGGATCGGATCATCTCCCGGGGATCGAGCTGGAGCAGCTCACCGTGCCACGCCAACTCGATCGGGTAGGCGCCCCGTTCGGTCGTCTCGCACGCCGCTTCGAGCTCAATCGCCGCTTGGCCCTCGTAGTTGACGGCGGGCCGAATTCCACACAGCGCGGCGACGGCGTCGAACAGCCGCCCCATGCTCGAGGTCACCGGCGAGGCCAGCCCGGACTCGGCCAGGCGGCGAATCTGGGCCCAGGCCTCCGGGGCCACGAAGGGCGCAAGGCGCTCGGGCAGGTCAGGTGCCTCGGCGGCCAGCGCCCAGGCGCAGGCCATCCGCCACGGCTCGCGGATGGCGCGCTCCCCACCGGGGAGGCGGACCGGCCAGAGGGTGCCCACTCGCTGAAACCCGGACAGATCGCCGGCCAGGAACTCCCCACCCCACACCGTCCCGTCGCTCCCGAGCCCGGTGCCATCGAAAATCGCCCCTACGGCCACCCCCGGATCTCCGTGCTCGGCCAGCACGGCGGCGAGGTGAGCGTGGTGGTGCTGGACGCCCAGAAGCTCGACGCCCGAACGCTCGAGCGCGTACTTGGTCGACAGATACTCCGGATGCAGATCGTGGGCGACGAGCTCAGGCGCGACCGCGAACAGGTCCTCGAAGTGCGCGATGCCGCGGGTGAAGGAGCGAAGCGTCTCGTAGTTCTGCAGGTCGCCGACGTGGTGGCCCACCCAGGCTCGGGATCCCTTGGCCAGGCAGAAGGTGTTCTTGAGCTCGGCCCCACAGGCCAGGACGGGGCGCCGGGCCGGCTCGGGCAGGGGCAGGGCGGCAGGCACGTATCCGCGGGAGCGGCGCAGGAACAGCGGGTGATCGGCGGCCGCCACGCGGACGACGGAGTCGTCGGTGCGGGTCTCGATCGGCCGGTCGTGCACGAGGAGGAGATCGGCGATCCGGCCCAGCCGTTCACGCGCCTCCTCATCCTCGAAGGCGATCGGCTCATCGGAGAGGTTGCCGCTGGTCATCACGAGGGTGCAGCCGGAGTCGGCGAGCAGGAGGTGATGGAGGGGCGAGTACGGGAGCATCACCCCGAGCTCGCCCACCCCAGGGGCGACCGACGGCGCAACCCTGGCGTCGGCTCGCCGTGCCGCCAGGACGATCGGGCGCTCGGAGCCGCTCAGGAGCGCCGCTTCGGCATCGCCGAGCCGGACCAGCGCCTCGGCGTCGGCCCGCGACGCGCACATGAGCGCGAACGGCTTGTCCTCACGGTGCTTGCGCGCCCGAAGCCGTGCCACTGCGGGCTGGTCGTCGGCCCGGCAGGCCAGGTGAAAGCCGCCGACCCCCTTGACCGCGACGATCTGGCCCTCCCGGAGCGCCGCCGCCGCCGCGCCGACGGGGTCGGCGACGTCGATCTCGCCGCCACGAGCCTTAAGTAGCCTGACCGACGGCCCGCACTGAGGACAGGCATTGGGCTGGGCGTGGAAGCGACGATCGCGCGGATCCTCGTACTCCGACTGGCACCGAGCGCACATCGTGAAGGCGGCCATCGTGGTCAGGGGGCGGTCATACGGCACCCCGCGTACGATCGTGAAGCGCGGCCCGCAGTTGGTGCAGTTGATGAAGGGGTAGCGGTGGCGGCGGTCGCCCGGGTCAAACAGCTCGCGCAGGCACTCGGCGCAGGTGGCGCTGTCCGGGGTCACCGGGGCGTCGACGGGCCCGCCGCGGGGGCTGGCGCGGATGACGAAATCGGTGTCACCCAGGGGTGGACCCTCGGACACTTCGACGTGTTCGATCATCGCCAAGGGGGGCGCCTCTGGCGCCAGCCGGGCCAGGAACTCCTCCACCGCCTCGGCCTCGCCCTCGACCTCGAGCAGGACCCCGTGGGCGTCATTGAGGACGTAGCCGGCCAGCCCAAGCTCAGCCGCCAGGCGGTGCACGTAGGGCCGGAAGCCGACCCCCTGGACCGTTCCCTGCACCCGGGCGCAGGCTCGGCGCCGCAGCGCGCTCATCCGACCAGCCCGCGCAGGGCATGGTAGGCGCTGGCCTGCGCCTCCTGGATGCGCGGGATGTGCTCAGACCGGGTGATGATCACGTGGTCAGCCAGTCGCTCGGCACCGATGCGGCCCCCGTCGTAGCCGACCATGGCCAGCGTGAGCAGGCCTCGCCGCCGTGCTTCGGCCAGGGCATGGATCACGTTGCCGGAGTTGCCCGACGTCGACAGGGCCACGAGTGCGTCCCCGGCTCGCCCGTAGGCGATCACCTGGCGCGAGAAGATCGCCTCGGTCCCGATGTCGTTGGCGATCGCGGTCAGGATCGCCGGATCCTCGGTCAGGTCGATGGCGGGCCACGCGCGTCCGGAGCCCGGATCCCGAAAGTCCGCCACCAGATCCATGGCGTCCGTGGCCGAGCCGCCGTTCCCCAGGGCGAGGAGCTTCCCGCCCTGTTCCAAAGCGGCGCGCAGTGCCGCCGCTCCTCTGAGCAGGATCTCCCGGTTCTCCCCGAGCGTCTCCTCGCGGAGCGCGCCAATCTCGGCCGCCTTCATGAGCGCCGAGCGCCGAACGTCGTCGACCACGGGCTCGAGCTCGGATTCCTGCTCGGCCAGGAACGGATAGAGGAAGCTCGAGGCCCCGGCGTCATGGACCTGCCGGGATTCGCGCCCCTCAAGCAACCCACGGTGCTCAAAGAACACATGGACGAGCTCCCAGAGCACGTGGTAGAGCGTCTCCACCAGCTCCTGGCGGACGTAGGGGTCCCGGCTCGGCGGCTCGAACTCCCACTCGGCCCCGCAGGGGCAGAAGCCAATCGTGAGGCAGCCGCGCTTGTGTGCCGCCGCCAGTGCCCGCGCCGCCTCGCCGCCGTCCTCATCGGCGCCGAAGGCCATGGCGATGTCCTCGGGGAGGGCGATGAGTCCGACCTGGCGCTTGAGGTCGCCTCCCTCTCCGGCCAGCCCGAGAGCGGGCAGCGCCCGTTTGCCGACGATCACCGGGTGCACGAACTCGACCGCCACATGGCGGGCATCCGACCGCGCCGCGGGTGAGCGGCCGAAGGCAATGAGCCGGCCCCGCCGGGCGAAGCGCTCGGCCATGAGGTGGCAGAGCCGGGCCAGGCGCTCGGCCTCGGCGTCGAAGAAGCGGCGGTTCGCCTGGCTGCGTTCGTCGAGGAGCGCGGCCAGTCGATCCGAGGCCACCGCCTCGGTCACGCCAGCGCTCCCTCCCGGGCAGCGAGCGTGCTGAGCCAGTCCCGCCAGGCGCCGACACCCTCGCCCGTGCGGGCACTGAGGACGATCGTCTCCACGTCGGGGTGGACCTGGTCGATGTTGTAGAGCAGCTGCTCGAGGTCGAAGTCGAGGTGGGGGAGGAGATCGATCTTGTTCACCAGGATGAGCTGGCAGGTGCGGAACATGAGCGGATACTTGAGTGGCTTGTCCTCGCCCTCGGTGACCGAGCAGACCATCACCCGGGCGTCCTCGCCGATCCGGAACTCCGCCGGGCAGACGAGGTTGCCCACGTTCTCGACGATCAGCAGGTCGATCTGGGCTAGAGGGAGGGACGGGATGGCCGAGCGGACCATGTTGGCGTCCAGGTGGCACTCGCCGCCGAAGCTCGGATTCGTGTTGAGCTGCGTCACGGGAACGTGGAGGCTGGCCAGACGGTCGGCATCCATCGAGCCCTGCACGTCGCCCTCGAGCACGCCCACCCGGAGCCCGGGAAGCTCGGTCACCACTCGCTCGAGCAGCGTCGTCTTGCCCGCGCCCGGGGCGCTCATGAAATTGACCACCCGCACGCCGGCGGCGTCGAAGTCCGCGCGGTTGGCGGTGGCGATCGTGTTGTTGGCGTCGAGCGCCTCCTCGACGACGGTCACCTTGGTGCGATGCATTCGGCCTCCTCGACCTCGATTGACTCGACCTCAAATTCCTCGCCGCTGGCGATCTCAACCTCGCTGCCGCCACACTGCGGGCAGCGGAAGGCGGGGATCTCGATGTCCCACTCGTGGGCGCAGGGCCGGCAGCGCAGGCGGGCGTCGATCACCTCCAGCTCAAGCCGGGCGCCCTCACACACCGAGTCGCGGGCCACGAACTCGAAGTAGAACCCAAGCGTGTCCGGGATCACCTGGCGCAGCCGGCCCACCCGCAGGTTGACAACCGTGACCCGCCGCCCGTCGGCGTGCTTGGCGACGGTGTTGACGACGGCGCTGGCCAGCGACAGTTCGTGCACTGGCTCACTCCGCGGTTTGGAGGGGAACCCCGGCCCGGAGCTCCTCGACCGTCTCCAGCACCAGTCCGACGGCTCGCTCCACCGCTGCCTCGACGCCGGCCGACAGGCCCCAGCCCATCTCCTCGACCTGTGCCGGCTCGCAGGCGATGATGACGACCCGCCCGGGCCAGGCGCCGATCGACTTGACGAAGCGGAGCACCGTCTGCGGGTCCATCGCGTGCGGATTGATCACCTGGCCGTCCTCGATCCCGCCCTCGACCTCCGCCTCATCGGGCTCCATCACATAGAGCGTCCCAGGCTCACCGCCCTGCCTCGAGACATCGAGGATGACCAGGGCGTCGTAACCGCGCATCACCTCGTAGGCGAGATCGAGCCCGCCCGTCCCGGCGTCCATCACCGTCACCCCGGGCGGTAGCTCGCGCTCCTCGAGCCGGCGTGCCACTGCGCCACCGAAGCCGTCGTCGTGCAGCCAGGCGTTGCCGACGCCGGCGACGAGGATGCTCCGCAGGCGCTCGTCCGCATCTGAGCTCATGACTCGATCACCTCCACCTCGGGGGGAAAGAAGTACAGGTAGCGCCCGGTCTCCCGCAGGAGCTCCTGGCCCGGATCGTCGTCGACGGTGACGCCGAGGTGGACCTTGCCGTCGACGTCGATGAGGATCCGCTCGACCGTCGCCGTGCGTCCGGCCAGCATCCGGGCGTGCAGGTCGGCCTCGGGACCCGGGCGGAGCACCACGTGCCCGCCCCGCACGAACCGCCGGCCGTCGACCGTCACGTGCCGCTCCCCGGCCGTCGGATCGGGAAGACCCGGAGGCGGGGCGGGGGGCTCGGTGGTCACGGGATCTCGCACGGTCACCCGCCCGTGCAGGGCCATGATGTCCTCCGGTGTGGCCGCCGCCGCGCGGGCCACCACCTCGCGGACCGCAGGGTCGGCCTGCTCGATCTCGGCGCGCTCGGCGTCGCTCAAAGTCCGCACATGGAGGAGCAGCGCCTCCTCGATCTCGGTCGAGTCGAACAGGCCGCCCCGACTCTCCGGCGCCAGCTGGGGATGGTCGGGGAGGACGATCGTCGTGCCGAGGACGGTGCGGTCGTCCTCGCCGGTCAGCACCGGATAGGTGTTGACGCTCTCGGCGCCCGCCTCGAGCGGGGAAAGGAAGCGCCCGCGGGAGATCTCCAGGACGATCTGTGTGGAGATAATGGCCTGCCGCAAGACCTCGCTCCGGCTGAGCCCGCGGTCGACCCGGCGCAGGTTGTGGACACAGCAGCGCACGATCGTGCGGCCCTCGGCGACCCGGCTGGAGCGCAGCGTCAGCCGCCCGCCCTCGAACTTGGTCGTGTCACGTTCGCCAACCGGTATCGGCCCGATCTCCACGCGCTGCTCGGCCGCCTCGTGGCGCTGCCCGGACGCGCTCAGGTAGCGCAGCGTGGCGGTTACCGTGGCGCCCGGATCCGGCTCGGCCAGGCACTCCAGCCGAGCGTGGTCGAAGGCGCCGGGGCACTCGGCCGCATAGACCGGGGGGTAGACGATCCCGAACGGGGTGGGGGTCGCGTTCTTGGTCGCGCCGGGCGTGTATGGATACAGGGCGTACCCCTCGTAGAGGAGCGAGTCAACCAGCGCTTCGACCTGATCAGGCATTCCCGTCCTCGGCCAGGAGGGCATCCACGCAGGCGTCAAATGTGGCCATCCCCCGTGCCAGCTTCGCCCGCTGAAGCCTGTCGAGCGTCTCTGAGCGCAGGGCGATCCAGTTCGTGTTCGGGTAGTAGTGCTCGACCGTGTCCCGCCACACCGACACGGGCATGCGGAAGTCGATCGACTTGTCCCACGGCACCAGAACCATCTGCAGCGCGCCGTCGTCGCGCGGGTAGTAGATGGTGCCGTTGAAGTGCAGGGCGAGCGGGGCTTCGCCGTCAGAGAGCGAGTACAGGTACTTCGCCGCTGCCAGTTCGAGGTCATAGCTGCAGGAGACCGGAACCGTGACGGTGGTACTTCCGGTGAAGGCGGGGACGAGCACGTCGAGCTGGGTCCAGAGCAGGCTGCGGGTAGTCACCGCCCAGCGCTCCGGGGGACCGAACAGCTCTACCAGCCCGGCTCGGGTCTTCTCGTCGTAGCTCCGGCGCGCCGGCTCGATCATGAGCTGGATGGTCAGCGCGATCATGTACACCGGCCGGCCGCTCGGCTCGGAGACCTGGAGGTCGAGCATCAGCATCGGCGCCGCCGCGTAGCGCACGGAGCGCATCCCGATGGCCGAGAACTCCGGCTCGGGGACGGTGACGGCCGCGCCCCCACCGTTCATCCCCATCTCCGGCAGGCTCACGAGCGCGCCTCGGCCGGCGTGTTCAGCGCCTCTCGGCGCAGTTCCTCGAAGACACGGGTCACCGCGAACTCGACCCCCGTGCCTCCCGAAATCCCCTCCCAGCTCGCCTTGACCGCACCGGTCAGGGCGTAGCAGCGGTCGATCGGCGCGATCACGTACAGCGGCGGATCTGCGAGCCGATTGACGATCAGGCCCTCGATGTCGGCCTCGAGCTCGCGCAGCACCGGGTTGAGCTCGGTCATGCGAGCCCAGGATTCGAAGTGGAGCTCTGACTCGGTGGCGCCGGCCGGGCTTGGATACATGGCGACGACGCATCCGGTGACGCTCGAGTTCATGAAGAAGGCCAGCCCGATCGGGATCTGGAAGCCCGCCCACAGATCGTCGGGTAAATCAAGCTCTGCCAGCCACACGGTCCGGTTGCCCGTCGGGCGGTAGTCGCCCTCCCCCGAGCGCATCGCCCAGCACGCCTCGCAGGCGCAGACGATGCGCCGCTCGGAGAGGTGCAGGAGGTGTCGGTGATCCTCCGGGATACTCACGCCGCACAGGTCGCAGACCTCGACATCCGGGGCGCGCGGCGGTGCCGACGATGTCGAGGGGGGCGTGCGGGCTATGCCTCGCAGCCCGGTGACCAGGTCCGCACGCCGCCGCGCGGCCACCGCCTCGACAACCAGCCGGCGGCCCCGGGTGCCGTTCTCGCTCACTGGACCAGCGCTACCTTGACGCGGTCCTGCTCGCGCAGGAGCGGGACCGGCTCGAGCTGAAGCTGGTCATCGTCCAGCGAGCGCCCGGCCCGGGGCAGGAAGAATGAGCGCCCGCAGGTCGGACAGGACAGGGCTCCCGCCTCGAGTGACCCGTCGTGGAGCGCCCCGCCGCACCCTGCGCAGGCATCGCCGTAGGCCAACAGGGTGCCATTGACGTTGGCGAGGAGGAGCTCCCGCCCGGCGACCGAGACGGCGGCCACGGAGCCGTCGTTCACGTCGGCCTCGACCTCGAACCAGGCCGGTGCTGCCGGCGGCGACGAGATGATCACCGGGAGCTCCATGCCCGTCGGCGCGGCGGCGTTGGGAGCCGGGGTGCCGGTGACCATCGGGAGGCCCTGTCCGGTCATCGTCTGGGGCGCCACCCCCTCCACCTGGAGCCCCAGCAGGTCGGGCGCCGCCTCCTCCAGAGCCTGCTTGATGGCCAGCTCAAGCGTCACCGACGAGGCCGAGCAATCAGAGCAGCTGCCCCGCAGATGAATCCGGGCCACCCCGTCCTCAAGCGAGAGAAACTCGACGTTGCCCCCGTGAGACTCCATGTAGGGCCGAACCGAGTCCAGGGCTGACTGCACCCGGTCGGCCAGCGGGACGGGGTGCAGGTCGTGGATCAGGAGCAGCGTGGCGAGCAGCGGATCGTCGGCCAGCTGAGCCGCGATCCGCTGCCCTCCTTCGCCGGCATCGTGCAGGGCTTCGAGAATCCGCTCCAGCCCGGCGCCGTACATCTGCACGACGGCACTCAGCAGCTCCTCCAGGAGCTCCGGCGGGGGCGAGTCCCCAGCCGCCTCCAACGCCTCTTGCAGCTCCTGCACCCGCACCAGCAGCGCCTCTTGGCGCTCTGTGCCCGCAGCTGGGATGGCTGTATCCATGGCTAGGCCATGGCGGTGGGCGTATGCATCACCTTGCGCACCCTGCCCTTGCCCGTGTACATGTGGACGCCGCACGGCAGACACGGGTCGAAGGAGCGAACCGCGCGCATGATGTCGATCCCCTTGAAGTTCTCGGGACCGTTCTCCTCGAAGATCGGCGTGTTCTGCACCGCGTCCTCATAGGGGCCGGGCGTGCCGTAGACATCACGCGGGCTGGCGTTCCAGGGCGTGGGCGGGTACGGCTGGTAGTTGGCGATCTTGCCCTCCTGGATCACCATGTGGTGTGAGAGCACACCGCGGGCGGCCTCGTGGAAGCCACAGCTGACCGCGGTGTCCGGAACCTTGAAGCTGTTCCAGCTCTTGGTCCGGCCGGCCTGGACCTCCTTCATCGCCCGCTCCAGGCAATGCAGCGCGATCAACGCGCTGTAGGCCTGGTGATAGGTCCGCGCCCGGTCGCGCTCGACCGCGTTTGACTTCTCCGGGACCCGCCACTCGAGCTCCATCTCCGGCATGTTGGGCGAGCGTGGGAGCACCATCTGGATCGAGTCGCCGGTGGCTTTCGCGTAGCCGAAGTCGACCAGCCCCGCCTTGGCCGTGCACCACTGGCGGGCGAACGGCCCGCCGCCCGTGTCGCAACACACATGGGTGTCGGTCCGCTTGTCATAGATGCGCGGCGAGACGACCCAGGTGTACTTGTCGGTGAAGTCGCGCTTCTGGGGCCGGGGGAGGGTGACCTTGTTCCAGGGGTGGTTCTTGTCCACCGGATTGCCCAGTGGATCCTGGGTCACGAACGTGGGCTCGTTCTCCCACGAGTCGAAGTACGAGGACCCGAGGAGGATCCGGATCATCAGGTTGATCTCGACCAGGTCAGTTGAGATCAGCTCGCCGCCGATCGCCACGCCGGGGGTGATGTAGCGCTTGCGACCCCACTCGGTCATGTGGCGGTAGTCGTAGTCGACGTAATCCGGGTCGTCGAACGAGCCCCAGTTGACCAGGTTGGTCTCCCGGAAGCCGACCATGTCGTAGCCCGGCAGCTCCTGGAGGAAGAAGTCGTACAGGTCGTCGTGCATGGGCACGCTGCGCTTGACGTAGTCGAAGTAGCGCATCAGGCGCACGTAGTAATCGGTGCACGTCTGGTGCGTGATGTCAGCGCTGCAGCCCCCCGGCATGATCGTCGAGGGGTGGGTGTGCCGACCCCCGAACAGGCAGTACATCTCCCGCGTATAGCGCGCCACGTGCAGCGTCTCCAGGTAGAACTCGCCGGTGAACGGGTTCAGCGCCCGCATGATGTCGGCGATCGTCTTGAAGCCGTGGATGTCGCCATGTGGAGCCGGCGTGTTCTCGGCCTTGGCCAGGAGACTCGGGTTGGTCTCCTTGACCATCTGCTCGCAGAAGTCGACGTTGGCCATGCAGTCGTTGAAGATCGCGTGGTCGAAGATGTAGTCGGCTGTCTCCGCGAGGTTGAAGGCGAGATCACCGAGGGCCGGCGGCTTGACCCCATAGGCCATGTTTTGGTTTAGGCAGGAACAGGTGCAGTGGTTGTCGCCGCAGATGCCGCAGATCCGGCTGGTGATGAAGTGGGCGTCCCGAGGGTCGATTCCCTTCATGAAGATGTCGAAGCCGCGGAAGATCATCGACGTGCTGTAGCACTTGACGACCTGCTGGTTGGAGAAGTCGATCTCCGTGTGAATGCCGAGGCTTCCGACGATCCGGGTGATCGGATCCCACGACATTTCCTTGACCATGACCCGCTGCTGCGGAGGGGTTTCAGTTGCCATTGCTTATCTCCTCGCTCTCAAGAAATCGCTCGCAGGTCCTGGTTCACCATCTGGGCTGGTAGCCCGAGGTCAGCTGCCGCCCGCGTTTGCGCCAGTCAGGCTCTTTGTCGAACTTCGTGCTGATGTGCCGGTGCCGGAAGTACCTGACGATCGGCCCATAGGAGGACTGCATGACCCGGGCCGCCCAGCCGCCCCACTGGTCCTCATCCATGAAGGGCATGTACTTGTCGGGGAAGCCAGGCATCGTGCAGGCCATGCAGATGCCGCCCACGTTGGGACAGCCGCCCACGCCGTTGACCCAGCCTCGGACCGGCACGTTGCACTTGACCACCGGTCCCTTGCAGCCGAGCTTGACCAGGCAACGGTGATCGGAGCCGTACTCGGTGGCGAAGTCGCCCTCTTCGGCGAAACCGGCCCGGTTGCACCCCTCGCGGACGGTGCGCCCGAACAGCCACTTGGGCCGTAGCGCCTCGTCGAGCTCCGGCGCCGGCGCCAGCCCGGCCAGATGGAGGGCCAGATAGAGCAGCGTCTCGGTCATGTTGTCCGGCTGGGCCGGGCAACCGGGGATGCACACGATCGGCAGGCCGGCCTTGGACTTCCAGTTCCAGCCCAGGTAGTCCGGGACCCCCATGGCGCCGGTGGGGTTGTTCTTCATGGCCGGAATGCCGCCGTAGGTGGCGCAGGTGCCGACGGCGACGACGGCGGCCGCCTTGGGCGCCAGGCGGTCCATCCACTCGTTCATCGTGATCGGCTGGCCGTTCTCTGGGTTGACCGCGAACCCGGTCCAGTGCCCTTCGCCGTTGATCTCCTCGTTGCCGAGCGAGCCCTCGATCACGAGCACAAACGGATCCAGCTCGCCCTTCTCGGCATCGAACCAGGCCTGGGCGTACTCCTGGCCGACGGCGTAGTCGACGACCTGGTTATGGACCACGACCTTCGGCATGCCCGGAATGGCCTGGAGGATGATGTCCTCGAGGCTGGGATTGGTGGCCGACGTCATGGCCACCGAGTCGCCCTCGCAGCTCAGCCCGGTCGTCATCCACAGGACATGCGCGGTGACGGCCTCGGTCTTCTTCTGCTCTGCGTATGGGCTCGCCATGGTTGCCATTCCGGCTCCTCTCTGGACTCAACAAATACGGGGCAGTGGGTCACCGACCAGCTGGTCCATGACCCGCCTGCCGCCAAAGCTCGTTTGCACCAGCACCATCCCCGGGGGCTCGGTCCGCACCTCTCCGATCTCCGCCGCCTGCTCGCAGCCGGCCACCTCGCGCATCGCGGCGAGCGCCTCATCCGCGCCCTCGGCGGCCACGAACGCGACCAGCTTCCCCTCGTTGGCCACGTACATCGGATCAATCCCCAGGATCTCCGCCGCGCCCGCGACCTCGGGGCTGACCGGGACCTCGCCCTCGCGCACGATCATCGCCACCGAGGAGGCCCGGGCCAGCTCGTTGAGCACCGAGGCCACCCCGCCCCGGGTGGCATCGCGCAGGCAACGCAGCCCGGGCCCCGCGGCCTCGAGCAACGCGTCCACGACCGGCCAGAGCGAGCGGGTGTCGCTTTCAATCTCGGCATCGAGCTGGAACTCGTCGCGGGCCAGCATGATCGCGGTGCCGTGCTCGCCGATCGAGCCGGAGAGGAGGATCCGGTCACCCGGTCGCAAGGCGCTGGGCGCAAGCGTGGCCCGGGGATCGCGCTGTCCGACGCCGGTGGTGCAGACGTACATCCCGTCGGCGTGACCTCGCTCGACCACCTTGGTGTCACCGGCGATGATCTGGACGCCGGCCGCCCGGGCGGCATCGGCGATGGCCTCGACCTCGGCCCGGAGCGCCTCCGCCGGGAGCCCCTCCTCGAGGATCAGCGACAGACTCAGCGCAAGTGGGCGCGCGCCCGACACGGCGAGGTCGTTGACGGTTCCGTTGACGGCCAGCTCGCCGATCGACCCTCCGGGAAAGCGCAGCGGCCTGACCACGTAGGAGTCCGTGGTGAGCGCGAGGTCGGCGCCGTCTACGGCAAAGGCCCCGGCGTCGGCCATTTCGCTCAGCGTCTCTGACTCGAACGCCGGCGCCAGCAGCCCCTCGATCAGGCTTTGCGTCGCCTTGCCGCCGGCCCCGTGGGACATGTTGATGTGCGCGTCGCGGAATTTCGCGCGCTTGCCCCGCGCCGTCTCGATGATCCCCAGGATCTTCTGCTCACGCTCGGAGACGACGGTCTGCTCGGCCATCACACGACCTCCCGCTCACGGGCGAAGCGGCCGAAGTTGTAATAGGCCGCGCAGGCTCCCTCCGAGGAGACCATGCAGGTTCCGATCGGACGCTCCGGAGTACACGCGGTGCCGAAGACCTTGCACTCCCAGGGCTTGATCACGCCCTTCAGCACCTCCCCGCACTGGCAGGCCTTGGGGTCGGCCACGCGAACCCCGGGCACGGTGAAGCGCCGCTCGGCGTCGAGCTCGGCATAGGCGTCGGAGATCTTCAGCCCGCTGTGGGAGATGAAGCCGAGTCCGCGCCACTCGAAGTGGGGGCGAAGCTCGAATACCTCGGCCAGGACCTCAAGCGCTCGCAGGTTGCCCTCGTAGGGAACGACGCGCTTGTACTGGTTCTCCACCTCACAGCGCCCGTCGGCGAGCTGGCGCAGGATCATCTGGACGCCCTGGAGGATGTCCAGCGGCTCGAACCCAGAAATCACGACCGGCTTGCCGTAGTCGGCCGGGATGAACTCGAACGGCCGCGCACCGACGATCGTCGACACGTGGCCGGGGCCGATGAACCCGTCGAGCCGGAGATCGGGCGACTCGAGCAGGGCGCGCAACGGAGGCACGATCGTCACGTGGCTGCACATGCAGGAGAAGTTGGCCACGCCCTCGATGCGGGCGCGCTTCAGGGTCAGCGCGGTCGACGGCGCGGTCGTCTCAAACCCGATGGCGAAGAAGACCACCTCGCGCTCAGGGTTCTGCTTGGCGATGCGCAGGGCGTCGAGCGGCGAGTAGACCATGCGAATGTCGGCCCCGGCCGCCTTGGCATCGAGCAGGCTCCCGCTCGACCCCGGGACCCGCATCATGTCCCCGAAGCAGGTGAAGATCACGCCATCCTGGTGTGCAAGGGCGATGCCGTCGTCGACTCTGCCCATCGGGATCACGCACACCGGGCAGCCGGGCCCGTGGACGAGCTCGACGTTGGCCGGGAGCAGATCGTCGACGCCGTACTTGTAGATCGAATGCGTGTGCCCGCCGCACACTTCCATCAGCTTGTAGTGGCGTCCCGGCTCGACGAGCGAGAGGATCTCGCCGGCCACGGCCTGCCCCAGATCGGCGTCACGGAACTCGTCGACGAACCTCATACCGGGGCTCCGAAGGCGATGGCCGTGCCGGCGTGAACGAGCAGCACCTCACCGACGGCGACCGGGTCCACGAGCGCGGTCTCGACCGTGATTCGTTTCCCGTCATCGCCCGTGCAGAGCGCCAGCCCACGCTCGTCGTCGATGGCCACCACCGTCATCGGCTCGCCGTCATCGCCACACGTGACGCAGTGATCCGATCCGCAGCTCACTCGATCACGCTCGCCTTGAGCTCCTCCAGCTCCTGCTCGTAGTCGGCGCCCATGCGCTCGAGCAGGTCTCGTGTGGCGCGCGCCTCCTCCTCGTCGACCTGCGAGATGGCAAAGCCGACGTGGATGAGCACCCAGTCCCCAGGGCCCACCCCATCGCCGTCAACGTCAAGCAGACCGATGTTGACGTTGCGCTTGACCCCCGCCACGTCGACCTTGGCGAGCCGGTTCTCCTCGTCGACAATTTCGACGATCCGCCCGGGTATGGCCAGACACATTTGCCAGTGCTCTCCTCATCCGCCCGCGTGGGCAGCAGCAGCGGCGCGTCGCAACATGGATAGCGGTAGCGGCGCGCAGCGGCGCCAAGTGGGGACGAGCCGTTTCTACCACCGGTTTTGCGGGCCTGCGGGACGCTGGTAATCCGGGTTACCGGCATGGCAGGTAAGCGTCGTTACCCCGCTGGTTGCGCTGATTCTGGGCGGCGCTGAAGCGTAGACTCGACCTCAAGCTCGGCCGGGAGGAGAGGATCGAGGAGAGCGGGATGCCCAGCAGACGCGGAGACGCTTGGACGCGCGCAGGAGAGCAGTGGCCCGAGCGGCCACAGCCTCCCCGCCAGCCGAATGCCGCCCCGCTCTTCGGCTACCTGCTCGATCTCGACGACGACCTCGCCGAAGGGGTCGAGGTTCGGATGCGTGTCTCGGCCCGGCAGCACGCCACGGCCCGGCTGCTCGACGCGGAGGTCGGCGAATGCGACCTCTCGTCGTGGTTTGCCAGCGTCGGTCGGGGACCCGGGCTGCTGATCGTCGACGGTCTCCTGGCCGTGGATACGCGCGTGGCCGACCGCACCACCACTGAGCTCCTGGGAGCGGGTGACCTGCTCCAACCGCCGGGTGGCCACGACGATGAGCTGGTCGAGCGGGAGACGATCTGGCGGGCGCTTCATGCCAGTCGCCTGGCCCTTCTGGACTCGGACTTCGTGGATCGCATCCGGTCCTGGCCACAGATCCTGAACGCCCTCTTCCGTCGTGCCGAGCGGCGTTCGGATGACCTCGACGTGATGCGGGCCATCTCCTCCCAGCCTCGGCTCGAGGTGAGGCTGGTGTTGCTGTTGTGGCACCTGGCCACCCGCTGGGGCCGGGTCGAACCGACGGGGCTCCGGCTCACCCTGCCTCTGACCCACCGCGCCCTCGGTCAGCTTGTGGCGGCCGAACGCCCGTCGATCTCCCACGCTCTGCGCCGCCTCTCCCAGGCGGGAATCGTCACGGGCACGGCGGGCGACTGGCACCTGCACGGATCGGTGGAGTCCCACATGGAGTCGCTGATTGAGCGCACGGGACGGCTGACTCTGTCCGAGCAGTCGGCCGCGCCCAGTGCTCAGCGATTGGGGTGACGCGATGAGTCCGACCAAGGAACCGGTCATGCAGACGCAGGCAAGCCGCAGCCCGGTTCACGTGCTCTGGCTCACCACGGGACTCGGCTGTGACGGGGAGTCGATCGCCTTGACCTCGGCGACGAACCCAAGCCTCGAGGACCTGCTCCGGGGCTGCCTGCCCGGGATGCCCGCGGTGATCCTGCACAACCCGGTGTTCGCGTTCGAGAACGGCGACCAGTTCGTCAGCGTCTTCGCCGATGCGGCCGCCGGTCGGCTTGATCCGTTTGTGCTCGTGCTCGAGGGGTCGGTCCCCAACGAACAGATCAACGGCGACGGCCATTGGGCGGGCCTGGGCACCGACCCCTCCACGGGGCAGCCGGTCCTCACGACCACCTGGCTCGATCGCCTGGCCCCGAAGGCCGCTGCGGTCATGGCGGTGGGGACCTGCGCCGCCTACGGCGGGATTCCCGCGATGCGCAACAATCCGACCGGGGCCATGGGGCTGCGCGACTACCTGGGCGCGAGCTGGACCTCCCGGCTCAGTCTGCCCGTCGTCAACCTGCCCGGCTGCCCGGTTCAGCCCGACAACCTCACGGCCATCCTCCTCCAGATCGTGCTTCACCTCCTCAAAATGGGGCCACCGCTCGACCTCGATGAGCAGGGCCGGCCGGTCGCCATCTTCGGGCGCACCGTGCACGAGCTCTGTAACCGCGCGGGCCTGGCCGAGGGAGGCCAGTTCTCGGCCCGCCACGGAGATGGCCGCTGCCTGGTCAAGCTCGGGTGCAGCGGGCCGGTGGCCCGTTGCAACGTGCCCATACGCGGCTGGGCCGGCGGTGTCGGCGGTTGCCCCAACGTCGGCGGGATCTGTATCGCCTGCACGATGCCTGGCTTCCCCGACAAGTACATGCCCTTCGTCGAGCCGGACGTCCCCGCGCGCGTTTATGCGCGCACGGCCCGCCTCGCCCGCGGTCCCGTCGTCGCCTACCTACGGGAGCGACGCATCCGCCACACCTTCGACGTCGAACCCCGCTGGCGCCGGAGGGGCACCGAGCTGACCAGCGGTTATCGGCCTGGGTAAGAGGTCCATGCCCGTCACGGTCGTCTTCCGGTGCGAGATCTGTGGATCCCACCCGGATCCCGAAACCCAGATCTCGCTCGAGCGCCAACTCCTCGACCTCCGCCACGGTGAGTACGTCGACGCCGACCCCGGGTCCTGGCTCACCTGGCACGGACGCGGCATCTACGGCCCTCTGCGCTACGCCTGCGGTCGTCATCGGGGCGAGCTCAAGGCCCGGGTCCGCGAGGAGTACGGCACGCTCGGCTGGCATCCGTGGGCGCGCGGCCCACACCCTTGGGCGGGCCGCCGGGGCACTGACCGGGCCCGGCGGTTGGCCCGTAGCCTGCGCTCCGCGTTCGGCGCCCCGGGAGCCCCCTAGGGGGTTTACACGCCCGCGATCACTCTGCGTCCGAGCAGCCGCTGGCCGAGCTTGAACGGGGCCAGCAGCCCGAACTGACCCAGCCTCTGGGTGCCCGAGGCGAGGACGGACAAGGAGGAATTGCGGGCACCAGCGAAGGCGCCGCGGTCGATCAGCTCGAGGTACCAGCGGACGGTCGCTTCGATCGTCTCGCCGAGCGGGCGGGCGCGGTATCCGAGCTCCCGTTTGGCCTTGGCGGAGGAGAAACGCCACTCCTGGGCCATCAGCTCATACCCTTCGGCGGCCATCGGCCCGGGAACCCCGAGCGCGTCTCGCACCCGGGCCAGACGCGCCACCTCTCGCGGTAGAACGACGACGGGATGATGGATCCCCGACAGTTTGGCCACCCGGTCGATCAGGGCGGGCCAGGTCGTATTCTGGCCGCCGAGGATGTATCGCTCCCCTGGCTGCCCTTGGTCGGCGGCGAGCAGGTGCCCGACCGCCACGTCCTCGACATCGACGAAGTTCATCGGCGCGTCGATCACTGCGGGCAGGCGGCCGCGGAGGTAGTTGCCGACCGTACGGGCAGAGATCTCACGCGGAGAGTGCCGGTCGAGCGGAACTCCAAGCACGTAGCCCGGGTTGACCACGACCACCTCGATGTCGTGGCGATCGCCGGCGTCGAGCGCCACCTGCTCACCCCGGTGCTTGGAGTCTGGATAGGTCAGCCCGAGCCAATTTCTCGGATAACGAGTTTGCTCATCAGCCGGCCGAGCGTTGGACGGAAGCCCGACCGCCGAGATGGAGGACGTGAGGACGACGCGGCGGCACCCGGCGGCGGCCGCGGCCTCGACGGCCAGAAGTGGCGCCTCGGCGTTGATTCGCCAGGCCAGGTCGGTAGGGCGCGAGCCCACGTAGCCGGCGGTGTGGAAGACGACGTCCGAGCCCTTGAAGGCACGGCGCAGCGAGCCGAAGTCGCTGACATCCGCCTTCGCGCCGTGGACCTGTAGATCTCGGAGCGGGCCCATCCGGCTTCGCTCCCGGTATGTCACGGTGACCTCGTCGCCCTCCTGGCAGAGCAGGCGGGCGAGGTGGGCGCCCAGAAATCCGGTTGCGCCGGTCACGCAAGCCCTCATCGGCAATCACCTCCTGCCCGGCGTGGGGACAGCCAGACACACGTCTCTTTTTTTCTGCCCATCCTTTAGCTTCTCCGCCCCGGCCAGGGCTAAACCGAGAATCAGCGGTTTCTCAGAAAGGTCCCGCCTAGGCCCGAGAGGGCTGCGTCCCCGGGGCGGAATGTTGGCGTTGCGTGATCCGTTGGCCACACGGGCCGCGGGGCCGGTAAGGTCAGGAGCTAACGGCGATGGCTTCCCAGAGCGACAGACCCTTCGGCGAATCTCTGCGTCTTCTCATGGAGGACCGGGGCTTTAGCTACCGCGGACTGGCCCAGCGGACCCGCGAGCTGGACGGCAAGGGAATGACCCACGCCCACATCAACATGCTCGCCAAGGGCCATGACCGCCCTTCGATGCGGGCCATGGAGTTGATCGCCGAGGCGTGCGAAGTGGAGCCGGATTACTTTGCCGAATACCGGCTCGCGCTGGCCATGCGTGAGCTGGATCCCACCGAGGTGGGGCTCGAGCAGGCCCTGGAGAACCTCAACGCCCGGCTTGCCGGCCGGCGAAAAAGCGCCGCCAGAGCACAGCCAGCGCCAGAGCGACGAGCACGACCTCGTCCCACCGGGTAGTCAGCGGATCCAACGGACTCAGGGCCAGGCCGAGGAGCGCGGCCCAGGCCAGCCATGCCATCTGGATCCCGCGCCGGGTCACCTCGCGGTAGCTCCACATGGTCCGAGCCAGGCGCCCGGCGAAGAAACCGAGGTCGTTGCGCTCGCCCAGGACCCAGGCGGTCGCCGAAAGCGCGCCTAGGGCGATGACGAAGGCGAGATATCCAAACGGACGAAGAACGAGGCGGAGCATTACTTCTCCCTGCTCTGAAGCTATCAGGAGAGCTAAGCGTGGATCCACCGAACTCCGCTCCATTCTCCCGATGTCGGCAGGCGAGTCTTAGCCCACCATCGACGCATGACCAATTCACGAAATCTCCCCACCGAGAGCGTGGTGATCCGGTTTGCCACTGGCCAGGACCAAGACGCCCTGGAGCATCTGGCCGCGCTCGATTCCTCGCGTGTTCCTGCTGAGCCCCTGCTAATCGCCGAGCGCGGTGGGGCGCCCCTGGCCGCGCTGACGTTGACCGGAGGCAAGCCGATCGCCAATCCGTTCCTGCCTACCGCCGATGTGATCGAGCTCCTCAGGCTGCGGGCGCGCCAGGTCCAGCCGACCACGGTCGGCCACCACCGGCTACTCGGATGGGCGGCGGCCTCCCGGAACCCGGTCCGCCACGCGCGCAATCGGCTTCATCGACTCCTCGAGGGCGCCGACGTGGCTGTCTAGGTTCTCGACCGACGTCAGCAGCCGGTCCAGCAGCACCGCCAGCCGGTCCAGCGCCCCGCCGATCGATTCGATCGTGTCCGGGAGCCGCGCCAGGTGCTGCTGGACCTCGACGAGGACCGGCATCGATTTTTCGATCTGCTCCATGCGGCCATCCATCCTCGGGAGCACGGTCGTGGCCTGGGCCACGGTTCGCAGCTCGTCCCTGACTGCCGGCAGCGCCTTGGTGTCGGCCGCCACGGCACGAACCCCCTGATCGATCTCGGGCAGGCTCTCCATCAGGACGCTCAGCTGCTCGACCCCTTCACGAATGCCGGTCAGCTGAGCGGTGTCTACGGCGACCGAGTCGATGCCGGCCCGCATATCCGGCATCTCCGAGGTCGCCTCGGCGATCTGCTTAAGCCGGGAGAACAGCGTCGGCAGTGCCCCGGCGAGCTTGCGGAAGTCCGGCACCAGCGAGTCAAACCGAGGCGGGCTCATGCCGGGCACGCTACATAAGCGATCACGGCGACGAGCGCACTTACCCCTAACGGCGACAGAATCAGGGCGGGCGGTGAGGCGCCGAAGCTCACCCGCGAGCGCGGCCCTTCCAGCCTGGGCGCCCGCCTAGATGATTTTGATCATCGCTACTAGTTTCGGCAGCGGCCGGAAAAGTCCTTAGTCCCGCGGCGCGCGGTGGGGTTCCCGGCGCAGCGCGGCGCTCAGGCTTTGGCCCGGCTGCTGGCCGCCGCCGAGTGATCTCCGGCGGAGTTGTCCTCGGCCGAGTGGTCCTCGTCCGCGGCCGGCTCGTGCTGGGCGTCCTGGTCCTCGTGGCCGGAGGCCTGAGCTTCTGCGGCACCGTCGTCCACCGGTGTCTTGGTCAGCGTCGTGGCGAGATCGTCGGCGCCGCGCGCCAGCTCCTCGGACAGCCGCTTTGCCGTCTCATATACGTTGGCCAGGCTGCTGTTCTGAGCCCGCAGCGCTTCGGCCTCGGATTCCAACCCGGTGAGCTTCTTCTGCAGCGTCTTATGCTGCTCGTTCAGCGTCGCGTTGCGCTCGGTCTCCGAGGTCAGGCGTGAGCGGAGATCACGCTCGGCGACGGCATAGCCTTCGCGCTCGATCTCGAACTCGTTGCGCATCTTCTCGAGCATGGCGTGGGCCTCGACGACGCGTCGTTCGACGTCGCCCATCTCGACCAGTTTCTGCTCGGCCTCGGCCAGCTTCTCGGCCGCCTCGCGGCCCGCCTTGGCCTCGCTGGTGGCGCGCTCGAGGTCGGTCCGCGTGTCGCGTAGCTCGGACTTGACGGTCGCCGCGTCTGCCTGGGCCGTGTCCCGCTCGCTCCGCGTCGTCTCGAGCTCCTCGCGGGCGGCGTCGCGGCTGGCTCGCGCCTCGCTGACCGCCCGCTCGAGGTCGGCGACCACGGCCTCGTGCTCGGCCCGCACCGTGTCGAGCTCGTCACGTGCAGCCTCGCGATAGGCCTGGGCCTCCGCCACCGAGCGCTCGAGGTCGGCTCGGATCGTCTCAAGCTCACCTTCGATCGTCTCAACTTTGGACTCGGCTTCCTCCAGCCGGGCCTGACCGGCCGCGAGCTGCTCCTGGGCGGCATCGCGCTCGGCGCGCGCCGACTGGAGCTGCTCCTGAGCCGCTTCGTGCTCGCTTCTCAGCGCCTCCAGCTGTTCCCGGGCGGCGTTGCGCTCGCCCTTGAACCTGTCCACGCGCTCGGCCGCGGCGTCACGCTCCGCCTGGAGACCCTCGAGCTGCTCCTGCGCGGAGTCACGCTCGGAGCGCAGGAAGTCGATCCGCTCCAGGGCTTCGTCACGCTCGGTGAGGGCGCTCTTGAGCTCCTCCTGTGCGTTTTCGCGTCCCGCGATTGCGGCGGCCAGGGCCTCCTGGGCGTTGTCACGACCGGTCGTGGCTTCCTTCAGATCGTTCTTCGCGCTGTCGCGCTCGGATCGGAGCGCTTCCATTTCGTACTTGGCTGCATCTCGGTTGGCCTGCGCCTCGCTGATGACTCGCTGGAGCTCGGACGCCGAGGTGACGAGCTCGGCGCGAACCGTCTCGAGCTCGCCGCGGGCCGTGTCGAGCTCGCCGCGAACGGACTCGAGCTCACCCCGGAGCGCCCCGTGCTCGCCGCGGAGGTTTTCCAGCTCGTTCTGGGCCGTCTCCGTCTCGGCCCGGGCGCTCTGGAGTTCCTCCCAGGCGCTGTCGCGCTCATCGCGCGCGGTCTCGAGCTCGGCCTGGGCGCCCTCACGCTCGGTGCCGATGGCCTCCAGCTCGGCGCGGGCGCTGTCACGCTCGTCCCGGACGGCTTCCAGCTCGGCGCGGGCGCCGTCGCGTTCGGCACGCAGCCCGTCGAGGGCCTTCTGCGCATCGCTGCCCTGGCTGCGCAGATCGTCGAGCTCCAGGCGCGCCGAATCCCGCTCGGCCTGCAGCGCCTCGCGCTCGCTCCGCATGCTCTCGAGCTCGGCCTGAACCGACGCTAGCTGCTCGCGCAGCGTCTCCAGCTCGCTGCTTGCGGCACCGTCCTCCGCGCGCGCCATCTCGAGGTCGGCCCGGATGGTGTCGCGCTCGCTCTGGGCGGCCTCGAGCTCGCTCTGCGCCGTCTCTAGGTCGGCCCGGGCGCCGGTCAGCTCGGACTGCATCGCCTCCAGCTCGCCGCGCAGCGTCTGAAGATCGGTCTGGAGGGAGTCGACGACGGGCTGCTGGTCCTCGGAGGCGGCCGCCTTCTCGAGCTCGGCCACCACCTCGGCGTGACGGGACCGCTCACCCTCGAGCTCGGCTGTGGCCGTCTCGGCCTCGGCCCGGAGGCTCTCAAGCTCACTTGTCGCCTGCTGAAGGTCGGCGTTTGCCTGCTTAAGCTCGCTGCGTAGACGATCAAGTTCGGCGGTGTCGACGGGAGCGGACGGGGGCGGCGCCGGGGCGGGCGGGGGCGCGCTGCTGGCGTCGGCAGGCGCGGTGCCGTTGGGGGCGGGCGCAGGCGTCGCCTCGGGCGCCGGTAGCGGAAAATGCGATCCGGCAGAGTCGCTGGGGGGCAGCGGCAGGCGGTCAGCGAGATCGGAGATCAGATCCGCGGCCGCCACCGCAGCCTGCACCTCGAGGTGGGTCATGAAGGAGATGTCGTTGAGGGCCAGCGAGTCGGACGGATCAGCCATCGCGACGAGCAGGCTTCCGTCTGCCTCAAAGGCGAGCGGAATCGCCTTGTAGCGCTGGGCAGCGGGCGCGGGGAGCAGGTTGGCCGCGTCCGGGTTGACCTCGAACTGGTTCAGATCGATGTGGTTGAGGCCGTAGCGGGCGGCCAGCGCGCGGGCCAGGTCGTCTTCGGAGAGCCGGCCTTCGCCGACCAGGATCTGCCCCACGGTGGCGCCTGACTGGCGCGCCTCCTCGACGGCGCGATTGACGTGATCTTCGCCGGCCAGCCCGAGCTCGATGATGACGTCAGACAGGAACCGGGGTCCACCCTCGGGCCTCGCGTACGCGGTGACTCCAGGCCGGGGCTCGGTCGACGTGCTCATGAGGGGGCTCCTTCCACTGCGGCGACATCACTCAGCGCCGCCTCGGCCGCGGTCAGCGCGGCCTCGGCAGAGTCGGTATCGCTGAGGCGCTCGATTCCACTTACCAGCTCGAGCCGCTCCGGGCGGTGACCGAGCTTGCGCTCGAATGACCCCTGCAGCCGGGCTAGGAACGCCTCGGCACCCTCGATTCCGTTACACCCGACGAGGATGGCGCCGAAGGAGTGCTCACCCACGCGGCCGGCGATGTCGCTGCGCCGGACGTCGGTGGCGATCACCTCGCCGGTGCTCTGGAGGAGCAGGTCGGCGACTGCGTTGCCGCTCGTCGTCCGCACCTCCTCGATGCCCCGCGGTTTCACGACGAGGACGTAGGACTCCGTGATGCCGCGGTGGCTGAGGTGCCACTCGCGATCGAGCGCCTCGAGGAACGCCTCGCGCATCGGAAGCCCGGTCAGTGGATCGCCGGTCAGCGCGCGCTGCTGCTGGGCGAGCTGCCGAAGCTTGCTCTCACGGGTCACGCGCTCCCACTCGTAGGCGATGAGCCGGGCCGCGATGGTCATGAGGTCGCGCTGGCGCCAGTCATAGCGGTCTCGCTGCTTGCTCATGGCACAGACGCTGGCCACCCGTGTCCCATCCCCGAGCTCGACCGGCGCCGCCACGTAGCTTTCAACGCGCGCGGTCTTCTGCAATTCGAGCTTTCCGTACACGGGGTCCTTCGAAGCCCGCCCAACCAGGGCCGGGGCCTCATCGCCGGCCATGTGCACGCAGAACGATTCTTGGAGGGGAAGGCGGGCCCCCGGACCGAGCACGTCGATGCCGTCACCCCGGGCGTCCAGGACCCGATACTCGTCAGTGTTGTAGTTGAGTTCGCCGAAGATGACCCGTCCATCCGGAACCTGGCTCTCAAGCAAGGAGAGCACCGACCGGACCGCGTCCCCAAGGCTCACGAAGCGCTGCGCGCAGATGCGTGCAAACTCCGAGACCACCGCGTCTGTCATATGTGCGTTGTCGGTCGCTTGAGGCTTTGGCTTGAGCCTGGACGAGTTTCCTGGGGCCGATTGCCCGGCCTCGGAGCGAGCCGACAGCCGCGACGGATGTTCAGCGGGCGGCGAAGCTGCGGCGCCCGAGCTCGAGGCCGAGGCTCGCGTAGCTCCGGAACAGGTGCTCCTCGACCCCTCTCAAGACGTCTTTGAGGGCGGCTGAGAAGCGCCGCACGTCGGCCTCGGAGGTGACGAGTGGGGGCAGCGCCTTGACGACGTTCATGTGGTGCCCGGCCACCTGGGTGAGGATGTGGTGCTCGTGGAACAGCGGCACGGTGACCATCTGGGCGAACAGCCCCGGCTGACGCCGCTCCACCGCCTCCCAGACCTTCCGGGCGGCGCGGCCCGAAGGGCTCCCGAGCTCGATCGCCCAGATCATCCCGCGGCCCCGGACCTCGCGCACGATCTCGAACTCTTCGGTCAGCGGCTTGGTGAGCTCCAGCAGGAGGTCGCCCAGGCGCTCAGCCTGGGCCGTAAGCCCCTCGTGATCGATCACCGCGAGCGTGGCCAGCCCGGCCGCCGCCGCCAGATCCCCCCCGCCGAAGGTGTTGCCGTGGATGACGCTGCGCTCGAGGGAGTCGAAAGTGGAGTCGAAGACGTGACGACTGGCCAGGAGCGCCCCGATTGGTACGTAGCCCCCGGATAGGGCCTTGGCGACGGTGACCATGTCCGGTTGGACACCCCAGTGCTCGAGGGCGAGAAACCGGCCGGTCCGACCGAGGCCGGTCTGGACCTCGTCGAGCACGAGCAGCGCGCCGGCCCGGCGGCAGAGATCCTGGGCGTCGGCGAGGTAGCCCTGAGGCGGGAGGAACACTCCCTTGCCCTGGATCGGCTCGACGATGAAGGCGGCCACGTCGCCTTTGGCGAGCTCGCGCTCGAGACCGGCCAGGTCGCCGAAGGGGACCGGATCGCACCCGGGTAGGAAGGGACCGAAACGCTCGCGAAACTCGTCGTTGCCGTTGACCGACAGCGACCCCATGGTCAGCCCGTGGAAGCCACGCTCGCAGTAGAGGATCCTCGCCCTGCCCTGGGCCGCCCGGGCCAGCTTGATCGCCGCCTCCACGGACTCGGTCCCCGAGTTGGTGAAGAGCACCGCGTCGAGTGACTCCGGAGCCCTGCGAAGCAGCTCCTCGCCCAGCACCCCGGCCAGGGTCGAGACCCCGAGCTGGGGCAGGCTCGGAGTGTCCGCGGCCAGAACCTGCTGCAGCTGAGCCTTGACGTACGGGTGGTTGCGCCCGAGGGAGAAGACGCCGTAGCCGGAGAGAAAGTCGAGGTACTCGGTTCCATCACGGTCGACGAGATAGGCCCCTCGCCCAGTGACCCAGTCGCGGTCGAATCCGAGCGTTTGGACCACACGGCCCAGCTTTGGGTTCAGGTGGCGCTGATTCAGCGCCATCGCTTCCGCTGCCCTGAGCTCAAACAGGTCGGCGATCTCGTGCTGCTTTGAGTTTCCGCGGACGTGCTCGATGGAGTGGATGCTGCCATACGGCCTGGGCCGGAAACCGCGTAGCGACGGCGGCACAGATACGATCAGCAGGTGCTCAGCTGGGATACTTCCTGGAAATACGCGACGCGGGCGTGGGGCGGGAAGGGTTAGTTCGAGTGGATACGGCTGAAACGATTACGGCGCAGATCCACCCGGATAGCCTTGTCGACCCAGCAACGCCGACCCAGGGTGATCCCTCGCTTCGGCTCGTCGAGGAGTCAGCCGCGCTCGCGGGGGCGATTACACGCGCGCGTGAGCACCTCCTCTCACTCCAGGACGCTCAGGGCTGGTGGAAGGCCGAGCTTGAGACCAATGTCACGATGGACGCCGAGGACCTCTTGCTGCGGGAGTTCCTCGGCATCTCCGATCCCGCCCTGACCGAGCGCGCCGCCAGGTGGATCCGCTCCAAGCAGCGCGCCGATGGTTCGTGGGCGAAGTTCTGGGACGGCCCCGGCGATCTCTCGACCACGGCCGAGGCCTACGTCGCCCTGCGCCTGGCCGGCGACGCGCCGGAGGCCGGGCACATGCGGGCGGCGAGCGCCTTCGTGCGCAGCGCTGGAGGACTCCAGCGCGCCCGCGTCTTCACCCACATCTGGCTCGCCCTGTTCGGCGCCTGGTCCTGGGATCAGGTGCCGACCCTGCCGCCCGAGATGATGCTCCTCCCGCCGTGGTTCCCGCTCAACCCCTATGACTTTGCCTGCTGGGCCCGCCAGACCGTCGTCGCACTCTCGGTCGTCCTCGCCTACCGGCCCCAGCGGAGCTTCAGCTTCACACTCGACGAGCTCTACGGCGAGGAGCCATGGTCGCCGCCGGTCAGCTCAAGCCGGCGAGGCCGGGCGCTGCTCGGACTCGATCGTCTGCTGCGCCTCTACCAGCGCCGGCCCCTGCGGCGGATCCGTGAGTTCGCGCTGGCACGGGCGGAGCGCTGGATCGTCGATCGTCAGGAGGCGGACGGCTCGTGGGGCGGCATCCAGCCTCCCTGGGTCTACTCGCTGATCGCGCTTCATCTGCGTGGGTATCCGGTCGAGCACCCGGTGATGCGCCGCGGGCTCGACGGGCTCGAGCGGTTCGCCATCGAGGAGGAGGGCAGCCGGCGGCTTGAGGCCTGTCAGTCCCCGGTCTGGGATACCGCGCTGGCCCTCGTCGCGCTCGCCGACACCGGGCCCTCCCACGACGAGGCAATGGTCCGCGGCGCCGAGTGGTTGCTTGGCGAGCAGATCCTGGCCCGCGGGGATTGGGCGATCCGGCGCCCCGGTCTTGAGCCCGGAGGCTGGGCGTTCGAGTTCGCCAATGTCAACTATCCCGACGTCGATGACACCGCCGAGGTCGTGCTCGCCTTGAGCGCCGTCGACCATCCCGAAGCCGGGCGGGTCACGCAGGCCATCGAGCGAGGCGCCCAGTGGCTCGTTGGCATGCAGAGCTCAGACGGCGGCTGGGGCGCGTTCGATGCCGACAATTGCCAGTGGCTGATCCGCGACTTGCCGTTCTGCGATTTCGGCGAGGTGATCGACCCGCCGAGCGCCGACGTGACCGCGCATTCGGTGGAGATGCTCGCGGCCCTGGGGCGCAGCGGAGGAGCGGCGGCCCGTCGGGGGGTGGCCTGGCTTCTCGAGCACCAGGAGCCGGATGGTTCGTGGTACGGGCGCTGGGGCGTCAACCACATCTACGGCACGGGGGCCGTCGTGCCCGCCCTGATCGCGGCCGGCGTCTCCCCCCAGGACGGCGCCATCCGTCGCGCCGTCGCCTGGCTTGAGCGGGTCCAGAACCGGGATGGGGGTTGGGGCGAGGACGCCCGCTCCTACGACGATCCCGCCTGGATCGGGCGCGGCGACAGCACGGCCTCACAGACGGCGTGGGCTCTGCTCGCCCTCGACGCCGCGGGCGAGCGCACGCCGGCGGTGAACCGCGGGGTGGGCTGGCTGATCGAGACTCAGCGCCCGGACGGCACCTGGGATGAGCCCCAGTACACCGGCACGGGCTTTCCCTCCGACTTCTACATCAACTACCACCTCTACCGGCTCGTGTTTCCGCTGATGGCGCTCGGCCGGTGCGCGCGATGACCGCCACGCGTGAGCCGGTGCCCGTGGCTGCCCAGGCGCCGACTCGCGAGGCGGTGATGGCGCAGGCCAGGAGCGAGAACTTTCCCGTCGCCAGCTACCTGCTGGGACGCCGCGAGCGCAGCCACCTCCTGGCCATCTACGGCTTCGCCCGGCTCGTCGACGACCTCGGCGACGAGGCGCCGGGCGATCGACTGGCCCTGCTGGACTGGCTCGAGGCCGAGCTCGACCGGCTGTACGCCGGAGCGCCGGTGGAGCATCCCGTGATGCGGTCGCTGGCTCCCACCGTTGCCGCCTGCCACTTGCCCGCGGAGCCGTTTCGCCGGCTGATCGAGGCCAACCGCCGTGACCAGACCGTGACCCGGTACGAGACCTTCGATCAGCTGCTCGACTATTGCCGGCTCTCCGCCGCTCCGGTGGGCGAACTTGTCCTCCACGTGTTCGCTGCGGCGAGCCCTGATCGGATCCGGCTCTCGGATCGGATCTGTGCCGGGCTTCAGGTCACCGAGCACCTCCAGGACATCGTCGAGGATCACTCGCGCGGGCGCGTCTATCTGCCCCAGGAGGATCTCCGCTCGTTTGGGTGCTCGGAAAGCGATCTCACGGCAAGTGGTGAGGGCGGTGAGGCGGTCCGTCGTCTGATCGCCTTCGAGGTCGACCGCGCTCGGTCGCTGCTCGCCGAGGGCGCTCCCCTGGCCCGGACCCTGGCACCGCGCGCTCGAGCCGCCGTCGCCTCGTTCGTTGCCGGTGGCCGAGCCGCACTCGATGGGCTCGGACGCTCTGGCCCCCACAACTCCAAGCGTGCCTTCGTCTCCGCATGGCTCCAGGCAGTCCGGGGCCGATGAACGCCCCCGCCATTGAAATCGAGCGGGCCTACGAGGCCTGCGAGGAGATCACCCGTCGTGCGGCGGCCAACTTCTTCTACGGCATCCGCCTGCTGCCTCGGGCCAAGCGCCAGGCTATGAGCGCCGTCTATGCCTTCGCCCGCCGGGTCGATGACATCGGCGATGGGAACCTGAAGGCGGAGGATGCGCTGGCGGCGCTGGCCAGCGAGCGCCGCCGACTACGGCCCTTGGCGGAAGACGGCGAGGGCTGGAGCGATGTGCGGCTCCCAGCCACGGGTGAGATCGATCCGGTGATCCTCGCGCTGGCCGATGCCCGCCGGCATTACGGGTTGTCGGTGGAGGCGCTGGAGCTGTTGATCGACGGGGTCGAGCTCGATGTGCGCGGCACGTCCTATGAAACCTTCGACGAGTTGGTCGACTACTGCCGTGCCGTGGCTGGATCGATCGGCAGGCTGTGCCTCGCCATCTTCACCGAGGGTCACGGCAACGGGGCGAGCCGGCTGGCCGACGATCTCGGAGTCGCCATGCAGCTGACCAACATCCTGCGGGACATTCGCGAGGATCAGGCGCGCGGGCGCGTGTATCTACCCGCCGAGGATCTGCGGCGCTTCGACTGTCTCCAGCTCGACGCCGGCCCGGACGAGCGGACCACGGCGATGATCCGCTTCGAGGCCGCGCGCGCCCAGGAGTGGTTCGACCGCGGGATGCTCCTTGTCGATGAGCTCGAGCCGCGCAGCGCATCGTGCGTGCTGGCCATGACCGGGATCTACCGCTCGATCCTGGCGCGCATCGCCCGCGACCCCGAGGAGGTCATGCGCCGGCGGATCTCGCTCCGGCCGTGGGAGAAGACGTGGGTGGCGGCTCGCAGCCTGGTCGGAGCCAGATCATGACCCCGCGCCAGGTGGCCATCGTTGGGGGCGGGCTGGCCGGTATCTCCGCCGCGCTTGAATGCCGTCGTGCCGGCGCCTCGGTGACACTGCTTGAGTCGCGCGGGCGGCTCGGCGGTGCGGCCTTCTCCTTCACGCGCGAGGGCATCCGCGCCGACAATGGCCAGCACGTCTTCCTACGCTGCTGCACGGCCTACCGCGACCTGCTGCACGAGATCGGCGCCGAAGGGCTGGTGATGCTGCAGGACCGCCTGTCGATCCCCGTGCTCGCCCCCGGCGGGCGCCAAGCGGAGCTCCGGCGGAGCAGCCTCCCGGCGCCTCTGCACCTGGCGGCGACGCTGGCGCGGTTCCCCTTCCTCAGCCCTCGTGAGCGAGCCGGGATGGCGCGGGCCATGCTCGCCCTGCGCGCTGTCGACTACGAGGACCGGAGCGTCGACGCGCGCTCGTTCGGCGACTGGCTGCGCGAGCAACGCCAGAGCGAAGCCGCCGTCGAGGCTCTCTGGGGCCTCATCGTTCGCCCGACGCTGAACCTCGACCCCACCGAGGCATCGCTGGCCCAGGTTGCGCAGGTTTTCCAGGTCGGGTTGCTGCGTGAAGCGGCGGCAGGCGACATCGGCTACGCCCAGGCGCCGCTCTCGGAGATCCACGATGTCGCGGCCCGGCGCGCGCTCCAGCAGCGTGGGGTCGACGTCCGGCTCCGCCACGGTGCCACCACGATCGAGCCAACCGACGACGGATTCCGCATCGAGGTCAGTGGCGCGCCCACCGTCGCGGCCGAGGTTGTCGTCCTCGCCGTTCCCCCTGATCGCGCCACGCGGCTACTGCCGCCGGAGGCGGGACTCGATCCCGCGCAGGCGGGTGGGCTGGGGCGCTCGCCGATTGTCAACGTCCACGTGGTCTACGATCGACGGGTAATGGAGGTGCCGTTCGCAGCGGGCGTGCGGACGCCCGTGCAATGGGTCTTCGACCGCACCGAGAGTGCCGGGATCCAATCCGGGCAGTACCTCGTGATCTCTCTTTCGGCGGCGGATGCCGAGCTCGAGCTCGCGGGCGAAGAGCTACGCGAGCGCTACCTGCCCGCGCTGGCGGAGTTGCTCCCCTCGGCCCGGGATGCATCCGTCGAGTCGTTCTTCGTCACCCGCGAGCACTCGGCGACCTTCCGCGCGACCCCGGGGGCGCGGGCCCGCCGGCCCGCGGCGCGCACGGCGCTGCCGGGTCTGGCCCTGGCCGGAAGCTGGACCGACACGGGCTGGCCGGCCACCATGGAGGGCGCCGTCCGCAGCGGCCGCGTGGCCGCGGCCGAGGTGCTGTCCGCTCGCCTGCCTGCGTCCGATGAGCTGGCGGGCCTGGCCCGGACGAACGGCCACGCCGAGCCCCAGCTGGCCGGGAAGGGACGGCCATGAGCGTCTCCGCGCAGGGTCTCGACAACGATCTCGATCTGCTCGTGCTGGCGCCGCTGGCCCTGGAGGCGCGCGCGGTCCGCTCAGGGGCTCCGTGGGCCCGGGTCGAGCGGGTCGGAATGGGACCCAAGCGGGCCTCCAAATCGGCCGAGCTGCTCGACCGCGGCGCGGGCGGCGCGGTCCTGATCGCCGGCTTCTGCGGGGCGCTGGATCCGGCGCTCGAGCCGGGCGATGTCGTGCTGGCCAGCGAGGTACGCGGCCCCACGGGCACCACCGTCTGCTCCGATCCCGCCGTCCTGTCCGGCGTGCTGCGCCGGGGGGGACTGCGTGTCCACGTCGGCCCGATCGCCTCGAGCCAGCGGATCGTCCTGCGCGACCGGCGACGCGCCCTGCACAAGACCGGAGCCCTGGCCGTCGACATGGAATCGGCTTGGCTGGCGCCCGCCGCCCAGGGCCAGCCGCTCGTCACCCTGCGCGTGGTCGTCGACACCGATCGCCACGAGCTCCACCGGCCGCTGCGCACCGTGGCCGCGGCGGCCGCCGCCTACCGCTCGCTGCGCCAGGCCTGCGCGCTGGTCGAGGAATGGGCTCGGGCGCTGCGCCCGCGCGAGGTCGTGCTGGCGGCGCCGCGGGCGTCGTGCGCGGGCGTTGAGCGCGCGGTCGAGGTCGTCGAGCGCACGCTTGAGGAGCTCGGGTCCCCGATCTACGTCCGCAAGCAGATCGTCCACAACGCGCACGTGATCGCCGAGCTGGAAGCGCGCGGGGCCGTGTTCGTCGACGAGCTGGACGAGGTGCCGCCCGGCTCGACGGTGATCTTCTCCGCCCACGGCGTCTCACCCGCCGTCCGGGACGAGGCCCAGGCGCGGGAGCTGAACGTGATCGATGCCACGTGCCCGCTCGTCTCCAAGGTTCATGCCGAGGCGCGGCGCTACGCCAGCTCCGGGTTCGACATCGTCCTCGTGGGCCACCAAGGCCACGAGGAGGTGGAGGGAACCTTCGGTGAGGCGCCCGAGCGGACCCACGTGATCGCGGCGGCGGAGGAGGTCTCCTCGCTTCAGATCGAGGATCCCCAGCGGGTCGCCTACCTGACCCAGACCACGCTTGCCGTTGATGAGACCGACGAGGTCGTGGAGGCGCTGCGCCAGCGCTTCCCCGAGCTGGCCGGTCCCAAGGCCTCGGACATCTGCTACGCGACTCAGAACCGTCAGGACGCCGTGCGAGCGCTGGCTACCGAGTGCGACCTGGTGCTGGTGGTCGGCTCGACCAACTCGTCGAACTCGCAGCGGCTGGTCGAGGTGGCCGAGCGCACGGGCTGCCCGGCGCTCCTGATCGAGGACGCCTCCGAGCTCCCGCCCGATCTGCTCATCGACGCCGGCCGGATCGGCCTCACGGCCGGGGCCTCGGCGCCCGAGTCTCTCGTCCAGGGCGTGGTCAGGGCGCTGGACGGCATGGGCGGGGCGGCGGTCAGCGAACGCACGGTGGCCACCGAGGACGTCCACTTCAAGCTTCCCATTGAGCTAAGACCTAAGGGGTAAGAGATATGCCAGTCCCGTTGAGACAATCGGCCAAGATGGCTTCCTATCTGATGCAGCAGAAGCTGCACGGTCGGGACAAGTTCCCGCTGCTGGTCGAGCTCGAGCCCCTGTTCCAGTGCAACCTGGCCTGCGCCGGGTGCGGGAAGATCCAGCACCCCGAGCACGAACTGCGCCGGCGCATGCCGGTTGAGCAGGCAGTGGGAGCGATCGAGGAATGCGGCGCTCCGATGGTCTCGATCGCCGGCGGCGAGCCGCTGATCCATCCCGAGATCGACGAGATCGTCCGCCAGCTGATCGCGCGCAAGAAGTTCGTCTACCTGTGCACGAATGCGCTCCTGATGGAGAAGAAGCTGAGCCGGTTTAAGCCCTCGCCGTACTTCGCCTGGGCGGTGCACATGGACGGCCTCCGCGAACGTCACGACGAGTCGGTCTGCCGCGAGGGCGTGTTCGACAAGGCTGTGGCGGCCATCAAGGCGGCCAAGGCGGCGGGCTTCCGCGTCACCACCAACACGACCTTCTTCACCCACGACTCGCCCAAGACCATCCAGTCGGTGCTCGACTTCCTCAACGACGAGCTAAAGGTCGACCAGATGATGATCTCGCCCGCCTACGCCTACGAGAAGGCGCCTGACCAGGAGCACTTCCTGGGCGTGCGGCAGACGCGTGAGCTGTTCAAGGCGGCCTTTGCCGACGGCCGGCGCAAGCGCTGGCGGCTCAATCACTCGCCGCTGTTCCTCGACTTTCTCGAGGGCAAGGTCGATTTCCAGTGCACGCCCTGGGGCATCCCCAGCTATTCCCTCTTCGGCTGGCAGCGGCCCTGCTACCTGATGGCCGACGGCTACACCAAGACCTATCAGGAGCTGCTGGATACGACCGACTGGGACGCCTACGGCCGCGGCAACGACCCGCGGTGTGAGAACTGCATGGCCCACTGCGGTTACGAGCCCACGGCGATGCTGGCCACGACCAAGTCGCTCAAGCAGTCCCTGCGCGCCATGGTCACCTATTAGCCAAGCGGCGGCGCAATGTTGGCGCTGATCATCGCCAACCTGCGCCGGCGGACAGCGCGCACGGCGTTGACCGCGGCCGGGATCGCCGTGGGCGTGGCCTCCGTCGTGGCCCTGCTCTCGCTCTCCGCCGGCCTCACGCAGACGGCTGGGGAGTTGATCCACCTGGGGCGTGCCGACCTTGGCCTGTTCCAGGCCGACGCGGGGGATCCGACGACCTCGGTCCTGCCCCTGTCACTCGTGCCGCAGCTCCGCCACGAGTCCTACGTCGCCGACGTCGCGCCGCTGCAGCTGGCCGTGAGCGCCGTCGACCGCGCCCCCTCGGCCGTCGTCTTCGGGATGGAGGGGGGCAGCTTCGTCGGCCGCCGCCTCGTCTTCACCGCCGGCCGGCCGCCCGCGGCGGGGCAGGTGGCGGTGGGCGATCTGCTGGCCTCCCAGCTCCATCTGGTTCCGGGAGGCACAATCAGCCTGCATCACCGTGCCGTGGCGGTCGCGGGCATCTACCACTCGGGCACGGCCTTCCAGGACCAGGGTGTGATCACGTCGCTGGCCGAAGCGCAGCGTCTCGCCGGGCGCACCCCGCAGGAGGTGACGACGATCGCCGTCCGCGTCGCACCCCAGGTACCGGTGGCGACGGCGCAGCGGCGGCTCCTCCGGACCTTCCCGGGACTGCAGGCGATCTCGACGCCCGATGAGGCGCTCCGGGCCGGGGCGAACAGCCAGCTCATCAGCAAGGCGGTCGTCCTGATCGTTGTGCTCGCCCTGATTATCGGGGTGCTCGCCGTGGCCAACACGATGTTGGCCGCGGTGCTGGAGCGCCGCCGGGAACTGGCGCTCCTGGCCACGATCGGCTGGAGCCCGCGGCAGCTGGCCGGGCTCGTGCTCGGAGAGGCGGTTGCCGTGAGCGTGATCGGGACCGGGGTCGGGCTGCTCCTCGGCTACCTGGCCGCCGGATTCCTCCCCGGCGCCCTCGGGCTGCAGAGCTACATCTCAGCCCAGCTGACCCTCTGGACCCTCGGCCGGGCGATGCTCATCGGGGTGACGATCGGGCTGATCGGCGCGGTCTTCCCGGTCTGGCGGGTGGCTCGTACCTGGTCGGCGGCGAGCCTCGCCCAGGCTTAGGTGACCACCCGGCCATCGACCAGATGCACCACGCGGTCGGCTCGGTCGGCCACGGCCGGATCGTGGCTGACGACGATCACCGTCATGCCATGGTGGTCGCGAAGCGAGGCCAGTAGATCGAGTGCGCGGCGGGCACTGGCGGAGTCGAGCGACCCGGTGGGCTCGTCGGCGAGCAGGACGCGCGGGTTGTTGGCCAGCGCTCGAGCAATGGCCACCGCCTGGCGCTGGCCTCCGGAAAGCTCGGAGGGGAGATGTTCCGCGCGGTCGACGAGACCGACCTCGGCCAGGAGCTCCCGGCTGCGCTCCTGCCGCTCCCGGTGGCTCGTGTGGGTGGGGATCAGCGCCGCCTCGATGTTGGCCTGCGCGGTGAGGTAGGGCAGCAGGAGGTTCTCCTGGAAGACGAAGCCCACCATCTGACGGCGGAAGTCGACCGCGTGCCGCGGCTCCGGGACCGGAACGCCGCCGACCGTGATGCTTCCGGAGTCCGGCGGCTCGAGGCTTCCGATCAGGTTGAGCAGGGTGCTCTTGCCCGAGCCCGAGGGGCCGTTGATGGTGAGGAATTCCGATGCGCGCACGGACATGGAGACATCGCGCAGGGCCTGAATCGGACCGAACGACTTCACCACCTCGGTGACGGCAATCTCAGCACCGCCGTCCCGTGCAGCGCCGTCCTGTGTCTCCCTGTCTTGCCGGCGCCCGCGGCGGCCCGAGCGCCAGCTGGCGGCCACGCTCATGACTTCGCCTTGACCGGCCAGTTGAGGGTGACCGAGCCCGCGGAGGTGCGCACGACGACCTCGAAGGTGAGCGGGATCCCTGTGGCGCGGGCGGGGAACTTGAGCAGCTCGTGCCAGTGGCCGTTTTTGAGTGGGTGCGTGGGTGGGATATCGCGGCCCACGACCTGTCCGTCGAACACGAACTGGACCGTGAGAGTGCCGGACAGCGGGTGCCCGGACGGGTCGGTGACCGTGACGCTGAAGGGCCAGTTCTTGTTGACCACCGGGGTGTGATCCGGGGCCCGCAGGCTTGCCCGCACGGGACCGGTGGTGACCGACGAGGAAGAGGCCGGGACCGCCGGCGCTGAGCCTGCGGACGGACTCGGCTTTGGTGGCGTTGTCTTCGTCGTCTTGGCGGACCCTCCGCAGGCGGCGAGACCGAGCGCCGCGATGGTCACCACACTCGGGATGCCGAACCATGTTGCGCGCCTCATGGCTCTCCTGATCATATGCAGCGGACGCCGCGACTCAGAGGCCCGGGAACCGGTAAGGCGGGACCATAAAGAAGCGTATAGTCGCGAACCGCTGAGACAGGGTGGCCCGCAAAGACAGGCGGGTCGCGGCGTGCCCGACGATGACATCAAACGATGTATCGTCACTTGATGTTACGTTCGGGAGAGGCCAGGGTACAAGCTGACGAGTTCCATTAGATGCCGGAAGTAGGTGCGACACCGAAAGTTCCAAGGCTGCAACGCGCGGCGCTGCGCGCCGTGCGCGCCTTCAGCACCCCCCTGCTTCCCGACGACTACCTGGAGCTGATCAACCCCCTTTGGTCGACGCGTGAGCTCCGCGGCCGGATCGAGCGGATCGATCATGTGACCAAGAACGCCGCCACCGTGCTGATCAAGCCCGGCTATCGCTGGGAGGGACACAAGGCCGGTCAGTACTGCCGCATCGGCGTCGACATCAAGGGCGTCCGGCACTGGCGTGCCTACTCGCTGACCTCGGACCCGGGCCGCCCCGACGGCTGCATCTCGATCACGCCCAAGCTCGTCGAGAAGGGGGTCGTGTCTCCGTACCTGGTCCGTCACGGCCGCCCCGGCGCGATCGTCTCGCTGGGCGGTGTGGAAGGCGACTTCGTGCTCCCCGACCCAGTGCCGGAGAAGCTTCTCTTCGTCAGCGCCGGCAGCGGCGTCACGCCGATCATGAGCATGCTCCGCGAGCTGGCCCGGAACGATCAGCTCAACGACGCAGTGCTCCTGCACTCGGCTCGCGACGAGGACGACGTCATCTTCGGCGGCGAGCTTCGCCATCTCGATGGCTGCTTCGAGGGCTTTCACCTCCATGAGCAGCACACCTCGACGATGGGCCGCATGGCGCCGAAGCACCTCGATGAACTCTGCTCGGACTGGAAGGAGCGCGAGGTCTTCGCCTCCGGCCCCGGCGAGATGCTCGATGCCCTCACCGACCACTTCGAGGCCGGGGGGCGTCTGGACCACCTCCACATGGAGCGCTTCCAGCCCAAGATCGGCGGCGGTGAGACCGGAGAAGGCGGCACGATCTGCTTTCTCAAGAGTGACTGCAAGGTCGAGGCCGACGGCAGCAAGCCGATCCTCGTCGAGGGTGAGGAGGCGGGGCTGGAGCTGCCCTTCGGCTGCCGCGAGGGCATCTGCCACACGTGTGTGGGAACCCTGCGTAAGGGGAAGCTTCGTGACCTGCGCAACGGCGACATCAGCGGCCAGGAGGGCGAGACCGTGAGAACTTGCATCAACGCGCCTGAGGGCGACGTGGAAATCGAGCTTTAGACCCAAGGAGAACCATGGCTACCGGTTACAGAACCCACGACCACAACGGCGTTCCCAACCCGCTGGCGCGGCTCTCGGACGAGGAGCTCGAGCAGATCGGCAAGGAGTTCGACGAGCTCCACGAAGAGGTCAAGGCCGACCTCGGCGATCGCGACGCCCGCTACATCCGCGGCATCATCGCGCTGCAACGCCGCCTGGCCCTGATCGGCCGCGCCGAGCTCTTCGCCAGCCGCTTCTGGCCCGCCTGGTGGCTGGGCATGAGCACCCTGTCGGTGGCCAAGATCCTCGAGAACATGGAGATCGGCCACAACGTCATGCACGGCCAGTGGGACTGGATGAACGACCCGGTGATCAACTCCCAGGTCTGGGACTGGGACACCGCCTCGACCAAGGAGGCGTGGAAGCACTCCCACAACTACATCCACCACACCTACACCAACATCCTCGGCAAGGACAAGGATCTCGGCTACGAGATCATGCGGATCGATTCCCACCAGAAGTGGCACCCGGTCTACCTCCTCCAGCCGATTTACAACGTCCTGCTGATGCTCCTGTTCGAGTGGGGCGTGGCCGTCCACGACATTGACCTCGAGGCGATCCGGGCGGGCGAGAAGAGCCAGAAGGAAGTGCTCAAGGACCTCAAGGGCATCGCCGGCAAGGGCAGACTCCAGATCCAGAAGGACTACATCGCCTGGCCGCTGCTCAGTGCCGGGATCTCCACCGCGGTGCGCGCGGGCGTCGACGCGCTCGTGAACCGGGGACGGTCGCGGCCGCGACGCGCGGTCGGTGCCCTTCAGGACCGCCTCCCGCTCCCCGGGCGAGGCCCCAAGGAGCAGGCCCGCTTCAACGCCCTTGAGGCCTTCCGTGAGACCTACCTCGCCACCGTCAAGGCCAACGCCTGGGCCAACGTCGTCCGCAACGTGTGGTCCAACGCGATCATCTTCTGCGGCCATTTCCCGGATCAGACCTATGTGTTCACCGAGGACGAGGTCCGCGACGAGCAGCCCGGCGGCCGCTACGTCCGCCAGCTCATCGGCGCCGCCAACATCAACGGCAGCCCGATGTTCCACATCATGAGCGGCAACCTCGGCTATCAGGTCGAGCACCACCTCTACCCGGACATGCCCTCGAGCCGGTACGGCGAGATCGCGCCGCGGGTGCGGGAGATCTGTAAGAAGTACGGCCTCCCCTACAACACCGGCCCCTTCTCCAAGCAATGGGGGACGGTCCAGCGGACGATCCTGCGCCTCGCTTTCCCCGGCGGCAAGCCGCGGCCCAAGCCCGGACCCTGGGAGGGTGAGACGTTCATCAGCCAGGGCGAGCGGGAGCTCTACGAAGCCGCCGAGGCCTCTCGCGAGCGCGAGCGCGAGGCGGCGGAGGCGGCGGCGAACTAAGCCCCACCCTGGCGCTCGGCGCCACCTCCGTGACTTCGCTTCGGCGCTAGGATCAGCGCCGCCGCCAGCCCTGCCAGGTGGGCCGGGGCACCTCGTCCCATACCGAGAAGTCGACTCGAACCATCAAGCTGGTGATCGCCATCAGGCGAGGGGGCAATCCTCGTCACCGCCGAGGCCGAGTTCGAGTCCGCCCGGCCCGTGGCCCAGATCTAGGCGACCGGGTACAGCGCGGGCGGAAGGTCCTGGGCGGCGTCCGGCGACAGCCCGGACTGCTCGGGCGTGCCGATCGCCAGCATGTCCTCGAGCAGCTCCAAGACCTCGTGATGGCTTTCCTCGGTGTGCTTGGGGATCGCGCGGACCGCGTAGGTCCCCACGGCATGGGCCGAGGGCTGCCGGCGGAGGCTTGACGTGCGCAGGCGACCCAGCGGCAGGTAGCGGGTCGTCCAGTGCCGCCGCTGCATCTCGAATGCCCACTCGGTTAGCCGCTCGGCCCGCGCCCGTTGAATGGTGATCGAGGTTCGTGTGCCGACGATTCGAGCGGCCAGGGCGTACAGGTCCTGACGGCGTCCGTCGTCGATTGAGTCGTTGTAGGCGCGCAGGAAGGATCCGATCACCGGACAGGCCGACGCCGGATGGTCGCTGAACGGCTCCCCGGCCAGCATCGAGGCCAGCTCCATCACGCACGCTCCGTCCTCGGGCGAGGCGTGCTTGCCCTTGCTCAGCTTGATCGTCTGGTGTGTAACCGGTGCCATTGCGCCCTTCCCGGGTTGGACTGCAGCTCTAACGAAGAGATGCTCAGCCCTCACGTGCTCCAAACATGAGACCTAGGCCACCCGACGGAGGCGGCGGTTCAGAAGACGAGCGCTGGGTAATCTGGCGCGGTGCGCTGGTTCCCCGGCTACTCCCCGGACAAGCCCGTGGCCATGAGTGGCCACGCTTTTCTCGCCACCGTCTACAACGGATCTGTGGCCGCGTTCGTGGTCGCCCAGCGGCGTTCCGGGCGTGGGTTGCCCGAGCGGGTGCCCCCCGGCGATCTCGTCCTCCTCTCCATCGGGACCTACAAGCTGTGCCGGCTCGTCGCCAAGGACCGCGTCATGAGCTTCGCCCGCGCGCCCTTCACCCGGCTCCAGGGCGAGTCCGACCGACCCGGCGAGGTGTCCGAGGAGCCCCGGGGCGAGGGGCTGCAGCACGCCATCGGCGAGCTTCTCGTCTGCCCCTACTGCCTGGGCCAGTGGATCGGTACCGCCTTTCTCATCGCCTACCTGCGTGAGCCCCGGGTGACCCGGACGGTCGCGACGGCCTTTGCCATCGTCGCCGGGTCCGATCTCCTCCAGGAGACCTGGGTGGCCGTCGACAAGCGGGCCTAGCCCTACGCGGCGGGCAGGCCCCGGGTCCCGAACTTGGCGAAGCCGGCGTTGAGCATGGTCTCGGCCTGATCGAGGGTGTTGGCCGAGTGCAGCAGCACCACGCCGAGCCACGTCTTTCCGCGCCGGGCCGTCGCGATCAGGCAGTCGCCGGCCGCCTGCGTGTAGCCGGTCTTCACTCCGTCCGTGCCCGGGTATTGCGTGACCAGCAGCGGATTGTTGTTGTACAGGTAGAGCTTTCCGCCCTTGATGGGGAAGGGAGTGATCGCGCTCCGACTGCCCACGATCCGGCCTAGCAGTGGCTGCTCCAGGACCAGGTGGGCCAGGAGGGCCAGGTCCGCGGCGCACGAGTGGTTGCCCTGATCGATGACGCCGGACTCGGTGGTGTAGTGGGTGCAGCTGAGGCCGAGCTGGCGGGCCTGCGCGTTCATCATCGCGATGAACGCGCCCTGGGTCCCCGCGACGTGCTGGGCCAGCGCGATCGCGGCGTCGTTACCCGAGGGAAGGAGCAGGCCGTAGAGGAGCGCCAACTCGGGAACGTGCTTGTGGAGAGGCAGAAGCCCCACCCCGGAGCCTGTGAAGTGGACGGCCTGCGGGGTGATCAGGACGCTGTCGCTCGGCCGCGAGTGCGCAACCACGAGGAGCGCCGTCATCATCTTGGTCAGGCTCGCGATGGGCAGCACTCGCATTGGTTGGCGCCGCCACAGGACCTCTCCGGTGCGGACGTCGAACAGCATTCCGCTCCGCAACGGCAGTTGCAGGTTGATCTTGACCTGGTCCGAGGCCGGGGCCAGGAGGGTGCCGTATTGACTGCGCAGGCCAGCGGTCGACGAAGTGTGCGCGCGCTGGCGCCGCACCACGATTTTCGTCGGCCCCGTGGTTCGGCTGGCCATGAATCCGAGGAGCACGGCGCCGAGCACGACCAGGCCGAGCAGCGCAAAGCCCAGGGCGAGAACGGTGTGGCTTCCCGTTCTGCGAGCTGAGCCGCGCCCGGTTCTACGCGGACGTCCTGGGCGCCGGCCGAACGACCGGCGCCGGCGTCCACCCTGGAGATAGCTCACCGGCGTGCCCCGCTGCTCCGGGTGTGGCTCACCTGCTCTCCTCGCGGTCCCTCATCTATTGCGCGGTAGCTGGAGTATCGCGCCGATCACCCCGACACCGCAGATGATCAGCACGATCAGCCCGATCACGCCGACGAAGGTGATGCCGTTGCTTGACAGGTACATCGCGGTGAGCAGGCCAAAGGCGCCGATGAACACCAGAGCGCCTGCGAACACGAGGTAGCGCACGGGCTCAGTACACCGGATCTGGGGCCGGGAGTCGTTTTCGGCGAGTTGCCAGCAGGCGAACGGTGAGCAGTCCGAAGATGAATCCGCCCACGTGGGCGAAGTAGGCCACCCCACCGCCCCCGGCCGAGGCGGTGGTCAGGCCGACGGCCGCGAACACCGCCTGCGTGGCGAACCAGATCCCAAGCATCACCCACGCTGGCAACTCGATCACCGTGAAGAAGAAGATGATGATCACCAGGGTCAGCACCCGGGCTCGTGGATAGAGGACGATGTATCCGGCCAGCACGGCGGCAATCGCGCCCGATGCGCCCAGCGTCGGGACATCGGAGTTGGGACCGATCGCGACCTGAAGCCCGAGGGCGCAGATGCCGCCGACGATGTAGAAGAGGAAGTACTTGACCGGGCCCATCGCGTCTTCGACGTTGTTGCCGAAGATCCACAGGAACAGCATGTTGCCGCCGATGTGAATGATCGACGCGTGCATGAACATGGCCGTGAACACGGTCTGCCAGGTCGGGAGCGTGTTCGGCAGTGCATGGTGAGCGCAGATGAGGCGCGTCTGGGTGAACAGGGTGCAATGCCACCCGGGGTGGGTGAGCGTGAACGGGATCGCCCCGTACTTGACCTCCTCCTGGACCGTGGGGCCGCTGATGAACGACCCCCCGTGCCGAACCGCCAGGATGTAGGCGAGGAAGTTGACGAAAATCAGCCCGACGGTGACGAACGGGAAGCGGCCGCCGGGGATGTTGTCCTTGATCGGGATCACGCGGGCACGGAGCTTAGGGGAGGCCCCGAACGGCGCTTTTGCGGCTCGATGGGCCTGAGGAAGGCCTGGCTGGTTTACCCGCCGAGGGCCTCGGCCAGCGGGCCGGTGCCCGGTCGCTCCTGGCGGACGTGCTCGTCGGCGTGGTAGCTCGAGCGGACGAGCGGTCCGGCCGCGACATGGTCGAAGCCGAGCTCGTATGCGGCCTGCTCGAGCTGCGCGAACTCGTCCGGATGCCAGTAGCGGACGATCGGCAGGTGCTGCTCGGTCGGCCGAAGGTACTGACCGATGGTGATGACCTGGACGTGGTTGTCTCGCAGTGCGCCGAGCGTCTCGACCATCTCGTCGAACGTCTCGCCCAGGCCGACCATGAGGCCCGATTTCGTGACCACCTCGTCGCCGGCGAGCTCCTTGGCGGTCCTGAGCACGCGGCAGGAGCGTTCGAACTTGGATCCCCGCCGGGCCACCGGGTAGAGACGCGGCACAACCTCGACGTTGTGGTTGAACACGTCAGGCCGCTCCGCGATCACCTTAGCCAGCGGCATCTCCTCGCCCCGGAAGTCCGGGGTCAGGACCTCGATCTTGCACCCGGGCGCCTGGTGGCGAATCTGCCTGATGACTCCGACAAAGGCTGATGCACCGTAATCCGGTAGATCATCGCGGTCGACGCTCGTGATGACCGCGTGGCGGAGCCCCATGCGCGCCACGCTGCGGGCGACGCGCGCCGGCTCCAGGGGATCGTTCCAGGTCGGCTTGCCTGTCTTGACGTTGCAGAAGCCGCAGCGACGGGTGCAGGTGTCGCCGAGGATCATGAACGTCGCGGTCCCCCGCTGCCAGCACTCACCGATGTTGGGACACGCTGCCTCCTGGCAGACCGTATGGAGGTTCTCGTCCTGGATGAGTTTGTGGAGCTCCCGGTAGCGCGGGCCGCCGGGCGCCGGGACCTTGAACCAAGGCGGCTTGCGGCCCCGATGCGGCTGAACCTCAGGCCCCAGGACCTCAAGGACGTTGGCGATCCCGCCCGGATGGGCGCGCGAGCGGGTGGGCGGGCGTTGGCTCACGTTTGAAGCGTACTTCGGTGCAGAGTTGGAACCCACATGTGACTAGTTCCGCGTCAGCATGGGTGGGATGCCGGGACCGTGTCCAGAAACGGGAAAATACGGGGCGTTTCTGGACACGGTTGGGTTGGAGGCGGCGATTGCGGCGCTGGGCGCCGGGCAGCATGCGGTCTTCACCTTGGAGCAGCTCGAGGCGCTCGGCCTGACGAGGTCAGCGGTGCGGAAACGGGCCGCCATCGGTCGTCTTCATCGCATCCGCCGCGGCGTCTACTCCCTCGTCCCCCGTGCGCTTCTGACCCGTGAGGGCCATTGGATGGCCGCCGTGCTGGCGTGCGGACGTGGCGCCGTCCTCTCTCACCGCACAGCGGCGGCGCTCCTCGGACTCAGGCCAACTGATCGCACCAAGATCGACGTCACCGTCCCCGGGCAATCGCGACCGAAGCAGTCCGGCATCGACGTGCATAGCTCGCTCACCCTCTCCCCGGCCGACGTCACGACCGAGAACGGCATCCCGTGCACGACCATCGCCCGCACCGTGCTTGACCTCGCCGCCGTGATGCCCCGCCGCGTCATCGAGCGGGTCCTCGACCAGGCCGACGCGATGCACGTCTTTGACCTCATCGCCCTGAACGATCAGCTCGCCCGCAACCCTCGCCACCCCGGCGCGCGGCTCCTGCGCTCGGTCCTGGAGGAGCACTACGTCGGCAGCACCCCAACCGAGAGCGAGCTCGAGGAGGCGTTTCTCGCGCTGACCCGCCGCCTGGGGCTCCCGGACCCGAAGACCCAGCGCTGGATCGACCTCGGCGATGGCCTCCCGATGATCCGAGCCGACTTCGTCTGGTACGAGCAACGGGTGATCGTCGAGACCGACGGCGTCCGTTTCCACGGAACCGACCAGGCCCGGGAACGCGACCCGCGGCGGGATCAGCGGGCGATGGTCGCGGGCTGGCGACCCGTGCGAACGACCTGGCGTCAGGTCATGCGGAGGCCGCAGGAACTGGAGCCGACACTGCGGCGGCTGGTGGCAGCAGCGCCTCGAGTCGCGGCCGGCTGATCAGCCGCTGCCGGCGTCCGAGCGCCTCGGCCACCTGGTAAGCGGCGCGCTTGCGAAAGCAGGGCATCTGCCCATCCAGGCGCCCCGTCTCCTTGATCAGCGAGGTCATCCGCACGCCCTCGAGGCCGCAGGGAACGATCCAGGTGAAGGGCTGCAGGTCGTTCTCGACGTTGACGGCGAAGCCATGCGTGGTCACCCCCCGGGCCACATGGACCCCAATCGAAGCGATCTTGCGATCTGCGACCCACACGCCCGTGTAGTCAGGGCCGTCCTCGGGCCGCGCCCGGGCTGAAATGCCCTCCTCGGCCAGCGCCGCCACGAGCGCTCGCTCGAGCGTCCGGACGTACTCGACGACGTCGTCGACCCGAACGATCGGATAGCCCACGAGTTGCCCCGGTCCGTGGTAGGTGACCTTGCCCCCGCGGTCGGTCTCGACGATGTCGATCCCCTGCATCAGGTACCAGTCCTCACCCATCGGCAGCTCGCCCTCAACCGAGCGGCGGCCGCGCGTGTAGACGGGCCAGTGCTCCAGCAGCAGCATCGCGTCGGGGATCTCATCCGCCTGGCGCGCCGCCCGCACGCGCTCCTGGAGCGCCAGCGCCTCCCGGTACTCGACGGTGCCGAGGTGGCAGACCCAGAGCTCGGGCCGCTCGACAGCAGGGCGGGCGGGGGTCATCGAGCTATTAGACCACGCCCTCCAGGTGACGCTTGACGGCGGCCAGGAACTGGGCCGACAGGGCGCCATCCAGGGCGCGGTGATCCCAGCTCAGTCCGAGGATCGTCATCGGGCGGATCGCGATCGAGTCGTTGCCCTCAGAGTCGGTGAGGACGACGGGCCGCTTGATCACGGCCTCGAAGTCGAGGATCCCCACCTGCGGCAGGTTGATGATCGGGGTGGCCATGATCGAGCCGAACTGCCCCGGGTTGGTGATCGTGAAGGTGCCGCCGCGGACCTCGTCAGGGACAAGTTCACGGCTCCGCGCGCGGCGGGCCACATCCTTGATCCGGGCCGCCAGTCCCTCGACCGAGAGCTCGTGGGCGCCCTGGATCACCGGGACGATCAGGCCGTCCTCCCCCAGCGAGACCGCGATCCCGAGGTTGACCTCATGGTGCTGGGTGTACCTCTCGCCCTCGAGCCACGCGTTCAGCGCCGGGTGCTCACGAAGCGCATCGATGCACGCCCGGGCCACGAAGGCCAGGGCGGTCACCCCGAGCCGCCGGCGCGCCGCCTCGACACGGGACATATCGACCTCGATCCAGGTCGTGCACGTGGCGGTGGTGTCAAGCGAGCGCTTCATGTGCTCGCCGATCTGGCGGCGCATGCGGGAGAGCCCGCCACCGGCGATCGCGCCCGCGGGAGCCGGAGCTGCACTCGGAGCCGGAGCCGCCACCGGGTCGGGGCGGTAAGGACTCTCGATGTGCAGGGGTGGCTCCTCCGTCACCCCCGAGTCGATGAAGGCAAGAACGTCCTGCTTACGAACCCGGCCGTCACGCCCGGTCCCCGGGACCAGATCGAGATCGACCTCGTGCTCGGCGGCGATCCGCTGCACCACCGGCGAGTAGCGCCGGCCACCGCCCGAGCGCGACGGCGCCGAGCCGTTCGCCGCCAACGGCGTCTCCGTGGCCTGCGCCTTGGTCCGATCCGGAGCCGTGGTGTCGGGCGAGACGGCATCTGGCTCGTCGGCTGCGGCTTCGAGCTCTTCGAGCGCCGGTGCGCCGTCGACCGAGATCCGGGCCAGCACGGTACCCACGTCCACCGTCGTGTCGACCGGCACGACGAGTTCGGCCACCACCCCGCTCACGGGGGACGGGACCTCGGTGTCGATCTTGTCAGTCGAGATGTCGCAGATCGTCGCGTCGGCGGCGATCGAATCGCCCACCTCGACGCGCCAGGCCACGACCGTTCCCTCGGCCACCGACACCCCCATCTGGGGCATCGTGACGTCGACGAGCGTGTCAGTACGCGAGGAGCTCACGGCAGGCCTCCTTCACACGATCGACGGACGGCAGCACCGCCTGCTCCAGCGGCGGCGAGAAGGGGATGGGAACGTCCGGAGTCGCGACTCGGATGACCGGACCGTCCAGAGACTCGAAGCCCCGCTCGGCGATCAGCGCCGCCACCTGGGCCCCGGCGGCGCAGGTCGAGTTGGCCTCGTCGAGGATCACGACCTTCGAGCAGCGCTCCACCGAGTCCAGCACCGCCTCCTCATCCAGCGGGACCAGTGAGCGCAGATCGAGGACCTCCACCGACGCGCCGTCCAGGTCCTCGGTGGCCTCGAGGGCGACGGGCACCATCGCCCCATAGGCAATCACGACCAGGTCTGAGCCCGGCCGCGCCACGCGGGCGGAAAACGGCGTCTCGAAGATGCCATCGGGAACCTCTCCCTTGACCCGGCGGTACAGGTGCTTGTGCTCCATGAAGCACACCGGGTTGGGGTCACGGATGGCCGAGTGCAAGAGCCCTTTGGCATCCTCGGCCGTCGAAGGGGCGACCACCTTGATCCCGGGCGCATGCATGAACCAGGCCTCGGGATTCTGCGAGTGAAACGGCCCCCCGGAGAAGCCGCCCCCGGAGGGGAGGCGCACGGTGATGGGGACGGCCAGACCCTGGCGGTAGTGCATCTTCCCGGCCACGTTGACCAGCTGGTCGAAGCCGCAGGAGATGAAGTCGGAGAACTGCATCTCACAGACCGGGCGCATGCCGACGACGGCGGCGCCGATTGCGGTGCCCACGATCCCCGATTCGGCCAGCGGCGTGTCCATCACGCGGTCAGGCCCGAACTCATCGATGAATCCGTCGGTGACCTTGAAGGCGCCGCCGAAGACCCCGATGTCCTCGCCCATGATGAGCACCCGCTCGTCGTCCCGCAGCTCGTCGCGCAGGGCCGCGGAGATGGCTTGGAGGTAGGTGAGCGTGGTCATGACTGAAACCCGCTCCAGCGCGCGACCCCGTCACCCAGCGGCTCGGCCTCGCCCTCGCAGAAGACGCCTTCGCCCGCCGTCTCCGGGTTTGGCATCGGCGCCGCCAGTGCCTCCTCGGCGGCGGCGTCGATCTCCGCCTTGACCTCGGCCCTGAGCGCGTCTACGTCGACGCCGGCCTCACGCAGTCGCGCCTCCTGGCGGTCGATCGGATCGCGCTTGCGCCACTCTTCGACCTGCTCCTTGGGCACGTATTTCATGTCGTCGTGTGCGGCGTGCCCGTGCATGCGCATGGTCACGGCCTCGATCAGGGTTGGGCCGCCGCCGGTAATCGCCCGCTCCCGGGCGGTCCGCGCGGCCTCGAACATGGCCTCCACGTCGTTGCCGTCGACGGTCTCGCCGACAAACCCGTAGGCCGCCGCGTGCTCGACGGGATCCACGGCGAACTGCTTGTCGATGGGCGTGGAGTAGGCGTATTGGTTGTTCTCCAGCACGAAGATGACCGGGAGCTTCTGGACGCCGGCCCAGTTCATCGCCTCGTGGAAGTCGCCGCGCGAGGTGGAGCCATCGCCGAACCACGTCATCGCGCAGCGGCGCTCGCCGCGCAACTTGAACGCCATCGCCATCCCGGTGGCGACGAGCATCATGTCGGGCAGCATCGAGACCATGCCGACGCACCCGAGCTCGCGGTCGCCGAAGTGGACGTTGCCCTCCCGGCCTTTGGTCACGCCGCTGGCGCGCCCCATGTACTGGCCGAGGATCCGGGCGGGGGACACGCCGCGGATCAGGTGGGCGGCCAAATCGCGGTGCAAAATGCACAGCCGGTCCTGCGGTGCCATCGCGAAGGCCGCGCCGGCCGAGACCGCTTCCTGGCCGTAGCCGTCGTAGAACGAGCCGGGGACCTTGCCCTGGCGGTAGAGGGTCATCGCGCGCTCCTCGAGCCCCCGCATGAGGAGCATCGCGCGCATCAGCCAAACCCGGTCTTCGAGGAGGAGATGAGCATTGGGAGCGGCGGCCCCGTCCGCAGCCGGCTCAGCGATGTTCGTCGCCATTGCGCTTCTTATGTCCCTTCGTTCTGTCCGGCTCGGGATCTCCGTCCGGCTCGGTTGAGGGCCGTCCCGGGATCGCCGGCTCAGGCCCATGCCTTAGGGTGAATCGAGCTTACCGTGCCGCTCGGCCACGGCAGGCAGGATCGGTTTCGTATCGGCATTAGGCTTAGGTCAATGGAGAGCGGGTGGTGGCAGCGCTGGCGATGGCGCCACCGCGGCGCCTGGCTGTGGCCGGTGTTCGTGGCGGCGATCGTCGCGGATGCGGTGCTCGAGCACGCCCGTCCGCCCGCCGGAGATAGGGAGTCGCTCGTCTCGGCGGCGCTCGTCGGGCTCGTCCTCAACCTGCTGGCGGTACTGCTCTGTTCGCGGCCCGTGGGCGGTCTCTTGCGTCGGGCAAAGCCGGATTTGCCCCGGGTCGTGGCACGCAACTACGCCGGGACTACGGCGGTCCTGGCCGTGTCGGTGGCTCTGCTCCTGGCCGGCGTGGTTCATCACGGCACCGTCCTCGCCAATCAGAGCGCGATGCGCGACGCGACCGTGCGCGCCGAGGCATGGATTGGGGCCCATGCGAAGCCGGAGTTCCTGCGCAACGTCGCCTTGGCCGACACGTTCGCGATCGAGCCGGGGAGCATCTACCGCACGTGCGTTCCGGGACAGGACGATCGCCGGACCTTCTGCGTGATCGTCAATACGAATCTGCCGTTTTCCCGCAGCGTCAAACCCGACGGGTACACGCCGAACTCGGTGTTTGCCTCGGGCGTGGGATAGGCGCGGTGGCGACGAGCGCCGGGTCTCCGTCGGCGGCGCGGAAGACCCAGCAGATCGCTCTCATCGCGGCGATCCTGGGCTCCGGGATCGTGTTCCTCGACGGGACGATCGTCAACGTCGCGCTGCCGGCGATCCGACGGGGCCTTCACGGCGCGCTCGCCGAGCAGCAGTGGGTCGTCGAGGCGTACCTGCTGACGCTGTCGTCGCTGCTGCTGATCGGCGGCTCCCTGGGCGACCTGTTCGGACGCCGCCGCGTGTTCGCAATCGGCCTGATCGGGTTCGGGGTGTTCTCGCTCGTCTGCGCGATCGCGCCGAGCAGCGGAGTCCTGATCGCCGCCCGCGCCGCCCAGGGCGTGGCCGGAGCGTTGCTCGTCCCGAGCACGCTGGCCCTGATCGTCGACAACTTCGGCGAGGGCGAGCGCGGCGCGGCCATCGGGAGCTGGACCGCCTGGACCGGCATCGTGACCGTGGTGGGACCGCTGACCGGGGGTGTGCTGGTGCAGCTCGCCTCGTGGCGCTGGATCTTTGCCGTCAACCTGGTGCCGGTGGGCGTGACGCTGCTCCTGCTCCGCCGTCTGCCGCCGGATCACCGCACGCCGGGTCACGTCGATGTCGTTGGCGCGATTCTGTGCGCGCTCGGCCTCGCCGGGCCCGTGTTCGCGCTGATCGAGCAGCCGGATCACGGCTGGTCGAGCCCGGTGGTGGCGGTGCCGCTGATCGCCGGCGTCCTCCTGCTCGTGGCGTTCATCCTGTGGGAGCGCCGCTCGCCCCAGCCGATGCTGCCCCTGAACCTGTTCCGCAGCCGCAACTTCACGGTGGGGAACCTGAGCACGTTCACGCTCTACGCCGGCCTCGGTGTCGCCACCTTCTTCATCATCCTGTTCATCCAGCAGGTGGGTGGCTACACCCCGGTCGAGGCCGGTCTGGCTCTGCTCCCGATCACCGTGATGATGGTCACGCTGTCGCGCCGCTTCGGCGGCCTGGCCGACCGCATCGGCCCTCATCGGTTCATGGCCGGGGGCCCGATCATTGCGGGAGCCGGGCTGCTCCTGCTGGTGCGCGTCAGCGCTCAGGCCAGCTACGCAACCGAGCTTCTCCCCGGCATCCTCGTCTTTGGCCTCGGCCTGTCGATGACGGTCGCGCCGCTGACCGCCACCGTCCTCGGCGCCGTCGAGCCCGGGCATGCCGGCCTGGCCAGCGGCGTCAACAATGCGGTGGCGCGGGTGGCCAACCTGATCGCCATCGCAGCCATCGGCGCCGTGGTGGCCTCGAGCTTCACCGCCCGCCTCGACAGCCAGCTTCAGCATCAGCCGCTCAGCCCGCAGACCCGGGCCGCGCTGGTGACGGCCAAGACGCGACCGCTGGTCACCAACGCCAGCGGCGCGACCGCCTCCGAGCGGTCGCTCGTCCACGCCGCGCTCGTCAGCGCATCCGTCTACGCCTTCCGCGTCGGGCTGACCATCGCGGCTGCGCTGGCGGTGTTGGGCGGATTGGTGTCGCTGGTGGGGATCGAAAACCCGCGACGTCGCGTTGCCTCGGCCGACTGCTCAGGCGGGCCGCTGGGGATCAGCGCCGATGCCGCCAGAGCGCCGGCGCTGGCGGGCTCAACCGACTGAGTCGAGCTCGTCCTTCTCGAGGGGGAGGCAGACCTCGCAGAAGCCGTCTCCGAACCGGGTCAGGCGGATCGTCCGGTGAATGCTCCGGGCGCGGGAGGTGTCCTTGACTGCCTGGAGCACGTACGGCTGGGCCTCGAGGACCTGGTAGGGAATCTCGTCGTCCAGCGGCTTGGAAGAGAACTTGACCAGCCCGAGGCGGCCGAGGTTAGTCAAGTAGGTCTCAACATGGTCGACGTGACGCACACCGGCCTCGGCGCCGATCATGTTCAGCCCCTCGGCCACCACCTCGCCGCCGCGGACGAACTGGGTCGAGCGAACATCGACCGCCGGCTGCGGTCCCTCAGCGGCGAGCAGGCGGAGGATCCGGGCCTCGTCGGGGGCCAGCTCGAGCAGGATCTGCGCGTAGGCGGGATGCGCTGAGTCGTCGTAGTTGACATCCGCGGATTGACGGAGGAGCTCGGCCCCCTCGGCGCGGAGCGCCGCGGGATCGAGCGCCCCGTTGCGTGCGTCGACGGGCGCCGCCGCCGGCGGAAGGAGCCGCTTGATCCGCCTCTCCAGGCTGAGGTCGGAGACGCCAAGCAGATCCCGGAACAGGTTCTGAAGATCATCCACGACGTCGCGAGCCAGGTCGACGGCGGCCTGCCGGTCGCCGCTGGCGCGCGCGACGCGCACCGATACGCCGAGGCCCCAGGCCGCGCCCCGGATCCAGGCTCCCGCCGCCACGCGGACGAGGCCGGTCAGCCCGTCACGGCCGTCGCCATCCTCGCCCGGGGGCCAGGGATCGCTGCGGCTCATGACCTCTCCGCGGACGCTCATCCGAAGAGCGCCAGGTGGATCAGTCCTCCGGCCAGTCCGAGGACGGCGCCGTGCAGGAGCAGCAGCCACTCGTCCTCACGTGTGGCCGTGCGGAGCATCTCGCCGAAGTCGGCCGGGGCCATCTCTCGCATCCTCTCGGCGATCAGCTTACGCATCTGGGCGCTCTGCGTGCGGCTGAACTCGGGGTCGCTCAGTGGTTCCATGAGCATCTCCACCGGCTCGGTCGCGAACGCGTGCCGGATCTCCTCGTACTCGCGGTGACCCACCGCCACCCGCACGGCGGGGCGCAACGGTCCCACCGCCTGGTCGATCGCGGGCTTCAGCGAGGATTCGATGAGCACCCGCGTCCGGTCCGCCTGCGGGCCGTGCAACAGCTCCTGGCCGAACTCGGACAGGGTGAGGATGTCGTCGGCCACGATCGTCGCGTAGACCTCAGAGACCTCGGGCTGGCGGCGGATGAAGAGACCCTTCCAGCGCAGTCGCCACCACCCCTGCCACTCCGCCGGCTCATAGATCATCCACAGCGCCACCCAGTTGGTCACGTAGCCGATCACCACACCGAGGATGGGCAGAAGCCACCAGAAGGTGACGAAGTGGGTCAGCAGGGCAACCGGGATCCCGAGGACGAACCCGAAGAAGAAGCCGAAGTTCTTGATGAAGTTGAGCTCACGCTCCCCCATCTCCAAGAACACGCGGTTGGCGAGCTCCGGGTCGAAGCGCTTGATCACCATCAGCTTGATGTCGACCAGCTGGTCGATGTGCTCGCCGAGCTCCTCGGTGAGCGAATCGACGATTGCCGGCAGCTGGTTCTGGACGCGTTCGACGATCAGCTTCTTGAACTGATCCGGGAGCTCGTGCCAGAGCTCGGGGTCCTCCCGGAGCATGATTCGCTCGACGACGGCTGGGATCTCCTCACGGGTGGTGAGGACGATCTGCTCGGCGATCTGCTTGGGATCGAGCTGGTTGAAGAACTCCTGGGGGGTGCCGAGCTTGGCGATCCCGCTGTCTACGGCCAGGCTGCCCATCTTGGCTGCGCGTGAGGGCACGATCCCTTGCCAGCCGATGCCGCCGATCATCAGCCCTGGGATCTGCCGCACCTTGTAGGGGAGGCGCCGAGCCACGCGGTGTAGCCAGGGCGCCCGGACGCCGCGAAAGTGGACCGGGTAGAAGAGCATCAGGACGCCGGTCCAGTTGGTCGTGTAGCCGATCACGCCGGTGACGATCGGCACGGTGATGAGGGCGATCGTGCTGGTGCTCAAGGCCGGCGCAACGCTACCCGACCCCTTATAGGGTTGGCCCCAGTTTGACCGACCCTACCCCCACCTCCCCGGAGCCGTTCGTGGCTCTCGTCACCGGCGCCTCGAGCGGGATCGGCGAGGCCACGGCCCGCCGGCTGGCCCGGGAACCGAACGCACGCCTGGTCCTGGTGGCCCGGCGCGAGGAGCGCCTGCAGGAGCTGGCGCAGGAGCTCGGCGGGGCCACCGTGATCGCCGAGGACCTGGTCAGCCCGGGCGCTCCGGGCCGGATTGGCCAGGTCGTCGAGCGTGAGCACGGCCGCCTCGATCTGCTCGTCAACAACGCCGGGAGCTCCTGGCGCTCCACCTTCGCCGAGGGTGGCTGGGCGAACGTTGAGCGCCACATGAAGCTGAACTTCGAGGCGCCGCTGCGGCTCACCGAGACCCTCCTGCCGCTGCTGCGCGGGACGGCACAGACGACGCAGCGGCGGGTGGCGATCGTCAACATCGCCAGCACGGCGGGGCGCGTCAGCCGGCCCAGGGCGGGGGCCTACTCGGCGAGCAAGTTTGCCCTCATCGGCTGGAGCGACGCCCTCTACGCCGAGGAGCGAGAGCATGGGGTGCACGTCGGCCTGGTCCTGCCCGGATTTGTCAAGACCGAGGGCTTTCCGGCCCGGGAGTTCCTGGCCAAGGCGTCCACCCGCTGGATCGTAGGTCGGCCCGAGGAAGTCGCCGAGGCGATCGTCGAGGCGGGCCCCGGAGGGAAGCCCGAGCGCTACGCCCCACGCAAGTACTGGACGGCGGCGGCGCTCCGCATCATGGCCGCCCCGCTCGTCCGCCGGATGATCGCGGGCGGAGGCTTCACTCCGAATACCGGGGGACAGGGCGACTAAAAACTACGCCACTGTAAATAATGGGGGTTAGACCCCCGCAGTCAGACCCAACCTCAGGAGCACCAGCAGATGAACTCGTCTCGCCGCGTGGCCGTGCTCGGCGGCATCCGAATCCCCTTCGCGCGTCAAAACGGCCCTTACGCGCAGGCCTCCAATCAGGACATGTTCACGGCCACCCTCGACGCCCTAAGCGAGAAGTTCGGCCTCCAGGGCGAGGTGCTGGGCGAGGTGGCCGCGGGCGCCGTCCTCAAGCACAGCCGCGACTTCAACCTGACCCGTGAGTGTGTTTTGGGCTCGAAGCTGGGGGCTGAGACCCCGGCCTACGACGTCCAGCAGGCGTGCGGAACCGGGCTTGAGACCACGCTCACCGTCGGCGGCAAGGTGGCCCTGGGTCAGATCGAGGCCGGGATCGCCGGCGGCGTCGACACCACCTCAGACGCTCCGCTGGCCATCAACGAGGACCTGCGGGAGATCCTGCTCGAGGCCTACCGAACCAAGTCGAACGTCGAGCGCGCCAAGCTCCTGACCAAGATCCGCCCCACCCAGCTCGTCCCTGAGATCCCGCGCAATGCCGAGCCGCGCACCGGACTCTCGATGGGTGAGCACACGGCGATCATGGCCAAGGAGTGGGGGATCGGCCGGGCCGATCAGGACGAGCTGGCGGTCGAGAGCCACCACAAGCTGGCCGCGGCCTACGACACCGGCTGGCTCGATGACCTGGTCTTGCCTTACCTGGGCCAGGAGCGCGACCAGAATCTGAGGCCGGACACAAGCGTCGAGAAGATGGCCAAGCTGAAGCCGGTGTTCGGAGGCGAGGACGGGACGATGACCGCGGGTAACTCGACGCCGCTGAGCGACGGCGCCTCGGCCGTCCTGATCGCGAGCGAGGAGTGGGCAAACGAGCGCGGGATTCCGGTCCAGGCCTACCTCGTCGACGCCCAGACGGCCGGAGTCGACTACGTCCACAAGCGTGAGGGCCTGCTCATGGCTCCGGCCTACGCCGTGCCGCGCCTCCTGGCGCGCCACGAGTTGAGCCTCCAGGACTTCGACTTCTACGAGATCCACGAGGCCTTCGCCGCCCAGGTCCTGTGCACGCTGCGGGCCTGGGAGGACCCCGTGTTTTGCCAGGAGCGGCTCGGACTCAAGGAGCCGCTGGGCCCAATCGACCGATCGAAACTGAACGTCCACGGCGGCTCCCTGGCCGCCGGGCACCCGTTCGCGGCCACCGGGGGGCGGATCGTGGCCGCGCTGGCCACGGAGCTCCAGGAGAAGGGACCCGGCAGCCGGGGCCTCATCTCGATCTGTGCCGCCGGCGGCATGGGCGTGACCGCGATCATGGAGGCAGCGTGATGGCCGATCGCTACCAGCAGCTGATCAACACCCCGGTCGGCAAGATCCTCTCCAAGCAGATCGGTCTGCCCTCCCCGGTGACGCTCCAGCGCTACGAGCCCGGCCAGCCGGTGATCGACGGGCCGGTGTTGTTCGGCGCCGCCGCGGGCTCGACGCTCACCCCGGCGATTGCCCAGACCCTGGCCTCAGCGGAGGCGGAGGTGCGAACGCCGCTCCAGGAGGAGGCGCGTCAGGCGGCGGCGGACGCCGGCATCGAAGCCGGGATCTTCAATCCAGAGACGGCTGACGAGGCCGACCGGTTCAAGGCGGTCGTGTTCGACGCGAGCGGGATCGCCGACCCAGCCGATCTGGTCGAGGCCTATGAGTTCTTCCACGCCACGATCCGCCGCGTCGGGGCCAACGGCCGGGTCATCGTGCTGGGGCGCCCGCCGGATCAGATCGAGGACCCGCAACGCCATGTGGCTCAGCGGGCGCTCGAGGGGCTCACCCGGTCGATGGGCAAGGAGGTGCGCCGAGGCTCGACCTCCCAGCTCGTCTACGTGGCCGAGACGGCCGAGGCTGAGATCGAGTCGACGCTTCGCTTCTTTCTCTCGCCCAAGTCGGCCTACGTGTCGGGCCAGGTCGTGCGGATCGGTCAAGCCGTCTCGACATGGGACGGCGTCGACTGGGAGCGCCCCCTGGCCGCCAAGGTCGCGCTCGTGACCGGGGCGTCGCGCGGGATCGGGGAGTCGATCGCGGAGGTACTCGCCCGCGACGGTGCCCACGTCGTCGGCGTCGATGTGCCGGCGCAGGAGGCGCAGCTCAGCGAGGTCACCGGGCGGCTCGGCGGCTCCGCGCTCACCCTCGACATCACCGATGAGGACGCCCCGGAGCAGATCGCCGCCCATCTGCAAGACAACCACGGTGGCGTCGACGTCGTCGTGCACAACGCTGGCGTTACGCGGGACAAGACCCTCGGGCGGATGACCGACGATCTGTGGCGGATGGTCATCGACATCAACCTGCGCGCTCCCCATCGAATCGACGAGGCGCTGTTCCGGCGCCAGGCGGTGCGTGAGAACGGGCGCGTCGTGCTCGTCTCCTCGATCAGCGGAATCGCCGGCAACGCCGGTCAGACCAACTACTCGACCTCGAAGGCGGGGATCATCGGGATGGTCGAGGCCTACTCGGGACCGCTGTCCGAGCGCGCCTGCACGATCAACGCGGTGGCGCCCGGATTCATCGAGACCCAGATGACGGCGGCGATGCCGATCGCCACCCGGGAGGCGGGACGGCGGATGAGCAGTCTCCAGCAGGGCGGTCTGCCCGTGGATGTGGCGGAGACGATCGCCTGGTTCGCCAACCCGGCCTCGGCTGGGGTGAACGGCAACGTGACCCGGGTGTGCGGGCAGAGCCTGATCGGGGCGTAGGCGTGGGCGAGCGAGTTCTCTCCAGCTCACCGAGCATGCTCGGGCTCTTCGCCCGGGCCGGGGCGGCGACCATCCCCGGGGTCTCGCACCTTCCCTTCGTCGGGTCGGGCGGCGGAGGGGGTGGTCTCCCGGACCTCACCCTCGTGCTTAACGACGCCACGGTCGAGCGCGAGCGCCTGGCCGGCTACGACCGCGTGTGCAAGTTCCCGCTGCGCGACCAGCTTCCGGCGACCTACCCGCACATGCTCGCCTTCCCCCTGCAGCTCTCGCTGATGACCGATCAAAGCTTTCCGTTCTCCGCGCTCGGGCTCGTCCACATCGCCAACCGGATCGCTCAGCACCGCCCGATCCAGATCAGCGAGGAGCTTCAGCTCAAGGTGTGGGCGACCGACCTGAAGGACCACCCGCGGGGCAAGCAGTTCATCTTTCGCACCGAGACGCGGGTGGGTGAGGAGCTGGTCTGGGAGGAGGAGTCGACCTACCTGAAACGGGGAGGGGGCTCCGGAGAGGGACGGGAGAAGCGCCGCAACGGAGCCGAGGAGCCGGAGCTGCCGGTCACCGCGACGTGGCGGTTGCCGGGAGATCTGGGGCGGCGCTACGCGTCGGTATCGGGCGACATGAACCCGATCCACATGCACTCGGTGAGTGCGCGGCTGTTCGGCTTTCCTTCCGCGATCGCCCACGGCATGTGGACGAAGGCCAGGTGCCTGGCCGCGCTGGAGGCGCAGCTGCCCGACGCTTTCACGGTGGAGGTCGAATTCAAGAAGCCGATCCTGCTCCCGGCCACGGTGGAGTTTCAGGAACAGTCAGAGGCTTCGGGCATCCGTTTCGCCGTGCGCGGGGCGGGAAAGGGAACGCCGCACCTCGCCGGACGCGTCAGCTTCGCCTGAGCCTTAGCCCTCAGATTCGGCCAGGTGGTCGAACATCTGGCGCAGCGCCTCCAGCACCCCCACGGCGGAGTGCAGCTCCTCATCGCTGAAGTCCTGTAGCGCGGCCCGGAAGCGCGGCTCGTACTGAGCCCGGCGCGCGTCGACCACGGCCCGCCCTCGCTCGGTCAGCGAGGTGAGGACGATCCGCTTGTCCTCCGCGGAGCGGACCCGCTGGACGAGCCCCGAGGCCGCGAGGGCGTCGAGCATCTCGGCCGCCGTGGCGGGCGAGACGTCGGCGGCGGCGGCCAGGTCACGTGAGGACATCGGCTCGCCGAAGTAGAGGCCGAAGAGCAATCCGTACTGGGCGTAGCTGAGCTCTCCGGGGTGATGGGCATAGTGGGCCCGCAGCCGGCGCTGGGCCGCGCTGACTCCCTTAAAGGCGCGCCCGACCGCCTCCAGGACCTCGGCGCGGGTCTCGGTCTGGATGCTCACGCCGCGACCGCCTCGAGCGCGGCCTCGCTGGAGGCTCCTGCGACGTCCGGGTGGGCGGCGCGCGCCCGCCGCTCAGCCTGCAGCAGGATGAAGCAAGGGATGATCGCGATCGCGGTCAGGCCCGTGGCGGCCCAGAACGCGGTTCCGTATGCGCTCGCGGCGGCGCTCAGGGTGTGGGCGCCAGCCAGCGACCGCTGGAGGACGACAGCGAGCACGGCAACGCCGAGCGAGCCGCCCGTCCGCTGGACCACGTTGAGCTGGGGACTGGCGTCGGGCAACTCGGACTTGTCGAGCGCCGCGAAGGCGGCGGTCATGGCGGGCATGAAGGAGAAGCCGATGCCCATCCCGCGCACGAGCAGCACCACCGACAGCCAGGCCAGCGAGGTATGGGCGCCGACCAGGGCGAACGGGATGGTCGCGATCGTGGTCACCGTGACGCCGAACAGTGCCAGCGGGCCGCCGCCCATCCGGTCGGTCAGTCGGCCCGCGAACGGCATCACCAGCACCATGCCGAGCCCCTGGGGCGCGTTGAGCAGACCCGTGTCGACGACGCTCTCGTGCCGGACGTCCTGGAGGTACAGCGGCAGCAGGATCATCCCGCCGAACATCGCCGCCCCGAGGAAGAACGTGGCCGCAGATGCGGTGGAGAACGTGGGGCGCTTGTACAGCCGCAGATTGAGCAGCGGGTTGGGCACGTGCAGGGCGCGAAGGATGAACGCGGCGATGAGGGCCAGGCCGGCGAGCCCAGGGATGATCACCTTGGGAGAGGTGAAACCCCCAGTGGTTCCAATCTCAGCCAGTCCGTAGGTGAAGAGCGGAAGCCCGACGGCGGCCAGCGCGAACCCGCGGAAGTCGAGCGTGCGGGGCGAGCTCGACTTGCCGTGGGGCAGAAACCGCAGTCCCGCGATCACGGCGATCACGCCGATGGGGACGTTGACGAAGAAGATCCAGTGCCAGGACAGGTTCTGGATGATGAGCCCGCCGATCGTCGGCCCCAGGATCGGCGCCAGCATCATCGGCATCGACACGACGCTCATCACGCGCCCCATCCGTTGGGGGCCGGCGGCCGCGGCCATCATCATCATCCCCAGGGGCATGATCATGCCGCCGCCAGCGCCCTGGAGGACGCGGAAGATAACCAGTTCGGTCGTGCTCGTGGACAGCCCGCACAGTGCTGAGCCGACCGTGAACAGGATCAGCGAGATCAGGTACATGCGCCGGGTGCCGAAGTGCTCGGCCGCCCAGCCGCTAAGCGGGATCACGGCGGCCAGGGAGAGCAGGTAGCCGGTCACCACCCACTGGATCTGGCTGATCGACGAGTGAAGCTCGCGGCTCAACGTGGCCAGCGCAACGTTGACGATCGTCGTGTCCAGGATCGACATCGCCGAGCCCAGGATCACGACCCCGCAGATCAGCCAGACGTGGCGCTCGATGCGGTCGCCGACCTCAGCCATCGCTACGCTCGGCTCGCTCGCCGGAGAGAGTGTTGGTTAGGCTCCGAATCATTCGGATCCGAACTATATCACAGAGAGGAGTGCGTGCGGCGGGCGCGCTCCCGCGCACGGCTATCGTGCAAGAGGTGACTACGACCGAGTCGACGAGAACCTTCGCCGAGCTCGGCCTGAACGACGAGATCCTCGAGGCGCTCCACGAGGTCGGCTATGAGGCGCCGAGCCCAATCCAGGAGCAAGCGATCCCCCTGCTGCTCGAGGGCAAGGACGTGATCGGCCAGGCCCAGACGGGCTCCGGGAAGACCGCGGCCTTCGGTCTGCCAATGATCCAGTACGTCGACCCGGAGGAGGACGAGGTCCAGGGGCTGGTCCTGACCCCCACGCGCGAGCTCTGCATCCAGGTCACCCAGGCCCTGCGGGCGTACGGAGCGCGGCGCGGCGTCGACGTCGTGGCCGTGTTCGGCGGAGCGCCGATCCGGAGCCAGCAGTCCCAGCTGCGTTCCGGCGGGCACATCGTTGTCGGCACGGTCGGCCGGGTCAAGGACCTGATCTCTCGCCACAGCCTGCTCCTGCACTCCTGCCGTTTCGTCGTCCTCGATGAGGCCGACGAGATGCTTGACCTCGGCTTCATCGAAGACGTGGAGCGGATCCTCTCGCTCACTCCGTCGAGCCGCCAGACCGCGCTCTTCAGCGCGACGATGCCGCCCCCCATCCGCCGGCTGGCCCAGCAGTACCTCTACGACCCCGTGACGGTCAAGGTGGAGGCGGCGACGCTGACCGTGGACACTGTGGAGCAATTCGCCCTCGAGGTACCCGCGCGCGAGAAGACCGAGCGGCTGATCGAGGTGCTCCAGGCCGAGCGCCCGCGGCAGGCGATCGTGTTCGTGCGGACGAAGATTCGCTGCGAGGACCTCTACCGCAAGCTGCGCGACCGCGGGATGGATGTGCGCGCCCTGCACGGCGACATGACCCAGGGAGCCCGCGACGGGGTGATGATCTCGTTCAAGGAACGGGGTCTCCCGCTGCTCGTGGCCACCGACGTCGCGGCTCGCGGCCTCGACATCTCGGGGGTCTCGCACGTCATCAATTACGACGTCCCCACCTCGCCGGACGTGTATGTGCATCGGATCGGGCGTACGGGCCGGGTAGGGCGCAGCGGCCGGGCCATCACGCTGTATGAACCGCGCCAGAAGCGCGACATCCAGGCCATCGAGCGCCACGCGGGGGTCACCCTCGCGCCCTGGGCCCCGGACGCTCACGTAGCCCCGGTTCCGGTCAAGGAACGGCCTCGGCGCCACTCCAAGCCCCACGACCCGCCGAGCGGCGACGGCGAGGCCCGCAAGCTGATCGTCTCCGCGGGGCGCGCCGCCGGCTTTGAGCCCTCGGACATCATCCACGCGATCACGGCGGCCACCGGACTGGATGGGGAGGCGGTCCGCAACGTTCGCGTGCTTGAGCGCTTTGCCTTCGTCGAGGTCCCGGCTCAGGACGCCGAACGCGTGGTTGACCTGGTCAGCGGCACGGAGATCCGGGGGCAGCGCCTGCGGCTGGAGCCGGCAAGGACCTGATCGCGCGGCTGGGCTAGGCTCGAAGCCATGTCCACAGCCAAGATGCACACAACCCAGGGCACGATCGAGCTTGAACTGTTCGACGAGGATGCCCCCAAGACGGTCGAGAACTTCAAGAAGCTGGCCCAGGAGAACTTCTACGACGGCGTGATCTTTCACCGGATCATCCGCGATTTCATGATCCAGGGCGGAGACCCGCAGGGAACCGGCACCGGTGGCCCGGGCTACACCTTCGAGGACGAGATCAATCCGCACAAGGTGGTCCGAGGTGCGCTGGCCATGGCCAACGCGGGACCGAACACGAACGGGTCTCAGTTCTTCCTCGTCACAACCGGCGCCGCTCCCTGGCTCGACGGCAAGCACACGGTGTTCGGCCAGGTGAGCTCCGGCATGGAGGTGGTGGACGCGATCGAGGCGCTGCCGACCGATTCACGCGATCGCCCGCTGGAGCCGCCGAGCATCGAATCGATCGAGCTCGACTAGGCTCTGAGCCGAGACCGAGGAGAGGAAGAGACAAGACATGGCGAGCGTGACCGAAGACCGGGCAAGGCCGGCGGCGACGATCGGGGTCGAGAACCCCGCCACAGGCGAGCTGATCACCACCGTCCCGCTGCTCGGCGAGGACGAGCTCCGCGACATGGCCGGGCGAGCGCGAGCCGCTCAGCCGGGCTGGGAGCAGGCGGGCTTCGAGGAGCGCGGCCGCGTGCTCCGGCGCGCCCAGAAGTGGATGGTCGACAACGTTGGCCGGGTCATCGACGTGGTCTGCTCGGAGTCAGGCAAGACGGTCGAGGATGCTCAGGTTGCCGACTACGGCTACACCGTCGGCGCGCTCGGGTTCTGGGCCAAGCAGGCACCGAAATACCTGGCCGATGAGTCCGTCCCGTCGTGGAACAACCCGCTCGTCGCCGGCAAGAAGCTGGTCGTCCGCTACGCCCCGGTGGGGCTGGTCGGCGTGATCGGGCCCTGGAACTACCCGATCACGAACTCGTTTGGCGACTGCATCCCGGCCCTCGCCGCTGGCAACGCCGTGATCCTCAAGCCGAGCGAGGAGACGCCGCTCAGCTCGCTCCTGATGGAGGAGATGCTCCGTGAGTGCGGTCTTCCGGACGGCGTCTTCCAGGTGGCCACGGGCGACGGCTCGACTGGGGCGGCGCTGGTCAGCCAGGTCGACTGCATGATGTTCACCGGCTCGACCGAGACGGGGAAGAAGGTGATGAGGGCAGCGGCGGATCGGCTCATCCCCTGTTACCTCGAGCTCGGGGGCAAGGACCCGATGATCGTCTGCGCCGACGCCGACATCGAGCGTGCGGCGAACGCGGCGGCCTTCTACTCGATGAACAACGCCGGCCAGGTCTGCATCTCGGTCGAGCGCTGTTACGTCGAGGCGCCGGTGTACGACGCCTTCGTCGAGCGGGTGAGCGACAACGTGCGCAAGCTGCGGCAGGGCCCCCCAGGAGCCATGGCGTCGGTCGATGTGGGGGCGGTGACCTTCCCGCCTCAGCTCGACATCGTCGAGGACCACGTCCAGGATGCGGTGAGCAAGGGGGCGCGGGTGCTCGTCGGCGGTCACAGCCGGCGCGACTCCGGACGCTTCTTCGAGCCGACGGTGCTGGTCGATGTCGACCACTCGATGAAGATCATGCGTGAGGAGACGTTCGGCCCCACGCTGCCGATCATGAAGGTCGGCGACGCCGAGGAGGCGCTGCGATTGGCCAACGACTCCCCCTATGGGCTTCAGGCCAGCGTGTGGACGCGGGACACGGAGCGCGGCGAGGCCTTGGCGCGGCGGATCCAGGCCGGGGTGGTCTGCATCAACGACGCCCAGGTCAACTACACGGCGCTCAATCTGCCGATGGGCGGTTGGAAGGCCTCCGGACTCGGTACGCGCCACGGCGCGGCCGGGATCCGCAAGTACACCAAGGTGCAGTCGCTGCTCGTGACCAAGCTCGCCCCCAAGCGCGACCTCCACATGTTCCCCTACACGCGGGTTCGCACCCAGGCGCTGCGTGGGCTGGTCAAGCTCCTCTACGGGCGGGGAAAGCGGGCTTAGGCGCGCTAGGCGCCCGCGAGCAGGCCTAAAGGCCGCCGCCCGAGTAGTTGGTCCAGACGCTGGCCCCGAACGGGGTCACCCCGCTGGAGTCGGCGTAGCCGACACGCTGGAGGCCGAACAGCTTCTCGATGCTGGCCAGGAGCGAGAAGTGGTTGAAGTAGTCGGTGACCTCTGGGTTGTTCGGCTTGACGTACTGGGAGAGCAGCAGGAGCCCGACCTGGCCGCCGCCTCCGGTCGGATTGACCTGGCCACCCGAGGTGGTTGAGCTACCGGTCGTTCCCGTCGCGCCGGTTGCGCCGGTCGACCCCGTGGACCCTGTAGAGCCGGTTGCGCCGGTCGACCCCGTGGAGCCGGTCGCGCCCGTCGAGCCGGTGGCCCCCGTCGTGCCGGTCGAGGAGTCCCCCTGCATGTTGGGGTAGTTGGGTGTCGAGCAGCAGCTGCTGGAGTCGGCGTCGGGGCCGGTCTGGGGGGCGTTGTCGAAGGTGATGGCGATCAGGCCGCCGGCCCTGTAGGCGGGCGACTTCATGATCTGGGGGATGACCTTCTTGAGGAAGGCGTCCGCTGGCCCCATGCCCGCGGGTGCCTTCGGGGCGCACGGGGTGTCGCTGCCGTCGTCGCACGTGTCCGCGACGATGTAGGAGAAGGCCGGAGTGGTGCTCGCCTTCTTCAGATCGGTCGACAGGTGGCTGATGGGGACGTTGGTCTTGGGGCACCCGCTGGCCAGCGCGAGCGAGGAGAAGAAGAGGAACGGGTTGCGCCAAGTCGCGTAGGGCTGAGAGGGGGTGGGATAGGGGCCGGTTGAGCCGCTCAGCTTGGGGTGGCAGGTCTCCGGGCGGGCCTGCTTCTGCGATCCCTGAGTCTGCAGGTAGGCCTTCCACTTGAGGTTGTCGGCGGTCAGCTCGTCGGCCAGAGACGGGGCGCTGGCCGGGAATACGCAGCCGCTGCCCAGCACCTGCCCGTCGGCGCCCAGGCCGCTGGCCGTGAGCATGTCGTAGTTGGGACAGTCCGCGGTCGTCTCCGGGTTGGGCCCCTGGCCGCTGACGAGACCGATCTCGTTGGCCAACGGACTCCCCGCCACCGCGTAGTAGTTGACCAGGAGCTCGCCCTTCTTGACCAGCGTCTTGGCCAGGTAGGGGTCGCTGGCGGCATGGCCGAACGTCTGGTTGTAGCCCTGGTCGGAGAGCACGACCATGAATACGTGCTTGATCGGCGGCAGATTGCTCGAAGTGGTGGTGCCGCCGCTCGAGCTCGAGGCCCCCGACGTCGACCCCGAGGAACCGCCCGCCGGAGTTGCCGGAGCTGGGGTCGTCGTGGTGATGGTGATCGATCCGCCGCCGCCACCACCACCTCCGCCGGCGCTGCCGCCCGAGGACGCGCTCGTGCTCGGCGGAGCCGACGGTGACTGAGCCACGACGATGGGAGCCAGGCTGTCGGCCGCGCTGCCGCTGACCAGCGACCCGACGATGACCCCGAATCCGAGCATCCCCATAACTGCCACGGCAGCGGCCCGCGGGGCTCCGAGCCAGGCGTCGAAACGACCGGGCTCGGGTGGAGGCGCCGGCGCCGGCAACGGCGCGCCCGCAGCGACGCCGTGCCCTCGCTCGCGAATCCCGCCGATGACACCTGACATGTAGGCCGGCAGCGCCCCCCGGCGCGCGCCGCATGCGACGCAATAGCGCTGGTCGTGGGCCAGCCGTGAATTGCACTCCGCGCAGCGAAGGGGGCTGGACTTGTGAACGCGCTGATCGGCCATCGCGACTGACCAGTCTCGCTCGCCGGGGGGCCCAGATTGTGAACGCCGTGTGACCGGGGCGGAACAGCCGCGAAAAGGCGAAACTTCCCGTTCACAAGCCAGATTTCGGGATTCCGCCGATCGGCTCAGTCACACGTTGGTTACATCCTCGGCCTGTGGCCGGACCATACTGGCGCCCGTGTCCACGGACGCGATAAGGGGTGCCAGCACGGCGCAAGATGACGCTCCCACGACGGAACTCGTCACGGGCGTCGTGGGCGATCGGTGCCCCAACTGCCAGGCGCCGATGGCGGCCGATCAGCGCTACTGCCTGAACTGCGGCGAGCGTCGCGGCCGGGCGCGCTTTTCGCCCACCACCTTCGCCGCTCCAGCCGCTGCCGCCGGCGGGACGACCGAGACCACCGTGGTCTCGCATCACCATCGCTCCCGCTTCTCCGGCGGCGCCACCCTGGTGGCCGGCGTGGCGACGCTCCTCATCGCGCTGGGTGTGGGTGTCCTCATCGGTCACAACAGCAACACGGGCAAGGCGCCGACGCAACCGATCATCACCGTGGGCGGCGGTGGCGCCGCCACCAACTCGGCCTCTACGCCCGCGACCACGACCCCCGCCTCGACCGGCAAGGCCTCCAAGAAGGTGGCCAAGGCGACCGTCGTCCACGTCACCGCCAAGGCGGCGAAGGCGGCCACGGCGGCGGCGGGAAAGGTCCTCGGCAGCAGCAAGAACCTGTCCAACAACGTGCAGCAGTCGGTGGGGGGGTCGTGTAGCGGCGGCGCTGGGTGTCAGGGCGGCAAGTTCACCGGCAACTTCTTCCCGAACGGCTGACGCGTGCCCGAGCTGCTCAATAAAGCCAGCGGGGCCGTGACCAAGCCGTTCCGGCGTGGATCTCGTGGGGCCGAAAAGCCGCCGGCCAAGCGCGGCGGCGGCTTCGGAGAGCCCAGCGACGATGCCGCGCTGATCGATCTCCAGCGGCGTCGCGACCAGCTGAACGCCCGGGTGGCCGAGCTTCAGTGGGATCTGGGTGGCCTCGTCTACGAGATGGCCATCCGTGATGCGATCCGCGTCGACGTCATCGTGCGCCGGGCCGCCGAGCTGCAGAACGCGGACGCTGAGCTCAACGAGGTCGAACGCATCCTGCGCCTTGAGCAGACCTCGACTGCCGGGCAGTGCGCCTCGTGCAGCGCGCCGCACTCGACCGGTGCCGCGTACTGCTGGCAATGCGGCCAGCCACTGCTCCAGGAAGTACCCAGCGACACCATCGCCAGGACGTAGCGCCGCGTCAGCCGAACTGGCCGGTGACGTAGTCGCGGGTCCGGCTGTCCTGCGGGGAGCGGAAGATCGTCTCCGTGTCGCCGTACTCGATCAGGGTGCCCACCCCCTCGACGCGGTCGAGGCTGAAGAACGCCGTCTGATCGGCGACCCGCGCCGCCTGCTGCATGTTGTGGGTGACGATCACGATCGTGTAGCGGCTCTTGAGCGTGTGCATGAGGTCTTCGATGGCGGCGGTCGAGACCGGATCAAGCGCCGAGGCCGGCTCGTCCAGCAACAGGACGTCAGGCTCGACTGCGACCGCGCGCGCGATGCACAACCGCTGCTGCTGGCCGCCGGAGAGGCCGAGGGCGTTTGACCGTAGGCGGTTCTTGACCTCGTCCCACAGGGCCGCGTGCTTGAGCGCGCGCTCGACCCGCTCGTCGAGCCCCGACCGCAGGCCAAGGTTTCGCGGCGCCCAGGCGACGTTGTCGTAGATCGACTTCGGGAACGGGTTGGGCTTCTGGAAGACCATCCCGATCCGGCGCCGCACCTCGGCCCGGTTCACGGTGGGCCCGTAGACATCGTGTCCGTGGTAGAGGACCTCGCCGGTCAGGCGGAAGCTCGGGATCGCGTCGTTCATCCGGTTGAGGCTGCGGATGAAGGTGGATTTGCCACATCCCGACGGTCCGATCACCGCCGTCACCAGGTTGCGGCGGATCTTGAGGCTCGTCCCCATCAGCGCCCGGTTGCTCCCGTAGTAGACGGACATGTCACGGATGTCGAACACCACCGGGCGCGCGTCGTTGATGCGCGCCCCCTGGGTCCGCCGGCTGGCGATCGTGGGCGCCGGGATGGCATCCGTGCGCAGCCGGACACGACCGGGAACCGGCTGGTCGTCCGGCGCGCGCTCCTCGGTTGACCCCCAGACCGTCATGACGCGAGCATCTTGCCACGGCTACGGACGAACAGCGCCCGCGCTACGACGTTCGCCACCAGGATGATCACAAGTAGAACGAATGCCGCTCCCCACGCGTGCGCGAAAGCGTTTGGGATCGCTTCGTCGGCGATAGTCAAGATGTAGATGGGAATACTCGGGATAGCGTGGAACGGATTCAGATCCGTGACCGCGGGGTTGAAACCTGAACCGTCAGCCAGCAGCACCGGAGCCGTTTCACCGGCCCCCCGGGCAATGGCCAGGATCGCGCCGGTGAGGATTCCACCGCTCGCCGCAGGGAGGATCACCGTCAGCACCGTGCGCCAGCGGCTCACGCCGAGCGCATCGGCGGCCTCTCGCAAAGTCCCCGGGACAAGCAGGAGCACCTCCTGGCTGGAGCGCGCCATCAAGGGGAGCATCACAATCGCCACCGCGATTCCGGCCGCGAACCCGGACGGCTGGTGAAGCGGAATAACGATGAGCCCGTAGATCACGAGTCCCACCACGATCGTCGGGACTCCCTGGAGCAGGTCGAGCGCCAGCTTCAATGTCTGGCCGGTGCGAGAACGGCTGCCGGCGAACTCGGTGAGATAGAGGCCGGTGAGGATGCCGATGGGCGCGGCGACCAGGGCCGCGATGGCGACGATCTCAATCGTCCCCAGCAGATAGCTGCCGATCCCGCCGCTGACCAGCCCCACCGGGTTATGGATGAAGAAGCCGAGGCTGATCACCGACGCGCCCTTGCTCACCACCGAGAAGACGACCAGCGCGAGCATGGCCACCCCGATGGCCGCCGCCAGGGTTGCGCCGACGCGGACCGCGCGGTCGACGCCGTCGCGCCGCCGCAGATTGCCCGTGGCGGTCAGCGGAGCCGTCGGATCGAACAGCGGCGCCTCGGGGGAGGTGAGCTCAGCGCCCGGAGTCAAACCGCCACCGCCCGGGCATACGCGCGCTCCACGTCGAACCGCCGCGCGATCAGGCGGGCCAGGAGGCTTGTGATGAGGCCGATCACGAGCAGGATCAGCCCGCAGTACCAGAGCGCCGCCAGCTCAAGGTTGCTCGAGGTGCCGAGAAACTCATTGGCCATCCGCTCAGCCAGCGTCGCCCCCGGCGCGAACAGCGACACATTGATCTGGCTGACGTCGCCGACGATGAACGACAGCGCGATGGCCTCGCCGAGCGCCCGGCCAAGGGCCAGGACCATCGCGGCGCTCACCCCTGAGATGGTGCTGGGGAGGACAACCCCGCGGATGACCTCCCACTGGGTGGCGCCCAGAGCCATGGCTCCTTCCCGGAGCTCCCGCGGGACGGTCAGGAACAGATCGCGGCTGAGGGCCGAGATGATCGGCAGGATCATGAACGTCAGCACGAGCCCGCCGGTGAAGATGCTGAACCCGGTGGTCTGGGGTGGTCCGAAGAGCGGAATCCATCCGAGCACGTTGTGCAGGCCGGGCTCGATGCTGTGGATGAACGGCACCAGCACGACCAGCCCCCAGAGCCCGTAGATGATGCTCGGGACCGCGGCCAGCATCTCCACCAGGGGGCCGACCACAGATCGCACGCGGGGAGAGGCCAGCATGGCCAGGTAGATGGCGATCGACAGTCCGAGGGGACCGGCGATCACGAGCGCCATCAGCGAGCTGACGACGGTGCCGTAAATGAGCGTGGCGGCGCCGAGGCGGCCGAAGTGGGGGTTCCACTCCTGGTGGCCGAGGAATCCGAGGCCGAAGTGGCCGATCGCCAGGTTGGAGTTGCCGATCAGCTGGTAGACGACCTCGACGAGCGTCGCCAGCACGACCAGACCAGCCAGCGCACACAGGCCATAGAGCACGAGATCGCCGGTTTCGCCCCCTCCACGCACAGCGCTTACCCGCGCGCGCAGCCGCCCCGGTGGTGAACTCGCCCTCGATGCCACGCGTCGCAAGGCTAAACAAGAACCCCGTGAGGGCAGGGCGCCAGACGCGGCAAGTCCTCCCGCTTTACAAAAAATCAACATCTCAGTGACAACTCGGCCACAGCGGGCCTGATCGACCTCGCGATGCTTGCGCCTGGCTCGAGTTGGGCGGCCGGGCTACACCGAGCTGAACCGGTGTTCTCAATGAAAGGAATTGCTTTGCTCTTGAAGAGATTGACCAGTGTCGGTGCCGCGACTCTGCTCGCGGGCTGCGTGCTGGGCGTGAGTGCCACCGCCGCTTCGGCGTCGGCGAAGCTCGTGGGCGAGGGGTCGACCCTCGTCGCGCCGCTTGAGGCCGAGTGGGCCGCGGCGTGGGACAGCTCGACCGGCAACACGGTCACCTTCACCGCCGACGGCTCGGGCGCCGGCTACAAGGGGATCGCCAACAACATCGATGACTTCGGGGCCTCAGACGCGCCGCTGTCGGCGTACTCCTCCCCGGTTTGCTCGAACTGCGTCCAGATCCCGTGGGCGCTGTCGGCGACCGGGGTGAGCTACAACATCCCCGGGCTCCGGCTGAAGCGGGGTAAGGCGCTGCACCTGAGTCCCCAGGATCTGGCCGGGATCTACCTCGGCACGATCACCAATTGGTCTGACCATCGGATCACCTCGCTCAACCCGGGCGTGCACATCCCCAGCACGACCATCACCCCGATCTGGCGCAACGATGCCTCCGGCGACTCATTCGCCTTCAGCTCGGAGCTGTCGGATGTCTCGGGTGCCTTCCGCGGCGCCGTCGGGCCCTCGACCCAGCCGGCCTTCAAGAAGGGCGTGGGCGCCAAGGGCAACAGCGGCATGGCGTCGGCTCTGGCCTCGACTCCGGGTGGGATCGCCTACATCTCGGTGGCCTACCTGCTCGCCAACAGCCTTCCGGCGGCGGCGGTGCGGAACAACGCCGGGCGCTATGAGGTCCCGAACCTGAACGCGATCGAGAACGCAGCGTCGGTGTTCCACTCGGTGCCGAGCAACGATCAGCTCACGATCGTGAACCCGCGACGGGGCGCCAAGAACGCGTACCCGATCTCGACCTACACGTACGTGATCGTCCACCGGGGCGCAACGCAGGGCGCGCTTCTGCAGGAGTTCATCGGCTACGCCCTCACCGGAGGGCAGCGGTTTGGTCCGCGGCTCGGCTTCGCGCCGCTGCCAAAGGACGTTCTCCGCGCTGCCCAGGCCGAGCTGCACGCGGTCTGATTCGGACATGAAGCGGGCAATTGTGCGGGCCCGGTCGCTTCGGCGGCCGGGCCTTCGCCCTCAGAAATCGTTGTTTTCTACGCAAGAGATCCGGAGGTATTCGTGAGACGTCGCACCTGGATCGCCCTGACCGTGGTCATGGCGGCCTCATTCGCAGGAAGCGCTGGGATGGCTGTGGCGGCCGGGGCCAAGACCGCAGGCAGCACCGGCAAGGCGACCAAGCTGGTCTGTAAGGAAGAACTGATCGCCGCCGCCCCGGAGGGAACGAACGTGGTGGACCAGCCGCCGGCGCAGGGTTCGCAGTACGGACCCGTCAACTGCCGTCCGTTTGGGCCGGCGGGCTTCGGCGCCGGCACCATCGCGACTAAGTTCAACGTGCCTGACAGCGGCGACACCGTGGGCAAGTACACCCAGTACTTCAACGCGGGCACGGTCAAGGGCACCTTCGACCTGACTCCTACGGAGTCCAACTTCTCAGCAACGACCTTCACCGCTCAGGACTGGCAGGGAACGGTGAAGGTGTTGAAGGGGACGGGCGTCTACCAGGGAATCAAGGGCAAGAAGGTCGGCACGATTGCGTGCACGAGCGTCGATAGCGTGCATCTGCACTGCGTCGAGAAGGTCACCCTCAAGACGCTGTAGCGACTCGAGCTGCCCACGGCCCAGCCGGGGACCGGTGACCGTTGGCCTGGTCGGATGGTTTTTCTCCTCTTTCCATCCGACCAGGCCTTCGCCTTTTCAGCGGTTCACGCAGGCCGGAATCTGAAGCGCACGCCAGGCCGCGTTGGCCTGTGACTCGAGCGGCGCCAGGCGCCGCTGCAGAGCGGCGAAGGCGAGCGCCGGATCCTGGTGGTGATCCAACCCGGAGAGGGTCCGTTTCACCTCCGTGATCTCACGCCCCAGCGCACCGAGGGCATCGGCGTAGACGGCCTGGTCGGAGGCAACGGTGCGAACCGACTTTAGTCGCCGAAGCTCCGGCTCCAGTACCGCGAGCCCGTCTCCTAGGAAGGCTTGGTAATGGCTCTGCCTAGGCCTGTCCTGCTCAAGGCGCCGGTTGGCGGCGGTGCAGATCCGGGCGGCCCGGGTTTGCAGCCGGCTGGAGGCCGACGAGGAGCCGCCGCCACAGCCGGTCAGGCACGCCGCGCTGAGCACCAGGACGAGGCCACGCCTCACCGCAGCGCGACGCCCAGCAACGACTCGAGCTCGGCGATCGTCTCGGCGGAAGAGCTGTGGCGCACCGTGGCCATCCCCAACTCGGCCGCCGGCTTGAGATTGAAAGGCAGATCGTCGACGAACACGCACCGGCCGGGCGGGAGGCCGATTTTTTCCGCCCCGAGGGCGTAGATCTCGGGGCTCGGCTTACGGATCCCGATCTCGCCTGAGATGACCACGCCGTCGAACAGGCGGCCGAGCTGCTCCCGGTCATAGCGCCGGGTGCCCCAGGAGTTCGAGATGAGCCCGGTCCGCACCCCCTGGGCGCGGGCCCGTTCCACTGCCGCCAACATGTCCTCGTCGGGACCGGCCCCCGCGAAGACGCGCTCGATCAACCCGGGCGCATCCACGCCGAGGACCTCGGCGAACCGAGGCTCGAACTCGTCCTCGTCGATCTGCCCGGTCTCGAGCGCGATGAGCAGATCGCGGGAGCTCGGATCCTCACGGAAGCGCTGGCGGAGCGTGTCCGGCTCCAGCCCTTCGAGTTCGCAGAAGGCCCGGAAGGCGGCGAACACGTCGGTCGTCAGCACCCCGCCCCAGTCGACGAGGAGGCCCTGGTACGGCCCGTTCTCAGAGCCCATGCTGGGAGACGTCCACGGCGCGCTGGGCGATCTCGATCACCCCTTCACCAAACGACTGGAGATACGGATCGTCGGTGGAGCCGGCCAGCGCACGCTTGTAGTTGCCCTCCATGAACACGATCGCCTTCCACAGGGCGAGCGTCACGTACCAGTTCAGTGCGCTCATCGAGCGTCCCGAACGGGCGCAGTAACGGCTCACGAGCTCGTCGCGGGTCGGGAAGCCCTCAAGCCGGGTGACCGTGTGCAGATTGAACTTGGACGGCGGATCGTCGGGCTGGGCCCACTGCATGACCATGTAGCCGAGGTCGGCCAGCGGATCGCCGATCGTCGCCATCTCCCAGTCGAAGATGGCCACGAGCTGCGCCGGTGCCTGGGCGGCGAACATCGTGTTGCCGAGCCGGTAGTCGCCGTGCACGACGGTGGCGGGTGGTGATTCGGGCAGGTTCTCACGCAGCCACGTACCGACGGTCTCGACCTCCGGGATCTCTCGCGTCTTGTTGTGTTCCCACAGCCCGCCGAAGCGGCGGAGCTGGCGCTCGAGGTAGCCGCTCGGCTTGCCGAAGCCGTCAAGCCCGGCCTCGCACCAGTCGACCGCGTGGAGCTCGACCAGGGCGTCGATCAGCTGGTCGGCGATCCGGCCGCGCTCCTCGGGGCTGTCGAGCTCAGGCGGGATCGAGTCGGTGATGACCTCGCCCTTGACCTCCTCCATGATGTAGAAGGGAGAACCGATCAGTTCGGGGTCGTCGCAGACAGCGAGGACACGGGGAAGGCGGACCGGTGTCGGCTCCAGCGCGCGCAGCAGCCGCGCCTCCCGGAGCACGTCGTGAGCGCTTGGGGGCAGCGGCCCGCGCGGCGGGCGGCGCAGCACGACGCCGGTGGAGAGAATGAAGGTGACGTTCGAGTGGCCCTCGCCGATGGGCTTGGCGGTCAGCCCCTCAGCTGCGTCAAGGCCGTTGGCGGCCAGGAACCGCTGCAAGGGCTCGATGACGAGCAGCGGCTCGCGGGAGTTCCCGGCCGCCTCCTCGCGGGTCTGGACGATGTCATCGGGGGCAAGGGCAACGGTCATGCCGGGCGGAGAGTATCGGCCGGGGCTACCCTCGAATATGGAGTCATGCCAGAGCTGCCCGAGGTCGAGATCACCGCGCGTCACCTGGACGCCGCCCTGAGTGGCGTCGAGGTGGAATCAGCGCTGGCTCCGGGCGTCAACGCGCTGCGAAGCTTCGATCCTCCCCTATCGGATCTGGTGGGCCAGCGCTTTCTCTGGGTCCACCGGCGCGGCAAGCTGTTCGTGCTCGAACTCGACGGCGGGCTCTCGCTGATCGTGCACCTGATGTCGGCCGGGCGGCTCCAGCTGTTCGACAGTCGCGCGTCGCTGCGGGACCGGACGTCGCGATTGCTCATACGCCTGACCGACGGACGGGAGCTCCGGCTGCGGGAGTTCGGAACCCGGCAGCGGGCGTGGGTCAAGCTGCTGCGCACGCCCGCGCTCGACGACGACGAGACGCTGCTCTCGCTCGGCCCGGAGGCGTGGCCGGATCCGCCAGCGCTGGCCGAGCTGCTCGATCAGCCGCGGCCGCTCTACGCACTGCTCCGCGACCAAGACGTGATCGCGGGGATCGGCCGCTCCTGGGTGGACGAGATCCTCCATACCGCGATGCTCTCGCCGTTCAAGCGCGGCTCCGATCTGGAGCCGGACGAGGCCGAGCGCCTGCGCGAGGCGATGGTGGGCCGGCTCGGTGACGCGATCGCCCACTACGAGCAGGTCATCTCGTTGCCGATTCCCGACAAGCTGCCGATGCCGCTGACCGTGCACCGCCACCAGGGCGAGCCGTGCCCCCGCTGCGGCGATCGGCTCGAGGCCGTCTTCTACGAGGACTACGTGATGTGTTACTGCCCGAGCTGTCAGACCGAGGGCAAGGTGCTCAAGGACCGGCGGCTGTCCCGGATTCTGAAGTAGGCGGCCTGAACGCCGGCTTGCGCCGGCGTCGCCGCCGGTGAGATGATCGGCGCCCACGCACCGGGGCCGGGCCGGGCGGCACATCATTAATCAGAGGAGGCGGAGTCATGCGTTCACGTATCGCAGCGAGTGCGGTTGTCCTCGCGGTCCTGGGCACGCTGGGGGGAGTCGGGTCGATCGCGTTGGCGGCCGGCACGCAATCCGGCGGTGCCGTGAAGATGTACGGGGTGCCCAAGGGTGCCGGCGGCGCATTCATGTTCACCGGTGCCATCGGCGACTACGGGCAGACGCAGAGGGAGAACGCGAACGGGACGCCGAATGCCAACGGCAGCTACGTAAAGTTCACCCTCAAGCACGGCACGTTCGTCGCCAACGCAACGGGGTTCTTCAACGCGCTGAATCACGCCAAGTTCTCGTTTAGCAAGGCGAGCTGCTCGGGCTCCTTTGGCGCCTCCGGACCGGCCACGCTGTCCGATGGCACCGGCTCCTACGCGGGCATCAGCGGTACGTTGCGAGTGGTCGGCACGTTCGCCGAGATCGGACCCCGGCTCAAGAACGGCAAGTGCAACATGAGTAATAAAGCCAAGCCGTTGTCGCAGTTCAACGTTGTCACCGGTACGGGGCACGTGAGCTTCGGCTAGGCGTCGATCATCTGGGGGGCGGTGTCGGCGGCTAGGATCGGAGCATGCTTTCGCCCGGCGACACCGCCCCCGACTTCACGCTCCCCGACCAGCACGGCAACCCGGTCAAGCTGTCGGATCTCAGGGGCCAGAAGGTCGTCGTGTACTTCTACCCCAAGGCGGACACGCCGGGGTGCACGATCCAGGCCTGTGGTATCCGCGATCATCAGGCCGACTACGACGCCGCCGGAGCGGTTGTGCTGGGCGTCTCGCCCGACCCGGTGAAGAACGTGGCCAAGTTCGACGACAAGTTCGATCTCGGGTTCACGCTCCTGGCCGACGAGGACCATTCGGTGGCCGAGAGCTACGGCGTGTGGGTCGAGAAGTCGATGTACGGCCGCAAGTACATGGGCAACGAGCGGACCACCTTCGTGATCGGGCCCGACGGCGTCATCGCAGACGTTCTGCGTAACGTCAAGCCCGCCGAGCACGACGATCTGGTCCTGGGTGCGCTGAGTTAGATCCGTCACACTGGTTTTCGGCATATTGTCTGCCGGACCCAACAGGCGGGTAGCGCAAGCCGATGCGGCGCTTCGGTGAGCACTACGTGCGTGGCCTGGGCATGGCCACGCGCAACAACGGTCTGGCCTACGGATACTCGATCACGGCGACCGCGTCATTCGGGGTTCTCTACCGCACTGCCCCCCCGGGCAGCGTGGCTCGCATCTTTCTCTTTGTGCTCGGGAATGGTGTCGGCTTCGCCATCGTCAGCGGACTCGTCACCCAGGGCTTTCGCCGGCGCGTGGACCGGGAGCCGCCGGTGGTACTGGCCCTGGCGACTGCGTTCGCCGTCATCTCGACCAGCGTCGGGGTGGGAATCGCCGCGCTCGTCGGTTGGGGCGTCGGCGGATGGCTCGCCTGGATACTCGGCGGCGTCCTGTCCACCTGGGCCTACCTGTCGGTGGCGGCGCTTGAGATCGCGCTCTCCCGCGGCCTCCACGAGGCCGTGGGCGATGTCTCACCCGAGGATCGCTAGAGCTACTGGAGACCCTCGCGGGCCTCACGGACCAGCGTCACGGCCTCCGGGAACACGTGCGCCATGACCGTCCGCAACTGCTCTGACTGCTGCTCGGTCGTGCCCTGGATGTTGATGCGGTTCATCGCCGCCACCGTCAGGTCGACCGCCAGCTTGATCGCGTTGTCGGCCCAAGCCAGACGCTGGGCTCCCTGCATCTGCTCCGCGAATTCGCCGAGCCTGCGATGAAGGTCATCCGGGTCGCCGAAGAGGTTTTCGAAGCCACTTCCTTCCATAGGAGAGATGGTAGCCCGTGCGCTCACCGGGACCGGGCGAAGGACACCTGGCCACTACCATTGGCTGCCGCATGACGACGGTCGACCACGTTTCCCGTGAGCTGAGGCTCCGGCCCCGGGTGGCGCTGCTCTCCGCAGGGGCCGGCGTGCTCCTGTTTGGAGCCATCGTCCTCGAGTCGGTGGGCACGCGCGCGAGCGTGGACGAGGTCACGGCCCAGCTCCTGGCCATCCACGACCGCACCGGTCTTCAGATCCTCGGCGGCGTCGTCAACGGTCTCGGCATGATCGCCCTCGCGGCGACGCTTGCCTTCCTCTTCACCGCGGCCAAGGCGCGGCGGCCCGAAACGGCCCAGGGAACGCTCATCGCCGCGGTTGCCGGCGCCTGCCTGGCGGCGATTGCCGGCGTTGCCTCGTCGGTGGTCCTGGTCAGCAAGGCGAACGACTTTGCCGCCCACGGAGCGCAGACCTATCCGCAGGCGAACGCGTTGCTGAGCACACCGACGGTGACCGTCCCTCAGTATCTGAGCCTGCTCGGCGCGCTGGGCCTCGCGGTTGGGTTCGTGCTCATCAGCCTGAACGCGATGCGCGTGGGGCTCCTGCCGAAGTTCCTGGGTTATCTCGGCATCGCCGCCGCCGTGGCGGCGGTGTTCTTTGCCGGTGCCGGTGGCATTGGCCTGTTGATTGAGGTGGCGTGGCTGTTCGCGCTGGCCTATCTCCTCGGCGGCCGGTGGCCGAACGGCGATCCTCCCGCCTGGCGCACCGGCCAGGCGGTGCCGTGGCCCTCGAACGCCGAGCTGCGCGAGCAGCGCCAGCGTGGCGCGGGACGAAACGGGGCGGCGGCCAAGCCCGCGCGTAAGACCGATCGCACGCCCGCGGAGCCGGTGGCGGCGGCGACCACAGTCACTCGGGCGACGACGCCCAAGCGCAAGCGCAAGCGGCGCAAGTAGCGCCCGGTTCCGCCAGCGCCCCGCCAACGGCTGCCGTTCGTCGTACGCAGGCGACCGCTCGTCCCGGCCGCGCCGCCTTCGACCGATCCTCCTTGCCGAAGCAGGCGGCGGGCAGCAGATTGCGTTCCCAATCTGTTCAACGATGGGACAGGAGGCACTTGATGGAAGCTGCTCGAGTTGGTCCTGGAGCAGGTGGTGTCGGGGCGCGGGAGGCCGACGTGGCGCCGGCACCCGCGGCGGCGGATCCCACGGCAGGCCGTCTCGCCGGCTGGACGCCTGCCGATCCGGGTCCGCTGGGCCTGGCCGGTTTCGCGGGCACGACGTTCGTGCTCAGCCTGATCAATGCGAACCTGGTCAGCGCCAAGGGGATTGGCGCCGTGCTCGGGCTTGCCCTGGCGTATGGCGGCCTGGCTCAGCTTCTGGCGGGCATGTGGGAGTTCCGGACCGGAAACACGTTCGGAGCCGTGGCGTTCACGTCATACGGCGCGTTCTGGATCTCCTTCTTCTTCATCGTCCGCTTGACGCCGGTCTCACTGATCACCCCACACGCGTTGTCGGCGTACCTATGGATGTGGGGAATCTTCACCACCTACATGTTCTTCGCCTCGCTGCAGACCACCGGCGCAATCGCGGTCGTGTTTCTGCTCCTGGCGGCGACATTCATATTCCTCGCCATCGGCGACATGGGTACGGGCCACACCAGCATCACCCACGTCGGCGGCTACGTCGGGCTCGCCACTGCGATCGCGGCCTGGTACGCGTCGTTTGCAGCGGTGATCAACTCGACGTTCGCGCGGGTCCTCCTTCCGGTTGTCCCGCTGAGGAGGGTCTGAGTTCCGACCGCAGCGATCGATATGGCCTGGCTGCAGGTAGTAACGTAGACAGGCAAATTCGCTGCATATCTGTAGCGCCAGGGCGCCGGCCTGAGGCCGGCGCCCTCGGTCGCCAACGTCGGCTCGAAAGCTCAGAGAAGGGGAAGGAGAGGCTCTGATGGCAGACACGACTGAGGAAACGACCCAAGAGGAAGAGGTCGATTACTCCGAGGACAAGATCGCCGTCCACTGGAAGGAAGAGGAGTACGTCGAGCCGCCTGAGAAGTACAAGGAGCAGGCGAACGCCAACGACAAGTCGATCCTGGAGAAGTTCGCGCCGGAGAACTTCCCGGACTCCTTCGTCGACTACGCGGAGCTGCTCGATTGGGACCAGAAGTGGGACGAGATCGTCGACACGAGCAACCCGCCGTTCTTCAAGTGGTGGGTCGGCGGCAAGCTGAACGCCTGCGTCAATTGCGTCGACCGTCACCTTAAGTCACGCGGCGACGAGGACGCGATCATCTGGGTCGCCGAGCCCGAGGACGACGAGCCGGTCCACATCACCTACAAGGAACTCCACCGCCGCGTCAACGAGTTCGCGGCGCTGCTCAAGGACCACTGTGGCGTCAAGCCGCAGGACCGGGTCACCTTTCACATGCCGATGGTTCCCGAGCTGCCCGTGGCCATGCTCGCGTGCGCCCGCCTGGGGGTCATCCACTCTCAGGTGTTCGGCGGCTTCAGTGGGGCGGCGGCGGGCCAGCGGATGGCCGACGCCGACAGCAACATCCTGATCACGATGGACGCCTACTACCGCAACGGTGACCTGATCGACCACAAGATCAAGGCCGACGATGCGGTCGAAGCGGCGAAGAAGGAGGGGACCGAGGTAGAGAAGATTCTCGTCTTCCGGCGCATCCCGGGCGAGTACCACTCCGAGTCCGAGATGGTCGAGGGACGCGACGAGTTCGTCGACGAGCTCCTCTCCGATTACGAGGGCCAGGAGGTCGAGCCCGAGTCGATGAAGGCCGAGGACACGCTGTTCTTGATGTACACGAGCGGCACGACCGGCCGGCCCAAGGGCGCGCAGCACTCGATCGGCGGCTACCTGAGCTACGTGGCCGGGACGTCGAAGTACTACCAGGACATCCATCCCGAGGACACGTACTGGTGCTTCGCCGACATCGGGTGGATCACCGGGCACTCCTACATCGTCTACGGGCCGCTGGCCCTGGGGACGACGACGGTGATGTACGAAGGTGTCCCCACCTACCCCAACCCGGGGCGGCCGTGGCGGATCGCCGAGAAGCTCGAGGTGGACATCTTCCATACCGCGCCCACGACGATCCGGATGCTCCGCAAGGTGGGTCCGGACGAACCGGGCAAGTACGACTTCCAGTTCAAGACCATGACCACGGTGGGCGAGCCGATCGAGCCCGACGTCTGGCGCTGGTACTGGAAGACGGTGGGCAAGGGTGAGGCCGCGGTCACCGACACGTGGTGGATGACGGAAACCGGTGGCTTTTTGGGTTCGACGCTGCCCTTCCTGCAGCCGATGAAGCCGGGCAGCTGTGGGCCGGCGGCGCTGGGTATCCAGCTCGTCATCTACGACGAGAACGGGGAGGAGATCCCCAAGGGCTCTGGGAAGGCGGGCTACATCTGTGTCAGCAACCCGTGGCCCGGCCGGATGCTCACCGTGTGGGGCCAGGACGAACGCTTCATCGACACCTACTACAAGCGCTTCAACAAGGACAAGGACTCCAAGGAGTGGAAGGACTGGCCGTTCATGTGCGGCGACGGCGCCGTGCAGGCCGAGGACGGCTATTACCGGATCCTGGGCCGGATCGACGACGTGATCAACGTTGCCGGCCACCGGCTCGGGACCAAGGAGCTCGAATCGGCCGCGATCGAGGTCGACGAGGTGGCCGAAGCGGCCGCGGTCCCGGTGTTCGATGAGACGCGCGGCAAGGTCGTGGAGATGTACATCGCGCTCAAGCCAAACACCGGCGCCAGCGACGAGGATGTGGCCGAGAAGGTCGCCAAGCAGATCGAGTACGACATCGGCAAGATCGCCCGGCCCAAGAACGTCTGGGTCGTGCCCGACATGCCGAAGACCCGGTCCGGGAAGATCATGCGGCGCGTGATCGCGGCGATCTCCAACATGACCGACGTCGGCGACGTCTCGACCCTCGCGAACTCCGAGGTGGTCGAGCAGATCAAGGAGCAGGTGGAGGGCGCCAAGAAGGAGCGCGGCGAGGACACGCAGAAGCTCTCGAAGGACGAGGAGAAGGAGATCCAGGAGTTCGGGGCGCAGTCCGAGTAGCGGGTTGGACCATGCGGGTCCGCTCCGAAGGGCTTATGCGCTGAGCGCGCGAACCCCTTCGGAGCGGACCCGCAGGTCCTTAGTCGGCGAGGCGAAAAAACGTGCGTCGGTCGACGATCGCAAGCGAGCGACGCACGCTTTTTCACCCTCGGTTTCCTGTGGGCGCGTCGCCCTAGCCAGAGTGCCCCAGCCTTGAAGCTAATCGCCGGAGCACTCGGCGGAGGCGGCCGGGTTGGCGGTCTGGTTGCGGGTGCTGCGCGGCGTAGCGCGCGGCCTCATCGGACATGTACCGCTCCCTGGCCTCGGAGTTCGGCATTCCGAGTTGTGAGGGTGGTGCGCCGCCACCGGGTCCGCGGATGAACGACATCCGATCCTCCTACACCCTCAACCGCCGTCCCAATTCCGCCACGTGCCGGCGGGCCACCGGGATCGTTCTTCCGTCGGCGAAGGCGAGTTCAGCCGTGCCGCCGAACTGGGGCCGGAGCTCGACCGCCTTGTTGAGGTTGGCCACGTACTGGCGGTGCACGCGGACAAATCCGTGGGGCTCCCAGCGGTGCTCCAGGTCGGTCAGGGTCGAGCGCATCAGGTAGCGCCCGTCCTCGACCACCACGCGCACGAAGTCGCCGTGTGATTGCGCGTAGAGGATCGAGCTGCGCGGGACGAGCCGGGTCGACCCCGAGCGCACGTTGTCGAGCGCCACCACCTCACTCTCGGCCCCCGCGGCCCGCGCCTGGACGTCGCCGTTGGATGACTTCGAGACGGCCTTGGCCACCCGTTCGAGCGCCTCCTCGACCCGCCTCCGGGCCACCGGCTTGAGCAGGAAGTCCAGCGCCTGGAGCTCGAAGGCGTCAACCGCCGCGGTGTCGTGGGCGGTGACGAACACGAGCTGGGGTGGGGTGGCGAAGCGCCGGAGCACCCGAGCCAGCTCGACCCCGTCCAAATCAGGCATGCGCACGTCGAGGAAGATGGCGTCGTAGGGCTCGGCCGAGGCCTTGACCAGCGCATCGTGGCCGTCGCCCGCCAGCTGCACCTCCTCGACCATGGCCGAGCCGCGCAGCAACCGGGCGAGGTCCTGGAGCTGAGAGCGCTCGTCGTCGACGGCGAGGATCTTGAGGGCGGCACTCATCCGGCCGCGGGCTGGGCCAGCTGCACCCGCTCGGGTCCGCCTTGCAGGTTGGGCACGATCATCACTGCGGTCGTGCCGACGCCGACGTCGGACTCGATCTGAAGGGCGTAGCGCTCCCCGAAGGAGGCTCGCAGCCGGGCGTCGACGTTTGAGACCCCGATCCCGCCGCCGGCGCCGGCGAGGATGGCGGGGACGCGTTCGGGATCGATGCCGGCTCCGTCATCGCGCACCCGGAGCTCGACATCGCCGCCGACGACGCGAGCCACGATCTCGACCCGGCCGGAGCCGGCCCGGCGTTCGACGCCGTGCCGGACCGCGTTCTCGACCAGAGGCTGGATCGACATCGCGGGCACGACGGCGCCGTGCGCCTCGGTGGGCACGTCGATGGACACGCTGAGGTCGGGGAAGCGCGCCTGCTCGAGGCGGAGGTAGCGCTCGACATGGTCGATCTCCTCGCCGAGCGTCACGTAGGAGCGGCCGTCGCGGAACAGGTAGCGCGTGAACTGGGCGAAGTCGATCAGAAGCTCTCGGGCCTCGTCGGGCCGGTCGTGGATCTCGCCCGCCACCGCCGCCAGCGCGTTGTAGATGAAGTGGGGGGAGATCTGAGCCCGCAGGGCACGAAGCTCGGCCTGGGCGAGGCGGCGCTCCTGGTCGGCCACGACCGAGAGCTCGACCTGCGCCGAGACCAGGCTGGCCGCCTCCTGGACGACCCGGAGCTCGGCCTGACTGGGGCGTCCCACGGCGCGGTAGAAGGCGATCAGCGTCCCCACCCGCTTGCCCTGGACGATGAGCGGAGCCAGGACGGCCGAACGCAGCGGGCAGGTGGGATCGGACGACACGAGCCGCGGCTCGACGTGGAGCCGGTGGTCCGGGGTGCGGGCGAGAAGGCGGGACAGGAGGTCACCGGGGCGAACCTGCTCGCGCCCCTCGCCATCGATGGTAAGGACGGCCCGGTTGTCGGCCAGCGCGATGGCTGCCGCGCCGGTGAGGGCGCGCAGGTGCGGCACCGCCCTCTCGGCACTGCGGTTCGTGAGCCCCCGCCGCAGGTGGGGAAGCGTCGCTGTCGCAGCGTGGAGCGCCGACTGCATCCCCAGCGCCTCGGGCGCCTCAGGCGCGCGCCGAGCCTTGATGACCGGCCACGCGGCGGCCATGATCAGGGCAAGCCCTACCCCTAAAAGGATTCCGATTGCGAAATCCATCTCCTCTAGCAACGAAGCTTACTGCCGGTTGAGGCGCGGGTCAGAGCGCGCAATCATCCGCGCATGACCTCAACTGCCCGCATCACCTCCTATGAGCAAGCCCGCGACGAGCACCGCTGGGAAGTGCCAGAGCGCTACAACATCGCCGCCGACGTCTGCGATCGTCATCGGGCGGACAAGCTGGCCATGATCCACGAGGACTTCGGCGGCACGGTCCGGCGGGTCGAGTGGGGCGAGATCCAGGAGAAGTCCAACCGCTTCGCCAACGTCCTCGTTGCCCACGGCGTCGAGCCGGGCGACCGCGTGGCCATGCTGCTGCCGCCCACGCCGGAGACCGCAGCCGCGTTCTTTGGGACGTGGAAGACGGGGGCGATCCTGCTCTCCATGTCGGTGCTCTACGGCGACGAGGGAATCCGCCACCGGATCACCGACTCAGAGCCCAAGGTGCTCCTCACCAACGCCGCCAATGCCGATCGGATCGAACGCTCTCTCGTCGAGCACCTGCTGATGCTGGACGACGAGCTCCTGGGTCAGGGCGGTCCGAGCTTCAACTGCCTGGATACCCGTGCCGAGGACCCGGCCCAGCTCTACTACTCCTCGGGGACGACAGGGCTGGCCAAGGGGATCCTCCACGCGCACCGATACCTGCTCGCGCACGAGGAGTTCGTCTACTGCCACGACGTCCGTGACGGTGAGGTGTTCCACGGCATGGGCGAGTGGGCCTGGGCGGCCGGGATCTGCCCCCTCCTCGGGCCCTGGCGGCTTGGCGCGGTGCAGGCCGTGTACCAGCGCGAGGGCGGGTTCGATCCTCACAAGCAGCTCGACTTCCTCTCCCGCCATGAAGTGACCAACGTGTTCGGGACGCCGACGGCAATCCGCTCGATGATGTCGATCTCCGACGCCGGGACGCGATATCCCCAGAAGTTCCGCATCGTCTGCTCGGCCGGTGAGCCGCTCAACCCCGAGGCGATCCGCTGGTTCCGTGAGCAGTACGGGATCACCGTGCTCGACTACTACGGGCTCACCGAGTCCTATCCCCTGGTCGCCAACTATCCCTTCATGGAGGTTCGCGAGGGCTCGATGGGGCGGCCGGTGCCGGGCTGGGAGGTGTCGATCCTGGATGAGGACGAGCAGCCCGTCGCCTCGGGTGAGCGCGGGGAGATCTGCCTCAGGGCGCGCACCAATCCCCATTACCCGTTGGGCTACTGGCAGCGGCCCGAGGACTCCGAGGAGGTATTCGGGGGTGAGTGGTTCCACACCAAGGACGCAGCCCGAATCGACCAGGAGGGGTACTTCTGGTACGAGGGCCGGGCCGATGACGTGATCATCTCGGCCGGTTACCGAATCGGGCCCTTCGAGGTCGAATCAGCCTGCCTGGAGCACCCCGCGGTGGCCGAGGCAGCGGCCGTGGCCGTGCCCGACGAGCGGCGCGGAAACATCGTCAAGGCGTTTGTCGTTCTGGCCGAAGGCCATGAGCCCAGCGATGCGCTGAGCGAGGAGATCCGGGCCTTCGTCCGCGATCACCTGTCCGCCTACGCGTATCCGCGCCGCCTCGAGTTCGTCGATGAACTGCCCAAGACGCTGACCGGGAAGATCAGGCGGATCGAGCTGCGTCAGCGTGTGCATGACGGCTGACTTCTTCAGCTAAACGAAGGGCGCAAGCTTTCCCAGCGCCTGCGCGTTGGTGGGGCAAATAGGGCTGAAGCCGGGGCTTGCTTGCGCCTGCGCCGGCGGGAACGATCGCAAAGGGGAGTCGATATGCCGCGCACACGGCGCATCCGGGGGTTGCTGTCCACACCGCTGCTCGCAGTCCTGTTGCTGGCGCTGGTGCCCGGCGTGGCCATGGCGACGCTCACGCCCACTTCGGGATCCGTGACCGTCACCGGTACCCCCAAGGTCGGCGGCACGCTCACCTGCAACAACGCGACCTGGACGCCGGAAACCACGGGGGACATGCTGTCTGCGGACTACAGCTGGTACCAGGACTCGGGCAGCGGGACCTTCGTGGCTGACACCGGCAGCGTCGACACCTATCAGCCCACCGTATCCGACGTGGGCCACGGCATCGTCTGCGTGGTGACGGAATCGGAGGACGGTCCGGGGAGCTATGACGATGGGGAGGCGGCCAGTCCGGCGACCAGCACCGTGCAGCCCGGCCCCGGCCCGACCGCCAACACGCTTCCGAGCATCAGCACCTTCGAGGGGCCGAGCGAGATCGGCAACGAGCTCAACTGCGCGCCGGGCACCTACACGCCCGCCACCAAGGGCGACGACGACGAAACCACCGACACCAGCTGGTACTACTGGACCGGGAGCGCGAAAGGTGCTCTGGTTGCGGACACGGCGGATGAGCCCTACTACACGCCGGTAGCGGCCGACGCCAACCACCAGATCGTGTGCGTGGTCACCGAGACGGACGAGACGGATGGCGGCAGCACCACCGCGACCAGCGCGCCGGTGACGATTCTTCCCCAGGCCGCAGCGACGCTCACGCGGTTCAGCGGCACCCTCTCCGGGAACATCGGCGAAGCCGTCGGGGGTGTGAGCGTCACCGCCAACCTCAACCGCCCGAATGGCTCCGGCGGCACCGTCACGGTGGCGACGGGATCGGCCACCACGAGCTCAAGTGGAGCCTGGAGCCTCAGCCTGACTCCGTCCAACGTGGGCTTCGGGGCGCTGGACGATGCACTCACCCTTACCTACGGCCAAGGATCGGCTCCGTCGGGTACGGCTCTGCCGGCCAGCTTCTCCTACTCGCCGGACTTCTTCTATGGCTCATCGAGCACGATCTCGGCCAACGGCCAGACGATCGCCGGTCCGGAACTCTCCCTCGGAAGCGGCTCGGCCTGCTCAGGCCTCGAGTTCCTCATCGACGGGGCGGCCCACGCCACCTCGCCGTCTGGCGAGACCTGTGACTTCACGCCAAGCTCCGCGTTGACGGACAACAACCACGTCCAGGCGGAGGCGACCCAGCTGACCAGCGACTCGGCGGGCGACACGTCGCTGGTCACCGCAATCGACGACGTGGGACTCCTCGGGGTCGACCCCGGGCCGCCCACGTGTACGGCCGACTACGTCAGCGGGACCGTGACCTGCTCCAATCTCAACAGCCACGCGTTCGGTGTCTCGCACAACGGCGGTTCGCCGGTAGCTCTGACCACCACGCAGGACCCCGACTCCCCTGACTACACCGGAACCGCGATCGTCAGCGGATTGGCCGCCGGGGATACGCTCGCGCTGGAGGAGACCGGGATCGCCCGGACGCTGACGACCCTGCACCTCGCCACCCTGCGCGCCGACGTCGCGACCTCGGGAGAGGTGGTGTCGGGCTCGTGCCAGCCGAACAAGGTGATCGGGTTCGGTGGGTTTGGCGACGGTGGCGTATGTCCAGCGAGCGGCAGCATGTCCGCGACCAATGGCGGTACCTCGGAGTTCGACGATCTCAGCGGCGGCAGCACCCTGGTCAACATCCCGTCGCTGTCGGACCTGACTCCGGCCTACGACGACATCGCACCGACCAGCTTCACCTCCTATGGAGACATCGCGGGGACTGGGACGACGGCGCAGGTCCTCTCGCAGGTGGCGTCGATCACCATGAAGGTGATCAGCCACGACCGCACGGCGACCGCGTTCGGGCCGGCGGCCATGACCATGACCAGTGACAGTCAGGGTCCGTTCGCCGACGTCGTGGTCAGCGGCCTGAGCACCGCTCGCTACTGGGCGGACTGGCTCCTGACCGATTCTCATGGCGACACGATCGCCTACGAGAACCTGTTCGAGGCGCAGCCGTCCTCGGGCGGCGGAGGAACCCAGGGGCCGCCCGGCCCGACGGGTCCGGCCGGGCCGCAAGGTCAGACGGGCCCCACCGGCCCCACGGGGCCCGCGGGGGCGAACGGCAGCAACGGGACGAACGGCTCGCAGGGCCCGACCGGTCCCACGGGGCCAATGGGTGCCACCGGCGCGACCGGACCAACCGGTCCGACGGGTAAGACGGGTGCCACCGGATCGACCGGCCCGGCCGGCGCGACTGGCGCCACTGGCGCCACCGGACCCCAAGGTCCTCAGGGCCCCGCGACCGGGGTAACCGGCCCGACGGGACCCCAGGGCCCCGCCGGTGGGGTGGGACCACAGGGCCCAGCCGGAAAGAACGGCACCAACGGCACCAACGGGGCCAACGGAGCCCAGGGTCAGGCAGGACCGCAGGGACAACAGGGGCCACAAGGTCCCCAGGGTCTCCAAGGTCCGCAGGGGCCGCGCGGGCCGGCCGGTAGCTCGTCCAAGTGCACGGTGACGACGACCGGCAAGGGCAAGAAGGCCAAGCAGCACATAAGCTGCTCGCTGCTGTCGGCGGCCCGGGATGTGATGACTGTCATCGTGTCTCGCGGGCGCACGACGTATGCGGCGAGGACGGCTGCGGTGGGGCGTGGCCGGATCCGCGTCAGGCTGCGTAGCCTGCACGCGATCAAGCACGGCCGCTATCTGATCACGATCGTGATCACGAAGGGCCGCCAGGCAACCGTCGTCCGCTTTACCGAGCGGATCTAGGGGACTGGCCACTACAGCCGCAGGCGAGAGGGGGCGTGTGGAGGCGCCCCCTCTTCGCCGTGACCCAGCTTGCATGCGTCCGCCCAGTGAGCTACCGTCGCCGGACTGCTCGCCGGGGCGGGCGGCGAGAAGATGCCAGAAACAGCAACGCACACGGCGTGGGGGCGTCTCATGCTGTTCACGAGGCTAGGCCTCATCGCGACGGCGGCGGCCTGTCTGCTCGCGCTGGCTGGTCCCGCCCAGGGAGCTACGAGCACATTTCGCGCTCGGATCGGACCCGCCCTGGGCCTCGTGCCGCCGGTCAACCGACAGGGCCAGCTGATCGCTCACGACGTGGCCAGCGGCGCCCAGACGCCCGCCGTCTACCACGGCGGGCCGGTGATGTCGGGCGGGGTCACCGTGCACACGATCTTCTGGGACCCGGTCGGTCATCCCTTCCAGGGCTCGCCCGGCGCCGGAATCCCCACCTATCCAGGGCTGATCGAGCAGTTCTTCACCGATGTAGGCGCCGACGACGGCTCGTCGGGCGCGTGCACGAGCTCGGACTGCAACGTGTTCACGATCGAGCGGCAGTACGGCTCCGGGACCACCGTCGGGGGGGTCTCGCCTGGGGCCTACAACGTCAGCTACAACCCGGCCACCGACGCGGTCAACGACGCGAATCCGTATCCCCCACAGGCCGACCAGTGCGCCTCGCCGTCCGGGACCGCGGTCTGCCTGACCGACCAGGAGGTCCGAGCCGAGATCGACAACGTCATCCAAGGTACGCCGGGAACCCCGAGGGGACTGACCAACCTGTGGATCGTCTTCCTACCTCCCGGGGTCGATGAATGCGTCGGTCCCGGGGAGTGCGGCACCAACGCGTTCGCCGCCTACCACTCCGTTTCGGACCTCAGGGCCCACGGCGTGACCATCTACGCCGTGGCCATCGATCCGATCATCGAGACCCCGGTGGGACCGGGCGCCGACCCCGAGGGCTTCCCCGATGCCGAGGTGACGGTCGATGCCATCAGCCACGAGACCAACGAGGCGATCACCGATCCCGAAGGCAACGGCTGGATGGATCCGAACGGGATGGAAGTGGCCGACAAGTGTGAGACCGGCCCGCAGGTCGGGACGCCGCTGGGCTTCGCCTCCGATGGCTCCCCCTACAACCAGGTGATCAACGGTCACCAGTATCTACTCCAGGAGATCTGGTCCGACGCCAGCGAGGGGTGCGTGCAGTCGAGCACGACCACAACCACCCAGCTCCCGCTGCCCGAGGTGAGCCTGCGGCAGTTCAACCCGGTCCTCACCGGCAACGTCAACCGTCCTTCCGGGGGCGGAATCCGCGTTCAGGTCTCACTGCTGCGGGTGGGCCTGAGCGGTAGGCCGGTGACCGTCGCCCGGGCTGGCACCGTCACTGCGGGCGACGGGAGTTGGCGCGTCTCCTTGGGCAACCACGCTCCGGGAGACGACCGGGACGAGATCGATGTCGACTACTCGGGCACGAACGCCCCGACACCGAGCCACCAGGTGATCCGGACCGGAAACGGCGGCAACGCGTTCACCGAGGCCGGCTGGCTGGGGTGGACGGCGATGGACGAGGGCAGCCTGGCCTCCAACGGGCCAGGCGGCTCGACCCTGAGCCTGGCCCCCTGCTTCCAGACCGGCACGCTCGGCTTCACCTTCGACGGGGTCTCATCTCCCGCGTCGCCCAACCAGCTGTGCGACACCGAGACCGACGCGGAGAGCACCCCCACCTCTCACATCGGCCCGCGTGACACCCTGACCTGGACCTCGAACGACAACCGCGCCTTCAACGCGCCCGCCGCTCCCACCCCCAACCTGCTCGGCGGTCTCGTCAGCCTCACTGTGCCGGTGGGCGAGGCCGGGTCGGTCTCGGCCCTGCAGAATCCCCTGACGACCTTCACCCCCGGCGGCTTCCCCAGCTGCATCGCGGACTTGGAGTTCCAGGAGGTGGCCTGCACGGGCCTCGTGCCGGGCGAGCGTTACACCGTCATCGACCGGCGCGAGCGCTTCCGGTCAGTCGCCGATAACACCGGTCTGGTGGTGGTCCCGCTCCGCATCCATCGGGGAGATTCGGTGTCGCTTTCCAATGGCTCACGCAGCCTGACCACCCTGCATGTGGCCCACCTGAAGGTGAAGATCCTCGGCGAGGAGACGACCGTGGCCGGCGGAACCTGCCAGGCCGGCGATTACTTCGGGCCCCCGCTGGCCTCGCCCTCGCTGACCGTGGCGGCAGGCCTGCCCAGCGATCCCACCGATCCGACCACGGGCGGGGTGGCGCTGACCGGGCAGGTGTGCCCGACCAACGGCCACGCCGCCGGGCTTCCGAGCACCAACATCGCCCAGACCGACGACCGGAGCGGCGGTGTGACCGAGACCGAGGTGCCCGACATCGAAGACACCTCGCCGATCGAGGGCGAGACCATGTACGGCCACTTCATCGCTCTGGCCGAGTCCGGCCTCGCGCTGCCGACGGGCGACGTCCTGCCCACGGACGTGGTGACACGGATCTCGCTGACCATCTACTCCGCCACCGGCGCGAAGGTCCTCACGCTCCGCAACGTCGACACCCTCCGCGGCTCGGTCGTGCCGGCGCTGGTGCCGGGCCGGTACGCGGCGCTCTGGACCCTGACCGACTTCAACGGCGATACCCGGCTGATCGGAACTCGGTTCGTCGAGCAGCGCGGCAGGCCCGGATCGGGACCGAGGGCCAACGTCAGGTGCGCGCACTCTGGCGGGCGGCGGATCCGTTGCACGGTGAGCTTTCCCGCCTACTCGCAGGTTCGGGGGACGGTCCGCATGCGCCTCTCCCGCGGCGGCACAATCGTCGGCCTCGGTCACGCCGGCGTGGTGCGCGGCCGCGCCATCGTCACCCTGTCGGAGCTCATCGCCCCGAGCAGCGGGAGCTGGCACGCCACGCTTGTGCTCAGCGGCCCGCGGATCGAGCCGGTCACGACTCAGGCCGCGGTCCGGGGGCTCTAGCTAGCCCCCGCCCGCCCGGGCGTGGCTTCGCATCTCCGAGAGGATCCGCTCCAGGCGCGGCTCGGCCTCCCGGTCGACGTGACGCATGGCGGCGGCGACCGCGGGGTGGACCGAGGCGATCTGGGCGTGCATCTCGTGGGCCACGGCGCGGTAGCTGGGGTGGCCTTCGCGCCCTGAGCGGAGCTCGATCAGCTGCATCGCCTCGCGCGCGTTGAGGTCGAGGATGAACCGGATCCGGTAGCCCAGGCAGAGGGCATAGGGCGCCGCCGTGGCCAGCCCCTCCTCACGCAGCCGCTCGTACTCGGCGGCCGAGATCTCAAGCGCGCGCCGGTAGTCATCCCCGCAGCCGGCCAGATCGACCTGCTCCGGCACCCCGGCCCCGAGATCGGGGGTGAGCGCCTGCCACTGGACGGTCAGCATGCGATGGCGCTGAAGATCCCGGAAGGCGCCGTAGTCGGCCACGATCTCGAACCGGTAGCTGAGCGCCTCAAACCCCCGCCCAGGCCGGTGGCGGCGGTTCGAGCGCTGGCCGACGAGCGCCGCCAGGAGCTCCTCCCGCTCCTCGGCGTGCAGGCCGCCCACCACCTCGCGGATCGCGTCCTCCGAGGCCTGGCTTGACTCGAAGAGAAGCCCGGCGAGGAGGTCGTCCTCATCCCCCTCGACCCGGAGAAGCTTCACCGAAGGACCCGGATCGGACTCGGCCGCTTCGCCTAGCCCGAGCCGCTCGGCCCAGCGCTCGCCGGCGCGGGTGCGGGCCTCCAGGTAGCGCACCCACTCGCCGCCGCGCTCGGGACGCTCCACGCGGGAAACGAAGCTCGGCATCACGGCCTTGATCTCATCGAGGATCATCTCGCCGTAGGCGCGGGCCTCGGGGAGGGGATGGGCCATCAGGTGGAGGATCAGCTGCTCGTAGGTCTGGCCGGTGGCGAAGATCCCCATGTGCGAGAGCGAGCTGGCGGGGAGCAGGCCGCGCAGGAGGTCGAGGGCCTTGGCCTTGATCGCCCGGGCGTGGGCTGGGCCGGGCTCGTCGTCGCGGCGGGGGAACTCGCTCTCCGCCCAGCCGAGGACGCGGGGCAACGAGCGCGAGTAGATCATGAACAGCTCGTCCATCGCCGCTCGGTACTCCGGGCCCAGCTCGGGATCGCGGTAGTAGCGATAGCCGCCGGGCGGCTCAGGCAGGGGTGCGTCGTAGGCGATGTAGCGGGTTGACTGCTCGAGGTAGGCGCCGAGCCGGGGGCGCTGGAGGACCTTGGTCAGTACGTTCGAGACCCATTCGCAGGCGATGTGGGCACCGCCCAGCTGCGCCACCGAGTCATCGCCGAAACCGACGAAGATCCGCTCGTAGAGCTCGGCGGCCCGGGCGCCCTCCTCGCCGTCCCAGGTCCCGGTGGCGGGAAGGTTGGCGGCGAACTCGTCCAGGAACAGCCGCCGGAGCGTCCCCGGGTAGCGTGAATACCGGGCGAACAGCGCTCCCTTGACCGTCTCCGGCAGGTTGACGAGCGCGAACACGGGCCGGTCGAGATTCGTGAAATGCGTGCGTAGACGCTCACGCTCAGGCTCGGTGAAGCTCTCGACCGGGTATTCCACGGGCGGCTGATCGTAGCGACGCCCTCGGCGTCGCCGGAGCGGGTCAGGGGTCGGCCGGGTTAGCCCGCGGCGTCCGGGCTTCCGGTCGACTGGCCGCCCTCCTTGGAGGAGCCGGGGTCGTCGGTCGACTGCTGGCTGCCCTCGTCGTCCGGGGCGTCGCCGCTGCCGCCGGCCGGAGCCGAGGGTTCCTCGGTGTTCTGGTTGGAGGCGTCTCCCGGCGTCGGCTGATCGCCGAACGTCTCCGCTGTGTCACTGCGTCGATCTTCCATGCTCATTGGCCTACCCGGACACGACTGCCGATACGCGGCTAGATGCTCATCCCGCCGTCGACGGCGACCGTCGTCCCGGTCATGAACGCGCTGTCCTCAGAGGCCAGGAAGAGGACGACTCGCCCGATCTCCTCCGGGGTCGCGTGGCGGGCCAGCGGGATCATCGACTCGAACACCCGGGCCGACTCCTCACGGTCAGCCCCGATCGCCGCGACCTCGATCGCGTGCTGAAAGTCGTTGTCGGTCGGCCCCGGGTGAATCGTGTTGACCCGGATTCCCTTGGGTGCCATCTCCTTGGCCGCGGTGCGCATCAAGCCGACCACGGCGTGCTTGGAGGTGGCATAGCCGGCGATGCCGCGATCCGAGGTCAGCCCCACCACGCTCGAGTTGATGATCAGGCTCCCGCCGGGCTCCATCACGGCGAGCGTGTGCTTGGCGACCAGGAAGCTCCCGAGCGTGTTGACGGCCAGCACCCTCTCGAACTCCTCCACCGGGTATTCGGTGATGGGAGCGATCGGGCCGGCCACGCCGGCGTTGGCGAACGCGATGTCCAAGCGGCCGAAGCGCTCGACGGTGGCCCGGACGGCCGCCTCGACCTGATCGGACTGGGTCACGTCGGCGGCGTGCCAGGCCGCCCCATCGCCGTCCAGCGAGCCCGCCGCCCGCTCCAGGGCGGCCGCATCCAGATCGACGAGCATTACCCTGGCGCCCTCGCCGGCGAGCGCGCGGGCGCTGGCCAGGCCGATGCTCCCGGCGCCCCCGGTGATCAGCGCAACCTTGCCGGACAGGCGCATCAGAAGAGGCCGGTGATGGCGTGGGCGGCGTGGGCGGCGAAGTTGAACAGAGGCGAGGGGAAGATGCCGAAGACGATCACCGTGGCGGCGGAGGCCAGAGCCACGAAGGCGACCTCGAACTGCAGGGTCGGTGCCTTGGCGCCAACTCCCGGGGCGGCGTCCTGGGCGTCGGCCTCCTGGGATCCGCCGGCCATCACCGGCTGTCTGGCCAGGGCCGGTCGCATCCAGATCGTGGCCACCACGCGCAGGTAGTAGCCGAGCGAGATCATCGAGCCGATCACGAGCACGATGGCCAGCCACGTGTAGTCCCCGTTGACCAGCGCGTTGATGAGCTGGAACTTGGCGATGAAACCGACCGTGCCGGGAATCCCGGCCAGACCGAGCATCCCGATCGTCATCGGCCAGGCCAGCCACGGATTCCGGGCTCCCAGCCCGCTCAGAGAGGTGATGTCGTCGCGCAGCTCGGGCCGCTCGCGCTCGACGGCGACGATCACGGCAAACGGGGCCAGGTTCATGGCCAGGTAGGCCAGCAGGTAGAGCACGGTGGCCTGGATCCCCAGCTGTGTGCCCACGACGACGCCGGTGAGCATGTACCCGGCCTGGGCCACACCCGAATATCCGAGCATTCGTTTCAGCGACGTCTGACCCAGGGCTCCGACGTTGCCGACGATCATCGTGATCGCGGCGATGGCGGCGAGGAGGGGCGCCCATGTGTCCTGAGCGCCGAGCGCGGCGACGTCGAAGAAGCGCAAGAAGACGACCAGGGCCGCCGCCTTGGTCGCCGTGGCCATAAAGGCGGTGATCGGGGTGGGAGCGCCCTCGTAGACGTCGGGGGTCCACTGGTGGAAGGGGGCAATCGAGGCCTTGAAGGCGAAGCCGACGGTGATCAGGCCAAGCCCGGTCAGGAACATCGGGTCTCCGAGTGCTCCCCCGGCGAGCTTGCCCGCCGAAGCGGCAACGCCGATGGCCGAGAAGTCGGTGGACCCGGTGGAGCCGTAGACCAGGGCCAGGCCGTAGAGCAGCGTTGCCGACCCCACCGATCCGATGATCAGGTACTTGAGCCCGGACTCCAGCGAGCCCTCGCGGCGGGTCTCCGAGGCGCACAGGATGTAGAGGGGGATCGAGAGCAGCTCGATGCCGAGGAACAGGGAGATCAGGTTCTGGGCCGAGACGAACGCGGCCATCCCGAAGATGCTGAACAGGAGCAGGGCGTGGTACTCGCCCTGACCCGCCTCGCGGGGGGCGAAGGCGCGCCAGGACAGGAGCACGGCGGCGATCCCCGCCGCCGCGAACAGCATGTCGACCTCCAGGGCGAGGTCATCGATGCGCAGCGCGCCCGAGATGATCGAGGCCGGGTGGTGGAAGCGCCAGATGGCCAGCCCGATCATGGCCAGGAGGGTCACGATCGTCAGCGCGGGCACGACCTGGCGGCGGACGACCGGCGAGCGCAGGAGCCCCACGAGCAGGATCACGAGACCGCCGGCCAGCGGGGCGATCAGCGGCGAGAAGGCGGCCCAGTCGATGTGGGGACCCTTGATGTGAGCGGCGGCGAGGAGGAGCGTCATCGTGAGGCCAGGGTGATCCGGGAGCTGACGGCCTGGGTGGCGGAAAGGGTCGTCCGCACCGTGGGCTGCGAGCGCCGCAGCCCGAACTGCGGGTAGAAGGCCAGGGCCAGGATGAGCAGGACGAAGGCAACCAGGGGGGCGGCGTCAGCCAGGCGCAGGTCCCGGGAGACGACCGCGGGACCAACGCGGTTGTGCATCGACCCGATAAACAGGCGCAGCGCGTAGTAGGCCGCACCCACGACGCCGGTGAAGGCGATGATCGCGATCACGATCTTCGACTCGAACACGCCCAGGAGGATGTTGAACTCGCCGATGAAGTTGGCCGACCCGGGCATGGCCAGGGTGGCCAGGGTCACGATCAAGAAGAGCGTGGCCAGCACCGGGGCCCGGAAGGCGATCCCGCCCATGTCACGCAGGAGCTCCGAGCCGCCGGCCCGCATGGCCAGGGCGGCCACGATGAAGAAGAGCGGCGCCGTGACCAGCGCGTGGTTGACCATCTGGAGCAGCGCCCCCTGGGCGCCGACCTGGCGCAGGGAGAAGATGCCCAGGGTGATGAAGCTGAGCTGGGCCACGCTCGAGTAGGCGACGACGAGGCGGGCGTCGGGCGTGGTGAAGGCGACCGCCGTGGCCCACAGGATCGAGACCAGGGCGACGATCAGCATCAGCATCTGGAAGTGCACGGCCGCGTAGGGGAAGAGCGGCAGCACGATGCGCAAGAAGCCGTAGGCGGCGACCTTGGAGACAACGCCGGAGAAGACGGCGACGGCGGGGATCGGCATCGACTTGTAGCCGTCGGCCAGCCAGCCGTGGAAGGGGACGAGCGGCATCTTGACCAGGAAGGCGACGGCAAAGCACAGGAAGATCCATTCCTGGGACGCGTGCGACAGCGGCATGTGCTGGAGCGAGGAGAGCACGAAGGTGATCGGAGCCCCGTGCCGCGAGGAGGCGAGCGCACCGGTGGCGATCGCCCCGGCGAGCATGAAGAACGATCCGACCAGCGTGTAGACGACGAGCTTGGTCGTCGCCCGCACCCGGTCGCCGGAGCCCCACATCCCGACCACGAAGTAGAACGGGATCAGCATCAGGTCAAAGAAGGCGACGAACAGGGCCAGGTCCTGGGCGCAGAAGGCGCCGAGCACCGCGCTTTGGGCGAGGCCGAAGTGGAAGTAGAAGAGCCGCGGCCGGTCCCATTCACGGAAGGCCGCCCAGGCCAGCGAGGCGGTGAAGAGCACGCAGGTGAGGACGACCAGGGCCACGTTCAGGCCGTCGAGCCCGAGCTTGTAGTGGATGCCCAGCGAGGAGATCCACACCTGGTCGGTCTTGAACTGGAGCCCGGGATGGCGGAGCTTGAAGCGGACGAGGAACGAGATCGCGATGCCGAGCGTGATCACGCTCCCGATCGCGGCGGTCCGTCCGACCAGCGGGCGCGGGATCAGCGCCGCGACCACGGCGATGACGAGGGGAAGCCAGATGAGGATCGAGAGGGTCATCTAGCTACTCACCAGGAAGTAGAGGGCGACGACCGAGATGGCGACCACCATCCCGGCGGCGTAGTAGCGCAGGAAGCCTGTCTGGGCCCGCCTGACCGCGGCCGAACCGGCGCGGACGATTCCGGTGGCGCCGCCGGTGACGATGTCGCCGATCACCACCCGCTCGCCGATCCCGCTGGTCACGCCGCCCAGCCAGAGCACCGGCCTGACCACGACGAAGTCGATCAGCTCATCGAAGTACCACTTGTTCATGAGGAAGCGGTGGAGCCGGGGCAGGCGCTCCTCCAGCGAGGCCGCGGTGCCGGGCATGGCCACCCACACCCGGTAGGCGAGGGTGATCCCGAACAGGGCGATGACCGCCCCGATGATGAGCCCGACCCAGGAGGCGCCGGTGGGCGTCTGGACGTGGGCGAGGCGGGAATCGGCGAAGGTCGGCTTGAGGAAGTTCGTCACCGCGTCATCGACGCCGGGGATCTGAATGACGCCGCCGATCACCGCCAGCACCGCGAGCGCGCCCATGGCGATCTTCATGGGCCATTCGCGCTCGGCGATGAAGTGGCCGGGGCCGGGGAAGCCGACCTCGGTGTCCTCCTCCTCGCCGGTCATCGGGTTGCGCGGGACTTCGGCATGGTGCAGGTGGCCGTGCTCGAGCTCCCGCGCCTCCTCCACCGCCTCGCCGAAGAAGGCGCGGAAGATCATCCGGAAGGTGTAGATGGGGGTGAGCAGGGCACCGATGTAGGCGATGACGGCGAGGACCACGAACAGCCCACCCCGGTGAAGGACGTAACCGATGATGTCGTCCTTCGAGAGCCAACCCGAAAGAGGCGGCAGGCCCGACAGGGCCAGGCCGCCCACTACGAAACACGCGAACGTGAACGGCAGCGCGCGCCGGAAGCCGCCCATCCGATCGAGCGACTGGACCCCGGCCATGGCGCCGATGATCGACCCGGCGGCCATGAAGAGCAAGGCCTTGAAGAAGGCGTGCGTCATGAGGTGAAAGAGCCCGGCCGAGTACGCGCCCACCGAGACGGCCATGATCATGTAGCCGATCTGGGACATCGTCGAGTAGGCGATGACCCGCTTGATATCGACCTGGACGAGCGCGATCGTGGCCGCGATGAGAAGGGTGAGGCCGCCGCCGATGGCGGTGACATCGGCGGCCGTGGGGGCGTGCTCGAACAGGGGGTGCATGCGCGCGATCAGGTAGACGCCGGCGGTGACCATCGTGGCGGCATGGATCAGGGCGGAAACCGGGGTCGGGCCCTCCATGGCGTCCGGGAGCCAGGTGTGGAGCGGGACCTGGGCCGACTTGGCAAAGGCCCCGACGCCGAGGAGCAGGCAGGCGGCGACGAGATCCGGCTGGTTGTGGGTGAAGACGTGGCGGACCTCGTGGAAGGTCCGCAGGAAGCCGACGGTCCCGGTGTGCTTGAACAGGAAGAAGGTGCCGAGCACGAGCCCGACGTCGCCGACCACGTTGATCAGAAACGCCTTGAGGCCGGCTCGGGTGGCCGTGGTCCGGCGGTACCAGAACGAGATGAGCAGGTAGGAGGCGGCGCCGACGAAGGCCCAGCCGATGATGAGGATGATGAAGTTGCCCGCCAGGACGAGCAGCAGCATCGAGAAGACGAAGTAGTTCAGGTAGCTGAAGTAGCGCCGGTACCCCAGGTCCTCGTTCATGTACGAGACCGAGTAGAGGTGGATCAGCGTCGAGACGCCGGAGACGACGAGGATCATGAACACCGACAGCGGGTCGACCAGGATCTGCATGCGGGCGTCCACGCCCGAGGTGACGTTGTAGTCCCACAGGGCGGAGACGAGCTGGCGGTGCGACTCGGGCTGGCCGAGCAGCTTGATCAGGACGACGAGGCTGAAGATGAAGGCCAGGGCGATGGCGGCCGTGCCGAGCCAGCCCGCGCTCCGCCCCGGGAGCCAGCGGTGGCCGAGGCCGATGACCACGGTCCCGAGGAGCGGGCAGAGCAGGACCAGCCAGGCGAAGGTCGTGGTGCTCATCCGGACACTTAGCCGTGGAGCTCTGACAGCTCGTCGACGTCGATCGGGAGCCGCCGGCGGTAGATGGCGACGATCAGCCCGAGGCCGACCGTGACCTCGCAGGCGGCGACGACCATCACGATCAGGGCGAAGATCTGGCCGCTCTCGGTGCCCCACATGCGGGCGAAGGCGACGAGGGCGAGGTTGGCCCCGTTCAGCATCAGCTCAAGGCAGAGCAGGATGACGAGCGGATCGCGGCGCACGAGCACGCCACCGGCGCCGATGCAGAACACGATCGCCGAGACGACGAGGTACCAGCCGATCGCCACTACCAGCCCCCTCGCTTGACCTCGGCCGAGCCCCCCACCGGCTCGACGTGGGGGTCGATCGACGGATCGTGCGGTGCCGGCCGGACCCCGGCGCCCTCGGCCATCGAACCGACGTAGCCGGGCTGCGCGCTCCTGATCTGGATCTCGTCCGGGGCTTCGGGCTCGTCCGTGTCCTCGAGGCCGGCCCGGCGGCGGGCGAGCACGACCGCCCCGATGGCGGCGACCAGGAGCAGGATCGAGGCGGCCTCGAAGGGGAAGAGGTACTTGGTCAAAAACAGGGTTCCGATGTGCTGCGGGGTACCGAAGCCCAGGACGTAGGGCGCGCCATGATGCTTGACCCCACTGAGGCCTGAGCCGAGCATGGCGATGCAGAGCTCGATGACGAGCGCAAGCGCGAACAGCGGCCCCAGCACCCGGAGCACGGCGCCGCTGGGCAGCGACTCCCCGCCCCCGACGTAGGCGACGACGAACACGTAGAGCACCATCACCGCGCCCGCGTAGACGACGACCTGGGCGGCAGCCACGAACTCGGCCCGCAGGAGCAGGAACAGGGCGGCCAGCATGACGAGGTGGAAGGCCAGCGACAGCACGGCGTAGAAGGGGTTGCGTAGCGTGACCACGCCGATGGCGCCGGAGATGGCGCCGATGGCGGCGAAGAAGAAAAAGACGGCGCTCACTCGCCCTCCGCGCGGAGCGGCGTGCGCTCGACCGGCTCGGCGAGGAGCATCTCCTTGGTGAAGATCAGATCCGAGCGGGTGTAGTCAGACAGCTCGTAGTCGTGGCCCATCGTGATCGCGTCGAACGGGCACGCCACCTCGCAGTAGCCGCAGAAGATGCAGCGGCTGAGGTTGATCTCGTACACGGCGGCGTAGCGCTCGCCGGCCGAAATCCGGTTCTCCGGCGTGTTCTCGGCGGCCACCACACGGATGCAGTCGGCCGGGCAGGCGGCGGCGCAGAGCGAGCAGCCGACGCATTTCTCCAGTCCGGTGTCCTCGAATCGGTGAAGCTTGTGCCGCCCGCGAAAGCGCGGGTAGACCGGCGTCTTCTCCTCGGGGTACTGGATTGTCGTCGGGCCCTCAGCGATCCGGGCGAAGGTCGTCTTCAACCCGCGGAGCGTCTCGCCGAAGGTCCGGTACAGGCTGGCCGCCGCATTGATCGGCGGCTCACGCACCACCTCGACGACGTCGCCGGGGTCGTAGGTCATGCCACCACCACGATCGCGGTCACGAGCAGGTTGAGTGTGGCCAGGGGAAGAAGGATCTTCCAGCCGAAGGACATCAGCTGGTCATAGCGCAGGCGCGGGAGCGTGGCCCGGACCCAGATAAAGAAGGTGAGGAAGAGGAAGATCTTGGCCAGGACCACGATCGGGTCGACCCAGCCGGGCGGATGGATGCCGAAAGGCAAGAGCCAGCCTCCGAAGAAGAAGGTGACCATGATCCCGGAGACGACGATCATGTTGGCGTACTCGGCGAACTCGTAGGCCACCCAGCCCGTGCCGCCGTACTCGGTGAAGTAGCCGATGATCTCGGAGTCGGCCTCGAGCAGATCGAAGGGGGCGCGGTTGGTCTCGGCGAACGAGGCGACGAGGAAGATGAGGAAGCCGACGATCTGCGGGATGAAGAACCAGATGTTGCCCTGGGCGTGGACGATCCCGGTCAGCGACAGCGTCTGGGCGGCGATCACGCATCCGACCAGGGCAAGCCCCTGCGAGACCTCGTAGGAGATCAGCTGCGCGGCGCCGCGCATGGCACCCAGGAAGGCGTACTTCGACCCGGAGGCCCAGCCGCCGAGCATGATCCCGTAGAAGGCGATCCCGCCGAAGGCGAACACGTAGAGCGGCCCGACGGAGACGTCGATCCCGTACAGACCGACCCGCTGGCCGAAGATGTGCTGGACGTCGCCAAAGGGGATCAGGGCCAGCGAGGCGACCGCGGTGAGGATCGAGATCATCGGCGCGATCCGGTACAGGAAGCCGACGCTGGTCGTGGGCCGGGACGGCTCCTTGGTGGCGAACTTGACGATCTCGGCCAGCGGCTGGAGCAGGCCGAAGGGTCCGACGCGGTTGGGCCCGTAGCGGGCCTGGAAGCGGCCCAGCAGCTTGCGCTCGTAGACGATCAGGATGGGCAGGATCAGGAAGATGACCAGGAAGATGACCAGCGCCTTGACGATCTGGATCCACCATGGCTCGTAGAAAAAGACCTCGGCGTGGGCGATCACGCGGGATGCACCTCGAGGGTGATGGGGGCCTTGGTTACCTCGACCGTCGCGTCAGTAAGAGCGTTAGCCGAGTCCTCGGCGATTCCGGTGGCCAGGAAGATGGTCCCCTCCGGGACGCCGGAGCGGACGGCGGCTCTGGCTTTCAGCGAGGTGCCGTTCTGGCTGACGGTGAGGATCTCGCCGCTGACGACGCCCAGCCGCTGCGCGTCCTCCGGTGAGAGCTCGGCCTGCTGGCGGGCGATCGTGTACTGAAGGGAGGGGGAGATCTCCACCTCGGGCGAGGCCCAGATCGGGCGATAGGTCCCCACGCGGAGGGCGCCGTTCGCGGCTGGCGATGTTTGGGTGATTTTGTGTGCTATTGGCGCAAGATCTCCCACAGCGAACGCCGAGGCGGCCTCCCGCTCGTGCCAGCGCACTCCTCTCCCTCCGATCTCCTCCAGAGTCAAACCGCTGTAGAACGGCACCGCCTCCACGAGCTGCGCAAACGCCATGCTGCTGGTCAGGACGCCCAGGTCGAGTCCCACCCGCTTGGCCACTTCGGCGATCACCGACCAGCCGGCGCGGACCTCGCCCGGGTGGGCGACCGCCGTGCGCAGGCGCTGGATGCGCCCGTCCGGGTGGACGACGGTGCCGTCCTTCTCGGCGTAGGTGTCGGCGGGGAAGACGACGTTGGCGTGCTCGGCGATCCCCTCGGTGAGCACCGAGGCGTGGGCGATGACGACGGCAGCTCGGTGCATCGCCCGCTCCCACAGCGCCCGGTCGCCCCGGTCACGCACGGGGTCGGTTTCGAACAGATACAGAGCGGTGATCTCGCCCTCGGCCGCCGCCTCGGCGATCTCGCTGGCCGCCCGCCCAGACCCGTTCGAGGCATAACCGGGTCCGGCGCCCGGCAGGACGCCGGCCTCGCGCAGCCCGCGGCCGTTCGATCCCGCCGGGACCTCGAGCAGGCCGGCGCCGGCACGGCCCCGCAGGCCGAGCCGGTCGGCGATCGTCAGCAGGTGGGGGAGCGCCGCTGCGGCGAGGCCCTCGCCCCAGACGATGACGACGTCCTCGCCGCCGTCACGCAGGAGCTCGGCCAGCCCCTGGGCGTCGGCCGGCGCGTCGCGTCCGCCCAGGGCGGCGGCCAGTCCGGCCAGGAACTCGGCCTCGTCCCCCGGGGCGTAGCGGATGATCCGCTTGGCGTTTGAATCAAGCGCATTCGGTCGGGGTGTGGCCACAGCCAGGTTGACCCCCCGGCGGCGGACGCCCTTGCGGATCCGCAGGTCGAGGATCGGCATGTCGTCCAGGGGATCGGTGCCGAGGACGAGCACGGTGTGGGCGAACTCGAGGTCGGGGACCGTGGCCTGGAGAGCGGGATCGGCCAGGGCCCGGGTGAGGGCGACGCCGGGCGCGCCGTCGGCACGGCTGTCGAGATCGTTTGACTCGAGCCCCTCGCGGAGCAGGCGGCCGACCAGGAAGCCCTCCTCGTTGGTCGCCTGGCCTCCCACCAGCGCGCCCACGCGCCCGGCGTGCGAGCGCAGCCCGGCGGCCGCCTGCAAAGCCCGCTCCCACGAGACCTCGCGCAGGCGCCCGCCGTCCCTGACCATCGGTGCGGTGATCCGCTCGTCGACGTGCATGGCCTGGTAGGCGAAGCGGCCCTTGTCGCACAGCCAGCCATCGTCGACGTCGGGGTTGCCCTCAGGGCCGCCGCCGGTGGCCGCGCCGGTGGCGTCGCGGCTGCGCACGCGCATTACCTTCTCGTCACGCACGGTGAACTCGACGTTGCACTGGGACGGGCACAGGGTGCAGATCCCGGCCGCGCCCTCGATGTCCCAGGGCCGGGCCCGGAAGCGGTAGGGCTTGGAGGTCAACGCCCCCACCGGGCAGAGCTCGATGATGTTTCCGCTGAACGGAGCCACGTAGGGGTGGCCGTCGTGGGTGGAGACAAACGTGTCGGCGCCGCGCTCGGAAAAGACCAGCTGGTAGTCCTCGGCCACCTCCTGGGAGAAGCGCACGCAGCGATAGCAGAGGATGCAGCGCTCCCGGTCGATGGCGATCACCGGGCTCAGCGAGAGCGGCTTCACAAAGTGGCGCTTGGGCTCGATGAACCGGGAGCGTCCGAGCCCCCACCCGAAGGTGATGTCCTGGAGCGGGCATTCGCCGCCCTTGTCGCACACCGGGCAGTCGAGCGGGTGGTTGACGAGGAGGAACTCGACCACGGCGTTCTGGGCGTGCCTCACCCGCTGGGTCTGGGTGTGGACGACCATGCCGTCCTTGACCGGCGTCGAGCACGAGGTCTGGAGCTTGGGGATGCCCTCGATCTCGACCATGCACATCCGGCACGCGCCCACCGGGTTGCCCAGCTTGGCCTCGTAACAGAAGTAGGGGATCTCGACGTCGGCCTCCTTGGCCGCGTCGACCAGCATCGTCCCCTCGACGGCCTCGACCTCACGGCCGTCGATGGTCAGCTGGATCCTCTTCTCCTCAGGTCTCGGCATGTCGTCTCAGCGCGCGGTGTGGACGGGCATCGGGCCAGCGTGGGGATCGGCGACGCCAAGGGGCACCACGTCGTGCAGAGCGGCCGCGTCGGCGCGCTGGCGCGCCGCCTCAATCTCGGCCTCAAGCTCGCCCCGGAACTTCTCGATCATCGAGCCGATCGGCATCGCCATCGCGTCGCCCAGCACGCACAGGCAGTTGCCGATGATCTGCTCCTGGACCCCGGCCATGATGTCGAGGTCCATCGGCGTGGCCTCGCCGGCCTCGATCCGCCGCAGCATCTTCACCGTCCAGTTGGTCCCCTCGCGGCAGGGGACGCACTTGCCGCACGACTCATGGGCGTAGAAGCCGGCCACCTTCTTGGCCACCTCGAGCACCGTGTGCGAGTCGTCGACGACGATGACCGCACCGGAGCCAAGCATCGACCCCGCCTTGGCCATCGAGTCGAAGTCGTAGGGGACGTCGAGGTCCTCAGCGGTCAGGACGGGTGAGCTCGAACCGCCCGGGAACCAGAACTTGATCTCCCGCCCTTCGAACGGTCCACCGGCCAGGTCGTAGATGAGCTCGCGGGACGGGATGCCGAGCTCGACCTCATAGTTGCCGGGTCGCTGCACGTCGCCGGACACCGACACCACCTTGGTCCCGGTCGAGGTCTCGGTGCCCAGCTTGGCGTAGTCCTTGCCGCCCAACCGAATGATGGCGGGGACGGTGCACAGCGTCTCGACGTTGTTGATCAACGTGGGGCCGTGGTAGAGGCCCTCGATGGCCGGGAACGGCGGCTTCAGGCGCGGGTTGCCGCGCTTGCCCTCGAGCGAGTCGAGCAGTCCGGTCTCCTCGCCACAGATGTAGGCGCCGGCGCCGCGGTGGAGCACGAGCTCGAGCGAGTGCTCGGAGTCAAGGATCCGCGGGCCCAGGTAGCCGGCCTCCAAAGCCTCGGCGATGGCCGCCTCGAGGATGTCGGCCTGGAGCTGGTACTCGCCGCGGATGTAGATGAAGGCGCGACCCAACTCGGCCGCCCAGGAGGCGATGACGATCCCCTCGATCAGCATGTGCGGGTTCTTCTGCATGAGCTCGCGGTCCTTGAACGTCCCCGGCTCGGACTCATCCGCGTTGCACACGAGGTACTTGTCCATGTCGCCGTGGGGCAGGAAGCCGGCCTTCTGGCCCATCCGGAAGCCGGCGCCACCGCGCCCGCGCAATCCCGACTCGCTGATCTGCTCGAGCGCTTCCTCCGGCGTCATCTGAAGCGCCTTGCGCAGCGCGTCATAGCCGCCGCGGCGCTCGTAGACCTCAAGCGTGTTGAGCCCCGGCTCGTCGATCCGGTCGAGCAGCAGCTTCACTGATCGTCCCCGTCCTCTTCGGCGGCCTCGTCGGCCGGCATCTCGATGGCGGCGGTGGGTCCGGGACGGTCGAGCTCCTTCGTCTCGTCGGTGAGGCCCGCGGTGTCGGCCCGGGGGGCGTCGTCGCGCGGCGACCACTCGCCCGCCTCCTCGGCCACGCCGGGGTCGGCCGACTTGCGAAAGCGCAGCTGCTTGTCGCGGAGCACGGGACGGCCGGCCTCCAGATCCTCGACGATCTGCCGGGTGTCCTCGAGCGTCAGGGGGCCGACGTACTCGCCATCGACCGAGGCCATGGGAGCGATGTCGCAGGCGCCGAGGCACTCGAACGAACGCACGTGCACCTCGCGCTCGGTCAGCGCCGCCGCCCCGACCATGGCGTCGAGGATCTCGTCCGCGCCCCGCAGCGAGCACGAGATATTCGTGCACACGTAGACGTCGTGATGCCCGGCCGGCGCGGGACGGTTTTCGAGCATGTCGTAGAAGGTGGCCACCGAGGTCAGGTAGGCCGGCGTCACCTGCATGACCGCAGCGACCTGGTGAATCGCCTCCGGGGAGCACCAGCCGTGAATCGCCTGGGCGGCATGCAGCGCTGGGATAACCGCCGAGCGCCGGTCCGGGTACTTGGCCATCGCGGCCTCGATCTCCTCCCGCAGCTCGGGCCGCACCGGTGTCGTCTCCTTGTCCGGAACGACTGCCGGGTCCTTGGTCAGATCGACCGACTCATCCCAGCCGGGGACGCGAGAGCCGTGGCCGAAGCGGGGGACGGCGCTCATCGGTCGATGCCTCCCAGGATCGGGTCGAGCATGGCGATCGTGGCGATCAGGTCGGCGATGTACTCGTCGCGGACCATGTGGGGAAACGCCTGCAGGTTGACGAAGCTCGGGTCGCGCATATGGACGCGGGCGGGCTTGGCCGAGCCGTCGGCGCGGACAAAGCAGCCGTACTCGCCGCGGGGCCCCTCGATCGGGTAATAGGCCTCGCCCGGCGGCACCCGGAAGCCCTCGGTGACGAGCTTGAAGTGGTGGATGAGGGCCTCCATGCTCGTGGCCAGCTCGTGGCGCGGAGGCAGCGCGACCTTGCGGTCGGTCGTGATGAACGGCCCCTCGGGGAGGCCGTCGAGCGCCTGCTCGATGATCTTGGTCGACTCGTAGAGCTCGGCGTGGCGGACCCGGTAGCGGTCGTAGTTGTCGCCCACGGTGCCGACCGGGATCTTGAACTCGAAGTGTTCGTAGCTCGAGTAGGGGTGGGCTTTGCGCAGGTCCCAGGGATTGCCCGCGGCTCGGAGCAGCGGTCCCGTGACGCCGAGGCCGAGCAACGTCTTCTCATCGACAACCCCGGTCCCCCGCAGGCGCTCGATGACGATCTGGTTCTTGGACAGCAGATCGGCGTACTGGTCGGCCCGGCTCGGCATCTCCCGGACAAACTTCCGCACTTTCAGCGCAAAGCCGGGTGGGATGTCCTCGATGACTCCCCCGACCTGGAAGTAGCGCGTGTGCATCCGCTGGCCCGAGGACATCTCGAACAGGTCGAGGATCTTCTCCCGCTCGCGGAAGCAGTACCAGAACATCGAGATCGCGCCGAGGTCCAGCGCGCTCGTGCCGAGCCACACGAGGTGTGAGGCGATCCGGTTCAGCTCGAGGTGGAGCACGCGGAGGTACTGAGCCCGGGGCGGGACCTCGATGTCAAGCAGCGTCTCGACGGCGCCGCAGTACGCCATCGCGTTGAAGTAGTAGCTGACGTAGTCCATCCGCTCGACGACTGGAATCACCTTCCAGTACGACTTGTCCTCGGCGGTCTTCTCGATCCCGGTGTGGACGTAGCCCATGATCGGCTTGACGTCACGCACCACCTCGCCCTCGAGCGTCGCCAGCAGGCGCAACACGCCGTGGGTCGACGGGTGGTGGGGTCCGATGTTGAGCGTGAGCAGCTCCTGGGTCTCTCCCACGCCGGCGGGCTCGGACGAGATCGTGACCGACTGCTCGCGCTTGCGGTAGTCCTCGGTGAGCGAGCTCAACTCAGACGTCCTTGCCGTAGGACTGCTGCTCGTTGTAGGTGAACAGCACTGGCTCGCCGCCGACCGGGAAGTCACGGCGCTGGGGGTGGCCCTCGTAGTCCTCGGGCATGAGGATCCGCCGCATGTCCGGATGCCCGTCGAAGACGACGCCGAACATGTCGTAGACCTCGCGCTCGGGGAACTCCGCCCCCGGGAACAGCTCGACCACTGAGTCGATGTGTGGGTCGCTTGTCGCCAGGCGCGCCTTCACGCTGATCCGGTCGACGCGGTTCATGTCGAGGAGCTCATAGAGGACTCCCAGCCGCGGCTCGTGGGGGTAGTAGTCGACGCCGTGGAGGCTGGCCAGAAAGGTGTAGCCCTTGCCTTGGAGATGGGTGAGGACCGACTTGACGGTCCCCGGCTCGATCACGAGCACCGCCCGCCCGCGATGAAACTCCGTGTCGAGGACCGATTCGCCGTCGAGGTCGCGAAGCTCCTGGGCGGTGAGCTCAAGCTCCGTCGCGTCAGGCACCCGCGGTGTCTCCAGGCTTGAACACGTTGATGCCCGGACTGTCGGTGGATTCGGGCAGCACCTCCTCGGTGCCGACCGCGCCGTAGCGCTCCCGCCATCCGGCGGGGGGGTTCAGCTGGACCTTCGACCGCAGCTTGATGATCCCGTGAGCCAGAGCCTCGGGGCGCGGCGGGCACCCTGGAACATGAACGTCGATGGGCAGGAACTTGTCCGCGGGAACCAGCGCGTAGTTGTTGAACACGCCCATCGAGGAGCAGCAGGCGCCCATCGAGATCGCCCATTTGGGGTCGAGCATCTGGTCGTAGATGCGGCGGATGACCGGGGCCATCTTGATCGACACTCGGCCGGAGAGAATGATCAGGTCGGCCTGGCGCGGCGAGGCTCGGAAGGCCTCCCATCCGAACCGGGCGATGTCCACGCGAGAGGCCACGATGTGGATCTGCTCGATCGCGCAGCAGGCCAGGCCGAAGGTGAGTGGGAAGAAGGAATTGCCCCGGGCCCAGGCGACCGCCCGATCCATCGTGGTCGTCATCACCCGCTCCTCGACGTAGCGCTGGAGATCCTCGCCCTCGAGGTCGTCGCGCAGCATGTCGTGCGAGCGGAGCTTGTTGACCCGCAGCTGTGCGGGATCCACCCGCTCGCGCTTCACTTCCATTGCAGGGCTCCACGTCTCCAGACGTAAACCAGGGCGATCATCAGCAGGACGACGAACACGACCGTCTCAAGCAGCGCGAAGGTGCCGAAGGCCCGCAGCTGGACCGCGATCGGGTAGATGAAGATGACCTCGATGTCGAACAGGATGAACAGCATCGCCACCAGGTAGAAGCTGATCCCGAAGCGGAAGCCGCGCTGGATCTCCGACGGCAGGCCGCATTCGTAGGGCTCCTGCTTGGAGCGCGAGGGGTGACGGCGACCCAGGAACAGGTTCAGGACGCCGAAAGTCAGGCCGATGACCCCGCCCAGGATGAGGAACACGAGCGCTGGGAGGTAGTCACGGAGCACGTCGGTCGTTATACCACTGGCGGGGGGTCGCTTGTAACAGAGTGTTACTTAGTGCGAAATGCGGCTAACTTCCGGTCGTAGCGTGACTGAAATGGCTCTCTCGTGAAGCAGGTCCACCTCGTCGTGGGGATCATCACCATCGGCGTCTGGGTGCTCGCCGCCCTGTGGGGCGCTCTGGCCTGGTGGCGGAGCGACTCAAGTCCCTGGTTTTGGCGCCTATTGCGCCTCGCTCAGGCTCTGACCGTGATCCAGGTGGCGCTCGGCGGCGTTCTGGTTGCGCTGGGGCATAAGCCGCCGCACCTGCACCTCATATACGGCGCCCTGCCGCTGCTGTTGTCGCTGATCGCGGAGGCGCTGCGCGCCGCGTCGGCTCAGAACGTCCTCGACTCCCGGGGCTACGACTCGGCCCAGGCGGTTGGAGAGCAACCCGCGGAGGAGCAGCGCTCAGTGGTTCTGGCCATCGTGCGCCGCGAGCTTGGCGTGATGACGATCGCAGCGGTGGTCATCGTGGTGCTGCTGCTGCGGGCGGCGCAGACGGGCTGAGTCAGGCGGCGGGACCGCCGTTGGGAGTCCACGCGTGGTAGCGACCGCCGTACCACACGAGCGGTTCGCCGCGCCCCAGCCCCAGCGCCGTGACCTGGCCGATGGCGATCGTGTGATCGCCGCCGGGGATGAGCTCGCGCAGGTCGCAGATGGCCCAGGCCAGGCTGCCCTCGATGACCGGCAGTCCCTGCTCGAGACGGTGGGCGACGGCCTCAAGCTTCTCTGCCTCCGGGAGCTTCGAGGCGAACACGCCGGCCAGCTCCTCCTGGTCCGCGCCGAGGACGTTGACGGCGAAGCGGCCGGCCTCCCGGACGATCGGCAGCGTCCGGGCCTCGTTGGCGAAGCAGACGAGAGCCAGCAGCGGATCCAGGGACAGCGAGCAGAGCGCGTTGGCGGTCATCCCGCCGCTTCCGCCCTGACCTGCGCTCGTGACCACCGCGACGCCGGTGGCAAACCGCCCGAATACCTCTCGGAACAGTTCGGGATCCTGCCGGGCGGCCATCGCGGCTCGTTATACCGGCTGGGGGTTAGGATCCCGGCGCCGGCCTCCTGGTTGCCGCCGTCGGAGGACGCTCGCGCATGACTGCAAGTGCGAACGTCTCATCGGCCGGCGCCGGGTTACGCCTTGGTTCGGCGCCCGGGAGCGGGCACCTTCTCCCCGGAACGGGGACCCTGCCGTCATCTCACCCTCAGCGTTCCGTAGGTTCCGAGCGCCTGGTCGGAGAACAGGGTCGAGGTCATGAGATAGCTCCCGCGGGAGAGCGTCAGGACCAGCTCGGTGTGGGTGCCGGGCTGCAGCGGCGGGGTCTGGCCGACGATCACCCCGTCCCTGGATACCGCCAGGTCGTGGGTGAGGCGTCCGTCGTTCTCGACCACCAAAATCACCTGGCCCGCGGGTGAATCGATGCTCTGGGGGACGACGCGGTACTCGGTCACCGCGACCCGGATCGTCCGGTCGAAGGGAACCGTGGCGGTGTGGCCGCAGCCGGCGAGCGCGCTGAGGCCCACGCCCACGAGGAGCAGGCGGGTGGCCGCTCGCAGGTTGCGCATCGCGTCGGATCGTAGTTGCCGCGTATGATCCGGCCCCGCATGGCCCGGCCAGTCAAGCTCCTCCTGGTCTCGACCGCGGTCGTTGCTGCGGCAGCCGCCCTGTCCGCCTGCGCGAGCTTCGGAACCGAGTCCATCAGCGTTCCAAAGTCGCAGCCGGTCCTGTATCGGGGTGCGGTGCTGTTCAACCAGCGGTGTGCGGGCTGCCACACGTTTTCCTTTGCCGCCACTCGCGGATCGGCGGCGAATGTGCGCACGGCCCAGTACAACAACGGGCCGAACTTCGATCAGCGCTGCGAGCGCCCGGTCACGCGTGTCCTCTTCGCGATCGAGAACGGCGGCTTCTCCGGCGCGATCATGCCCCAGAACGTCGTCGTCGGCCAGCAGGCCAGGGACGTGGCAATGTTCGTGGCCACGTACTCGGGCCGGGAGGCTCCGAGCGTCCCGGGCGTCACCCCCTGCAAGGAGAAGGCCCTCGGGACAATCCCCGCCCTCACGGGCGCCGGCGCGGCGGCCGCCACTACCCAGCTCCACAAGTCGACCGGTCTGACCAAGCAGCCAGTCAAAAGCGCCAAGTCGACCAAGGCGAAGGCCAAGGTGCGCGCGAAGGCCAAGGCTCGCCGGTAGCAGGAGCGCGCGCGTTCTCGACATCCATCTGATCCGCCGCGACCCGGACGCCGTGCGTGCGGCGCTGGCACGGCGTGGTCCCGAGGAGGCGAGCACCCTGGACCGGGTGCTGGAGCTCGATGAGCGTTGGCGCGCCATCCGGACCGAGCTCGAGGAGCTTCAGGCGGAGCAGAACCGAGCCTCGCGCGGGCGCAGCGGACCGCCCACCCCGGAGGAGCGTGAGCAGCTGGCGGCGCTGGCCGCGCGCGGGCGCGAGCTGAGCGACGAAGAGAGCGCGGTCCGGGCGGAACGGGAGCGCGCCCTGGCCTCGCTGCCCAATCTGCCTGCCGACGACGCCCCGCCCGAGGACACGGTGCTCAAGGAGGTCGGTGAAGCCGGCGCTACGGGCCGCGACCACCTGGAGCTGGCGGGACCGCGGATCGACATCGAGCACGCGGCCAAGCTCTCCGGCTCACGTTTCGCCTATCTGCGCGGCGAGCTGGTGCTGCTGGAGCTCGCGCTCGTCCGCTACGCCTTCGAGCGCCTCGGGGCGGAGGGCTTCGAGCCCGTGATCCCGCCCGTGCTCGTCCGGGAGCGGGCGCTCTTCGGGACCGGTTTCCTCCCGGACACCGAGCAGCAGATCTACCAGCTGCCCCAGGACGATCTCTACCTCGTCGGCACCTCCGAGGTGGCACTCGCCTCCCTGCACGCCGACGAGATCCTCGAGGCCGAGGCGCTGCCGGTTCGATACGCCGGGTTCTCCAGTTGCTTTCGCCGGGAGGCCGGGGCGGCGGGCAAGGACACCCGGGGCATCTTCCGCGTGCATCAGTTCGACAAGGTGGAGATGTTCTCGTTCGTCGACCCGTCGGAGAGCACTGCCGAGCACGAGCGGCTGCTGGCCATCGAGGAGGCCATCTGCCAGGAACTGGCGATCCCGTACCGGGTGGTGGCCATCGCGGTCAATGACCTCGGTGCCTCGGCGGTCAAGAAGTACGACATCGAGGCCTGGCTCCCCGGCCAGGGACGCTACCGCGAGCTCACCTCGTGTTCCAACACCACCGACTACCAGGCTCGGCGGCTCGACATCCGCTATCGATCGGCCGGAGGGCGGCCGGCCCACGTCCATACCTTGAACGGGACCGCGATCACGAACTCACGGACCACTATCGCGCTGCTCGAGAACGGCCAGCAGGAGGACGGATCGGTGGTCCTGCCGCCGGCGCTCGTGCCCTACGGGGCGCCGGCCATGTTGGAAGCCCGACAAAGCGGTTGACCCGCCGCCCCCGGCGCGATAGCGTCGGTCGACCGGGCCCTCGTAGTCCTGGCAGGGGTGAATGGGCAGGGGAGATCGCACAGAGCTGATCATCAGCATCCATTTCGACGGCCTCAACACCAGGGTGGCCCTCGAAGGAGAGCTGGACCTGGCGAGTGCGCCGAGACTCGAGCGTGCCCTCAATGAGCTGACTCCCGGTGTCAACGGTCATCTGCTCCTCGACCTGGAAGGCCTCACCTTCAGCGACGGCGCGGGGCTGGCCGCCATCGAGCGGGCCGCCCAGGAGCTCGGCAGCCGGCTGATCGTCTGCGGGCCTCGCCCGCGGGTGCGGGAGATCATCGCGCTGACTCGCCTCGACGAGCGCGTCCAGGTCGAGGAACAGGGGGCCCGGGAGATCTCCGACATCCCGGCTGGCAACGTCGCCTATGTCCGCCGGCTGTGGGAAGCGTTCGAGAAGGGCGGAGGCGAGCACGTGGTCAAGATCGCGCCCGAGAACACGCGATGGAAGCCGCTCGGCGCAGCCAAGCCGCTGCGGACCTCGGAGCTCCAGGACTACCTGGACTCGCGCCCCGCTTTCTCCCTGACCCCGGACCTCGTGACCACGGTTGGCCACGACGTGCTCGTGACCTGGGGGGTCAGGGACGGCAAGCTCACGACCATGTGGTCGCTGTTCCGCTTCCACGAGCGACAGCTCGTCGAGGCGCTCAGCTTCGACAGCGAGCCCGAGGCGATCGCCGCCTTGCGCTTGTTCGACCGTCGGCCGGCAGGCTAGGCCGGAGCTGCGCCCCCGGTGTGAGGCGGAGAGGGGGGTGTGTGGGTTCACGACATGTGTCTCAGGTGATAGGTCGCTCATGAGTCGGGACATGGGTCTCACCTAGGGGGTTTCGGCGGTCGTTGCGGAGGCGGAGCCTGGAGGGCGACGCCGGAGCGGCGAT